>RRZT011748999.1_pt1 | contig 44349 bp, 41 predicted proteins | sample 2165551 | NCBI WGS metagenome assembly RRZT01 (sample SAMN10456910, study PRJNA506462) | wastewater metagenome | biome: wastewater; feature: sludge; material: wastewater sludge; isolation source: wastewater sludge with Escherichia coli K12::gfp cells carrying plasmid... | place: USA: Moscow, Idaho... | reverse complement strand
CGGCCCGCGGCACCGGCGCCTGGGCCGACGGCGACTCCACGCCGCTCAACCACAACGAGACGTTCAAGCAGCAGGACGACGGGCTCAACGTGCGCCGCCGGATCATCGAGGACTACTCGGTCAACGGCTTCGGCTCGATCCCGGCCGACGACCTGCGCGGCCGGATGCGGTGGTGGGGGCTCTACACCCAGCGCAAGCCCGGCATCGACGGGGGCCGCACCGCAACCCTGGCGCCCGAGGAACTCGACGACGAGTTCTTCATGATGCGGGTGCGCTCCGACGGCGGGGCCTTGTCCGGCGAGCAACTGCGGGTCATCGCCGGCATCTCGCAGGAGTTCGCGCGCGACACCGCAGACATCAGCGACCGGCAGAACATCCAACTGCACTGGATCCGGATCGAGGACGTGCCGGAGATCTGGCGCCGCCTCGAAGCGGTCGGACTCTCCACCACGGAGGCCTGCGGCGACACCCCACGGGTGATCCTCGGCTCGCCCGTCGCCGGCATCGCCGCCGACGAACTGATCGACGGCACCCCGGCGATCGAGCAGATCGTGGCCCGCTACCTCGGGTCGCCCGAATTCTCAAACCTGCCAAGGAAGTTCAAGTCCGCGGTATCGGGTTCACCGGCCTATGACGTAGCACACGAGGCCAATGACATCTCCTTCGTGGGGGTGGCACACCCCGAGCACGGTCCGGGTTTCGACCTGTGGGTCGGCGGTGGGCTCTCGACGAACCCAATCTTCGCGGTGCGCCTGGGGGCCTGGGTGCCGCTGCACGACGTGCCCGAGGTGTGGGCCGCGGTGGTGTCCCTGTTCCGGGACCATGGATATCGACGGCTGCGCAACAAGGCCCGGCTGAAGTTTCTCGTCGCCGACTGGGGCGCAGCCCGGGTCCGTGAAGTGCTGGAGACCGAATACCTGGGCCGCCGCCTGATCGACGGGCCCGCGCCCACTGAGACCGGCCGACACCGCCGTGATCACGTCGGCGTGCACCCGCAGCGCGATGGCAACCACTGGGTCGGCGTGGCCCCGATCGCCGGGCGGGTCAGCGGACTGATCCTCGAGCAGGTGGCCGAGCTCGCCCGGACGCACGGCTCGGGCCGCGTTCGACTCACCGCCCACCAGAAGCTGCTCGTGCTGGACGTGCCCGAGGCGCAGGTGCCGGGCCTCGTCGCCGGCCTCGACGCGCTCGGCCTGCCCAGCGACCCCTCCGAGTGGCGGCGTGGCGTGTTGGCCTGCACCGGGATCGAGTTCTGCAAGTTGGCGCTCGTGGAGACCAAGGCGCGGGCCCGGGACACCGTCCTGGAGTTGGAGCGGCGCTTGGGCCGGCTCGACACCCCGATCACCGTGCATGTCAACGGCTGCCCGAATTCGTGTGCCCGCTTCCAGGTCGCCGACATCGGGCTCAAGGGTCTGGTGCTGACCGACGCCGAGGGCCGCGACGTCGAGGGCTTCCAGGTGCACCTCGGTGGCTCCCTCGGCGCCGACGCCCGTCTCGCCCGCAAGACTCGCTCGCTGCGGGTGACTGCCGACGAGCTGGTCGACTATGTCGAACGAGTGGTCGGTCGCTTCCTCATTGGTCGCGTGGGTGCGGAGAGCTTCGCCCAATGGGCGCACCGGGTCGAGGAGGAGGAACTGCGATGAGCACGTCCGTGCGCGAGATCAACACCTCGTGCGAAGTCGTTGCGGCCGGGCTGGCCGTCGCCGCCGGCGCGGCGTCCGGGCCGAGCGACGCGGCATACGAGAGCCGAGTGGAGCAGTCCCGACGCCTCCTGCGTTGGGCGGCAGCGGAGTTCGGTGACGAACTCACCGTCGCGACCTCCATGGGCGACGCGGTGCTGGTGCACTTGGTCGGTGCGACCATCCCCGGCACGGATGTCTTCTTCATCGACACCGGCTATCACTTCGCCGAGACCCTCGGCACCCGTGATGCCTATCAGGCGGCGGGTGCGGTGCGGTTGCGCACCGTCGTGCCGCTGCTCAGCGTTCGGGAACAGGCGGCCGAGCACGGGCCGGATCTCTTTGCGCGAGACCCCGATCGGTGCTGTGCGCTGCGCAAGGTCGAGCCGTTGCAGCGAGCACTCGCCGGCCGCCGGGCCTGGGCCACCGGGATGCGCCGGGAGGACACGCCCACTCGGGCCGACATCGAGCTGGTGGCGTGGGATCTGCGCCGGGGCATGGTGAAGCTGAACCCGCTGGCCGGTTGGTCGGCCTCGGACATGGACCGGTATGCCGCCGAGCACGCCGTGTTGCTCAACCCGCTGCTTCAACTCGGCTACGCCTCGATCGGTTGCGAACCCTGCACGCGACCGGTCACCGAGGGCGAGGACCCGCGCGCCGGCCGGTGGGCCGGGCGGGCCAAGACCGAGTGCGGGCTGCACACATGAACGGGCCCGGGTGGGTGCCCGCCGGTCGCGGCCGGGCACGCTGATGGGCTATCCGATCACCTTGCACCTGCGCGACAAGGCGGTCCTGGTCGTCGGCGGCGGGCCGGTCGCCACGAATCGGGTATGCCGCCTGCTCGCCGACGGCGCCCGGGTCACCGTCGTCGCACCGGGGCTGAGTTCCGCACTGGGCGAGTTGGCCGCCGCCGGCCGGCTGCGCTGGCTGCCTCGGCACTACCGCACCGGGATGCTGACCCGACCGGAGCGGGTCTGGCTGGTGCACACCGCCACTGGCGTGCCCGACGTCGACGAGACCGTGGCGCGCGACGCCGAACGCCTGGGCATCTGGTGTGTGCGGGCCGACGACGGGGCGCGGTCGGCCGCCTGGAGCCCGGCCGTCGCCGAAGGCGCGCCGGGGACCCCGGCCGAGGGCCTGACCGTCGCGGTCACCGGTGACCGCGACCCCCGCCGAGCTCGGGCCGTGCGAGATGCCATCCTCGCCGCATTGGACAGTGGCACGCTGCCGGTGCGCCGCCAACGGCCGAGCGCGACCACCACCGCGACCGTGCCCGGGTGGCGGCCGCCGACGTCGTGGGCCACCGACCCGCGAGGTGTGGGTGCCCTGGTCGGGGGTGTCGGCGGCGCGGGTTAACCTGCCTGGGTGACCCATCTGCCGCACCCCGCGTTGCGCGTCGAGACCGACGGCCCCGTCCTCATGATCACGCTGTGCCGGCCAGACCGGCTCAATGTGCAGACCCCCACGATGTGGTACGCGTTGGCCGAGATCGCCGAGACCCTGCCCGAGCAGGTGCGGGTGGTCGTCCTCCGCGCCGAGGGGCGGGCCTTCTCGGCCGGCCTGGACCGGGCCATGTTCGCCTCACCCCCGGCCCTGGCGGGCGAGCCGGACATCCTCGCCATGGCGCTGCACGACCCGACCGAGGTCGCCGGGCTGATCGCCGGGATGCAGGAGGGTTTCGCGGCCTGGCGGCGCACGACGGCGGTGGTCGTCGCGGCCGTGCAGGGCCACGCGATCGGTGCCGGTGCGCAGCTGGCCCTCGCAGCCGACCTGCGGGTGGTCGCCGACGACCTGCAGCTGGCGCTGCGTGAGGTGACCCTCGGGCTGGTGCCCGACCTCGGCGGCACGGCCGTGCTCACCCCGCTGGTCGGCTACGCCCGAGCGCTGGAGATCTGTGTGACCGGCCGGGCAGTGGGCGCCGACGAGGCGGTGCGCATCGGCCTGGCCAACCTCGCGGTGCCCGCGGCCGAGTTGCCTGCGGCCACCGACGACCTCGTCCAGGCGCTGCTCGCCGCGCCCCCCGCCACGGTGCGATCCATCAAGGCGCTGCTGGAGCAGGCGACGTCGAGCAGCTATGCCGAGCAGCTGCGCCACGAGCGGGAGGCCCAGGCCCCGTTGTTGCGTCGCCTGGCCCAGGCCGCGGCGCGGCATACCGAGTCCGCGGAGCCCGCTCCGTGAGCATGATGGGCGGCTTCCAGGCCATGCGCGGCCTGGCCAAGGACCAGTCGGTGCTGCAGGCGCGGCTCGCCCCGGGCACGACCCGGCGGGTGCTGCGCTACGCCCGGCCCTACCTGCGCGCCATCGTGGTCTTCCTCGTCCTCGTCGTCGTCGATGCCTCCATCGTCGTCGCCGTGCCATTGCTGCTGCGCGACATCGTCGACCTCGGCGTGGCCCCGCGCGATGCGTCGGTCGTCGTGCGCCTGGCCGTGGTGGTCGCCGGTCTCGCGGTCCTGGACGCCACCCTCGGCGTGGCGCAACGATGGTTCTCGGCTCGGATCGGTGAAGGCCTCATCTTCGACCTGCGCACCGAGGTCTTCGGTCACGTGCTCCGCCAGCCGATCGCGTTCTTCACCCGGGCCCAGACCGGATCGCTGGTCAGCCGGCTCAACTCCGACGTCATCGGGGCCCAGCAGGCCTTCACGTCGGTGTTGTCGTCGGTGGTGAGCAACGCCGTCTCCTTGCTGCTCATCGTCGGGGCGATGGCCACCCTGTCCTGGCAGCTCACCCTCGCCGCCCTCGCCCTCGTGCCCTTCTTCCTCATCCCCGCCAAGCTGATGGGCCGGCGTCTTGCGGCGCTCACCTCGACCCAGATGACCGCCAACGCCGATCTCGGCTCACGGATGACCGAACGCTTCAACGTCGCGGGGGCGTTGCTCGTCAAGCTCTTCGGCACCCCGGCCCGGGAGGAGCGCGAGTATGCCGATCGGGCCGCCACCGTCCGCGACACCGGGGTGCGCATCGCGATGAACCGGTCGGTCTTCATGACCGCGTTGACCCTTGTGGCCGCCCTCGCGACGGCGATGGTCTACGGCCTCGGGGGGCTGATGGCGGTGCAGGGGTCGTTGACCATCGGCACCCTACTGGCGCTGGCTGCGCTGTTGGCCAGGCTCTACGGGCCGCTCACCGCGTTGTCCAACGTGCGGGTCGACGTGATGACCGCACTCGTCTCCTTCGACCGGGTCTTCGAAGTGCTCGACCTGCGTCCCTTGGTGGCCGAATCGGCCACTCCCGTGAGCCTGCCCACCGGGCCGGTCGCGGTGGAGTTCGAGGCAGTGGGTTTCGCGTATCCATCCGCCGACGAGGTGTCGCTGCGTTCGCTGGAAGCGCAGGCCACCGGTGACCGCGGCGGGGGAGAGCCGGTGCTGCGCGAGATCACCTTCACGGCGGCGCCGGGGGAGCTCGTCGCCCTCGTCGGGCCCAGTGGGGCCGGCAAGACGACCATCACGTCGCTGGTGGCCCGTCTCTACGACCCGAGCGCCGGGGTGGTGCGGGTCGGTGGCGTCGACGTGCGCGAGGCCAGCCTTGCGTCGGTGCACGAGACGGTCGGCATGGTCACCCAGGAGGCCCACCTCTTCCACGACACGATCCGCGGCAACCTCACCTACGCCAAGCCCGACGCCACCGAGGGCGAGATGCGCCAGGCGCTGGCGGCCGCCCAGGTGCTCACTCTCGTGGAGTCGCTGCCCTCCGGGCTGGACACCGTCGTCGGCGACCGCGGTCACCGGCTCTCCGGCGGCGAGAAGCAGCGGTTGGCGATCGCTCGGCTGCTGCTCAAGGAGCCGCAGGTCGTCGTGCTCGACGAGGCGACCGCGCACCTGGACAGCGAGTCCGAGGTCGCCGTGCAGCGCGCCCTCGACGTCGCCCTCGACGGGCGTACCGCCCTCGTCATCGCCCACCGCCTCTCCACCGTGCGCGGCGCCGACCAGATCCTCGTCATCGACGACGGGCGCATCGTCGAGCGTGGTCGGCACGCCGAGCTGCTGGGCCGCGGCGGCCTGTATGCCGATCTGTACCGCACCCAGTACTTCGAGGAGCGCCGCTCAGCCAGCCCGGCCGGCTGACCGCTGCGTCAGGCGCTGAGGGGGCGTGGTTCGTGGGGCGGCGGGCTCACCCGAGCAGCGCGAGGTCGCGCGTGATCACGAATTCGCAGGAGGCCGGCGGCTATTTCGGCGGGCTGATGAAGCGCTTTGGGATCCCCGGTGAAGTACTGATCAGGCAGGTAGCGAGGAGTTCTTGTGTTTTACGTCATCTCACCGCCAGGGGCGTCCGACTGGAGTGTCGATAGAGACGTGCTTGTCCAGTTGCTTGAGGAGAGTTGGCCGGACATCGCAGTTGAGCTCGACTCGAGCCTGCCGACGCGCGACGTGGCTTGGCGCAGTGCGATGCCCGAAGGAGACCTTGAGGGGTCGCAGGATCGCGAGGGACAAGCGCAGTACCTCAACGGTCCAGTTGCCAGTTTGGCCCGTTACGCGCGGTGGTGGCGCCAACAGGTGCCGGACGCCCAAGCCTTGGTGCTCTACGATGAGAGCTACTCCAGTGTCGTCCCGCTCGATCCTGGGGTTGAGGAAGAGGACCTGGTTCGCAGCCTCGAATGAACATGCCCGCGAAATCAAGCGGTGTTCCAACCCGACTCGTTCGCTGTTGTCACCGCGGTTCATGCCCGGCGGGGCTCATCGCGGGGTTGTGCTCAGCCGTCCTCCTCGTCCCAGATGCGCACCTTCCTGCGCCGAGGGCCGGCCGTCTCAGCCCGCTGCTGCGCCGCACCCGGGCGCGACCGGTAGAGGTAGATGACGAACGCCACCCCGAGCCCCGCCGTCAGCCACCACTGCAACGCATAGGCGAAGTGCGGGCCACGGTCGGGCACCGGCGCCTCCAAAGGCACCGGTCGGGCCGGTGTCACGCCCCCGGGCAGCTGCTCCTGCCCAAGCACCAGGTATGCCGCGTAGCTGCCTCGCCCCGCCGCCCCCGGCAGGCGCCCCTCCAGCTGGGCCCAGGCCTGCTCGAGATTCACACTGCCGAGCTGACCCTGCGGCAGACCGGAGGTGCGCACGTCCTCGCCGGGTTTGAGCCACCCGGTGATGGTCAGCTGGTCCGACGGCGCGGAGGGGACCGCCGGCAGCTCGGCGGCGGTCGCGGCGATGGCCACCCAGCCGCGGTCCACCAGCAGGGTGGCGCCACCGTCGACGAGGAACGGCACGAGGATCTCGTAGCCCTGCCCACCCTGATACGCCCGACCACGCACGTAGAGCTGGCGGTCCGCGGCATACCGACCGGTGGCGGTGACCTTGACCCACACCTGCTCCGGAGCCAGCTGGCTGGTCGGATCCGGCAGCACGGATGCCAGCGGCACTGGCGCACGCTGATAGTTGGTCTCGATCGCGGAGGCCCGGGCGTCCTTCTCCTCGAATCGCGACAGCTGCCAACGCCCCAACAGGAAACAGGCTGCGCCGAAGGCCAGGGCGAAGGCCACCGCCCCGAGGATCCGGCGGGAGAACCACGCGTTGGACACCAGGTCACGCTACCGGGCTTAAGGTGGCACGCATGACCCGGCTGCCCGACCCTCGCATCCGGCCCCCGGAGGGCCGGGAGCTGGTCGACACCTACGGTCGGATCGCGCGTGACCTGCGGGTATCGGTCACCGACCGGTGCGATTTCCGGTGCACCTACTGCATGCCGGCCGAGGGGCTGCCCTGGCTGCCGCTGGCCGAGATGCTCACCGACGCCGAGCTGTTGCGCCTCGTGCGGATCTTCGTGGGCCTCGGAGTGCGCCAGATCCGACTCACCGGCGGTGAACCCCTCCTGCGGCGCAGCCTGGTCGAGCTGGTCGCGGGCATCGCTGCGCTGTCCCCGCGCCCGACGATCGCGATGACGACCAATGGCGCCGGGCTGGCCCGCCTCGCGCCCGCGCTGGCCGAAGCCGGGCTCGACCGGGTGAACGTCTCGCTCGACACCGTGTCTCGGGAGGCGTTCGTGGCGTTGACCCGGCGCGACCGGCTGGCCGATGTCGAGCAGGGCTTGACCGCGGCAGTCGAAGCCGGGCTGCTACCGGTCAAGGTCAACGCGGTGGCGATGCGCGGCGTCAACGACACCGACGCCGCCGACCTGCTCGCCTGGTGCCTGGAGCGAGGCTACGAACTGCGCTTCATCGAGCAGATGCCCCTCGACGCCCAACACGGGTGGGATCGCGCGACGATGGTCACCGCGGCCGAGGTGAAGACCATCCTGGAGCGGCGCTACACCCTCACTCCGCTCCCCAGCCAGGACCGCGGCTCCGCGCCGGCCGAGCGCTTCCTCGTCGACGGTGGTCCGGCCACCGTCGGCATCATCGCCAGCGTCTCGGCGCCCTTCTGCGGTGCCTGCGACCGCACCCGACTCACCGCCGACGGGCAGGTGCGCAACTGCCTGTTCAGCCAGCGCGAGACCGACCTGCGCGGCCCGTTGCGCGACGGTGCGTCCGACGACGAACTCGCAGCGCTCATCCGCGGCGAGATGTGGCGCAAGGCACCGAGCCACGGCATCGGCCGCCCGGGCTTCCACCAACCCGATCGGCCGATGTCCGCCATCGGTGGGTGAGCGCCGAAGCCACCCGAAGAAAAAATCTCGAAAGACCTGTCATGACTGCAGGGTGTCCACGTCCTATCTCCGACCGCGATGCGATGGCACCGAAACCCCCGAGTCGGCCCACGTGGCGCGTTCGCCCACAACTGAATTCGCTGTACGTCCGGCAGGTGTGCCGGGCCGGAACCCCCGAGCCGGCCTGATCACCGAACGGACAGCTGTCGGCGACGACTCCGGACCGGAACCCCCGAATCGGCCCGGCCGTCGCGACAGCACGACACGACGAGGCCGTCCGACCACCCCCTGGGTCGGGCGGCTTCTCGTCTGCCCGCCCTCTTGAGTGAGAGAACGCCGGCCGGGTCAGTGATCCGGGTGGTGGATCGCCGGGCCCGCCGCGGTCGAACTCTGCAGGCCGGGTCCGGCGGCATACTTGTCGACCCCGCTGATCCGCGAGCCCCAGCGCGGCCCCACGGCGTTGGCCAGCACGACGGCGATGTAGGGCAGCACGACCCCGCCGACCGCGAACACCCACCGCACCCAGCTGTCGACGACCACGGCCAGGATGAAGCAGACGGTGCGCACCGCCATGGTGATGAGGTAGCGACGCATCCTCATCTGGGTGTCTTCGGCGAGCGACATCGGCGCAGTCGTCACGGTGTGCACGACGATCGGCCGGCGCCCGCGGGTGGCCCGCGGCGGCATACCCCCACCATACGTCCGTCCCGAAGCACTCGGTATGCCGCGCCCGCGCCGAACTGCGGCTACCGCAAAGTAACGGACTAGCGTGCGTGGACACCGGCCGGACCGCCGGACCACAGCTCGAGAGGACCTCGGATGACCGAACCCGCCCCGCCCGCCGCGCCGCGCACCGTCCTGGTCACCGGCGGCAATCGCGGCATCGGGCTGGCGATCGCCCGGGCCTTCGCCGCCGGCGGCGACCGGGTCGTGGTGACCACCCGCTCCGGTGGCGCGCCCGAGGGCTTGGCCGCGGTGCCCTGCGAGGTCACCGACACCGCCTCCGTGGACGCTGCGTTCACCGCGGCCGAAGGCCTGCTCGGCGCCCCGATCGAGGTGCTCGTCGCGAACGCCGGCGTGACCCGAGACCAACTGCTGATGCGGATGACCGACGCCGAGTTCGACGACGTCATCGACACCAACCTCACCGGCGCCTTCCGATGCGCCCGCCGGGCGAGCAAGGGGATGATCCGGCTCAAACGCGGCCGGATGATCTTCGTCTCCAGCGTCGTCGGCCTGTATGGCGCACCGGGACAAGCGAATTACGCAGCCAGCAAGGCCGGGCTCGTCGGCCTGGCGCGCTCCATCACCCGCGAGCTCGGCGGCCGTAACATCACGGCCAATGTCGTCGCGCCGGGCTTCATCGACACCGACATGACCGCCGAGCTGCCGCCGGAGCGGCGCGCGGCATACCTGGCGAGCATCCCCGCCGGCCGGTTCGCCGCACCCGAGGAGGTCGCCGCAGTGGTGCACTTCCTGGCCGGCCCGCACGCGGCATACCTCAGCGGGGCCGTCATCCCCGTCGACGGAGGTCTGGGCATGGGCCACTGACGGGAGCCGATCCACCCCGAGCCAGCCCGCTCCACCCAGATCCAGCACGCCACCCAGATCCATCCCGATCCCGGCCAGGCCAGGCCAGGCCAGGTCAGGATCCGTCCGAAACGACCCCACGAAAGTGAGCCCCGCATGGGCCTGTTCGACGGCAAGACCGTGCTCATCACCGGTGTCCTCATGGACACCTCGATCGCCTTCCACGTGGCGAAGCTCGCGCAACAGGAGGGCGCGACCGTGATCCTCACCTCCTTCGGGCGCACCATGAAGATCACCTCGACGATCGCCAAACGGCTGCCGGTGACGCCCCCGGTCGTCGAGCTCGACGTGAGCGACGCGGAGCATCTGGACACCCTGGCCGACCGGTTGCGCGAGCACACCGACCGGCTCGACGGGGTGCTGCACTCGATCGGCTTCGCGCCGGTGGGGGCGTTCACCTTCCTCGACGCCACCTGGGAGGACGTCGGCACGGCCGTGCAGGTGTCGGCGTACTCGCTCAAGGCATTGGCCGTCGCGGCCGCCCCGCTGATGAGTGCCGGCGGCGCGATCGTCGGGCTCACCTTCGACGCCCGCTACGCCTGGCCGGTCTACGACTGGATGGGGGTGGCCAAAGCGGCCTTCGAGGCGACCAACCGTTATTGCGCTCGTGACCTGGGGCCCAAGGGAATTCGGTGTAATCTCGTCGCTGCGGGCCCGATCCGCACGACCGCGGCGAAGTCGATCCCCGGCTTCGAGGTCTTCGAGCAGACCTGGGGCGAGCGGGCCCCGCTCGGCTGGGATGTGCGTGACCCGGTGCCGACGGCCAAGGCCTGTGTGGCGCTGCTGTCGGACTGGTTCCCCGCGACGACCGGCGAGATCGTGCACGTCGACGGCGGCGTGCACGCCATGGGTTAGCCGCGGATCGGCGCAGCCGGCCGGGGCGCGGGCCCGGGCCCCGGTGTCACCGCGGCAGTTGGGAACCGGGCTGGGCCTGACTGGTCATCGTCTCCAACTCGGCGAAGACGTCGGCGGCCTGATCGGCGCAGAGCACAACGAGATCGCCGGGGGCAGCCGCAGCCATGGTCCGACGCACTGCAGCGAGCTCCTCCAGCTCGACCGCCACGGAGCGGCAGCGGCCGCCCTCGGCCATCCCGCGGCGCACCCCTTCGGCCACCAGCGCGGCCGCCGAGCCGGGGGCCCGACCGCGCAGGTCGCGATCCTCCCGCACGACGATGACGTCGAAATGCTGTGCGGCGACGCGGCCCAGCTCCCGCAGATCCTGATCCCGGCGGTCTCCAGCGGTGCCGATGAGGGCCAGCCGAGCCACCGACTCCCGGCCTGAATCACCTTCGTGTGCCGCGGCATACGCATCGACGAAGGCACCCACGGCGCGCATCCCGGGGGCGTTGTGACAGTAGTCGACGAAGACCTCGACGTGCCGCACCTCGATCCGGTTGAGCCGCCCGGGGGAAAGGTAGTAGTTCGTCGAGAAGGTGCGCAGGCCGCGGCGGATGTCGTGCAAGGGGGCATCGGCGGCGAAGGCCGCGGCCGCCGCCGCGAGAGCATTGGCGACATTGAAGCGCGCCGTGCCGTTGAAGGTCGCGGGCAGCAGGTGGGTCCAGGCCAGTTGCAGGGCCCGAGGGCCGTGCCGGATGACGATCATGTCGCCGCGTTCGGTCGGTTCCAGGTATGCCGCGCGCCCACCCGCCCGGAAATGCCCCTCCAGGAACTCGCGCACCTGACTGCCCGGTGGTGCCATCGTGAACCACACGATCTCGCCGGCGCACTTGTGCCGCATCGGCCGCACGTAGCGATCGTCGGCATTGAGCACCGCGAAGCCGTTCTTGGGCACCGCTTCGACGATCACGGCCTTCACGGCGGCGAGCTGCTCGAGGGTGTCCACGCCCCGCAGGCCGAGGTGGTCCTCGGCGACGTTCGTCACGACCGCGACGTCGTTGCGGTCGTAGCCCAGTCCCTCCCGCAGGATGCCGCCCCGGGCCACCTCCATCACCGCGAAGTCGACCCGGGGATTCATCAGCACCATCCGGGCCGATCGGGGGCCGGAGGCGTCGCGCTTGATGACCAGCCGACCGTCGACGACGACCCCGTCGGTGGAGGTCATGCCCACCTTGCGGCCCATGCCTTTGGCGATGTGCGCGATCATCCGGGCCGTGGTCGTCTTGCCGTTCGTGCCGGTGACCGCGACGACCGGCACCCGGGAGGGTGAGCCCGGCGGGAAGAGCAGGTCGACGACCGGTTTGGCGATGAACTGCGGCACCCCCTCGGTCGGGTGGGTGTGCATCCGGAACCCCGGTGCGGCGTTGACCTCGACGATGGCGCCGCCGGTCTCGCGGACCGGCCGGGCGATGTCCGGGCAGATGAAGTCGATCCCGGCGACGTCGAGCCCGACCACCCGGGCGGCCTCTTCGGCGATCTCGACGTTGTCCGGGTGCGCCTCGAAGGTGCGGTCGATGGAGGTGCCTCCCGTGGACATATTGCCGGTGCGCGCCAACGCCACGAAACGTCCCTCGTCGGGCACGGTCGTCAACGAGAACCCGTGCCCGGCAAGCAGATCCAGGGCCGCGTCGTCGACCGCGATCCGGGTCAGCACCCGTTCGTGCCCGATCCCACGACGCGGGTCGGCGTTGGTCTGCTCGACGAGCTCGGCGACGGTGTGCCGACCGTCACCGGTGACGTGCGCCGGCAGCCGTTCCGCAACGGCCTGCATCCGACCGCCGATGATGAGGCACCGGTAGTCCCGGCCGCTCACATAGGACTCGACGATCACCACCCCGGTGCGCGACTGCGCCACGGCCAGCTCGAAACCCTGACGCACCTCGTGCTCGTCGCGCAGGTCGAGCCGCACCCCGCGGCCATGGTTGCCGTCGAGCGGTTTGACGGCCACCGGGAAACCGATCTGCCGGGCCGCCGTGACCGCCTCCGCGCTGGTGCGCACCGGTCGCTGGGTGGGGGTCGGCAGCCCGGCGGCCGCGAGCAGCCGCGCGGTGAGCACCTTGTCCGAGGCGATGTCCACGGCCAGCGCACCGGTGCCAGAGGTCATCGTGGCTCGGATCCGCTGAGCATGCACCCCTTGACCCAACTGCACGAGGGAGGAGCCGTCGATGCGCAGGAACGGGATGTCGCGGCTGACCGCCTCCTCGATGATCGCCTGGGTGGACAACCCGAAGGCGACCCGTTGGGTGAGTCGCAGGAAGCCGCCGAGCTCCGTGTGGAAGTCGAAGGCCGGATCCGGCTGCACGAGATGGTTGACCAGGCGCACCGCCAGCGTGCCGGCGGCCACCCCGACGGTCTGGTCGGCGTAGCCGTAGACGACGTGGTACAGGCCGGGCCGGCCCTTGACCGCCCGGGTCTTGCCGCGGCGCAGGTCGTGCCCGGCGGTGGCCTGCAGGGCCAGGGCGACGTGCTCGGTGACGTGCCCGAGCCAGGTGCCCTCCCGCAGCCGCTCGGCGAAGCCACCGGCATACCCGCGTGAGCAGGAGTGCTCGGCGACCTCGGGTAGCAGGCTGCTGAGGGTGTCGACGAAACCGGGGATCTCGTTGCTCGGATACCCTTCCAGGACACCGAGATCGACGACGAGATGCACCGCCGGTGCGTAGGACCAGACGTTGGGGCCGCGGTAGACACGAGTGCCGATGATTCGCAGCTCAGGAGCCAAGGGCCCACGCGGGGCGGGGCGGTCCGCAACCATGCCGGGGTGCTCCTTCGCAGACGGATCGCAGACGGATCGGGGACGGGGGACGATCAGCCGCCCGGCGCGAGCTCGTGGTCGGCCGGCCGCCACAGCCCCACCTGGGCCAGGTCGAAGACGGTGCCCGGCGGCAGTGAGTGCACGACGGCTCCGGAGACCAATAGCGGCGCCCCCGGGCGCTCGTCCGGTATGCCGGTCACCGCCGCGCGGGCGTCGACGACGAAGACCGCGCCGGAGCCGAGCACGGTGAGGGTCTGCTCGTCGCCGATCTCGGCCGCGGTGTCTTCGTCGATGCCCAGGCCCAACAGGCTCGGTGAGGTGGAGACGACCGCGAGCAGCCGGCCGTGCCGACCCCGTTGGTCGAAATGCTGGTCGACGACGACCCGCTCGAGCAGCCCCAACCCGGCGGTGAGCTGGCTGGTCCCGCGGCGCGCGGTGACCCCCTCCTGGCCGAGGGAGATCATGTGCCGACTGACGATCGACGCGCCTGCGGACGAGCCGGCCACGATGACGCCACGTTCGTAGGCCCGGCGGATCGCGGCGCCCACGGGGGTGTCGACGACCGCCGCAGCCAAGCGCAATTGGTCTCCGCCGCTGAGGAACACCCCGGTCGAGGCGTCGAGTCGGGCGACCAGCCCGAGGTCGTGCGCGGCGGCTCGGGTGGGGGCGTGGACGACGTCGATCTCGACGCCGCGACGCAATCTGGTGAACACGTCGCGGTAGCGTGCCGCGCTCTCCTGCGGCTGCGACGAGGCCGTCGGCACGAGCGCGATCCGCGCGGACCGCCCACCGGCCAGGCGCAGGAAGCGGCGCAGCAGCACCGCCTGACCCAGCTTGTCCTCCGCACCGCCGATGAGCAGCATGGTGCGCCGTGGCTGGGGCCACGCGGCGGCATCGGTGGTGGCGAGCGGCACGTCTGCCACCCTAGCGCTGTGCGGTCACCGGGCCACCTGGCGGCCGTTCACCTCGTCCCGCCAGGCCAGCAGCTCGCGGACCTGCCCATAGTCGTAGGGGGGTTCGCACAGGGCGAGCTGGAACAGGCGAGTGCCCACGGCATACAACCGCTCGGCGTGCCCGGCCCAGTCCAGGCCGCGTTGCGTGCCGTTGCGAGAAGGCTGGAAGGCGACCCCGGCGGACCGCTCGATCGACAGCGGGTCGCGGCCGATGCGGGCGCACCATTCGTCGAGCACGAGGTGCTTGTGCCGGATCGTCACCGGGTCGCCGAAGCCGTGCCAGATGTCGCCATGACGGGCAGCGATCCGCAGGGTGCGACGCTCGCCGCCGCCGCCGATGAGCACCGGGATCGCTTGCACCGGAGAGGGATTGAGTCGTGACCAGCGGTCTCTGATCGCAGTGAGGTCGGTCTCGAGCCGGTCCAGCCGGCTGGCCGCGCTGCCGAACTCGTAGCCGTATTCGAGGAACTCCCGCTCGTTCCAACCGGACCCGATGCCCAGCACCACCCGCCCGTCGCTGACATGGTCGACGGTGCGCACCATGTCGGCGAGCAGGTGCGGGTTACGGAAGGCGGTGCAGCTGACCAGCGGCCCGAGGCGGATCCGTTCGGTGGCCTCGGCGAGGGCCGCGAGCAGCGTCCAGCACTCGAAGTGCGCGCCGTCCAGATCGCCGGAGAGGGGGAAGAAGTGATCCCAGGACAGCAGGACGTCGACCCCCATCTCCTCCAACTGCGCTGCCGCGCCACGAATCCCACGATAGGTCGCATGCTGAGGCGCGACCTGCACCGCCACCCGGGCGGCTCGCGGGTCACCAGCGGACGCCGGTATGCCGTCGCGCAGCGGACTCTGTGGGGCGAAGCTGCTCACCCCGCGGAGTGTATGCCGCGGGCTCGCCGCCCGCGGCTACAGCGGGACGTTCTGGCCCTTGCCGATGACGGTGACCCCGCCCTCGGTGACGAAGAACCCGCGGGCCCGGTCGTGCTCATGGTCGACGCCGATCCGGCAGTACTCGGGGATGTAGACGCCCTTGTCGATGATCGCGCGACGGATCACCGCATACCGGCCGACCTCGACGTTGTCCAGCAGCACGCTGTCGGCGATCGTCGCGTAGCTGTGCACCCGGACCTTCGGTGAGAGCACCGAGTGGTTGACCTGGGCACCGGAGACGACGACACCGGGGGAGACCATCGAGGAGAGCGCCTCGCCGACCCGGTCGCCGGAGCCGTGCACGAACTTGGCCGGCGGCAGCGGGGACATGTCGGTGTAGATCGGCCAGTCGTAGTTGTACAGGTTGAAGACCGGGTGCACCGAGATGAGATCCATGTGCGCGTCGTAGTAGGAGTCCAAGGTCCCCACGTCACGCCAGTAGCCGTGGTCGCGCTCCGTCGACCCGGGCATGTTGTTGTCCTTGAAGTCGTAGACATAGGCCTCGTCGCGGGCGACGAAGGCAGGCACGATGTCGCCGCCCATGTCGTGCTTGCTGCCGTCGGTGTCGTGGTCGAGGGTCACCGCGTCGATGAGCGCCTTGGTCGTGAAGACGTAGTTGCCCATCGAGGCGAGCACCTCATCGGGGGAGTCGGGCAGCCCCTTGGGGTCCTGCGGCTTCTCCCGGAAAGCGGCCATCCGGCGCGGGTCATCAGGGTCGACCTCGATGACCCCGAACTGGTCGGCCAGCGAGATCGGCTGGCGGATCGCCGCGACTGTGATGCCCGCTCCGGTGTCCAGATGCTGCTGGACCATCTGGGAGAAGTCCATCCGGTAGACGTGGTCGGCGCCGACCACGACGACGATGTCGGGGTGTTCGTCGTCGAGCAGGTTGAGGCTCTGGAAGATCGCGTCGGCGCTGCCGAGATACCAGTTCTTGTCGACCCGCTGCTGAGCCGGGACCGGGGCGACGTAGTTGCCCAGCATCGTCGACATCCGCCACGTCTTGGTGACGTGCTTGTCGAGGCTGTGCGACTTGTATTGCGTCAGGACGACGATCTTGAGATAGCCGGAGTTCACGACGTTCGACAGGGCGAAGTCGATGAGCCGGTAGATGCCGCCGAAGGGCACCGCGGGTTTGGCCCGGTCGCGGGTCAGCGGCATCAGCCGCTTGCCCTCTCCGCCGGCCAGGACGATCGCCAGAACCTTGGGGTTGACACCGCTGCGAGCCATGCGCCAACCCTAGAGGTCAGCCGGTCGCCACGGGGAGGGGGGCCCTTCACTACTCTCGTCACATGCGCGTCGACATCATCAGCAAGGAGTACCCGCCAGCCATCTACGGAGGGGCCGGGGTGCACGTCGCCGAGTTGGTCCGAGCCCTGCGGGCCCGGGGTGACGTGGACGTGCAGGTCCGCTGCTTCGGGGCGGCGCGCGAGGAGGCGGGCACCACGGCATACGCCGACCTCGCCGAGCTCGCCGGCGCCAATGCCGCGTTGCAGACCCTGGGCGTCGACGTGGCCATCGCCCAGGACTGCCAGGGCGCCGACCTCGTGCACTCACACACCTGGTATGCCAACATGGCCGGCCACCTCGGTGGGCTACTCGCCGGCGCACCGCACGTGATCACCGCGCACAGCCTCGAGCCGATGCGCCCGTGGAAGGCCGAGCAGCTCGGCGGCGGCTACCGGGTCTCCTCGTTCGTGGAGCGCACGGCATACGAGAGCGCCGCCGCCGTGATCGCGGTGAGCGCTGGCATGCGCGCCGACATCCTGCGCAGCTACCCCTCACTCGACCCGGAGCGAGTGCCGGTGGTGCACAACGGGATCGACTCGCAACTGTGGCAGCCGGTGCGCGACGAGCAGGTATGCCGCAAACACGGCATGGACCCCGACCAGCCGGCGGTCACCTTCGTCGGGCGGATCACCCGGCAGAAGGGCCTGCCCTATCTCATGCGGGCCGCGGCCCTGCTGCCCGACGGTGTGCAGGTCGTGCTGTGCGCCGGTGCCCCGGACACCCCGGAGATCAAGGCCGAGGTCGAGGGCCTGCTCGCCGACCTGCGGGCCCAACGCGGCGCGGGGGTCGTGTGGATCCCCGAGATGCTGCCGCGGCGCGAGGTCATCGCCCTGCTCACCGCCTCCACGGTCTTCGCCTGCCCGTCGGTCTACGAGCCGCTGGGCATCGTCAACCTCGAGGCGATGGCCTGCGAGCTGCCCGTCGTCGCCACCGCGACCGGCGGCATCCCCGAGGTCGTGCAGCACGGCGAGACCGGCTGGCTCGTGCCGATCGAGCAGGTGCAGGACGGCACCGGCACACCCGTCGACCCGGAGCGCTTCGTCGGCGATCTCGCCGCCGCCCTCACCGACGCGGTGAGCGACCCGGCCCGGGCCCGGGCCATGGGTGTGGCCGGCCGGACTCGAGCCGTCGAGCACTTCTCCTGGGCCAGCATCGGCGACAAGACGATGGCGGTCTACCGCTCGGTGCTCGAGCGCGCCTGATCTCAGGTCGGCCGCCAGCCGGCCAGCACCATCGCGCACACGTTGGTCGCCCCGACGAGCGCGTCGTCGGCGACGTCGAGCAGCCGGCGCAGGGCGCCCGAGCGGGCCGCCGAGGTGCCGGCGTCGAGGGCCGGGCCGAGTTGCTCGAGCTCCAGCCCGTCGAGGGCCAGGGCATGCACGGTCGCGGCCTGCACGAGCAGCGCGAGCCCCCGGGTCGGCAGTCCGTCGGGCAGGAGCGCCTCTTGGGCGTCCGGGCGGGGGTGGGCCTCCCACGCCCGCCACGGTATGCCGCCCGCCGCCTCCAGCGCGCTTGTCGCCTCCCGCACCGCTTCGGCCAGCGCCCGCCCCAGCTCGCGCAGGTCCAGCGCCTCGACCGTGTGCCGGGGGATCGGGTCGGCCGGGTGGGCCGTCCAGGTGAGCAACCGTCCCTCGTCACCGGGCGGGCCGAAACTTTGCAGCTGCGGCACGAGCAGGCCACCGACCGTGGGAGCCACGAGGCACTCGCCGGCATCGAGGGCCGCCGCCAACGACGGGCGGGGGGCGCGCGGCATACCGGAGAAGGACCCGGGGCGGGGGAGCGCGACGAGCACGACGCGCTCACCGGCCGGTGGCCACGAACCGGGCTCGGGCAGCGTGCCGACGACGTCGGTCACCCCGGCATGCGCCCGGGAGCGCGCGTGCTCGGCCTCGACCCGCCCGGCCAGCACGGCGCTGGCCCAGATCGCGGCACGAGCACTCAACGGCAAGGCGGTCACGGAAACCGAGGGTAGAGGGCCATATGGTGACCGTATGAGCGACGTGCTCTCCTTCTCCGGCGTGCGGGTCGTGCGCGGCCAGTCGATGTTGCTCGACGCGATCGACTGGGACGTCGAAGAAGGTGAGCGGTGGGTCATCCTCGGCCCCAACGGTGCCGGCAAGACGACACTGCTGCAGCTGGCCGCGACCCGCATCCACCCGAGCACCGGTCAGGTGCACGTGCTCGGTGAGCGACTCGGTGCCGTTGACGTCTTCGAGTTACGGCCCCGGGTGGGGCTGGCCAGCGCGGCGATCGCCGACCACATCCCGGGCGGCGAGATCGTCGGCAATGTCGTCGTCACCGCCTCCTACGGGGTGTTGGGCCGATGGCGGGAGAAGTACGACCAATCCGACTATCGCCGCGCCATGGAGCTGCTCGCCGCCCTCGGGGCCGCGCACCTGGCCGACCGGCGGTTCGGCACCCTCTCGGAGGGTGAACGCAAGCGGGTGCAGATCGCCCGGGCCCTCATGTCCGACCCCGAGTTGATGCTGCTCGACGAGCCGGCCGCAGGCCTGGACCTCGGCGGCCGCGAGGATCTCGTCGCGCGCCTGGGCGCCCTCGCCGAGGATGTCGAGGCCCCGGTGCTCGTGCTCGTCACCCACCACGTCGAGGAGATCCCGCCCGGCTTCACCGACGTGCTACTGCTGCGGCAGGGTCGGGTCGTGGCGGCTGGGCCGCTCGAGATCACCTTGACCGCCGAGAACCTCACGGCCACCTTCGGATTGGAGCTGGCCGTCGAGCGTCACGGGCAGCGCTGGAGCGCCCGTGCGGTGGCTGCGCCGGTGGGAACTCCGCCGCCCTCCGGGGCGTCGTAACGAAAAGGCCTCGGGTGTGCCCGGAGGTCGGAAGAGGTGACAGCGATGGACGACTCGACACCCGTACTGATCTGGTTGGGGCTGGCCTTGGGCCTGGGCATCGTCGAGACCCTCACCGTCGACTTCACCTTCCTGATGTTCGCCGGGGGCGCCCTGGGCGGCGCCGGTGCCGCGGCTCTGGGTGTGGGGGTGCCCGGCCAGATCGTCACGGCGTCGGTTCTGTCGGTGCTGCTGCTCGGGCTGGTGCGGCCCCTGCTCAAGCGACGCTTCACCCACGGCGCGCACGAGGCGATCGGCACCGCCGCGCAGGTCGGTCGGTCGGCCGAGGTCATCGAGCCGGTCACCGCCACCTCCGGGAGAGTGCGGCTGGCCGGTGAGATCTGGTCGGCCCGCAGCGACACCGATCTGCTGGCCGCCGGAGAGCAGGCCGTCGTCGTGCGGATCGACGGCGCGACCGCGGTGGTGGCCCGCCCCGCCCTGCCCCAGGATGCGCCCTGAAGTCGGCCGGCACCGTGCCCGGCCCCGCGCCCGTATGCCGCGTGACGGCGCTGGGGTGCCCCCGCGGCATACCCGATCGTGCGTGTCGTCCTGCCCCACCCACCGGAGGTAGTCATGCCCAACCCAGCAACCGTCGTCCTGCTGTTGCTCGCCCTCTTCGTGCTCGTCGGCGTCATCCGGTCGGTGCGGATCGTGCCGCAGCAGATGGCCGTCATCATCGAGCGGCTCGGCTCCTACTCGCGCACCCTCGACGACGGCCTGCACCTGCTCGTGCCGTTCGTCGACCGGGTGCGCGACACGATCGACCTGCGGGAGCAGGTCGTCACCTTCCCACCGCAGCCGGTCATCACGAGCGACAACCTCGTCGTGTCGATCGACACGGTCATCTATTACACGGTGACGGACGCGAAGTCGGCCGTCTACGAGATCGCCAACTTCATCCAGGGCATCGAGCAGCTGACGGTCACGACGCTGCGTAACGTCATCGGCTCCCTCGACCTGGAGGAGACGTTGACCTCCCGCGACCAGATCAACGGCCAACTGCGCGGGGTGCTCGACCAGGAGACCGGGCGGTGGGGCATCCGGGTCAACCGCGTCGAACTCAAGGCGATCGACCCGCCGCACTCGGTGCAGGACTCGATGGAGAAGCAGATGCGCGCCGAGCGGGACAAGCGGGCCGCCATCCTCACCGCCGAAGGGGTCAAGCAGGCGGCCATCCTCTCCGCCGAGGGCGAGCGGCAGGCCCAGATCCTGCGCGCCGAAGGCTCGGCCCAGGCCCGGGTGCTGGAGGCACAGGGGCAGGCGAAGGCGATCGAGGAGGTCTTCGAGGCGATCCACGCCGGCGGGCCGACCCAGGATCTGCTGGCCTACCAATACCTGCAGGTGCTGCCGCAGCTGGCCCGCGGCGACGCGAACAAGATGTGGATCATCCCGTCGGAGCTCACCGATGCGCTGCGCGGCGTGTCCAACGCCCTCGGCGGCGGCGCCCTGCCGGCGCCCTCGACCCCCGCGCCGTCGACCCCCGCGACGACCCCCCGGCCGCGCCCGGTCCCGGCCGGTCCGGTAGCCGAGCCCAGCCCCTCGGCGACCGGGAGTGCCCCGGAGCGCGCGGAGCCCGCGCGGCATACCGAGCCCGCTGCCGGCGCTCCCTTCTTCGCCAGCCACGCCCCGGTCACACCGCCAATCCCGACGCCCGCCGTGCCGCCGCCCGCCGGTGCGCCCGAGCCGACACACCTGGCACCCCCGCCGGTGCCGCCGCCGGCCTTCCCGCCGGTGCCACCGCAGGGCTTCGGAGGGGGCCCGGCTCAGTAGGGTGGCGGGATGAGCCCGCTCGACGCCGTCCTCGTGCTGCTGGCCGGGGTCGGTGCGGGCACCATCAACTCCATCGTCGGCTCGGGCACGCTCATCACCTTCCCCACCCTGCTCTTCCTCGGGTATCCCGCGCTGACCGCCAACGTGAGCAACAACATCGGCCTGGTCGCCGGTGGTCTGTCCGCGTCGTGGGGGTATCGCCGCGAGCTGTCCGGGCAGGGTGGCGCGTTGCGTCGACTGCTGCCACTGTCGCTGGTGGGTTCGGTCGTCGGGGCCACCCTGCTGCTCGTGCTGCCGGCGGCCGCGTTCCGGGCCATCGTGCCGGTGCTCATCGTGCTGGCCCTCGTGCTCGTCGTCACGGGGCCGAGGATGCAGCGTGCTGCGGCGGCCCGCCGGGCCACCGCCCCACCGGACGCCACGCCCGCCGGCAGTGCGGCGGCGGGCAGCGCGGCGGCGGGCAATGCGGCGGCGGGCAATGCGGCGGCGGGCAATGCGGCGGCGGGCAATTGGCGAGCGGTGGCGCTGCCCGCCGGCGTATTGCTGGCCGGGATGTACGGCGGCTACTTCGGCGCGGCCCAAGGGGTGCTGCTCATGGGCGTCTTCTCCGCCCTGTCGAGCGAACCGATCCAACGCCTCAACGGATTCAAGAACGTACTGGTCACCTTGGTGAACTTCGTGGCCGCCATCGCCTTCCTGCTCTTCGCCCGCGACCATGTGCAGTGGCCGATCGTCGGGCTCATCGCGATCGGATCGGCGATCGGCGGCTGGCTCGGGGCGCATGTCGGGCGGCGATTGCCGCCGTTGGTCCTGCGCGGCGTCATCGTCACGGTGGGGGTGCTGGCCATCGTCAAGATGGTGTGGTTCCCGTGACCGAGGCGGGCATCACGTGGATCACCGACCCTCACGACGAGCGCCTGGCCGACTATGTCGGGCTCACCGACGTGGCGTTGCGGCGGCGCCTGGAGCCCGCCGGTGGCCTCTACATCGCCGAGTCGGAGAAGGTGATCCGCCGGGCCCTGGGCGCCGGCCACCGGCCGCGCTCGCTGCTCATGGCGCAACGGTGGCTGACCGACCTCGCCGACGTCGTGGGTGCGGCGGTGGCCGGCGGCATACCGGTGTATGTGGGGGAGCACGAGGTGATCCAGCGGCTCACCGGCTTCCACCTGCACCGGGGCGCCCTGGCCGCGATGCACCGGCCGGCCCTGCCCGGCCTGGGGGAGGTGCTCGCCGGAGCCCGGCGGGTGCTCGTGCTCGAGGACATCGTCGACCATACGAATGTCGGAGCCTGCTTCCGCAGTGCTGCCGCGCTCGGCGTCGACGCGGTGCTCGTCACGCCGCGCTGCGCGGATCCGCTCTACCGCAGGGCGATCCGGGTGTCGATGGGCACCGTCTTCCAAGTGCCGTGGACCCGGGTCGAGCCCTGGCCCCAGGGAGGGCCTGAACTCTTGCGTGAGCACGGGCTGAGCGTCGCCGCCCTCGCACTCACCCCCGACGCGATCCCCCTGGACGAGCTGGCCGCCGACCCGCCGCCCCGGCTGGCGTTGGTGCTCGGGACCGAAGGGGACGGGCTCACGCGGCATACCGTCGCGGCGGCCGACCTCGTGGTGCGCATCCCCATGGCCGGCGGGGTGGACTCGCTCAACGTCGCGGCCGCGAGTGCGGTCGCCTTGTGGGCGTTGCGTCCCTAGAGGTTGTGAGGGAGCTCCGGCTCCTGGGTATGATCACGTCATACCAAGGAGGCCGATATGGCGGTGCGCAAGGTGGCGGTCACGCTGCCCGAGGAGCTGTACGAGATGGTTGAGCGCGCCCGGACCATTGAGCATCGAAGTCGTTCGGAGGTCATTCAAGAGGCGTTGCGCACTCACTTCGGCGAGCCGATCTATCGACCCACAGATGAAGAGCGCCGCGCCCTCATTGAGGCGCTCGACGTCGCGCAGGCGGATCCGGACTCGCTCCGCGAGTGGTCCGAGGTGCACGACACACTCAGTCGTCGACTGTGAGGGTCCTTCTCTCTCGACACGCGAGAGCCGACATCGAAGAGACGGTGGACTATTGCGTCCAGCTCGATCCAGAACTCGGAACGCTCTTCCTGCACGACCTCGACGCAGTCATCGACCGCATCGTGATGTTCCCCCGAGGGGCGCCGCCCGTGGACGGCTTCGAGCACCTGCATCGGGCGCGTATGCGGAGGTTTCCGTACGGAATCTTCTACCGGTTGCCCACCGACGGAGACCTCACGGTCGTCCGCGTGCTGCACACTCGTCGCGATACACCGGCTGCGCGGGAAGGCTAGCGCTGCTGATCGCTCGATGTCGGCTTCAGTAACGCCTCTGCGCATGACAACGCGGTCCTTGCTGATGAAGATCGCACAGGCTCGTTTCTCGAACAGCGGGGGCTGACGTTGGCCCCACCGCGGGATTCTTGCAAGTGATTGGATGCCGACAAGGGGGCTGGTGTGTTTCGCCCCTGACTGACCCCGATCGGGGCCTTGGCATCTCGCTCCTGACGCCCGACCATGACAATGCCGACAGCACCGGCCCCTGAGCAGACCCTTCCACACGATCCGACTGCCACCACGGTGCCTTGTGGGCGTTGCGTCCCCGGAGTGTGTGAGGATGCTCGGCGTGAGCACCCCCACGAAAACGGTCGACCTCATCGGCGCGCCCACCGACATCGGCGCGGCACACCGCGGCGCCTCGATGGGCCCGGAGGCCATGCGGGTCGCCGGGATCCACCAGACTCTGACCCAATTCGGTTGCCACGTCAACGATCTGGGTAACCTCTCCGGTCCGCAGAACCCGTGGCTGCCGCCCGTCGACGGCTACCGGCACCTGCCCGAGGTGGTGGCCTGGAATCAGGCCGTGCATGACGCCGTCTACGGGTCGCTGGGCAACGGGCACCTGCCGATCCTGTTGGGCGGCGACCACTGCCTGGCGATCGGGTCGATCAGCGCCGTGGCGCGGCACTGCCGGGAGCAGGGGCTCACGCTGCGGGTGCTGTGGCTCGACGCGCACGCCGACTTCAACACCCTGCGCACCACGCCGACCGGCAACATCCACGGTATGCCGGTCGCGGTGCTGCGCGGCATGGGCCCCACCGAGCTCACCTCCATCGGCGGGCGCACCCCGGCGATCGATCCGGGCACGGTGCGTCAGGTCGGCATCCGCAGCGTCGACAGCGACGAGAAGAAGCTCGTCCGCGACGACGGGATGACGGTGCTCGACATGCGCCAGATCGACGAGATCGGGATGCGCAAGGTGATGCGCCGTGCTCTTGAGGGGCTCGACGAGCGCACTCACCTGCATGTGAGCTTCGATGTCGACTTCCTCGACCCGAGCATCGCCCCCGGGGTCGGCACCACCGTGCCGGGCGGTCCCACGTATCGGGAAGCCCAGCTGTGCATGGAGATGATCGCCGACACCGGCCGGCTCGGCTCGCTCGACGTCATGGAGCTCAACCCCGCACAGGATCTCGCCAACCAGACCGCCGAGGTGGCTACCGACCTCATCGACTCGATGTTCGGCAAGAGCACCCTGCTGCGCCTGCCGGGCACTCCCGCCGGCTGACGCGTTTCCAGCCGCCCTGCACCCACCCTGGCCCCACCCTGCGATCCGCCCACGGAATCGCCAGGACCCCCGTCGCGGCTACCTCGCGGGCGACCCAGTCCGCCCGGCCAGGCGGGTGTCCAGCCACCCGACCACGTCGTCGAAGACCTGGTCCCGGTTGGTCTCGTTGAAGATCTCGTGCCGCGCCTGCGGATAGACCTTCTCCGTCACGTCGAGCAGCCCGGCCCGACGGAACTGCGCGGCCACCGACGCCACTGCCTTGGCCCCGCCTACCGGGTCGAGCTCGCCCGAGACCAGCAGCACCGGAAGGGCCTTGGGCACCCTGGCGACATTGGCGTCCTTGTTCACCCCAGCGAGTCCGGCGAGCAGGTCGGAGAACATCCCGGCACTGGAGATCTGGCCGCACCAGGGGTCTGCGATGTATGCGTCGACCTCGGCCTCGTCGCGGGAGAGCCAGTCGTAGCCGGTGCGGTTGGGTTTGAAGGCGGCGTTGAACTGACCGAAGCTCAGTTTGTCCATCAGCGGGCTCTGCCTCGCGCGACCACGGACCCGGCCCTGCACTCCGGCGACCAAGGCCCCGACCTTGCCGAGCAGACCGGGGTCGGCACCCGTGCCGCTGAGCACCACGCCCGACAGCTCCGCTCCGTGCGCGATGGCGTACGAGCGGGCCAGGAACGAGCCCATGCTGTGCCCGAGCAGGAAGACCGGCAGCCCCGGGTGATCGGCCCGAGCCTGGTGCGCCACTGCCCGTAGATCACCGACGACAACCGGCCAACCGTCCTTGTCCGCGAAGACCCCGAAGGCCTTGCCGCCGTGGGCCTCCGCGCGCTCGGCGGTGCGGCCGTGGCCCCGATGGTCCGGGGCATACACCGCATAGCCAGCCGCTGTCAGTCGGTCGGCGAGCCGGGCGTAGCGCGCCGAGTGCTCGGCCAGCCCGTGCACGACGAGCACCACCGCCTTGGCCTGGCCGGTCGGCTGCCAGCGATAGCAGACGATCTCGGTGCCGTCCGTCGCGATGACGGTCAGCGTGGTCTCCCGCTCGTTCATCGAGTCTCCTCACTCGCCCCGGCTGGTGTGGCGAGCGTCAGCACCTCGGCCAGTCCCGCCTGCATACAGTAACGCTGAGCCGAGTTCATCGGGCGGCCATCGGGTCCACCGGCGCCAGCAGACCTGAGCTCGCTCCCGCCGGCCGACTGTGGAGACGGTCGACTCGGCCCAGGCAGCTCAGCGCAGGGCCAGGGCGCGGCGGATCGCCGGCCAGGCCGCCGCACCGAGCGCGACGTCCGCCTTCGGATGGCCGCCGTGGGCGTGCCGGCGTGACGGCGGCAGCGCCTCTTCACCGGGCAGCACGCATCGATGCCCGGCCTGCGGATGAGTGATCACCGTGGTCGCCCGCCCGGCCCCCTCGCGGGCGCCGGTGATGGCGCGGGCAGCGCCGAGCGAGTCCCACATCCGGTCGTCGCCGCCGGCGACCAGGATCACTTCGCCGGTGATCCGCTCGACCGGGATCCGAGCCTGCGGAGTCGTTGCCGCGTGCCGTGATTGGCACTGTCGATAGTGGTCGAGGTACTCCGGCAGGCCGGGGCCGGTCCACCCCCAGTCGTCGTCGTAGCGCAGGAACGGCACCGGTATGCCGCCCAGGGTCCAACAGGAGCGCTGCGGCCGGTCTGCGCCGTCGCGGCCCGGCCCCACGTTGGCCCACACCCACGCGGTCGGCGCCAGCCCGACGACCACGTCGATGCCGCCGATCAACGCCCCCAGCAGCAGAGCCGCTTCGGCGCCTTTGGAGGTGCCGAGCACCGCGACCCGATCACACTCGGCTCGCAGTCGCCCGAGGGCCGGAGCGAAGGTCTCCAAGGGCACCTCGCAAATGCCCGGCGGCTGGCCAGGGCCGCCGAACCACCGCAGCGACTCGGCAACTGCTCCGGCCCGCGCCAACACCGCGCATCGCTCGTGCTCGATCCGCCCACTCGACCCGGAGAGCACCAGCACCCCTGTGCCACAGGGTGACTCCGGCATTGCACGATGAGCCCCGGCAGGCCCGGCCGCGGACCCGGAGTTGATCGAGCTGTCTGCGGAGGCTCCGTTGAGAGGTGTGTTCACGTCAGTACGGCAAGAGTCTGCCGGGCGATCTCCAACTCCTCGTCGGTCGGCACGACGAAGACCGGGACGCTGCTGTCGTCGGTCGAGACCAGACGTTCGCCGGAGCCGGTCTCGTTGCGGGCCGGGTCGATCCGCACGCCGAGCAGGCCAAGGCGAGCGCCGACGGCGGCGCGCAGCAGGGGGCTGTGTTCGCCGATGCCGGCGGTGAAGACGAGCGCGTCGAGGCGGCCGAGGGCCACGGCATACGCGCCGATGTACTTGGCCAACCGATAGGTGACGACGTCGAGCGCCAGGCGTGCGTCGGGGTCGCCGGCCGCGACCCGGGCACTGACCTCGCGGAAGTCGTTGCTGCCGGTCAGCCCGGCCAGGCCGCTGGCCTTGTTGAGCGAGCGGTCGTAGTCCTCGATGCTCAGCCCCTGCCTGCTCATGTGGAAGGCCAGCGCCGGGTCGAGGTCGCCGGGGCGGGTGCCCATGACCAGACCTTCCAACGGGGTCAGGCCCATCGACGTGTCGATGCCGCGGCCGCCTTGCACCGCAGTCGCACTCGCGCCGTTGCCGAGATGCAGCACGATGACGTTCGTCTCGGCGACCGGGCGGCCGAGCAGGTCGGCGGCCCGCCGCGACACATAGGCGTGCGACGTGCCGTGGAAGCCGTAGCGCCGCACCCGGTGACGCACCCGCCAATCCTTCGGCACGGCATACGTATAGGCGTAGTCGGGCATGCTCTGGTGGAAGGCGGTGTCGAACACGGCCACGTGCGGCACGTCGGGGAAGGCCGCCCGGGCTGCGCGGATGCCGGCGAGGTTGCCCGGGTTGTGCAGCGGCGCGAGGGGGATCAGCGCCTCGATGGCCTCGATGACCGCGGAGTCGATGACCGTCGGTGAACTGAAGCGGTCGCCACCGTGCACGACCCGGTGACCGACCGCCCGCAGGCCGTCCTCGTGCAGCGCCGGGCCGTGTGTCGTGAACGCCGCCAGCACGATGCGCATCGCCGCACCGTGGTCGGGCACGTCGACCTCCTGCACCAGGTCACGGCCCGAGACCGTATGCCGCGCAACCCCCTTCACACCGGCCTCGCCGATGCGTTCGACAAGACCCGCGGCGGCGGTGGTGCCGGAGGCCGGGTCGACGAGCTGATACTTGACGGACGATGACCCGGCGTTGACGACGAGCACGAGTCGGGCGGTCATCGCCCGGCCGCCTGGATCGCGGTGATCGCCACCGTGTTGACGATGTCCTGCACCAACGCCCCACGGGACAGGTCGTTGACCGGCTTGCGCAGCCCCTGCAACACCGGCCCGATGGCGACCGCGCCGGCGCTGCGCTGCACCGCCTTGTACGTGTTGTTGCCGGTGTTGAGATCCGGGAAGATCAGCACGGTCGCCCGGCCCGCGACCGGGGAGCCCTGGGCCTTCGTCGCGGCGACCGCCGGGTCGACGGCGGCGTCGTACTGCATCGGCCCGTCGACAACCAGGTGCGGTGCCCGCTGACGCACGAGTTCCGTTGCGGCCCTGACCTTGTCGACATCCGCGCCGGACCCGGAGGCGCCGGTCGAATAGGACAACATGGCGACGGTCGGAGTGATCCCGAACTGCTCGGCGGTGGCCGCGGAGGAGATCGCGATGTCGGCCAACTGCTCGGCGGTCGGGTCGGGGTTGACAGCACAGTCGCCGTAGACGAGCACCCGATCCTCAAGGCACATGAAGAAGACCGACGACACGACCGAGACCCCCGGCTCGGTGCGGATCACCTGCAGTGCCGGGCGGATCGTGTGGGCGGTGGTGTTCACCGAGCCGGAGACCATGCCGTCGGCCAAGCCGTCGAGCACCATCATCGTGCCGAAGTAGGAGCCGTCCTGGGCGGAGTCCCAGGCCAACTCCCAGGTGACCGCCTTGGCCTTGCGCAGTTCGACCAACTCCTGCGCGAAACGGGTGCGCAACGGGTCGTGCACCGGGTCGAGGATGTCGGCGCCGGAGATGTCCAACTGCAGGTTCTGGGCGCGCGCGGCGATCAGGCCTGGGTTGCCCAGCAATGTGACCCGAGCGACCTTGCGGCGCAACAATTGTTCCGCGGCGAGCAGGATGCGTTCCTCCTCACCCTCGGGGAGCACGATGTGCCGATCCAATTGCCGGGCGCGGTCGACGAGCTGGTGCTCGAACATCAGCGGGGTGACCGCCGCCGACGGCGTGACGTCGAGGCGTTCGACGAGCCCGACGACGTCGACGTGCTCCTCGACGAGCGCCAGCGAGGTGACGATCTTGCGCACCGAGCCGCGGGTGATCCGCCCCACGACGCGGTTGAGCTTGATGGCCGTGTCGGCCGTGCCGAGCGGGGTCTCGACGACCGGCAGCGACAGCCGCAACCCGTCGACGAGTGTGGTGACCCGTGGGTCGACGTCGAAGCCGCCGTTGAGGACGATGCCCGCGAGCGCCGGGAAGGTGCGGGAATGGTGGGCCAGCAGCAGGCCGAGCAGGATGTCGGCCCGGTCGGCGGGAGTGACGACGACCGCTCCCTCGGACACCCGGGACAACACGTTGGGCAGGGTCATCGCCCCGATGGCCAGGCCCAGCGCCTCCCGGTCCAGCAGTTCGTCGGCCCCATGCAACAGCCGGCCGCCGCCGGCGACCATGAGGTCACGCACCGTCGGGGCCGCGAGCAGCCGGCTGGCCGGCACGGCATACGCGGGGTGTTCCCCCGCCACTCCGGTGAGGGCCACGCGCGTCTCCTCCACCGACGGCTTGGGCACCCGGTTGGCGATGACCGCGAACACGTGAGCGTGGTGCTGGCGGGCCGCCTCCACCGCCTGCTCCGCCGCTGAACGCACCTGCTCGGGGGAGCGGTCGACCGCGGGCACGACGAGGATCATCGGGGAGCCGAGGTTGGCGGCGATCTGGGCATTCACCGAGAACTCGGTCGGCGAGCCGACATCGGTGTAGTCCGAGCCGTAGACGAGCACGACCGGATGCCGCTCGGCGACCGCGTGGAAGCGGTCGATGATGCTCGTCATCGCCCGGTCCGGGTGCTCATGCAACTCGGCATAGGTCACCCCGATGCACTCCGGCATGGGGTCGGCGGTCGGCACCCGGGAGAGCAGCAGATCCAGCGAGGTGTTGGCGGCCGCGTCCGTCGAACGCACCAACGGTCGGAACACCCCGACCGTCTCGGCGCGCCGGCCCATCTGATCGAGCAGACCCAGGGCGATCGAGGACTTGCCGGACCCGGCTTCGGTGCCGGCGAGGAAGAGGGACGTGGCCACGACCCCGAGGCTAACCCTGATCCTGCGCCCTCCCGGGAGTCCCGCCCCAGGGCCGGACCGCTACCCCCCGAGGAGTGGAATCGGTTCGAGGTATGCCGCCGCCCCGTGCTAACGTGTCAGGTCGCACGGAGCGCTCGCCCGCCGCCCGCTGAGGGGGAGGGATCGCCCCGCGCGACCACCTCGTCCGGGTGGCGGAATGGCAGACGCGCTAGCTTGAGGTGCTAGTGCCCTAACGGGCATGGGGGTTCAAGTCCCCCTCCGGACACCAGAATTGGTTTCGCACCGAGCGTCCTGGCTCGGCGCTCAGCGGGCCAGGTAGCCAGCGAGGTGGCGCCCGGTCAGGGTGTCGCTCCTGGCCAGGTCGCTGGGGGTGCCTTCGAAGACGACGCGACCACCGTCGTGCCCGGCGCCCGGGCCCAGGTCGATGATCCAGTCGGCGTGGGCCATCACGGCGAGGTTGTGCTCGATGACGATGACCGAGTTGCCGGTGTCGACGAGCCGGTCCAGCAGGCCCAGCAGCATCTCGGTGTCGGCCAGGTGCAGACCCGTGGTCGGTTCGTCAAGCACGTAGGTGGCGGCGCCGTCGCTCATCGCGATGGCGAGTTTGAGCCGTTGCCGTTCACCGCCGGAGAGGGTGGTGAGGGGTTGGCCGAGCAGCAGATAGCCCAGGCCGACGTCGCGCAACCGGACCAGGATCTTGTGCGCCGGGCCGGTGGGGAAGAACTCGAGTGCCTGCTCGACGGACATCTCGAAGACGTCGGCGATGCTCGTGCCGGCCATGGTCAAGGCGAGCACGTCGGGCTGGAAACGGCGACCCTCGCATTCCTCGCAGGTCGTCGCGATGCCCGACATCATGCCCAGGTCGACCCAGATGACACCGGCGCCCTTGCAGTTCGGGCAGGCGCCTTCGGAATTGGGGGAGAACATCGCCGCCTTCGCGCCGGTCGCCTTCGCGAACGCCGACCGGATCGGGTCGAGCAGGCCCGTATAGGTCGCCGGATTGGAACGGCGTGACCCCTTGATCGCCCCCTGGTCCATGAGCCGCACGCCGGGTCGGGTGGCGACCGACCCGTGCACGAGACTCGATTTGCCCGACCCGGCGACGCCGGTGACGACGGTGAGCACGCCCAAGGGGATGTCGACATCGACGTCGCGCAGGTTGTGCGTGTTCGCTCCGCGCACCGCCAACACGCCGGTCGCCTTCCGGGGGGTATGCCGCGGGGTGGGCCGGGTGCCCAGGTGCCGGCCGGTGAGCGTGCCGGAGGTGCGCAGCCCCGCCAGGTCACCGGCATACGTGATGGTGCCGCCGGCGCTCCCGGCGCCGGGGCCGAGATCGACGACGTGGTCGGCGCGTTCGATGACATCGGGCTTGTGCTCGACGACGAGCACCGTGTTGCCTTTGTCGCGCAACCGCACGAGCAGGTCGACCATCCGGGCGATGTCGTGCGGGTGCAGCCCGATGGTCGGCTCGTCGAAGACGTAGGTGATGTCGGTGAGCGCCGAGCCGAGGTGCCGCACCATCTTGGTGCGCTGGGACTCGCCCCCGCTGAGGGTGCCGGTCGGGCGTTCCAAGGACAGGTAGCCCAAGCCGACCTCGACGAGCGAGTCGAGCAGATGACTGAGGCCGCGCAGGATCGGGGCCAGTTGCGGCAGATCCAATCCGCGCACCCAGTGGGCGAGTTCGCTGATCTGCATGGCACAGGCATCGGCGATGCTCACCCCGTCGATGGTGCTGGACCGGGCGGCTTCGGTCAGCCGGGTGCCGGCGCAGTCCGGGCACGTCGTGAAGGTCACGGCCCGCTCGACGAAGGCCCGCAGGTGGGGCTGCAGGGTCTCCTTGTCCTTGGACAGCATCGACTTCTGGATGCGTAGCAGCACCCCCTCGTAGGTGAGGTTGATGCCCTCCACCTTCACCTTCGTCGGCTCCCGGTGCAGCAGATCGTGCAGCTCGCGTTCGGTGTAGTCGCGGATCGGCTTGTCCGGGTCGAGGAAGCCGGAACCGAGGTAGATGCGGCCGTACCAGCCGTCCATGCTGTAGCCGGGGATCGTCAGGGCCCCCTGCGCCAGGGACTTGTCGGCGTCGTAGATCTGGGTCAGATCGATGTCGGTGACCGTGCCCATGCCCTCACACCTGGGGCACATGCCGCCGATGATCTCGAAGCTGCGCTTCTCCCGCTTCGGGGCGCCGGCCCGCTCGACGGTGACCGCGCCGGCGCCGCGCACCGACGGGACGTTGAACGAATACGCCTGCGGGGAGCCGATGTGCGGCTGCGCGCATCGGCTGAACAACACCCGCAGCATCGCGTTGGCGTCGGTGGCCGTGCCTACCGTGGACCGCACGTTGGCGCCCATCGGGTCCTGATCGACGACGATGGCTGCCGAGAGGTTCTGCAGTTCGTCGTAGTCGGGTCGCGGCGGGCTGCCCATGAAGGACTGCAGGAATGCCGGGTAGGTCTCGTTGATGAGCCGTTGCGACTCCGCCGCGATGGTGCCGAAGACGAGGCTCGACTTGCCCGACCCAGAGACGCCGGTGAAGACGGTGAGGGCTCGCTTGGGCACGTCGACATCGACGCCCCGCAGGTTGTTGACCCGGGCGCCACGCACTCGGATGACGTCATGGGCCAGGCCGGGGGCCTCCGCTGCAGTGCTCATCGGGGCAGCCTAGGATGCTCGGACCATACGGTCGACCCACCGGAGACGCCATGACTCGCCTGCGCCGCCTGCTGCCCGTGCTGATGCTGCCGATCGTCATCGGTGGGTGCCAATCCGCAGACCCCGCACCGGCGGCCAAGGCCACGGCCTCGACCTCGACCTCGACACCGAAGGCGAGCAGCAGTGCACCTGTCGGTGGGTCGACTGGCAGCAGCACATCATCGGCGGCCAGTCCGTCGACGAAGCCGGCGAAGACGCCGGACGAGGCCGCCGCTGCGGCGCGCGCCACCCTGCTCCCGACCTCGGTGACCGGGCCGCTCGGCTTCAAGGTCACCAGCGGCCCGACCGTCGACCAGAGCGGCTGGTTCTGGGCGTGCAACCAGGCGTTGGGGTCGGACAAGGCGATCATCAAGGCCGCCAGCGTGCGGTGGTCGGCCGGCAACTCCACCTATGTGCAGTCCTCGGCGGTCTACCCTCCGGGCGCCGGCTTGACGGCGGTGTCCGAGGCCAAGGGGGCACTCGGCTGCGGCGAATACCTCGTGAACGGTGCCAAACACGACCAGGTGAGTGCGTTCACCGTTCCCGACCTCGCGGTGGCCGATCAGACCGGGTGGTGCGAGCGCATCAAGACCACCTACCTGTGTGGGTCGATCTTCACCAACGGTGAGATCGTCACTCAGGTGTGGGTGCTCAGCGACACGCTGTCCAGCGCGCAGGCCAAGACGAAGCTCATCGGCAAGGGTGCGGCCGGGCAGCTGCCGCGCGGCTGACTCTCTGGGGGCGACGAGTCCCCACCCGGGACGCCGGACCGGGTCCTCACCCGGCATGCGTGCAGAAGACGCTGGACCCCTTGCCGGTGGCGGAGGACTCGTCGACCACCTTGCCGTCCACGGTGATCTTGCAGGCGAGATCCCCTGGCGAGTCGAAGCCATTGGTGGCGCTCAGCGTGAGGATCGAGAAGCCCGTCGTGGTGACGGTCTTGGTCCACGGCAGGGTGGCGTTGTCGACGCGGGAGGTGCCGCCAGATCGTTCGCTGTACGTGATGTCGACCTCCTTGCCGGTGCCCGAGATGGTGTAGACGACCGTGTGTTGGGCGCCGGTGAAGTCGTCGGCGGCCCGCTTCACGACGAAGAAGACGGTCGCCACACCGCCGAGCAGCAGCACGAGCACGACGATCGCCGCGATCCAGCAGCCCTTGTTCGACGAACGCTTCGGCGGCATCCCGACGCCGGGGCCCATGCCTGGTCCCATGCCCTGACCCATCATCGGCGCCATGCCCGGGCCGGCCGGTGGCGCTCCCGCGGCATACTGCTCGGTCCAGCGATATCCGTCCCAGTAGCGCATCCGGCCGTCCGGTTGCGGGTACCACCCGGGTGGGGTCTGCGGCTGCTGGGTCACGGTGGCCTCCTCGGATCTGCGGACCTACCGGTCCCGCCGCCCAGTATGCCGACCCGCGGGCTCACGCGTCGCGGCGCCCGGGAAGACGCCTGCGAGCCGGATGGCCGACTACCGTGAACGCATGTCAGCCGAGCCACAGGTGCGCCCCGAGGACGAGGTCACCCAGATCTGCCGCGACCTCATCCGGATCCCCACGGTCAACACCGGCGACGACCAGAGCGACGGCGAGCGAGCGGCCGCCGAATACGTCCTGGCCGCGTTGCACGAGGTCGGCCTGGCCCCCCAGCTCGTGGAGAGCCGCCCGGGGCGCGCGTCGGTCATGGTGCGGCTCGAGGGTGCCGACCCCAGCCGCCCGGGGCTCGTCGTGCACGGGCATCTCGACGTCGTGCCCGCCCATGCCGCCGACTGGCAGGTCGACCCCTTCTCGGCGGAGATCCGCGACGACTGCATCTGGGGCCGCGGGGCGGTCGACATGAAGGACATGGACGCGATGATCCTCGCGGCCATCCGCGACCTCGCGCGCACCGGAACCCGGCCGGCCCGCACGACGACCTTCGTCTTCTTCGCCGACGAGGAGGCCGGGGGCACTCTCGGCAGCGGCTGGGTCGCCGAGCACCACCCGGACTGGTTCGAGGGCGCCACCGAGGCGATCAGCGAGGTGGGGGGCTTCAGCGTCACGGTGCCGGCGCGGCATACCGGCGAGCCGACGCGCGCCTACCTCGTGCAGACCGCCGAGAAGGGCATCGCCTGGCTGCGGCTGCACGCCCATGGCCGGGCCGGTCACGGCTCGGTGCCCACCGACGCCAATGCCGTCGTCCGGCTGGCTCAGGCGCTGGCCCGGATCGACGCGCACGTCTGGCCCCGGGAGTACGTCGCCTCGGTGCGCGGCCTGCTCGACGGGCTCTCCGAGCTGACCGGCATCCCGTATGCCGCGGACAACCCGCGTGCGCTGCCCGCCGAACTGCTCGCCCAGTTGCGTGGCTCTGCTGGCTTCGTGCTCGGCACCCTGGCCGACACCGCGCAACCGACCATGCTGTCGGCCGGCTACAAACACAACGTCATCCCGCAGACGGCCACCGCGGCGCTGGACTGCCGGTTCCTGCCCGGTCACGAGGATCAGCTCATGACCACGGTCCGGGAGCTGGCCGGCGAGCACGTCGAGGTGGAGGTCGTGCATTTCGACGTGGCCCTCGACGCCCCCTTCTCCGGCTCTCTCGTCGAGGCGATGAAAACTGCCCTTCGTGAGCACGACCCGGGTGCTGAGGTGCTGCCCTACTGCCTCTCCGGCGGCACCGACAACAAAGCCCTGGCCAAGCTCGGCATCGCCGGCTACGGCTTCGCGCCGCTTCGCCTGCCCGCCGACCTCGACTTCGTACCGCTCTTCCACGGCATCGACGAGCGGGTGCCGATCGAGTCGCTGCGCTTCGGGGCCCGGGTGCTGCGCCGCTTCCTCGATCTGGCCTGAGCTCCATCCCTGCGTCAGCAGCAACGCGGTGAAGACACCGGCACTAGAGGCACGGAGCCGGGGGTGTGTTGCGAAAGCTGAGACTCTGCACGCAATGCGCGTGCAGAGTCTCAGCTTCGCAGGCTGGGTCTCAGCTTTCGCAGGCTCGGGGGGCCGCCTCCGAGGCACAGCCGCAGTGACCTTCAGGCGCACAGCTGCAGGTGACCTTCAGGCACACGCCTCCTCTCAGCCGAGGGCACCCACCCTGCCCAACGACGCGCAGACCAGATAGCGTCGTCACATGACCGCTGACCCGCGCGCCGCCCTCGCCCTGCTCGTCTCGGCCCTGGAACGCCACCTCGAGGTCGCAACCACCCGCCGCGACCCCGACGACCCCGCCGTGATCGCCGCGGCCGAGGCGGTCGCCGAGGCCTTCGACGACTACGACGAGGCACTCTTCGAGGCAACCGAGGTCGCCACCCCCCTCGCGGTCTACGGCGACGACGACGACGAGGACGACGACGTGGACGTCGACGACGAGCCCACCGGCGTGGTCGCCGACACGGTCTACGTAGGGCTCGACGACGAGGACGTCGACTTCGAGGATGACGACAGCGACGATGATGACGACGATGATGACGATGACGATGACGATGACGACAGCGATGACGATGACGACAGCGACGAAGACGACGACGACGACGACGAAGACGACGATGACGAGGACGAAGAGCCGGGGTTGACCTAGCCGGAGATGTCGTCGAGTGCGGCCCGGATCTGCGCCGGTAGCACCAGCTGCTCACTGTGCAGGGCCGTCTGCAGCTGGGTCGGCGTGCGGGCGCCGACCAGCGCCGCGCCGACTTCCGGGAGATCACGCACCCAGGCCAGCGCCACGTGCGCGGGAGGCACGTCGAGGCCCCGGGCCGCGGTTACCAGCGCATCGGTGAGCGCGACCGAGCGGGTGTCCAGGAAGCGTTGCACGAAACCGGGGAAGTGCCGCGACGTCGCGCGGCTCTGCGGCGGCATACTCCCGCGGTACTTCCCGGTGAGCACCCCGTGGCCCAGCGGCGCCCAGGCGAGCACGCCGAAACCGAGCTCAGCCGCTGCGGGCAGCACCTCCTGCTCGGCCTCCCGAGCCACGAGGGAGAGCTCGACCTCGTCGGCCACGAGCGGCACGCCGGCGCGCTCCAGCAGTGAGAACGCCCTGGCCACCTGCCAGCCGCCGAAGTTGGACACCCCGACGTAGCGGGCGCGGCCGGAGCGCGCGGCATACTCCAAGGCCCCGATCGTCTCCACGAGCGGCACGTCCGGGCACCAGGCATGGGCCAGCCACAGGTCGACATGGTCGGTGCGCAGCCGGCGTAGCGACTCCTCCAGCCCGGCGAGCAGGGCGCGGCGGGAGGTGTCGACGAGCGCGCCGGTGGGCCCGGCCACCAGACCGGCCTTGGTGACGATGACGAGGTCCTGGCGCGGCACGACCGTCCCGAGGAAACCCCCGAGCCAGGTCTCGGCCTGCCCGTCGCCGTAGCTGTGCGCGGTATCCACGAGGGTGCCACCGGCCTCGACGAAGGTGCTCAGCTGCTCGCGGGCGCCGTCCTCGTCGACCCCACGGCCCCAGGTGAGCGTGCCCAGCCCGAGCCGCGACACGGTCAAGCCGCTGCGGCCGAGGCGACGGGTCTGCATGGGCCCACGCTAACGGCCGGGCCGACCGATAGCCTGCAGGCATGCGACTGGGCATCAACCTTGGCTATTGGGGCGCAGGCGACAACCAGGAGAACATCGTCCTGGCGCAGGAGGCTGATCGGCTCGGGTATGCCGTGTGTTGGGCCGCCGAGGCCTACGGCTCGGACGTGCCGACGGTGCTGGCCTGGGTGGGCGCCAAGACCGAGCGGATCGACCTCGGCGCCGCCGTGATGCAGATCCCGGCCCGTAGCCCTGCGATGACCTCGATGACCGCGGCCACCCTCGACACGCTCTCCGGTGGGCGGTTCCGGCTCGGGCTCGGCGTGAGCGGGCCGCAGGTCAGCGAGGGCTGGCACGGGGTCCGTTTCGGGGCCCCGCTCGGACGCACCCGCGAATACGTCGACATCGTGCGGATGGCCCTGCGTCGCGAGGTCGTCTCGTATGCCGGTCGGCACTTCACCCTGCCGTTGCCGGACGGGCCGGGCAAGGCGCTCAAGCTCACCGTCCGCCCGGCCCGCGAGCACATCCCCGTCTACCTCGCCGCGGTCGGCCCCAAGAACCTCGAGCTGGCCGGCGAGATCGCCGACGGTTGGCTGGCGATCTTCTACAGCCCCGAGCACGGCAACGACCACCTCGAGCACCTGCGCGCCGGGGCCCGCGCGGCGGGCAAGGGCACCGAGGCCGACCCGCTGGTCGGCTTCGACATCGTGCCGACCGTGCCGGTCTTCATCACCGACAACCTCGACATGGCGTATGCCGCGGTGTCCAACTACGCCGCGCTCTACATCGGCGGGATGGGGTCGCGGGAGAAGAACTTCTACAACCAGTTGGCCTGCCGGATGGGCTTCGAGAAGGAGGCGGCGCAGATCCAGGAGCTCTACCTGGCCGGCCGTGGGCGTGACGCCGCGGCCGCGGTGCCCCGGGAGTTCCTCGACGCCACGAGCCTGCTCGGTCCGCCCGAGCGCATCCGGGACCGTTTCGCGGCATACCAGGAAGCGGGGGTGACCACCCTGTCGGTGGCGCCCTACGGGCTGTCCCGGGAGCAGCGCCGCGCCGCCGTGGCGCAGATCGCCCAGCTGGCCGAGGAATCCGGGGTCGTCGAGTTAGGCTGACCCCTTGTGTCCGACCTGAGCTACCTGCAGTCGCTGATCCTCGGTGTCGTCGAGGGGCTCACGGAGTTCCTGCCGGTCTCCTCGACCGGCCACCTCACGATCACCGAGAAGCTGCTCGGGCTGCGGGTCGACGACCCGGCGGTCACGGCATACACCGCGATCATCCAACTCGGCGCCATCGTTGCGACTTTCGTCTACTTCTGGCGCGACATCGTGCGGCTGGCCGCGGCGTGGTTCGCCGGTCTGCGTGACTCCGGGAGGCGGGGGCACCCCGACTACCAGCTCGCCTGGGCCGTCATCGTCGGTTCGGTGCCGGTGGCCCTGGTCGGCTTCGCGCTGCGCAAAGTGATCGCCGGGCCGTTGCGCAGCCTGTGGGTCGTCGCGGCCGCGCTCATCCTGTGGAGCGTGGTGATGTGGCTGGCCGAGACCCGCCACGCCAAACTCGTGCGCTCCGGTGCCGAGCGTGGTGAGACCACGGTGACCATGCGCGACGGGCTGGCCATCGGCCTCGTGCAATGCCTGTCGCTGATCCCAGGGGTGAGCCGTTCCGGAGCAACCATCTCGGCCGGTCTGTGGCGCGGCATCGACCGGGTGACGGCCACCCGGTTGTCCTTCTTCCTGGCGATCCCGGCGCTCACCGCGGCCGGGGTCTTCGAGGCGGCCACGACGGACTTGGGCGGTCTCGGATTCGGTCAGATGGCCCTGGGTGTGGTCGTCGCCTTCGGGGTCGCCTACGCGTCGATCGCCTGGCTGTTGCGCTTCGTGGCCGGCAACCGGCTCACCGCCTTCGTGCTCTACCGGGTCGTGCTCGGCGTGGTCATCGTCGGTGCACTCTCCGTCGGAGCGTTGTCGGCGACCTGAAGCGGCCAGCTGACGACCGGCCGGCCCGGTGTCACAACCAGCCGTGCTTGCGGAAGAAGAAGAACAGTCCGCCGCTGGCCGCGATCATGATCGCCATGATGATGAAGTACCCGTAGTAGATCTCGAAGCCGTCGGCCAGGGTGATCTTGGCCTCCAGCTCGGGCATGTAGTGGAAGTTCATGCCGTAGACTCCGGCGATCATCGTCGGCACGGCGGCCATCGCGACCCACGCGGAGATGCGGCGCATGTCCGCGTTCTGCTGCACGGTCACCTTGGTGAGGTGGGCACTGAGGATCTCGGAGAGCAGCCGGTCGTAGGACTCGACGTGGTCGTTCGTGCGGGCCAGGTGGTCCTCGACGTCACGGAAGAAGGGCAGCACCTTCTTCTCGCCCTTGCCGACGTAGTTGAGGAACGGGAAGCGGCGCATCGCCTCGGCCAGCGGGATGGCGGCCCGACGGAACTCCAACACCTCCCGCTTGAGCCGGTAGATATCGGAGGCGTCCAGGTCGGTGCGATCGCCGAAGACCTGGTGCTCGATCTCGGTGAGGTCCTCGGCGATGTAGCGGTCGATGACCTCGTAATTGTCGACGACGCTGTCCATCACGGCGTGCAGCACGGCCAGCGGCCCGAGCCGCAGCTGGGTCGGGTTCTCCTCGAGCCGGCGACGGACGTCGACCAACGGGTTGCCCTCGCCGCGGCGCACCGAGACGACGAAGCGGTCGCCGACGAAGACCATGACCTCACCGGTCTCCACGTCGGAGGTGCGCTCGACATAGCGCAGTGTCTTGAGCACCGCGAGCAGGCTGCCCTCGTAGGCGTCGATCTTGGCGCGCTGGTTGCCCATGATGGCGTCCTCGACGGCCAGCGGGTGCAACCCCAACTCGGCGTTGACGAGGGCGAATTCGTCGTCGGTGGGGTCTTTGAGCCCGATCCACAGGAAGCCCGAGGCACTGGCCCGCAACGCCGCCAGCTCGTCGCTGAGATCCTTGACGGGCAGCCGACGGCCATCGACGTACATGGCTTGGTCGACGATCACACCGAGTATGGGACCACAGGCCCGCGCCCGAGTCGCGGAACTGGCCCGCGACGGGCCGAAACACGATCCGCGGCCGGGAGCTTCGCGCCGTCCGCGCCGGGTGTCGTGCTGGCCACTACGGTGAACGCGTGCCGACCGTCCTGCTCGTGCGCCACGGGCGCACCACCGCCAATGCCTCGGGTGTGCTCGCCGGGTGGGCTCCGGACGTGGCGCTCGACGAGGTAGGCCAGGACCAGGCCACCGCTGTCGGGGTGCGCCTGCACACCGCCGGTATGCCGCTGGCCCGCCTGGTCAGCTCGCCGTTGCCCCGGTGCCGGCAGACCGCCCAGCTGCTGGCGGCTCAGTTGCCCGTGCCGGAGGGGGCACGCGGCATACCGATCGAGACCGACGAGCGGCTGGGGGAGTGCCACTACGGGGCCTGGACGGGTCGCCCACTCAAGGAACTCGCGGCCGAGGCATTGTGGCGCACCGTGCAGGACCAGCCGTCGGCGGCGGTCTTCCCCGACGGCGAGGCCTTCCCCGGGGAGTCGCTGGCCGGGATGTCGGCCCGGGCGATCGCTGCGATCCGCGAGCTGGATCGCGAGGTCGAGGCCGCCCACGGCGCGCACGCGGTGTGGCTGGCCGTGTCGCACGGCGACATCATCAAGGCCGTGCTCGCCGACGCCCTCGGCCTGCACCTGGATCAGTTCCAACGCATCCACGTCGATCCGGCGTCGGTGAGCGTCGTCACCTACACCTCCCGTCGCCCCACCGTTGTGCGGGTCAACGACGTCGGCGGCCCGCTGGTCGGTCTCGTGCCGGCACCACCGAGGCCCGGCGAGGGAGAGGGTGAGGGAGAGGGCGAGGGTGAGGCAGAGGGACAGAGTGAGGGTGCCCTGCCGGGCGATGCCGACGTCGGTGGCGGGACCGGTGCTGTCAACCCGACCGGGTCGGCGGGCTAGGGTCGCTGGTATGCCGGTCTACGACTTCGACCACCCGGCCCGCTTCGTCGCCGGCACGGTGGGCCCTCCCGGGATGCGCACCTTCTTCCTGCAGGCCCGCGACGAGCGACGCCTGATCAGTGTGTCCTGCGAGAAGGAGCAACTGGCCGCGGTGGCCGAGCGCCTCGTGGAGTTGCTCGACGAACTGTCCGGCGGGCCCGCAGGGCCGGGCGGCGCCGCCAGCGAGGCCTCCGCAGCCGCGTATGCCGATGACGGTCCGTTGGAGACACCCATCGACGACGAGTTCCGGGTGACGACGATGTCCCTCGGCTGGGACGACGAGCGCGGTGTCGTGCTGCTCGAGGCCACCCACGAGTCGGACGACCCACCGGCCGATCCCGACGAGCCCTCGGAGCAGCCGGATGCGTCCGCCGAGTCGTTGCGGGTCACCCTGTCGCCGGCGCAGGCGCGGGCGTTCGCCCGGCGCACCCAGGCCCTCGTGTCGGCCGGGCGGCCACCCTGCCCCTTCTGCGGTGGGCCGTTGGACCCCTCTGGGCACATTTGCCCCCGCGCGAACGGCTACCGGCGCTGACCAGCGCAGGGTCGGGGGCGGCATACCCGACGGATGGGGGCCACGACGGCCCGCGCGACGCGGCCGGCCGGGCCACCTGCCGCGAACGGCTCGCCACGGGCACGTTGGAGATCGTCGGGCGGATCACCGACGCCTCCAACCTCGCCCTGCTCGTGGCCGTGCATGCGGTTGCCTCGCCGGAGGAACCGGCCCCTGAGGCAGCCGGTGCCGACCCTGGTTACGCCATCTACAAGCCGGTGCGCGGCGAGCGCCCGCTATGGGACTTCCCCAGCGGCACGCTGGCCGGGCGGGAGGTCGCCTCCGCGCTGCTCGCCGAAGCCCTGGGGTATGCCTTGGTGCCGCCGACCGTGCTGCGGGAGGGGCCCATGGGCGCCGGTTCGGTGCAGCTGTGGATCGGTGACCCGTTCCTCGAGGCGACGCTCACCTCACCGGTGCGGTTGGCGCCGGTGGGGTCGGTGGGCCCGGGCTGGCTTGCGGTCGTCGACGGCGAACTGCCCGACGGCTCGGCGGTGACCATCGTCCACGAGGATGCCCACGACGTGCGCGACGCGGCGGTCCTGGATGCCGTGCTGAACAACTCCGATCGCAAGGGCAGTCACCTGGTGCGTGACGGGGCAGGCACGCTCTGGGGTTTCGACCACGGCCTCACCCTGCACAGCGACCCGAAACTGCGCACCGTGTTGTGGGGGTGGGCCGGGCAGCCCTTGCGCGAGCGCGACATCGACGCTCTCACCGACCTGACCGGGCGGCTCGCCGCTGCCGCCGATCCGTTGACCGCCGCACTGGCGCAGCTGCTCCCGCGGGCCGACGTCGACGCGCTGCGGGCCAGGGTGGAGCGGCTGCTGGCCCGCGGCATACACCCGCTGCCCGGGCGGGGCTGGCCGGCGATCCCGTGGCCGGCGCTGTGAGACGAACCCGGTCCGCCCGTGCCGTGGTGCGGTGCGCTGCCGGGCGTGCCGTGGCAGTGGTGGGAAGCGATTAGGCTCACCGGGTGCACTCCTGGCCGACGCCCTTCCTGCCCGACCTGCCCGGTCGTGGGCCCGAGGTCCGGGTCCACGACACTGCGAGCGGCACGGTGGTGACCCTGCGACCCGGCCCGGTCGCCACGATGTACGTCTGCGGGATCACTCCATACGACGCCACCCATCTGGGGCATGCGGCCACCTACGTCACTTTCGACATGCTGGGCCGGGCGTTGCGCGACGCCGGTCACGAGGTGCGCTACGTGCAGAACGTCACCGACGTCGACGACCCCCTGCTGGCCCGGGCGGTGCGCGACGGCGTGGACTGGACCCACCTGGCCGACCGAGAGACGGCGCTGTTCCGGGAGGACATGACCGCGTTGTCGGTCATCCCGCCGGAGCACTACCTCGGGGTGACCGAGAGCATCGGTCTCATCGTCGACGCCGTGGAGCAGCTGCTGGCCTCGGGCGCGGCATACCGGTTGGCGACGCCGGAGAGCGCCGGGCAGGACGTCTACCTCGACATCGCGCAACGCCCGGGGTTCGGGGCCGTCTCAGGTGCTTCGCGCGAGCAGATGCTCGAGCTGTTCGCCGAGCGCGGCGGCGACCCGCAACGCCCGGGCAAACGCGACCCGCTCGACCCGCTGCTGTGGCGTGCCGAACGCGAGGGTGAACCGGCCTGGGACGGGCGCTCGCTCGGCGAGGGCCGACCCGGGTGGCACATCGAATGCACGGCGATCGCCGTGGAATACCTCGGTATGCCGTTCACGATCCAGGGCGGCGGTTCGGACCTGATCTTCCCGCACCACGAAATGAGCGCCGTGCAGGGCTGCGCCCTGACCGACCGACGCCCCTTCGCCGAGGTCTTCGTGCACCAAGGCATGGTCGGCTATGCGGGCGCCAAGATGAGCAAGTCCAAGGGCAACCTCGTGCTCGTCTCGGCCCTGCGGGCCGCCGGGGTCGACCCGGTGGCGATCCGGCTGGCACTGCTGGCGCGGCACTACCGCACCGAGTGGGAATGGACCGACGCCGACCTGTTGGCCGCTCAGGAACGTCTCGCCACATGGCGGGCAGCGTTGTCCCGCAACGGTGGACCGCCTGCGCAGGAGTGTCTCGAGCAGATCCGCGAGCGGATCGCCGACGATCTGGACACCCCCGGTGCCCTTGCCGCGGTCGACGCCTGGGCCGCGGAGGCGCTTGCCGGTGACGCCGAACACCCCGCAGCGTGCGGCCTCATCGCCCGGGCCATCGACCGGCTCTTGGGCGTGCGGGTCTAGTCGGCTCACGGGGGCGCCGGACCGGCCCGGGTCGCACCGGTTGTGCCGGTCGCACCGGTTGCCCGGGTCGTGCCGGTTGCTCGGGTGGTGCCGGTCCAGTGTGGCAGGGTGGGTGGGCAGTGGCTGTGGTAGGTGGTGCCGGTGGGTGTGGTTGTCGTGACGGTGTGGATCTGGCCGCCGGCGGTGGTGAGGGTGTCGGTGCCG
>RRZT010783277.1_pt1 | contig 44394 bp, 50 predicted proteins | sample 2165551 | NCBI WGS metagenome assembly RRZT01 (sample SAMN10456910, study PRJNA506462) | wastewater metagenome | biome: wastewater; feature: sludge; material: wastewater sludge; isolation source: wastewater sludge with Escherichia coli K12::gfp cells carrying plasmid... | place: USA: Moscow, Idaho... | reverse complement strand
GGTATGTTTGAACTTTCAGATATTCCAGCAGCTCCAAGAGGTGTTCCTCAAATTGAAGTAACATTTGATATTGATGCAAATGGTGTATTAAATGTAAGTGCAAAAGATAAAGGAACAGGGAAAGAGAACAAAATTACAATCTCTGGAAGTTCTGGATTAAGTGATGATGAAATTGCAAAAATGGTTGCTGAAGCAGAAGCAAATAAAGAAACTGATGCTAAGAAAAAAGCTTTAATCGAAACAAGAAATCAAGCTGATGCTATGTTGCATAGTACAAGAAAAACATTAGAAGAAAATGAAAATGCAATTTCTGAAGATGAGAAAAAAGCTATTATTGATGCAGCAGCAGATTTAGAAGAATTATTAAAAGATGATAATGCAACAAAAGAGCAAATTGAAGAAAAACTAAAAGTTTTAACTGAAAAATCTCACAAATTAGCTGAAGCTATGTATAAAAAAGAGGGTGAGCAAGGAGCTGGTGCAGCAAATCAAAAAGCAAAAAAAGATGACGATGACGTTATTGATGCAGAGGTAGAGTAAAACTCTACCTTATGCAAACTCTTCTTTTCTTATTTTTAACTTTCCTTATAGTAGTATTACTAATATATATTTTTTTTAAATCAAAACAAAGTCGATTAGAAAAACTTTTAAATGGCACTTGTCCTAGTTGTCTAGAAACAAAAAAGAGTTTTTTCGATATGAATACAAATACAAAGTTTACTCAAGAAGTAATTCAATCTAGAATCTTAAGAGATCATGGATGTTCAGGAGTAAAAGAGGTTGAATTCTCTTGTAAGAGTTGTGATTTAAAAGAGATACACTCTATAAATTCTCAAATGGGTTGCAGCATATGAAAAATTTGATACTTATAATTTTAGCTATATTTTTAGCAACTGGTTGTTCAAAAAAACAAGAACAAATTCCTCAAGCACCTATAGTAGAAAAAGATAAAGAAGTTGTAATCGAAGAACAAAATGAAAATTTAGAAAATGGAATGCAGAAAGTATCGTTTTTAGAAATTGATGGTTTTTTTGATGATGATTTAAATCATGCTTTAGAAGTTTTTAAGAAAGATTGTAAAAAATCAAAAAAATATGATGAATTCAGAAATGTTTGTAAGAAAGCAGAATTTGAAAAAGATGGAAGAAAATTTTTTATGTTAAATTTTGAACCATATAAACTTTTTGATAGTAAAGCTAAAGATGAAGGAACAATTACAGGTTATTATGAGCCATTATTATATGGTAGCTTGAAAAAAAGTGCTAGATACAAATATCCTATTTATAAAACACCTAAAAATTTAATAATTACAGATAGACTAAATTCAAATGGAAGCAAAAGAGGAAAAATTGTAAAAAACAAAATTGTTCCTTATGATACAAGAGAACAAATAGAAAAAAATCCAAAAAATAAAAATTTAGAGCCAATTGCTTATGTTGATGATAAATTTGATTTATTCTTTTTGCATATACAAGGTAGTGGGAAAATAAAACTTGATACAGGTGAAATTATAAATGTGGGATATGCAGAACAAAATGGTTGGCCATATCTTAGTATAGGTTCATATTTAATAGAAAAAAATTATATTACAAAAGACGAGATGAGTGTTCAAGCAATGAAGGATTTTTTTAAAGCTAATCCTAAAATAATGGATGAAGTTTTTAACTCAAATCCTAGTTATATATTTTTTAGAGTTTCACCAAATGGTGCAACAGGAGCTTTAAATACAGTTTTAACTGCTAAAAGAAATTTAGCTGTTGATAGAAGTTATATTCCTTTAGGGATGCCAGTATTCTTAAGTACAAAAAATCCTATTACAAAAGAACCTTTAAATCAATTAATGGTTGCAGCTGATGTCGGTGGGGCTATAAAAGGTGAGATTAGAGCGGATTTTTTCTGGGGATTTGGAGATGATGCCTTTCATTATGCTGGAAGAATGAAAGAAAAAGGCAAAATGTATATATTAAAGCCTAAATATTAATTAATCTATTTTAAGATGGCTGTTGTATTTACATACAACAACCATTTCCACAACATGAATTTACTGGTTCATCCTTATAAAATTTAATAACTAAATTGTTAAACATTTCTTGAATTTGAAAATCATGTTTTCTACAAAATGTTTTATTCATTATATTCTTCATTTCAATGGCTTTTAACATAGCATCATCTTTTGAAGAAAAATTTAAATCATTTTGTAAATTACTTCTTTTAAAACAACCACATTGGTCTTGTACAATAACTTTAAACATAAAAAATACCTTTAAATAATAAAAATTAAAGGCAAAATATTATCTAAATTTACTTTTTAAAGCAAATAAATAAGAAAAAAGGGTATAATTTAGTTAAACTTTAAAGGAAAGCAATGCATATAACAAATCTTCTATCACAATACTTTGGTAAATTTGCAAAGAGAAGGTTTCCATCTTTTATTCAAAAAATTATAAATTCAAGTTATGTAAAGCTTATGAAGCTTGATATGACAGAGTTTAAAAACGCGAAACATTATAAAACTTTAAATGAACTTTTTACAAGAGAGTTACTTATAAATAGAGAAATTGATAGTTCACCAAATATTTTTATATCACCAACAGATAGTTTAATTACAGAATGTGGAAAATTAGAAAAAGATATAGCTTTACAAATTAAAGGTATGTCTTATAGCGTGGAAGAACTTTTAACTTATTATTGTAGTTCAAATTTTAGTAAATTAAAAGATGGTGAGTTTATGAATTTTTATCTATCTCCGAAAGATTATCATAGATATCATGCCCCAATAGATTTTAGATTGAAAAAATTGATTCATGTTCCAGGAAAACTTTATCCTGTAAATTTAAAATATTTAAATAAAGAATTTGAACTTTTTGTACAAAATGAGAGAGTTATTTTAGAGTGTGAAGCTGAAGGTAAATTATTTTATATGGTTTTTGTAGGTGCGTTAAACGTAGGTCAAATGGTATTTGAATTTGAAAAATCTGTTGAAACAAATTGTGATACAAAAGAGATTAAAGTTTATAATTATGAAAATATTGAGATATCAAAAGCTGAGTGTTTAGGATACTTTAAAATGGGTTCTACTGTAGTTATGCTTTGGGAAAAAGATTTTGTAGAATTAGAAAATCTTTTAAATAAAAATGTTAGGTTTGGTCAAAAAATTTCAAATATAAGATAGAAAATGAATACAAAACTTTTTTTCAAAATTGCATGGTTACTTGTTGTCAGTTTATTATTTTATATCATATTTGTAATTTTCTTTTTATCTCCAAAAATAAATGATTATTTATCTAATATAGAGTTAGAAATATCAAAAGTACAATTTGAAAAAATTGCACAGGCAATAAATATTGAATCAAAAAAATATGAAGATGAAAATCAGTTAATTGAGCAAGTGAAATTAATAGTTTCTAGTTTAACATTAGGGAAAGCTGGTTATATTTTTATTTTTGATGCAAATGGAAAAGTTATTTTTGATCCAAGTGGAGAGTTTGCTTCTAAATCTTTAGAAGATGTAATAATTCCAGGGGTTGGCAAAAAGTATCTTTATGAAGAGATGAAAGCTCATGCTCTTGCTAAAGAGGCTTTAGAATACGAGTGGAATAGAATTTATGACCCGTATAATTATACTTATAAAAAAATATCATGGATTGTTCATAATGATAAATTTAATTGGTATATAGCTTCTAATGTATATAAAGAGGATTTTCATAATTTTACTGAAGGTGTTAATTCTTTAATTTTAAATATTTCAATTCTTCTTTTCATGGTTTTAACTTTAATTGGAATATTTATTACAGTTAAAATAGTTTCACCTATTAATAAAATGTTGATGGAAGTAAATAAAATAAATGTTGTATCAAATTTAGATAAAACTGATAAAACAACTAAATCAAAAGATGAAATAGTTTATCTTTCTAAGCAGTTCAATACTTTGGTTGATGAAGTTGAAACAAATAGAAAAAATATTGAGATTCAAGAAAGAGTTTTTAAAGATAGACTTTACATAGATTCTTTAACTGGAATTAAAAATAGGGTAGCCTTAGAAGATGATATAAAAGAGTGTGAATTTGTATCTATTGTTTTAATAGATATAGACTCTTTTGCAGATATAAATGAACTTTATGGATTTAAAGTAGGAGATTTAGTATTAATTGAGACAGCAAAAATTTTGAATAATTTCTCAGAAAAATTTGGTGTAACTGCATACAGATTGTATGGAAATGTTTTTGCACTTGTAAATACTACAATGATGAATTTTTCTAAGTATGATGAGTTTATTAATGAAAGTTTAAAAGTATTTAAAGAGAATGCTTTATTTATTAAGGAAGAGAATTTAGAACTTTATATACATGTTACATTAGGTATATCTATTGCTCAAGAAGAACCAATAAAAACTGCAACAATTGCACTAAATAGAGCAAAAAAATCTAGTAAAAGATTTTTTGTATATAACACAGAAATTGATACAAAAGAGTCAATTAAAAATTCTATTCATTGGAGAGAGAAAATAAAAGAGGCTATCAACAATGATTGTGTAGTACCATTTTTTCAACCAATATATAATACAGAAAATCAAATTATTAAGTATGAAGCATTAATGAGAATAAAAGATTTTGATATGCATGGAAAAGAGATTTACCATTTACCATATCTATTTTTAGATACAGCATTTAAAACAAAACAGTATATATCACTTGCTAATCAAATGTTGGGAAAAATAATAGATCTTTTACCAACTACGCAAAAATATATATCATTTAATATAAGTTTTGAAGATATTATGAATAATGATTTTATAGATATGTTAGATAAGTATATTGATAAATTAGATATTGAAAATAAAGCTAAATTAGTATTTGAAATTTTAGAAAGTAATTCTATAGGTGAATATCAAATTTTAGATGATTTTGTTAGTAAATACAGAAAACAGGGAATTAAAATAGCTATTGATGATTTCGGAACAGGATACTCAAATTTTGCACATATTTTAAAAATTAGACCTGATTTTATAAAAATTGATGGTTCCTTAATTAAAAATATTACAACAGATAAAAACTCAAGTGAAATGGTTAAATCTATAATAGATTTTTCTAAAGCTTTAAACATAAAAATTACAGCAGAGTTTGTTCATAATGCAGAAGTTTATAAGAGATTATTGGATTTAAAAGTTGATGAATTCCAAGGTTTTTATTTAGGAAGACCTGAAGCAACTATTGAATAATTTAATAGAATAAAAAGTAAATTTTAGTAAGAATTTATAAATCAAATACTAAGGAGAATTTATGTCACAAACTACGAAAATAACTGAGCTTGAATTAGCTGGTACAAAACAAGGTAAGATTATTGTTTCAAATGTAGCAGAACCTTATGGAAAAGATACGGATGATGTTGTAAGTATTGCAATAGCATTAAATGGGGAAGATATTCAATGGAAAGCACATATTCCATATGAAAATATTGATGGTGTAATTCAAGCTTTACAAAAAGCAAAAGAGCTTAAAAAGTAATTTTAAAAATTCAATCTTGTGATATAATTAAGCAAAAAAAGGCTTATTATGTCACAACTGTCTATAATAGGAAGAATTGAACCTATTTCAATTTTAGATTTAGAACTTTTTGATTTAGATGCAAAAATTGATACAGGTGCTTATTCAAATTCTCTACATTGTGATGATATAACTGTTGAAGATGGTTTTGTAACTTTTAGACTTTTGGATAAAGTACATCCTTCGTATCATAATAAAAAAATAAAAATCCCACTTTATCAAGAAAAAAGAGTAAAGAGTTCAAATGGAATAATTCAAAAAAGGGCCTTTATTCAAGTAAATGTAAAATTTGCAAATAAAATTTATAAAACTGTTATTTCATTGACATCAAGAGCTGATATGAAGTACCCTATGTTAATAGGAAGAAAATTTCTAAAAAATCGTTTTTTAGTCGATGTTTCAAAAAAGAATTTATCTAAATAGGAAAAAAGATGTTAGTTTATATTTTATCAAGAAATGAAGAGTTATATTCTACAAAAAGATTGTATGAGGAAGCGAATAATAAAGGTTGGGAAGTAAGAGTTATTGATTATTTGAAATGTACAATAGAGATAATGAAAAATGAGTTAGTTGTAAACTATGAAGGAGAGATACTAAAAGTTCCAGATGCAATAATTCCAAGAATAGGTGCAAGTAGAACATTTTTTGGTGCTGCGATGGTAAGACACTTTGAAATGCAAAATGTTTTTTCAACTACTGGAAATTTAGCACTTACAAGAAGTAGAGATAAGTTAAGAAGTCTTCAAGTTCTTTCTAAAAATGGAGTAGATTTACCACGAACAGTTTTTGCTTCAAATAAATCAAATGCAAAAGATGTTATTGCTTTAAGTGGAGGAACACCTTTAATCTTAAAGATTTTAGAAGGTACGCAAGGTGTAGGTGTAGTTTTAGTTGATAGTAAAAAAGCTGCTAAGTCAGTTCTTGATGCATTTTATGGAATGGATGTAAATTTACTTGTACAAGAGTATATAGAAGAAGCAGGGGGAAGTGATATTAGAGTTCTTGTAGTAAATGGAGAAGTTGTTGCAGCTATGAAAAGACAAGGTGCTGAAGGAGATTTTAGATCAAATCTTCATCAAGGTGGAAATGCTACAATTTATAAACTAAATAGAAAAGAAAAAGCAACAGCAATTGCCGCAGCAAAAGCAATGGGACTTGGAGTTTGTGGTGTTGATATGATAATTTCAAAAAGAGGTCCTCTTGTAATGGAAGTAAACTCATCTCCAGGTCTTGAGGGAATAGAAAAATCTACAAATATAAATGTAGCAGCTAAAATTATGGATTACATAGAAAAGAATATAAAACCTAGTGATTCAACAAGCACTGTAAAAAGAAAAATTAAAAAAGATACTATAGGCGCGTAAAGTAAACTTTAGCTTTTTTTATAAGCTAAAGTCTCTTTTCCTTCGTCTAACCAATATGCTATTCCACCATATAAATGTGATACGTTTGTATATCCTTGGTCTATTAAGAAATTTCCAATAGATCTTGTTCTATTTGCATGTGCACATATTAAAACAAATTCTTGATCTTTTGATTTTACATATTTTTGGAATTCATTCATCCAATTTTCTATATCGTAGTTACCAAAATCATCAAAAAATGTAAGAGGAATACTATTTTTTATAATTCCTGTACTATAAAATTCACTTTCTCTTCTTACATCTATCATTATAATATTTTTATCAATAAGTTTTTCTACTTCATTTGGATACAAATTTATTAATTTATTCACAATATACTCCTTTAAAAATGGAATATTATCATAAAAAATTATAATTTAATTAAAACAAAATATAATAAATACTAATAAACGAATTCTTTACAAAAATTAAATATAATAAGCAAAAATTTTAAAAGAGGATTAGATGAGAAAATATTTTTTTGTAACTTTGTTGACAATTACAGCATTGTTTTCTTACGAAGAATTAACAGCTGATAATTTTGACGAGAAAATAAAAGGTAAAAATGTGATTATTGACTTTTATGCACCTTGGTGTCCACCTTGTAAAGTTCTGGCAAATAATTTAGAGGACTTTGAAATTCAAAAGCCAGATAATGTTGAAATATTTAAAGTAAATATTGATAATGAGGTTTTGCTTGCAAAAAAATATAAAGTTAAAAAACTTCCAACTATAGTTTACTTTAAAGATGGAAAAGAGGTAAAACAAGAGTTTGGTATAAGAAGTGTTGAAGAACTTTTAGAAACAAGTAAAAAAGAGTTTAATTAAGGATATTCATGAAAAAAATCATTCTATTTTTAATGCTTTTTATCTATTCATTTTCATTGGAATTGAATAATAAAGTTCTTGAACCAGAAGAAGCATTTAAAGTAAATTTCACAAAAGAAGAAGATAGATTAAATATTAAAATAAATTTGGGGAAAGATATATATTTGTATGATGATAAAATACAAATAAATATTACTAAGCCGAAGAAAGTTGAGCTTGTAAAAGAATTAACTTTAGCAAAACCTGTTCCTTATGATGGTTTTATAGTACATTTTGATGATTTAAATGTTGATGTTCCATATAGCTTATTAAAATCTAAACTGGATTCAAATAAGTACGAAATTGAGATTAAATTCCAAGGTTGTTCAAAAGCAGGACTTTGTTATGCTCCAATGAGTGAAAAACAAGTTGTATTTTTTGAAGCTGATGTAAAAGAACAAGTTGTTGAACCTATTAAAGAAGATGCACAACAAAAAGATGAAGTTAATTTAAAATCAGAAAATGAAAATCTAAGTGAAACAGATAATATAGCTGCTGCATTAAAAGATTCTAGTACACTATTAGTTCTTGCAACATTCTTTGGATTTGGTTTATTATTATCATTTACTCCTTGTGTTTTCCCAATGATTCCAATTTTATCTTCTATTATTGTAAAAGCTTCGCAAAATGAGACGATGAATGCAAAAAAAGGTTTCTTTATGTCTTTAATTTATGTGCTTGCTATGAGTGTTGCTTATACAATCGCTGGGGTTATTGCTGGAATTTTTGGAGCAAACTTACAAGCGTCTTTACAAAATCCTTATGTATTGGTAGCTTTCTCACTTATATTTGTAGCATTAGCTTTTTCAATGTTTGGATATTTTGAAATTAGACTTCCAAGTGCAATCCAAACAAAAATAAATAAAACAACAGAAGGAAAAGAAAAACAAGGAGTATTAGGAATTGCAATTATGGGATTCTTATCTGCTTTAATTGTTGGTCCTTGTGTTGCACCACCATTAGCAGGTGCTTTAGTTTATATTGGACAAACTGGAGATGCAATTCTTGGAGGTATAGCTTTATTTGTTATGAGTTTAGGAATGGGAGTTCCTCTTTTAATAATTGGAGCTGGAGCTGGTAAATTTATGCCAAAACCAGGTGGCTGGATGGAAAGCGTAACAAAAATCTTTGGATTAATTATGCTAGGTGTTGCTATTTGGTTACTTGATAGAGTAATAAATCCAACAGTAGCTATTTACTTATGGGCATTCTTATTATTGGGAACAGCTATTTATTTAAGAGTTTATAAACATATCATTTCACAGCTTATATCAACTGTAATATTTATTTTTGGTGTTATTATGATTGTTGGAGCAGTAAGTGGAGCAACAAATCCATTAAAACCACTTGATAAGTTTATAAATAATGGTGTATCATCTGTAAAACAAGATGAATTAAAATTTACAAAAATTCAAAATATAACACAACTTGAAGATGCAATTTCAAAATCTTCAAAACCTGTAATTCTAGATTTTTGGGCAACTTGGTGTGTTTCATGTAAAGAGTTAGATGAAATTACTTTTAAAGACCCAGAAGTTATTAAAAAACTTCAAAATTTTACACTTTTAAAAGCAGATGTTACTCAAAATAGTGATGAAGATAAAGCGTTACAAAAAAGATTTGGGATTGTTGGACCACCTGCATTAATTTTTTGGGATACAAATAAACAAGAGGTAAAAAGTGCAAAAATAGTTGGATATAAAAATCCAAAAGAGTTTTTAGAAGTTTTAGGTAAAAACTTCAAGAATTAAATATTTTTGATATATAATAAATCCTTTTTTAGGATTTATTATGGAATTTACATTTGAATTTTTAGTTTTTGCTTCTATTGTCGTATTCTTATCTGCTTTAGTTCAAGCAACCATTGGATTTGGTTTTCCTATGATTGCAACTCCTCTTCTTGCTATGATGACTGATATGAAAACAGCTGTTATATATGTTGCTATCCCAACTTTGTTACTAAATATTAGCGCGTTAATTAGTGAAGGAAATTTTTTACAAACTATAAAAAGATTTTATCCTTTAGCTCTTATGGCAATGATTGGTAGTGCTATAGGTACTCAAATTTTACTTTATAGTAACTCTGAAATATTTAAATTTCTTTTAGCAGTCTCAATACTATTTTATCTATTTAGCCAAAAAATATCTTTTGAAATGCCTTGGGTTAGGCAAAAACCTAATTTATCAACTTTTATTTTTGGTTTGAGTGCTGGAATTATTGGAGGATTAACAAATGTTATGGCATTGGTTTTAATTATCTATTCTTTAGAAGCAAGACATACTAAAAAAGAGATAATTCAATCTACAAATCTTTGTTTTATGTTTGGAAAGATTATTCAAGTTATACTTTTTGCAGTTCATGGTTCTTTTACTCAAGAGATACTAGAAACATCTTTATATAATTTATTAATAGTTGCTGTTTGTATAATTATAGGATTTAATTTAAGAAAAAAGATAGCTTCCGAAAGTTATTTTAAAATGATTAAAGCTTTTTTACTTTTAATGGCATTAGCTTTGATTTACCAAACAATATTATAAAATTGAAGATGGGTAATTAACCCATCTTCTAATATTTTACATAAATATAAATACTCCGATAATGATTGGAATTAAATAAATAAGACCAAAAATAGCTCCTAAAGCCCACCATTTACCTTGAGAAATATATCCTGCTCCATACCAAATAGGAGAAGGTCCTGTTCCATAAGGAGTAATAATTCCCATAACTCCCAAGCTTCCAGCTAAAAGAATAGTAAATGTAAGCAATTGATCTGCAGGTATAAATGTAGATGCAATAACCATAAATAACGGAACTAATGCAGTAACATGAGCTGTTGTACTAGCAAAAAAGTAGTGTAGTACATAGAACAACACTATTAAAGCAATAATAAGTGATGTTAGACTTAAGTCAGCAAGCATTGATTGAGAATTTTTACCTATAAAATCTAATATACCTACTTTTTTTAAACCATCTGCTAGTGCAACTAAAGTAGCAAACCAGATAAATACATTAAATGCAGCTTTATCTGAAAGTAAATCATCCCAAGTAATAATACCTGATAAAATCATTATAGAAACAATACTAATTGCAGTTATTGTTGAATCAACTCCTAGTTCTTTTCCAAATATCCAAAGAACTAAAGCAACAGTTGCAAGTCCAGCCATTAAATATTCTTTAAATGTAACAGAACCTAATTTTTTTAATTCTTCTGCTGCCCAAGTTGGAGCTTCTGGAGATCTTTTTTGTGTTGGTGGATATAAAACATAAGTAAGCCAAGGTGTTAATAAAAACATTGGAATCATTAATGGAAGCATTATTGTTGCCCATTCCATCCATGTTATAGCATGGCTAGTACTTTTTGCAATCAAATCAACTGCTAGTAAGTTCGGAGCAAGAGCTGTTAAAAACATTGAACTTGTTACACAAGTTGATGCAATTGCAACCCAAGATATATAAGCACCAATTTTTCTTGGTTCATTATCTGGTAAAGAGTTGAAAATTTGTGGAATATTAATAGCTACAGGATATATACTTCCTCCACTTCTTGCTGTATTAGATGGCATAAATGGAGCTAAAATTAAATCAGAGAAAGCAACAGCATATCCTAATCCTAAAGTACTTTTTCCCATATATTTAACCATAAGTAATGATACTCTTTTTCCAAGACCTGTTTTTTTATAACCTTCTGCAAACATAAATGCTGCAAAAATTAGCCAAATAACACTATTTGAAAAACCACTTAGTGCCCATTTTACACTCTCTTTAGAATCTCCAACTAAACCTAAAAGTGCAACTACTGAAATGGCAGTAAATCCCACTAGAGCTGCTGGTACAGGCTCAAGAATTAACCCAATAACTACTCCTAAAAATATTGCTAAAAAATGCCATGCATTTTGTGACAAACCTTCTGGAGCAGGTATAAACCATAAAACTAGAACTACTAGCACAGGTGCTAATAATTTTAAACTCCTTGTAGACATAAATCCTCCTAATAAAAATATTAAGTTATTATAATATAATTTTCTAATAAATAATTTTAAGTTGATATTAAAAAATAGTTATTTACCAAATCTTTGATATACTTTATTAAAATTTATGGAGGGTAATAATGAAAGTAATACTATTATTTTCTTTAATATTTATAGAATTATTTGCAAATGAATGGAAAATACAAAATGATCCATATTATAAACATAAGGTCACACAATTTGAAATGTTAAAAGATAGAAGTGATGCTAAAATTGTGATGCTTGGAGACTCTATTACTGATGAGGGTGAATGGAGTGAGTTATGGGGTAAAGTTGTACAAAATAGGGGTATTAGTGGAGATACTACTAGTGGAGTTTTAGATAGACTTTATACAATTAGTCCAAGTATAGAAGAAGTTTATATAATGATAGGGGTTAATGATATTATGCGTGGTGCAAAAGCGCAAGATGTATATTTAAACTATGAAAAGATAGTTCAATTCTTCCAAAAAAAAGGTATTAAAGTAAATATTCAATCTACTTTATACATAGGTGAGAGCAGAAAAAAAGATTTCAATATAGAAGTTGAAAAATTAAATGATAAATTAAAACTATTTGCTAAACAGAACAATATAAGATTTATAGATTTGAATCAAATTTTATCATCAAATAAAGTTTTGAAAGCAGATTTTACAAAAGATGATTTACATTTAAATGGAGATGCTTATAAACTTTGGATAGCAGAGATAAAGTAGTATGTTAATAAAAAGTAGTGGTGTAAAATTTTTATCATTTTTTATATCATTTTTCTTCATAATTTATCTACTCTATTTAATTTACATATCATTCTTTGTAGTTAAAAATCAGTTTATGGATATAGGAGACTCAACTTATGTAAATCAAGTTAGAGTTGATGAATATACTAAAAATCTAAGTGATCATTTAACAAAAGATTGTAATAAAGATGAGGTTTGTGAAGTTCAAAATATATTAAACTTTGTAACAAATATACCATATAAAATAAATGATAGTATTGCAAAAACTCCACAAAAAGTTGTAGAACAAAATTTTGGAGATTGTGATGATAAATCAAATTTGTTAATATCACTTTTAAGACAAAAAGATTATGAAGCTTATTTTGTATTAGTTCCTGAACATATATTTGTCATAGTAAATCTTCAAAATATAAATTTAGGTAAACCAACTTTATATATTAATGATAAAAAATTTTATATTTTAGAAAGTACAGCAACAAATTCAGAAATTGGATTTGATTTGAAATATAAATTAGATGAAATTGAAGCTGTGATTGATCCATTTATAAATAAAAAATTGATTATAGATAAATTAGATTATAAGTAGAGGAAAAAAGTGAAAACTATTATAATAACTGGTGCTTCAAATGGTATAGGGAAAGTTTTAGCTGAGAAATTAAGAAATAAGTATCATATTATAAATATTGATATTATTGAAAATAATATAGATAAAGTTGCTTTTCACAAATGTGATTTATCAAATAAGTTTGAGCTTTTAGAAACTATAAAAAAAATAAAAAATAGTATAGATTCTCTTTATGCAATTATAAATAATGCAGCAAAATTTACACAAAAAAACATAAGCGAACAAAGTATAGAAGAGTGGGAAAATATAATTTCTATAAATTTAACGGCACCTTATATACTATCAAAAGAGTTTGCAGAACTTTTAAAAAAATCAAAAGGACATATCATAAATATCTCTTCAACTAGAGCAATTATGAGTGAAGAGGGTACAGAAGCTTATAGTGCTTCAAAAGGAGGTATTAGTTCATTAACTCATTCTTTAGCGATATCCTTATCTCCTGAAATAAAGGTAAATTCAATAACTCCTGGATGGATAAATGTTGATAAAAATTATAAACCAACAAAACTAGATAATGAACAGCATCCTACAAATAGAGTAGGTGATGCACAAGATATTTTAGATATAGTTAATTTTTTATTGAAAAATAGAGATTTTATAACTGCTAGTAATTTTGTTGTTGATGGTAAAAAAAAAAAAAAAATGATTTATGTTTAATTTTATAAAGGTAATAGATGACTTATGAAGAGTGGTTTTTAAAACAAGGAGAATTGCATGCAAATGTAATGAAAAAATTGGAAGGCAATACTAAACAAGAGATAATTGAATATTTTAGATTTGAAAATATGGTTAAGAATGAACCAGATTTTTGTCCTTTGTATAAAAATAATAAAAAATGCCATGATATGGAAGATTTAAATTGTTATTTATGTGCTTGCCCTCATTTTAGATTTGATGATAATGGATTTAAAAAAAATCCTGATGGAAAAGTACTTTATTCAGTTTGTAGCATAAATTCTAAAAAAGGAAGTGAATATGTGGGTGATAACTATATTCATCAAAATTGTTCAGATTGTATAGTTCCACATAAAAGAAAATATATAGAAAAGAATTTTCATAGAAATTGGTTTGAAATTATGAAAGATGTTAGAAGTAAATAACTATTTTTCCATATCTATTATAAAGTAATTGTATCCATCTTTATGTTTATAAACTAATTTATATTTATGAAGATTTACAATTGCTTTAACAATATAAAGTCCTAGTCCAAATCCATTACTTCTTTTTTCTTCTTGATAGAATGCATCAGTATAATAATCTAAACTATTTTTAAGGGCTTCTCCTTTTGAAGCAACTTTTATACTTTTGTTGTTGGCTTCAATTTTCGCTTTTTTATCTGTACTAAATTTTAGTGCATTGTCTATTAAGTTTTTTAGAGCAATAGACATCATATAAATATCAACATTGAATGTGAAATTTTCTATATTTTTTTCAATATTGTTAGGATTAATTAGCATTAAATCTATAGTTTTATCAAATATTGTAAGAAAATCAACATTTTCTTTATAAATCATAGTGTTTTTTGAAGTAAGTTTTTCTACAGTTGCTAACTCTTTTATAATATCATCCATTCTTCTAAAAGCTTTTTGAAGATTATCTCTAGTTTTTTCATTTTCTAAGGTTTCTGCTATGAACATAGCCTTTGTTATAGGAGTTTTTAACTCATGCATCATATTTCTCATAAATAAATCTTTTGATTTTGATTGATTATTTATAATATTTATAGCTTCATTAAAACTTCTTGCAATTGTTCCAATTTCATCATTTCCAGTATAATTTAGCTTTATATCTTTATTACCTTTTGAAAATTCAATAATTTGTCTATTTAGAATTTTAAGTGGTTTTAGTTTTCTAGTTAAAATTTCATACAAAATTAAAAATATTAAAAGTGCTAAAATAAATCCAGCTGATATAAAAGCAATACTATAATTATGATATTTTGTATCTTTTAGCATAATATTGTAACCATATTGTTGTACATAAATATAAAATGTTTCATCATATTTATAAACTCTATATGTACCTAAATAATTTTGCGTAATAGTTAATTCTTGAGCATTATTTATAATTTCTAATATTCTGTCTCTATTATCAATAGGTCTAATATTAAACTTTTTATATAAATCTACGAGTCTCTCTTTTGTTGGATGATCTTGGAAAAGTATTAAGAAATTTTCAGCAATCATCTCATATCTATTTTGTAAATTAGAATCATGTCTTTCTTTATCATATTTTATAAACATTGCAAATGTAACAAAGATAGATATAAAAGCCAGAGTAAAGATAATATTTACAAAAGTATTGATAGAGATATTTTTTATCATATTAGTTGATAACCAATACCTCTAACTGATCTAATATATTGTCTACTATCATCAATATTTGCTAATTTTGTTCTTATTCTAGAAATTATTACATCGATATTTTTTAAAGATGAATCATCTTCTATATTATCACTTGTGTAAATAAAATCTTCTCTTGATACAACACCATGATTTCTTTGAATTAAAAGTTTTAAAATATCATACTCCGCCAGAGTCAAATTTAATGCAACATTTTTGAATATGATTTGTAAGTCACTCTCTCTTAGTTCAAAAATTTGATCCTCTTGATTTTTATTACTATTTGATTTCGAATCAACTCTTTTTAAAATAGTTTTAATTCTAGCTTGAAGTTCTCTTGGATTGTAAGGTTTTGGTAAATAATCATCAGCTCCACGCTCTAATCCCATAACTTTATCTAAGATGTCATCTCTTGCAGAGCTTATTATTATAGGAATATTTGATTTTTCTCTAATTTTTGGAATCAATTCTAATCCATCTATTTCAGGAAGAGTTAAATCCAGAATTAATAATTCATAATCTTTGTTTAAATCAAGCATAGATAACCCATTATAAGGGCTATCTGTAGTTGTAACATCTATATCAAATGATCTTAAATAATCCGTAATGATTTGAGCTAATTCTAAATCATCTTCTATCATAAGTATTTTAATGATGGTATATCCTTTTTATTTAATTACAAACATTATAGTTTGTCCATATCTATTTACATAAATTCTTTTATGTTTATCATTGTATTTTTTAAGTGCTGTTTCAATATTTGTGAAGTTTTTAACCTCTACATCTTCTATTTGTATAATTATATCTCCAGCTAAGAAACCAGCCTTTTCAGCTTTAGATTTCGGTTCTACATCTGTTATTAAAACACCACTAGCATCTGGAGAAAGTCTATACTTCTTTATAACTTCATTAGTTATATTATTTAGCTTTAATCCACCAAGCAAAGTATTAACTTCAGTTTGAACTCCAATCAAGCTAGTTCTATCTCCTAAAATTATATCTAAACTTATATCTTTTCCATCTCTTTCAATTTCTAAATTGATTTTTTCATTTGGTTTAAATGATGCAATTGTATTTTGTAATGCATTTCTATCTTTTATTGATTTACCATTTATAGAGTAGATTAAATCTCCTCTTTTTAAACCATATTTAGCAGCTGGAGTATCATTAGATATATCTAAAACAACAGCTCCTTCTTTTCTTTTATATACTAGTTTAGAATCTTTTTCAAGTTCACCTATCGCAACTCCTAAATAACCTCTTACAACTTTACCATCTACTACAAGTTTAGTTACTACATCTTTTACCATATCAACAGGAATTGCAAATCCTATTCCATCATTTCCACCACTTTTTGATAAAATTGCAGTATTTATTCCTATTAGTGCCCCTCTACTATCTACTAATGCTCCACCACTATTTCCAGGATTTATAGATGCATCAGTTTGAATGTAGTTTTCATATTTATTAATTCCTACTTTATCTTTATTTAAAGCGGAGATAATACCCATTGTTACAGTATTACCAACACCAAAAGGATTTCCAATAGCAAAAGTTACATCTCCGATTTGAAGAGAGTTAGAATCTGCTAATTTTATAGGAGTTAGTGGTTTACTAGAATCAATTTTTATTACAGCAATATCGCTATCCCCATCTTTTCCAATTAATTTTGCAGAATATTCTGTAGGATCATCCCCAATTGTTACGCTTATTTCATCTGCATTTTCAACAACGTGGTTATTTGTTACAATGTATCCATCTTTTGTAACAATAACTCCAGAACCAAGTGATCTTTGAACTCTATTTTGTTTAAATTGATTTGAGAACTCTTCTCCAAAAAATTTTCTAAAAAATGGGTCATCGAACATTTGCATAGGAAGATTATCAATATTTGAATCTACACTTCTTTTTGCTGAGATATTAACAATAGAATTTACGGATGATTTTATACTATTATTAAAAGATAAAATTTCAGAAGTAGAGTTTGGGGCTATTCTCTGTGGACTTTTATCCACCTCTTCAAATTCAATAGTTTTTGCAAAAAGTGAAGTAGCCAATACAATAGATGTAAAAAATAGTTTTTTATTCAAATTAGAATCCTTAAATATAAAAATTTATAATACAAGAAATATAGCAAATCAATGTAAACTATTTTACAATAAAAAGTTAATCAAGAGTAAATTTAAAATAGGCAAAAAGCCTATTTTAAACTACAGATCAGTTTTTAAAATAGCACCACTACTTGCATTTGTAACTAAAGCTCTATATTGACCTAACCATGAAGATTTAATTGGTTTTTTAACAGGTACAAATTCGTCTCTTCTTTGAGCAATTTCTTCAAATGTTAAATTTACACTTAAAATATATTTGTCAACATCGATATGAATTTCATCACCGTCTTTTAATAAACCAATCATTCCACCCTCTGCAGCCTCTGGAGAAACGTGACCAATAGATGCTCCTCTTGTAGCACCACTAAATCTTCCATCAGTTATAAGTGCAACTTTATCTCCTAGACCCATTCCCATAATAAGACTTGTAGGAGCTAGCATCTCTTGCATTCCAGGACCACCTTTTGGACCTTCATATCTAATAACTACAACATCTCCAGCTTTTACTTTACCACTTATAATTCCTTTAATAGCTTCAGGTTGCCCATCAAAACAAACAGCTTTCCCAGTAAATACTCTACTTCCTGTAATACCAGCAGTTTTAATAACTGCTCCTTGTTCAGCCAAATTACCATATAAAATTGCTAATCCACCAACTTCTGAATATGGATTGTCTATAGTGTGAATTATGTTGGTATCTTTTATGTGAGCATCTTTTATTCTTTCTAAAATACTTTCACCTGTAATTGTAAGATTGTCTAAAAGAATATCATCTCCTCTTTTTGACATCTCTTTCATAACAGCATTTACTCCACCAGCTTTATTTATATCTTCCATATGTACAGTGCTTAGAGAAGGAGAAATTTTTGCAATATGTGAAACTCTTTTTGAAATCTTATTTATGTCTTCAAGATTGAAATTTACACCAGCTTCTTTTGCAATAGCAAGCATATGTAAAACTGTATTTGAGCTTCCACCCATTGCCATATCTACAGCAAAAGCATTTCTTACAGCTTTTTCATTTAAAATATTTTTTAATTTAAATTTTTCTAATGATGCTCTATCAAGAGCGATTTCACAAATTCTTCTTGCAGCTTTTCTATATAACTCTTCTCTTTCTTTTGTTAAAGCTAAAATAGTTCCATTTCCTGGTAAAGCAATACCCATGGCCTCCATTAAAGTATTCATAGAGTTAGCAGTAAACATACCAGAACATGAACCTCCACTTGGACAAGCATTACACTCAATATCTTTTAACTCTTCTTCACTAATATCACCTGCTTCAAATTTTCCAACAGCTTCAAAAGCAGTAGCCAAATCTATTGGAGTACCATCTTTTGTATAACCTTTTTGCATAGCTCCACCACTTACGAAAACTGTTGGAACATTTACTCTTAATGCTCCCATAATCATACCTGGAACAATTTTATCACAGTTTGGAATAGCGATCATAGCATCTAATTTATGTGCATTCATTACAGTTTCAATAGAGTTTGCAATTAACTCTCTACTTGGTAGTGAAAATAACATTCCATCATGTCCCATAGCAATTCCATCATCAACACCAATAGTATTGAATTCGAAAGGAACACATCCATTTTTTCTAATTTCATCTTTTATAATAGTTGATACTTTATCTAAGAAAAAATGTCCAGGAATTAACTCAATAAATGAATTTGCAACACCAATAAACGGTTTATTAAAATCTTCATCTTTTAATCCAGTTGCTCTAAGTAAAGATCTATGGGGAGTTCTATCAAACCCTTTTTTTATCTCATCACTTCTCATATTAGTCCTTATAAAAATTTAAAAAAATACTTTTTGATTATACAAATATTCATTTTCAGATTACATTAAAAATAGAGTAATTTTATAATTTCAAAAAAAAATTAAAAAACTCTTGACAAATATAAAAAAAGCCACTATAATTCCAGTCCAATTTAAGTAAAAACTTAAAAGGGTTCTTAACAAAAATGCGAGTGTGGCGGAATAGGTAGACGCGCGGGACTTAAAATCCCGTTCCGGTTTCGGAGTGTGAGTTCGATTCTCACCATTCGCACCACTAAGAGTAGAGGATTGACAGAGTTGGTCGATTGTACCGGTTTTGAAAACCGGCGAGGTTCACGCCTCCGAGGGTTCGAATCCCTTGTCCTCTGCCACTTAAATAATCAAATTTTACTTTTTTGATTTGTCTTTGTTGGAGGTATAGCAAAGCTGGTAATGCCTCGGATTGCAAATCCGACATGCGTTGGTTCGAGTCCGACTACCTCCTCCAATCTATTTAATTTTCTTCAAGTTAGACTTTTACAACAATTATTTCACGATTAATTTGGTATTATTCCGCACTTTATTTCAAAAGAATAAAATATTACAAAAAAGGAACGCAAAATGAAAAAAGTTTTATTAGCATCAGCTGTAGCAGTGGCATTATTTACAGGTTGTACAGAAGATAAAAAACCAGCAGAAACAAAAGTGGAAGCTCCTAAAACAGAAACTGCAAAAGCAGTAGAAGCTGTAAAAGAAGCAACAGCAGAAGTAAAACAAGAAGCTAAAGAAGCAACAACTGCAGTTAAAGATGCTGCTCAAGAAGTAAAAGAAGCAGTAACTGCTCCTGCAGAAGATAAAAAATAATTAAATAAATCCGTGTTTTCACGGATTTATAATAAAACTCCATTTAAAATATAGTATCTTGCAACATAAAAACTAACCAATAATACAAATATTGAATTAAAGATTAAAGACAATTTGTAGATTTTTCCCTTATCTAATCCTTCAAATTTTGAAAAAATATTTGTACAGATAGAAAAAAACAGCCCTAAAAACAAACTACTCCATATAAAGTATCCAATAAAATTATACTCAGTTTGTAGCATACAAAAAGGACATTGATGAGTTGGAAGTTCGTAAATGTATGTTGAAAAAAAGTAAGTTACACTAAAATAAGCTAAATAAGTAAATAAAATATTAGAAAATAGAAGTAAAAGAGACTTTTTTTGTAAGCTTGAAATAACAGTTAGTATGTATAATAAATAAAAAATTGTGATTAAATTTGGAATATTTAAATTAAAAGGAATATTCGTAGATACACTACTTACTCCAAATATTATAGAACAGCATTCTACAGGCTCTTTAGTTGGTATATTTATTAAAAAATATAAATCTAAAATGAGTTCTACACTAAAAAGAACAAATATTATAATAAAAAAAGAAAATTTTAATTTTGTGTATTTATAATCTTTTTGCTTTAAATCTAAATAGTTAAGAATAATCCAAAATCCAATGAAAAATAGATTTATTACTTTTAAAACAAGAGAAAAATTCCCAAAATCATTTGAAGAAAAAATTCCTGCAGCACACATTGCTCCATGAACTAAAAAAGTTAAAGAATCTATACTATATATAAAGTAGAAAAAAGTGAATATTTTTGAAAAAAGAGCAAATGAAATTATTAATATAACTAAATAGGCTTTTTTTTCTAGATTGTATTGTAAAGAATTACTTTTAGTATAATCCCAATTCTTAAGAATTTGAATAGAAATAAAAAAAGATATAAAAAGTAAAAAATAAATCACTATTTGAGAAAAAAGTAAAATAATAATTTCGTTTGATAAAAATAAATTATTCATGAATAGTTCCATTTTTTAGTTCTATTTCTAAATCAACAAAATTTTGGTTAAAAAATATAGGGTCATGACTAGCAATAATTATAGTTTTTCCTAAATCTTTGAGATTTTTAATAATATTTATAAAATTTTGTGAGTTATCATAATCCAAAGATGCTGTTGGTTCATCGCATAAAATAAGTTCACCTTCATTAACTAAAGCTCTTGCAATTGCACATCTTTGTTTTTCTCCACCTGAAAGATTAAAAATTAGTTCATCTTTTTTATGATAAATATTCGCTAGTTTTAAAGCCGATTCAACTTTAATATCAATCTCTTTTTGTGAGAATCCTAAAGGAATTAATGGAATTGATACATTGTTTCTTACATTAAATTCATTAAAAAGATTAAAAAATTGAAAAATAAATCCTATATTTTTTGCTCTAAAATTACTTGAATGAATATCTGGAAATTTAGAGATTAGTTCATCTTTATAATATACTTCACCACTTGTTGGTTTTTGCATAGTTGATATTATTGATAAAAGAGTTGATTTACCACTTCCACTAACACCTTTTAGAACTGTACAAGAACCTTTTTTTATCTCTAAATTTATATCTTTTAGCGAATAAAACTCTTTATTTGTATTTTCATAAAATATTTTATTTAGATTTACTATTTTTATCATTTTAAACTTTCAAATGGATTTATTGCTGATGTTTTCCATGCAGGTATTAAAACTGCACTTAAAAAAGGAATCATAAAGAATAAAAATATAGTAAATATTGATGAAACATTAAAGTAAGTATCTAATAGAAAATTATTTTCTAAATTGTTAAATCCAATAAAAATATATTTTAAAACAGGAGCCTGTAAAATAAAAACAAAAATAAATGCAAAAATAGTCCCTAAGATAAATGCAACAAATGAGATTATAAAATTTTCAGTGAATTTTAATTTGATAATATCTTTTATGCTAAATCCCAAAGCTTTTAATATAGCAATCTGTTTTTTTTCATTTGAGCTAATTTGAGAATATACTTGAAAAATGATTAAGCTTAAAGTAAAAATTACAACTATAAATAGTGTTAGAAAAAATCCGCCTTTATAGTTAAAAATATTTTCATAATTCTTTTTTATTTCAGCTTTTTCTATAACTTTTATATTATTGTCTAATCTATAAACTTTTTCTCTTATATTATCTCTTTCTAGTTCATTCTTTACATTAAAAGTTATATCTGTAGCATGATTATTTTCTATTTGTAAAATTTGTTTAGCTAAATTTATATCAATTATTATTAAATCATTTGCAACTAAATTTTCTTCACCTTTAAGGCTTTTTTGGATTTTGAAAATTTTATTTTCTATTATAAATTCATTTATGAATTGATATTTTTCAAGAAGTTTTTTTACTCCTTGACCAACAATAATTGAATCTTTTTCTAAATCTTTACTAGAAGTTCCAACAATTGTAAAATAGATATTTTCACTTATAAATTTATATTGTCCATAAACTCTTTCTTCAATATTTGAAATTCCTTTTATAGTTTCTAATTTTTTTATAATTTCCAAATCTATATTTTTATTAAATTTATTTTGAATTATAAAATCACTATGATTTTCTAATGTTTTAAAAAGACTATTTTGTAAAGAGTCTTTTATAAAAAGTGTAGAACAACAAAGAAATACAATAAATATTGAAAGAATAAATATTGCTAGATGTCTAGATTTATGTTTATAAATTTGTAGAAAAACAAAATTAAGAAAAACACTAGTTTGCATAGACAAAATCCATATAGTTACTTTTAAAATTTAAGTCGTTTAAGTCTTTTTTTGAAATTGTATAGTCTTTAAATCTTTGATTATAATCTTTAGTAGAATATGCAAAATTTGAAAGTTTTGTCATTTCTAAAGTTTTATATTGATTAGGATAATTTTTATAAACGAATAGTAAAAATGTAAGAAATATTAAAAAACTTACAATGGTAACTATTGAAAAAAGTGTATAAGCTCTAATAATAGACTCCTTATGAAATATAATAATTTTAGCAATTTTAAGTTAAGTAACTATTAAAAAAGGGTATAATCGCACGAATTTTTAAGGAGAGTTTATGGCAAATAAGAATCAAATTGATGAATTAAAAACAATTTTACTTCAAAGAAAAGATAGTCTTTCACAAAATATACATAGTAGTATTGATAGTATTGATCAGTTAAAAGATCAAGATATTAATGATGACTTTGACTATGCAGATTTTGTGAGTGATTCATTTACTGAAGGGATGATTGCAAATCACCAATTAGATGAGCTAAAACAAATTGAAGAGGCTCTAAAGAAGATAAAAGAAGGAACTTACGGTATTTGTGATATGTGTGGAATTAATATTCCAATAGGAAGATTAAAAGCAAAACCTTTTGCAAGATTTTGTACAGAATGTAGAACTGTATTTGAGCAAGAGAATTCAAAAAGAGCAAAAGCTTGATAAGAAGAGTTTATCCATTAAATGATAAAACTTTAAACTTTAAATTTTTACAAAATGAAGAAGATTTTATAGTAGAAGAGCAACCTATAAAGTTCTCAAATTCTGGGAACTTTGTAGTTTTAGAGATAAAAAAACAAAATTGTGATACTTGGGAATTATTAGATAGATTATCTAAATTTTTAGGTGTATTTTCAAATGAAATAGGTTATGCTGGTCTTAAAGATAAGAGAGCAACGACAACTCAATATATTACTATTCCAAAAAAATATTCAAAAGAATTAAAAAATTTTAAATCAAAAAAAATTGAAATAAAAGAACTTTGTTTGCATAATAAAAAATTAAACATTGGTGATTTAGAAGGTAATAGATTTAAAATTAATTTACATGAAGTTGAAAAAGCTGATATTTTTCATATAGAAAGAATACTAAAAATTATTTCAAAATTTGGTATGCCAAACTATTTTGGTTATCAAAGATTTGGAAAAGATGTAAAAGATAACCTAGAAAAAGCCAAAGAGTTACTTTTCGGAGATGGAAAAGTAAAAGATAAAAAAGTTGCGAAAATGTTAATGAGTGCATATCAAAGTACTTTTTTTAATGCTTGGTTAGTTGAAAGATTGAAATTAGATAAAAATAGTTTTAAACTTTTAAATGGTGATATTTTTTATGATATAAAAAATGATAAACTTTTTACTCCAAAATCTATAAGCGAAAAAGTTTTAGCTGATTTTAAAGAGCATTTAATAACTCCAACTGGATTACTTCCTGGACGAGATGTTTATAAAGCAAGAGAAGAAGCATTAAAAATAGAACAAAAATATGATGACAGTGCAATTAGTGAAAAAGGATATAGAAGAGAAGCTATAATTTTTCCCAAAAATATAACTTGTAAATATGATTTAGAGAAAAAGATGTGTAGTTTAGATTTTACTCTACCAAAAGGATCATATGCAACAGTTTTAGTTGAATTCTTAGCTAATAGAAATTTTTCTTAATGTAGAGGTTTTAGATTTAATGAGAACATAGTCTCACTAAATCTAAATTAATTTTTTAAGGAAGTATTATTTTATCTGAACCGTAGTAAATTGTATTTCCGATAGCTATCATTCTTTCTTCATTATCGAAACTAAAATCATAAACTGTATCTTTTTTAAAGTCTTTATCAATATTTATTAAGAAACCTTGAGATTCAACAGCATATAAAGAATTTGTAAATGCTAAAGTATGGAATTTAGCGTACTTATATTTTTTCTTAGCAACTTCTTCTAAACTAGAAGATAATTTTATTAATTGACCATCTATTGTTGCAACATAAATATCTTTTCCTGAAACAACAACATCTCTTATTCTATAGTTTTTTGATAAAATCTCTTTTGGAGATATTGATACTATTTTATTTGAACTAGCAACAATTAATGTTTGTTCATTTTCAATTACACCTAACTCAATTATATTATTTATCTCATGTTCATGATCAACAGCTATATTTTTAATTTGTTCATTATTTGTTGAAGAAACTATTAAAACTCTACCATTTAAAGTTGGGAATAATATAAGGTTTCCAAAAAATAATGGATTTGCAATTCTTGTATCATTCGCTAAAGATATTGGTAAATATTCTTTGAAAAGGGTTTTATTACTAGTTAAATCAATTAATTCCATAGTATTATTTGAATGAATAACTGCCAATTTATTGTTTTTAACTGAAGCTGCAACAATTGGATCTTTCATTGGTTTTTCTTCGTTACCAATTAAAATCTTATCAATATAATTTGTTGCAATAATTTTACCATCTTCTGTTGTATTTAAAAATTGAAATCCTTCTGGAAGTTCAGTATTTGAAACACCTGCTTTTGTAATAAACTTATTGTCTTCTAACGTTCCACCAATTCTATTAAATGATTTAATAGATGAACCAATTGAGCTTTTGTTTAGTTCAATGTCGTCACTTGTTTCTTTTGGTTCATAATATTTTTTACCAGAACAAGCTGTAAATAAAACTAAAGCTAGAGTTGAAATTAATATAGATTTCATGTTTTTCCTTATTTTGTAAGTAGATAGTGGTTTAATAAATTAACTAATTCAATAGTTCTTGAATCATTTGATATTTTTGCTAATGTATCTTTAGCTTCTTGATATTTTTTTTCATTAGTTAAAATAAGAGCTTTGTTAAAAAGTGCATAATCTTTTAGTAAAAAATCACCTTTCATGCTTAGCTTGTCTAAAGCTTCAAGATTATTATCTTTTTTAGCAAGTTCAAATTCTAAAAGTTCTTTTAAAATAGGTAAAGATATTTCAACTGATTTTTCATCTTTTTTCGCTTTTAAATACAAAGCAACTTCATAAAGATTTTTATTTTTATTTTTTAAATCTTCAAGTGCTTTTTCATCACCCTTTTCTAAGTAACTATTTAAAAGTAAATTTGATTCATATTTGTTTGATTCATCAAAACTTTTTTTAACAACATAAAAAATCGAACCAAGAACAATAGCTACAACCAAAGCAATAAGTAGATTTTTATATTTCTTAAAAAATCTCTCACTTTTTACAAAACCTTCAAGAAGTTTTTCTTCACTACTTAATTCAGATTTTATATAATCAACATTCTCTTTTATGCTCATTTAATTAACCTTTTTTAAAACTAACTGATATATTACAAAATTTTTAATAAAATAATACTTTTATGAAATTTTTTGTATAATAATGGGCTATAAATTTTAAAGGTTGAAAAAATTATGAATAGATTATTAGTTGCTACTTCTATTGCATTTGTGTTAAGTTCAAGCTTATTTGCAAAAGAAAAAGTAGAGGAACCTACACAAACAAGATTTGAATCATTGTCAAAATTAACAAAAGTTATTGGAACAGTTGAAAAATACTATGTTGATGATATAAAATTACAAGAAATTGTTGATAAAGCATTAAAAGGTTTAATGCAAGAATTAGATGCCCATTCTAGTTATTTAGATAAAAAAGCTAGTAAAGAAATGAGTATTCAAACTCAAGGGGAGTTTGGTGGTTTAGGGATTACTGTTGGAATGAGAGATGGTGCGTTAACTGTTATTTCTCCAATTGATGATACACCAGCTTTTAAAGCAGGGGTTAAATCACTTGATATTATTTTAAAGATAAATGAAACTTCGACTATTGGAATGACATTGGATGAAGCTGTAAATATGATGAGAGGAGAGCCTAATACTGATATAAAGCTAACTCTTGTTAGAAAAGGTGACCCAAAACCAATCGAAGTAAAAATGAAAAGAGATGTTATAAAAGTTCAATCTGTTTTTGCAAAAAAACTTGAAGGTGAAAATATTTTATATCTTAGAATCTCAAGTTTTGATACAAAAGTTGCGACTGAGCTAGAAAAAGCAATCAAAGAAAATAAAGATGCAAAAGGTATTATTTTAGATTTAAGAAATAATCCTGGAGGACTCCTAAATCAAGCAATTAGCGTTGTTGATATGTTTGTTAAAAATGGAGTTATAGTTTCTCAAAAAGGAAGAGATGTTGCAGATGAGGAAAAATTTGAAGCGAATAAATTAGGATTTAAGACAGATTTACCTTTAGTTGTTCTTGTTAATGAAGGTTCAGCATCGGCATCAGAAATTGTAAGTGGTTCTTTACAAGATCACAAAAGAGCAGTTGTTATAGGAGAAAAAACTTTTGGAAAAGGTTCAGTTCAAGCTGTACTTCCAATAGATAATGAAAAAACAGAAAATATCAAACTTACAATTGCAAAATATTATTTACCAAGTGGAAGAACAATTCAAGCTGAGGGAGTAACACCTGATATTATTGCAAGTGCGGGTAAAGTTACAAAAAGTGATGAGAATACTATAAAAATTAAAGAAGCAGACCTTAAAAAACATTTAGAAGGTGAGTTAAATAAGGTTGATGAAAAAGTTAAAGCAGAAGAAAAAGCTATAAAAGATGAGAATAAAAAAGTTATTTCAAAAGATGATTTGATGGAAGATAATCAATTAAATACATCTTTAGCAATTTTAAAAAGTTTAATAATAATGAATAAATAATAGGAAGAATAGATGAATATTGAAAACATTAAAGCTTTAGGACTTTGGCCAGATAGCAAAAAAACAACAACAAATAAAGGTTTAGCAGAACTTGAAAATTTAGGTTATAACCTTTTTTACATAGGTAAAAATGCTGATTTATATAGTTGTCCAGGAGATGAAGCAAAAGTATTACTTGTAAGAAGTGATAGAACTTCTGTATTTGATATACCACTAAATTTAGAAATAGAAGGTAAAGGAAAAATTCAAACTGCTATTTCAAATTTTGGTGCAAGTTTTGCAAAAAAAGCTGGTATAAGAACTGCAATTTTAGATGAGAATGTTTCAAGTGATGTAGAGGAATTTGAAAGATGTCAAATGATGGAACTATGTAAACCTTTAGAGGCTGAAATTGAAGGTGAAGTAGTTCAATTTGAATTAATCTTTAGAAATTATTTAACAGGTTCTTTATTTGAAGCTATTAAAAATGGTTTAGATCCTTATGGATTAAATTTACCTTCAAATTTAACTGAATGGCATAAATTTGATAGTGCTATTTTTACTCCTACAACTAAAGGTATTAAAGACGAGCCATTAAAAACTAGTAGTGTAAAAGAAAAATTTCCTGAAATTATTTCAAGTTTAGAAAAACTATTTAATGATTTTACAGCTTTTGCAAAAACAAGAGGTATTGTTGTTGTTGATACAAAGTTTGAAATATTTGTAGATAAAAATGGTTTATGGGTTTTAGGTGATGAAGTTTTAACTCCAGAAAGTTCAAGATTTATTGCCTTAGAAGATTTTGAAAAAGGTAATTTTATCTCTATGGATAAACAAATTTTAAGAGATTTTGGTAAAAAAGAGAATTGGAAAGAACAATCAAAATCTTTAAAAGCTGGAGAAAAACTTCAAGTAAATGTACCACAAGAGATAAAAGATAAAATTTTAAATGGATACAAGACTATTTTAGAAAGATTAAGCAAATAAATTTTTAGATATAATCAGCAAAAAATATAATAAAAGGTATGGAAAATATGAAAGCAGTTGTAAATGTTGGATTAAAAAAAGGTGTTCTAGATGATCAAGGAAAAGCTATTAATCATGCTTTAGGAACTTTAGGATTTAAAGATTTGATTTCTGATGTTAGAGTTGGTAAACAAATTATTATAGAGCTTAATTCAACAGACAAAGAAAAAGCTAAAGAAGAAGTTATAAAAATGTGTGAGAAACTTCTTGCTAACACTGTTATCGAAGATTATAGTGTTGAAATAGTAGGTTAATATGAAAGTAGCAGTATTACAATTTCCAGGAACAAACTGTGAATTTGATGCAAAGTATGCATTTTCAAAATTAGGTTGTGATGTAGAAGTTGTTTGGCATAAAGAAGGTAAGCTTCCTGAAGGTACAGATTTAGTTGTTGTTCCAGGTGGTTTTTCTTATGGCGATTATTTAAGAAGTGGAGCTATTGCTAGATTTGCAGCTATTATGGAAGATGTAAAGAAATTTGCATCAAATGGTGGAAAAGTTATAGGAATTTGTAATGGATTCCAAATTTTACTTGAAGCTGGACTTCTTCCAGGTGCAATGAAAAGAAATGATACATTGCATTTTATTTCAAAATATCACCACCTAAAGGTTATAGATAATAATAATGATTTTTTAAAACTTTTAAATGTTGGTGATGTTGTAAATATACCTGTTGCACATCATGATGGAAATTATTATATTGATGATGCTGGATTAAAAGAGCTTGAAAAGAATAACCAAATTTTATTAAAATATTGTTCAAAAGATGGAGAATTAGTTAACATGAATGGAAGTGTTTCTAATATTGCTGGAATTTGTAATAAAGAGAAAAATGTTTTTGGTTTAATGCCACATCCAGAACGTGCCATTGAAGACATTTTAGGTTCAACTGATGGTGTTAATATGTTGAAAGGATTTTTAAAATAGAAGTACTCTTCTATTTTAAGTAAAATGAAAAAAGTAATATTACTTTTAATATCAATAGTAACAGTTTTTGCAGTTAATTTGTTTGCAGCAAAAAATCTATACCTAAGTATCCTAAAAGAACCTACAAGTGTACATAAAAATCAAAAATTTGAAGTAAAAGTTAAAGCTTTAGTTACAACTACTGATTTTACTTCTCTTACAACAAATTTTTCAAATCAATCAAATATTACTGTTATGAATCCAAGTTCACCTTGGAAAAAGGTTTCAGATGATACTTATGAAAATAGTTTTTATTTTAAAGTAAAATCTTCAAATTTCAAATTACCTATTATTGAGGTAAAGCTTTGGAATTCTAATTCTCTTATTGATATTAGCACAATTGAAACTGGAAATATAGGTTTTTCAAATATTGGAAAAAATGATGATAGATTTTCTAAAGTTATTGCTGATAACATAATATTAAAAGCATATAAAACAAAACAGTATAACAATCAAGAAGCATTGACAATAATTGATATTGATGCAGTTAATTCTAATTTAGAAGATTTTAATTTAGACAATGTAGTTGAACAAGGTGTTTCAAGTATTAAAGAGTGGGAAAATATTCAAAATTTAGTTTATTATGTTGTAACACCAATTTACGATAAGAATCTTACTTTTACATACTTTAATTCATTATCAAACTCATTTAAAGAAGTAAGAGTTCCTTTAATATTACAAAATGAGCTTGTAAGTACACAAACAGATTTAAATCCAAATGATTCAACATTTGAAAAATATAAAAAAGTAGCTTCTACAATAGTTTTTATATTTTTATTGATTTTGTTTATTTGGAAAAGAAAAAAATATTTAATACCATTTGTTGTAATAACATTTATTTTTGCCTTAATATACAATCTTCCAAATGATAAAGGGAAAATACAAACAGATTCTTTTGTATATATTTTACCGACAAAAAATTCAACAGTATTTTTTAAAGCAGATAAAGAGTTAGAAGTTGAAGTGTTAGAAAAAAAAGGACAATTTATTAAAGTTTTAGGTGTTGAAGATGGATTTATAGGTTGGATAAAGGAGGATAGTTTTGAGAAAAATTAGAGGAATTTTTGTATTTATTCAATTTTCAATAACTGTTGCAATTGTTGTTTTTTTTATGTATCTATTTAGAAATCATGCACATAAAGTAATAAAAATTTGGATGAAAGTTCAAATGTTTTTTTTAGGAATAAAATTAGAAGTTGAAGGAAAATTAGATGAGAGTTGTGATTTAATAATAATTAATCATCAATCTCTTCTTGATATTATAATAATGGAACATATTCATAGTAGAAATATTGCTTGGGTTGCAAAAAAAGAGATTGCAGATCTATTTTTCTTTGGACATATAATAAAAGCTCCAAGAATGATAAGTGTAGATAGAGAAAATAAAGCAGGATTAATTAAACTTTTATCTGATGTGAAAAATAGATTAGAAATTGGTCGACCAATAGCAATGTTCCCAGAAGGAACAAGAAGTGATGGAACTTATATGGGAGAATTTAAAGCTGGTGCGAAAATGGTTGGAAATAAATTTAATCTAAAAGTTCAACCTGTAGTTATGTTTAATACTAGAAATATAGTAAATTCACAAAAAGCTGAAGCTGCACCAGGTGTTGTTAAAGTTGTTTATTTAGAACCAGTTCAAGCTAGTAAAGATACTTCATGGTATGAAGATACAGAAAAAAATATGAGAGAAATTTTCGAAAAAGAGTATAAAAATTATGTCAAATAATTTGCAGATTATTTTTTCAGTTGGTTTAGGTGGAGCACTTGGATCAATATTGAGATTTTATGCTGTAGATTATATACATAAACTAGGAATAAATAGTTTTCCAATAGGAATACTATTTGTAAATTTAGTAGGTTCATTAATAATAGGCATATTATATGCATATTTTTTAACTCAAGAAATCTCAACAGCGGTTAAAGCATTTTTAGTCGCTGGATTTTTGGGAGGATTAACTACATTTTCAACTTTTGCATTAGATACTTATTTACTGTTTAATAGTTCGTTAAATTTCGCAATATTAAATATAGCTTTGAATCTATTTGGATCAATATTTTTAGTTATGATTGGTTTCAAGATAACTCTGCTTTTTATGAAATGACCTTAGTCAAAATTTTTTAAGTTTTTTTAGTTATAATAATTTTCATATCAAAAAAAGGATAGATGATGGGTATGCCAAGCGGTATGCAGTTATTGGTGATTGTTTTAATTGTTTTAATTCTATTTGGTGGTAAAAAAATACCAGAATTAGCAAAGGGATTAGGTAGTAGTATTAAAAACTTCAAAAAAGCTGTAAAAGAAGATGAAGAAGAAGTTGCGACTGCATCTAAAATTGAAGATAATGAAAAAAAAGCTGATTCAAAAGTAAGTGAAACAAAAAAAGTTTAATTTTAATAAATAAAGGATTTTTATGAGTATGCCAAGCGGTATGGAATTATTAATAATAGTTCTAATTGTTTTAATTTTATTTGGTGGTAAAAAGATTCCAGAACTTGCAAAAGGGTTAGGAAGTGGTATTAGAAACTTCAAAAAAGCTGTGAAAGAAGATGAAGAAGAAGTGGTTGCTAAAAAAAGTGATGAAATAGAAAAAAAACCTGAAGCACCTGTACAAAATCAAGAAATAAAAAATTCATAAGAGAAATAAATTGCAGAATATTATTAAAGAGTATATAGAAAAGATATTAAATAGAGATATCGTTTTGGAAAAACCAAAAGATGTCTCTTTAGGACATTTTGCTACTCCAGCTGCTTTTTCATTAGCTAAAGAACTTAAAAAATCTCCAATGCAAATAGCCGAAGATTTGGTTTTAAAACTAGAAAATAAAGATTTATTTGAAAAAGTAGAAGCTATAAAAGGTTTCATTAATTTTACTCTTTCAAATACTTTTATAGAAAAACTTGCAAATGTGGCTTTAGAAGCAAAAGATGATTTTGCAAAAGGTAATATAAAGAATGAGAAAATTCTTTTAGAATATGTAAGTGCTAACCCAACTGGACCACTTCATATTGGGCATGCAAGAGGTGCTGTATTTGGAGACACTTTATATAAAGTTGGAAAATACTTAGGTTATGATATTACAACGGAGTACTATATAAACGATGCTGGTGCTCAAATGCAACTTCTTGGAGTTTCAGTTAGTTTAGCTGCAAGAGATTTTATTTTTAATGAAAGTGTAGAATATCCAGAGAGTTATTATAGAGGTGAATATTTAATTGATATTGCCAAAAAAGTTATAGAAAAATATGGAAAAGATATAATCTATGATGAGTCTAGATTTGAAGAGATGGCTATTTTTGCAAAAGACATAGTAATGGAAATTATAGTTAAAGACTTAGCTGATTTAGGAATAACTTTTGATAATTTTGTTTCTGAAAAGTCATTATATGGTTCTTGGAATGATACTAAAGCTGTATTAGAAAAAAATGGCTCTTTGTATCCTAAAGATGACAAAATTTATTTAAAATCTACACAATTTGGTGATGATAGTGATAGAGTTGTTGTAAGAGATAATGGAATCCCAACATATCTTGCAGGAGATATCATTTACCATAAAAATAAATTTGATAGAGATTTTGATAAGTATATAAATATTTGGGGAGCTGATCACCATGGATATATTACTAGAGTTAAAGCTGCTATTGAATTTTTAGGTAATGATTCATCAAAGTTAGAAGTAATTTTATCACAAATGGTACAGCTTTTAAAAGGTGGACAACCATACAAGATGAGTAAAAGAGCCGGTAATGTTATTCTTATGTCTGATATTACAGCTGAAATAGGAAGTGATGCTCTAAGATTTGTATTCTTAACTAAAAAAAGTGATACTCACTTAGAATTTGATATAGATATGTTAAAAAATCAAGATTCTTCGAATCCAATTTTTTATATAAATTATGCACATGCAAGAATAAATCAACTTTTTATTAAATCAGAGCAAAAATTTGATGATATAGTAAATGTAAGTTTTGATAACTTAAATAGTGAAGCTTTAAATTTAGTTTATGAATCACTTTTATTAGAATCTATTTTAAATGAAGCATTTACAAAAAGAGATATGCAAAAAATTACAGAATATTTATATAATTTAGCTTCTAGTGTACATAAGTTCTATAATGAACATAAAATTATAGGAAGCAGTGAAGAAAAAAGTTATCTAAAAGTTTTAAGTATTGCTAAATTAAGTTTAAGGGTAGGATTGAAACTTCTGGGAATAGAAGCAAAAGAGATTATGTAATCTCTTTTGAAATTATGAATTAACTTTTTACTTTTTGAAAGCTTTCTAAAAATTCTTCTATATTATATTTTTCTCTATATTTTTCACTCATTAAATGAACAAAAATATCACCTAAATCAATTACAGTCCAATTATCATCTTCATCAACTCTTAAAAATTCTTCACCTTTAGGTTTTAAATCAATTTTTAAATGATCCAATAATGCATTCGCATGTTTAGGATTTAGTGTTGAAGCAATTACAACATAATCAACTAAATAATCTTTAGATGTTAAATCAAATATTTCAACGTTATCAGCTTTTTTATCTTCTAAAATAGTTTTAATGTTTTCTATTCTACTATTCAAATTTTTCCTTTTTTTGTAAATTTATTAAATCTTCCCAAATATTTTTTGGTACAAAATTTAAATCTAGTTTTTCTCTTAGTCTAGTAGAGCTAATATCTATATTTACTTCAAGAGTTTTATATTCATTAGTTGCTAGACTATAACCTTCTCTTTTAGCTACAATAAATTCTAAACTAGACTTTAGTTCTTCAATATTATGCCACCTATGAAGAGATTTGAGGTTGTCCTCACCTATTATAAAATAAATTTTACAAGGTTTATGTAATGACTTAATATATCTTATTGTTTCATAAGTATAGCTTAGTTTTTTTTGATTTATTTCGAAATCACTAATTTCTATTTTAGGATTGTCTTCAAAAACCTTTTTTAACAGTGCAAATCTAATTTCTGGTTCAAATAAAAAATCTTTTTTTAAGGGATTTAAATAAGTTGGAACTATTATTAGTTTATCTATATCAAGTTCTTTTAAAGCTTTTTCAACTATAGCTTTATGTGCTATATGTACAGGATCAAAACTGCCACCAAAAACTGCAATTTTCAATTATTTTGCACCTTTATTTTATAATTAAATATTATTATAGCAATTTTTGGATAAAATATTTGCTATTTTAGATTTATATAAAGGGAATAAATGGCTATTAAAGTTGCAATAAACGGATTTGGAAGAATAGGAAGATGTGTAGCTAGAATTATTGCTAATAGAGATGATGTTGAATTAGTTGCAATAAATGATACAGCAAAACCAGATATGCTTGAGTATATTACAAAATACGATACTGTTCATGGAACTTTTGAAGGTGATGTAAAAGTTGAAAATGGTTTCTTAAAAATGGGGAAAATAAATGCTAAATTATATTCAACTAGAGATGCTAATGAACTAAGTTTTACGAAAGATTGTGGAGCTGAAGTAGTTTTAGAGTGTACAGGAGCTTATCTAACAAAAGAATCTTGCGAAGTTCATATTAAAAATGGTGCTAAAAAAGTTGTTATGAGTGCACCTGCAAAAGATGATACAAAAACTTATGTTGTTGGAGTAAATGAACATACTTATGATGGTGAGAAAATAATTTCAAATGCATCTTGTACAACAAACTGTTTAGGACCTGTAGCAAAAATTATTGATGATGCATTTGGAATAGAAAAAGGTTTAATGACTACAATTCATTCATATACAAATGACCAAAATATTCTAGATGTAAAACATAAATCTGATAAAAGAAGAGCAAGAGCTGGTGCTCAAAACATGATACCTACAAGTACTGGTGCAGCTAAAGCTATGAAATTAATTATGCCTCAACTTGAAGGTAAATTACATGGACAAAGTGTAAGAGTCCCAACTCCAAATGTTTCAATGGTAGATGTTAATTTCGTAGTTAAAAAAGATACAACAAAAGAAGAAATAAATGTACTATTTACTCAAAAATCAAAAGAGTTAGCTGGAATAGTGGCAGTTGATAATGATATGTTAGTTTCAAGTGATATTATAGGAAACACAAATTCAACAATTATTGCTACAGATTTAACTCAAGTAATTGGTGGAAATATGATAAAAATTATGAGCTGGTATGACAATGAGTGGGGATATTCAGCTAGACTTGTTGATTTAGCTGTTTATGTAGCTAAAAAATAAGGGGAACTATATGAAACTTCAAGAGATAAAAAATATTGATATTGCTGGTAAAAAAGTATTTATAAGATGTGATTTTAACGTTCCAGTTGATGAATATAATAATATAACAGACGATAGAAGAATAAGAAGTGCTTTAAATACTATTAGATATTGTATTGATAATGATTGTTCAGTAATATTGGCTAGTCACTTTGGAAGACCAAAAGGTGGATTTGAAGAGAAATATTCTTTAGAGCCAATTGCAAAAAGATTACATATACTATTAAAACAAGATATAAAATTAGCTCCAAGTGTTGTTTGTGACCAAACTTTAAAAATGGCAAAAGAACTAAAAGCTGGTGAAATTATGCTTTTAGAGAATATGAGATTTGAAGCTGGTGAAACAAAAAATGATGAAGAACTTAGTAAAAAATTAGCTTCTATGGCAGATGTTTATATAAATGATGCCTTTGGTGTTTCTCATAGAGCTCACTCATCTGTTGAAGGAATTGCAAAATATTTTGATGAAAATCATAAAGCAGCTGGATTTTTACTTGCAAAAGAGATTAAATTTTTTCATCATATAGTTGAAAATCCAAAAAGACCTTTTGTATCAATTGTTGGTGGTTCTAAAGTATCAGGAAAACTTGAAGCTTTATATAATTTAGTTCCAAAAGTTGATAAAATAGTTATCGGTGGAGGAATGGCATTTACATTCTTAAAAGCATTAGGACATGAAATTGGTAAATCATTAGTTGAAGAAGATTTAATTCCTGAAGCTTTAAAAATAATGGATTTAGCAAAACAAAAAGGTGTAAAATTATACTTACCTGTTGATATTGTTGCTGCTGAAGCATTTGATTCTGAAGCGATTGCTAAAATTGTTCCGGTTCAAGAGATGCCAAAATCTTGGATGGGATTAGACATAGGTCCTGCAACAGCTCTTTTATTTAGTGAAGTTTTAAGTGATGCAAATACAATTTTATGGAATGGACCAATGGGTGTTTATGAAATGGAAAAATTTGCAAAAGGTAGTACAAAGATATCTCATGCAGTAGCAAGTTCATATGCAACAACAGTTGTAGGTGGGGGAGATACGGCAGACTTAGTAAGAATTACTGGAGATGAAGCTGATATGACATTTATTAGTACTGGTGGAGGAGCTTCTTTAGAATTAATAGAAGGAAAAATTTTACCAGGTGTTAAAGCATTAGTTATCGAGGAAGATAACTAATGCCTATTATTGCAAGCAACTTTAAAACTAATCACACAAGAAAAAGTACATCATTATTTATTGAAAAATTAAATAACTATTTACAATCAAATGATATTAAAGATGAAGTTTATGTATTTCCTACTTCAACATCTTTAGATTCATTTAATACAGTTTCTAATTTACTTTTGGGTGTACAAAATGCTTATCCAGCTAAAAATGGATCTTTTACAGGAGAGATTGGTTTGGAACAGCTTGAAGAGTTTGATATAAAAACAATTTTAATTGGTCATAGTGAGAGAAGACATATCTTAGGTGAAACTCAAGAAGAAATTGCAAAAAAATATGAATTTTATAAAAATTTAGGATTTAGAATAATTTATTGTATTGGGGAACCTCTTGAGATAAAAAATGCTGGATTAGAAAAAACTTTAGAATATATTTATGAACAATTTATAGATATAGATACAAATTATTCTAATCTAATTTTAGCTTATGAGCCTGTTTGGGCAATTGGAACGGGTGTAACTGCAACAAATGATGACATAGGAAGTGTTCATAAAGCTATTAAAGAAAAGATTAACAAGCCTTTACTTTATGGTGGAAGTGTAAAAGTTGAAAATGTAAAAGAAATTTGCAAGATAGAAAATGTTGATGGGGCTTTAATAGGAACAGCTTCTTGGAAAATAGAAGATTTTATAAAAATAATTGAAAATACAAAGGATTTGAAATGATAATGAAGGGTAAAAAAGGTGTTATCTTAGGTGTTGCAAATGATAAATCAATTGCATATGGTATAGCAAAAGCATGTTCAGAACAAGGTGCACAAATTGCATTTACTTATTTAAATGATGCACTTAAAAAAAGAGTTGAGCCAATTGCAGCTGAATTTGGTAGTGAAAATTTAGTTTATCCTTGTGATGTTTCAAAGCCTGAAGAAATAGTTGCATTAAGAGAATCTTTACAAAAAGATTTAGGAGAAATTGATTTTATTGTTCACTCTATTGCTTTTGCTCCAAAAGAGGGATTAAGTGGTAGATTTCATAATATCTCAAAAGAAGCATTTGATATAGCAATGGATGTATCAGTATTTTCACTAATAGAGATAACAAAAGAATTAAAACCATTACTTTCAAAAAATTCTTCAATTTTAACATTAACATATTATGGTGGAGAAAAATATATTCCAAACTATAATTTAATGGGAGTTGCAAAAGCAGCTTTAGATATGACTACAAAATATTTAGCTGAAGATTTAGGAAGAGATGGAATTAGAGTAAATGCAATTAGTGCAGGACCAATTAAAACTCTTGCAGCTGCAGGAATTGGAGATTTCAGATTTATGCTTAAATGGAATGAAGCACATTCTCCTTTAAAGAAAAATGTAACTATTGATGAAGTTGGAAATTCAGGTATGTATTTACTTAGTGATTTAAGTAGTGCAGTTACTGGAGAAATTCATCATGTTGACAGTGGATTTAATATTATGGGAATGCCAGCTGTTGAGTTTGAAGATGGAAAACCAAAAATTGCTTGGAATGGAACTGACAAGTAAGTTTTAGAAAGATAAGAATTTTTTCTTATCTTTTTTTATATAAAATTTTAGATTTAAACTTAATAAGAGTTTAAATTTAAAATTTTAACAAGAGGATTATTAAATGAATATAGATTTTAAAGAACTGGCAAATAAATATCAAACACCTTATTATGTTTATGATTTTGATCATATTACAGCGCAATATACAGAACTAAAAGAGTCTTTCAGAGCAAGAAAATCATTAATTGCTTATGCTGTTAAAGCTAATTCAAATTTAAGCGTTATAAAACATCTTTCAACTCTTGGTGCAGGTGCAGATTGTGTAAGTATAGGAGAAGTTAAAAGAGCTTTAAAAGTAGGAATCCCTTCATATAAAATAATTTTTTCAGGTGTTGGAAAAAGTGATGATGAGATTAGAGAAGCTTTAAAATTAGATATATTACTTATAAATGTTGAAAGTGCTGAAGAGTTAAATAGAGTTGAATTAATAGCAAAAGAATTAAATAAAATTGCAAGAATTTCAATAAGAGTAAATCCAAATATTGATCCAAAAACACATCCTTATATTTCAACAGGGCTTCATGAAAACAAATTTGGTGTAGATATTGATACTGCTAAAAGAATGTATATCCAATGTAAAAATAGTGAATTTTTAGAACCAACAGGAATTCATTGTCATATAGGTTCACAACTTACTCAACTTCAACCAATTAAAGATGCTATAAAAATAGTTGCGGATTTAGTTAGAAATTTAAAAGCAATAAAAATAGAGTTATCATTTATGGACGTTGGTGGAGGATTAGGAATAGTTTACAAAGATGAAACACTAATTAATACATATGAATATGCACAATCTATTTTAGATACTATGTTTGGACTTGATTTAACAGTTATTTGTGAACCAGGAAGATTTATTGTGGGAAATTCTGGAGTTTTTGTAACAAAAGTTTTATATGAAAAAGTAAATGGTAATAAAAGATTTGTTATTGTAGATGGTGCAATGAATGATTTGATTAGACCAGCTTTATATAATGCTTATCATAGAATTGAAGTGTTAAATGATAATAAAGAGTTTAGTGATTGTAATATTGTAGGACCTGTTTGCGAAAGTGGAGATTTTTTTGCAAAGAATATCGAATTACCAAAAACTACTCACAACGATTTAGTTGCAATTTATAGTGCAGGAGCTTATGGTTTCACAATGGCAAGTAACTATAATACAAGAGGAAGAGTTGCTGAAATTGCTGTTGAGAATGGGGTTGATAGATTAATTAGAAGAAGAGAAACTTTTGAAGATTTAATTGCTTTAGAAGAAGAGTTCATAAAATAAGGTAAGTTTATATGGCAAATGAAGATGGATTATTAGAACTAAGAGAACAATTAGATAGTATTGATAACAAAATTCTAGATCTACTAAATAATAGAATGAAATTGGTTCATAAAGTAGGCGCTCTAAAAGCAAAAAGTGGTGGAGCTATTTACAGACCTGAAAGAGAAAAATCAATTATTGATAGATTAGAAAAAATAAATAATGAAAAAAATGGTCTATTAAATAGAAATGCTATTGAAGCATTATTTTTAGAGATTTTTGCAATATCAAGAAATATAGAGTTACCAGAAAATATTGGATATCTTGGTCCTCAAGGAAGTTTTACACATCAAGCAGCAGAAGCTAGATTTGGCGCTATGAGTTCTTATGTTTCAATTAGTTCTATTAAAGGAATCTTCAAAGAATTAGAATTAAAAAAGATAAAATACGGTGTTGTTCCTATAGAAAATTCGTCTAATGGAATAGTAAACGATACTATAAATGGGTTTTCAAATTTTAATTCAAAAATTATTGCTGAAGTTGTTTTAAATATTCATCATACATTAGCAACAACTTGTGATAAAATTTCTGATATAAAGAAAATATATTCAAAAGATATAGCTTTTGATCAATGTAGAAAGTTTTTAACGAATTTTGGATTAGATGAAGTAGAGTTAATTCCTGTTGAATCTACTACCAAAGCTGCAAAATTATCAGCAATTGAACCAAATAGTGCAGCAATTTGTCCTCATGTTGCTGCAAAATTGTATAATCTTCCAATATTATTTGAAAATATTGAAGATAAAGACAATAATAAAACTAGATTTTTTATATTAAGTGATTTTGAAAACACTCCAAGTGGAAATGATAAGACTTCAATTTTAGTAAATCTTCCAGATGAACAAGGATCTCTAGTGAAGTTTTTAAATGATTTTAATGATGCGGGAATAAATTTAACAAAAATAAAATCTCATATAGTAGAAGGAAATTCTATATTTTTTATAGATTTTGATGGACACAAAGATGATGAAAATGTTAAAAAAGTTTTAGAAAAACATAAATCAAGTATTAAGATTTTAGGATCTTACGTTAAAGAGATAAAAGATATTTAAAGGAAAAATTATGAAATTTAATAAAGTATTGAAAAATTTATCAACTTATGAAGCTGGAAAGCCAATTGAATTAGTTGTAAGAGAATATGGTATAGATCCAAAAGAGGTTGTAAAATTAGCTTCTAATGAAAATCCATATGGAACAAGTCCTAAAGTTGTTGCAAAAATAGAGAGTTTGGCAAAAAATATGTATTTATATCCAGATGATTCTATGTTTGAATTAAAAGAAGCATTAGCAAATAAATTTGATTTAGAAAGTAAAAATGTAATTATTGGTTCAGGAAGTGATCAAATTTTAGAGTTTTGCATCCATGCAAAATGTAAAAAGAAATCAAATGTTTTAATGGCAAAAACTACATTTGCAATGTATGAAATTTATTCAAAACAAGTTGGAGCAAATGTTATAAAAACAGAAAGTAGCCAACATAATTTAAAAGAGCTTTCAAAATTATATAAAAAACATGGGGCAGATGTAATTTTTCTTTGTATTCCTAATAATCCATTAGGTGAATGTTTAGACAAAGATGAAGTTTATGAATTTTTAAAAACTATTGATAAAAATACATTAGTTGTAGTTGATGGTGCTTATCAAGAATATGCAAGTTTTAAAGATGAGAAAAAAAGAATTTGTCCAAAAGATTTAATCTCTAAATTTCCAAATGCAATTTATTTAGGAACTTTTTCAAAAGCTTATGCTCTTGGAGGAATGAGAGTTGGTTATGGTTTAGCTCAACCTGAAATTATTTCAACTTTCTATAAAATTAGAGCACCTTTTAATATTACAACTTTAAGTTTAGCAGCTGCAATTGAAGCTTTAAAAGATGAAGATTTTGTAAAAGAGTGTATTGCAAAAAACTTTATTGAAATGAAAAGATATGAAGAGTATGCATCTAAAAAAGGATTTGAATATATACCTTCATATACAAATTTTATTACAATATTATTCAAAGATTTTGTTTCAAAAACAGTTGCTCAAAAACTTCTTGAAAGAGGAATGATTGTAAGAGATTTAACAGGGTATGGTTTAAATGCAATAAGAGTTACTATTGGAACAAATGATCAAAATACAAAGTTGTTTAAATTATTAGATGAAGTTTTAGAAGGGTTAAAATAGTAGATATTATGGAAATAAAAGGAAAATCAGTAGAAGAATTAGAAGAGGTAGCTTCTAAAATTAGGGAGAGAATTATTGATGTGGTATCAAGAAAAGGTGGTCACTTCTCTTCAACTTTAGGAGCTGTTGAACTAACTCTTGGAATGCATTATGTATTTGATGTAAATAGTGATCCTTTTATTTTTGATGTTTCTCATCAATGTTATGCTCATAAACTTTTGACAAATAGATGGGAAGAATTTGAAACTATAAGACAGTTTGGTGGATTATGTGGATTTACTAAACCAAATGAAAGCAATGCAGATTATTTTGTTGCAGGTCATAGTTCTACTTCAATTTCTCTTGCTGTTGGTGCTGCAAAATCAATAAAACTAAAAAATCAAGATAGAGTACCTGTTGTTATGATAGGTGATGGTTCTATGAGTGCTGGTATGGTATATGAAGCCTTAAATGAACTAGGAGATTTAAAACTTCCTGTCGTGATAATTTTAAATGATAATGAAATGAGTATTGCAAAGCCAATAGGCGCAATATCAAAATATTTATCAAAAATTCTTGCAGGAAAATTTTATCAAAGTTTTAAAGCAAGAGTAGATAAATTTATTAGAAATAATATGCCTGAAGGTACAACATATTTAGCAAAAAGATTAGAAAGTTCAATTAAGTTAATAACTCCTGGAATATTGTTTGAAGAGATGGGAATAGATTATATTGGACCAATTGATGGTCATGATATTGAAGAGATAATTGATACTTTAAATATTGCAAAATCTATGCAAAAACCTGTTATTGTACACGCAAAAACAGTAAAAGGTAAAGGTTATAAAATAGCTGAAGGTCAACATGAACATTGGCATGGAGTAGGTCCTTTTAATGTAGAAGATGGTGAATTTATTAAAAAATCTACACAAAAAAGTGCAACATCAGTTTATTCGTATAGTCTTTTAAATCTTGCAAAAAAATATGAAAATGTAGTTGGTGTAACTGCTGCAATGCCAAGTGGTACAGGGGTAGATAAATTGATTGAAGCTTATCCTAATAGATTTTGGGATGTTGCAATTGCAGAGCAACATGCAGTTACTTCAATGGCTGCTATGGCAAAAGAAGGATTTAAACCTTTTATAACTATTTATTCTACTTTTTTACAAAGAGGATTTGATCAAATAATTCATGATGTATCTATTATGAATCTACCTGTTGTATTTGCTATGGATAGAGCAGGAATTGTAGGTAATGATGGTGAAACACATCAAGGGGCTTTTGATATAAATTTTCTAAGGTTTATCCCAAACATGATTTTATTTGCTCCTAGAGATAATGAAACATTAGAAAATTCATTGGAATTTGCTTATACTTTAAGTAGTCCTTGTGCTATTAGATATCCAAGAGGTTCTTTTAAAGAACTAGATTTTAAAGCTACTAATTTTGAATTAGGTAAAGCAGAATTATTAAAAGATGGTAGCTCAAATAAACTTTTTATAGGATATGGAAATGGTGTATCAAAAGCAATAGATGTAGAGAAACTTCATGAAGAAGATATTGCTATTTTAGATTTAAGATTTATAAAACCAATTGATAAAAATATATTAAAAACTCTTAGTGATAAATATGATAGTTGGTATGTGTTTAGTGATTCTCAAAAACAAGGCGGTGTTGCAAGTGCAATAATGGAAGCTTTAAGTGAATTAGAAATTACAAATATAAATATAAAATCTTTTGAATATGAAGATAGTTTTATTGAGCATGGAGATACAACTAAAGTTGAAGAATCTTTAGGACTTTTAGCTAAACAATTAGTCTTATTAGTCGATAAATAGGACAAATAGTATCCTATTTTTATATGTTTTTTTATTATTTTATTCAAAAATAACTATTAATTTAACTTTCATTTAATAATTTTTATCCTAAGATTAACAAAATCAAATAGGAGGATTTTAATTATGAAACTAAAAATTTCTTTAGTAGTACTTTTAGGTGCAAGTAGTTTATTTGCTAGCAGTGAATTGGTTACGAAAGCGAAAAATGCTGGTTTAGAACCAATACCAAGTTCAAAACCAGAGCTTATGAAATTAATTGATGATAAAAAAGACCCAATTACGGATGCAAAAGTAGAGTTAGGGAAAAAACTATATTTTGATCCAAGATTATCTAGAAGTAATTTAATCTCTTGTAATACATGTCATAACCTT
>RRZT010319781.1_pt1 | contig 44613 bp, 38 predicted proteins | sample 2165551 | NCBI WGS metagenome assembly RRZT01 (sample SAMN10456910, study PRJNA506462) | wastewater metagenome | biome: wastewater; feature: sludge; material: wastewater sludge; isolation source: wastewater sludge with Escherichia coli K12::gfp cells carrying plasmid... | place: USA: Moscow, Idaho... | reverse complement strand
GGGCTCCCGTTCGAGGCGTTGCGCGCGCAGGGTTTCCATGACTTGGCCGAATGAAGCCTTGCCGACCCAGTCGTCAGCGTCCACGACCTTGACGTACATGCCGGCGGCCTCACGAATGCCGGTATTGACCGCGCCGCCGTGCCCCTTGTTCGGCTGGTGGATCGCCCTGACCACGCCCGGATGCGCTGCCTGGAGCCGGTCGGCGAGCTCTGGAGTCGTGTCGGATGACCCGTCGTCGACAATGAGTACCTCGATGTCGCCGGTATCGGGCGTGTCAATCAACGAAGCGACGCAACGTTCGAGATACTGCTCCATGTTGTAGGCGGGTACGACGAACGTCAATGTTTTGGCGGTAGTGTTGGCGGGTGTGGTGCCGGGTGTGTTGTCAGTCGTGCTGTCCGCCGTGTTGTCGGCCGTGTCGTCTTGTGTGTTCTCCTGCGTATCGACCAGCGTGCGTTCCTGTGGCAGTTTGCCGCCCTCGCCGTGCGTCTGCGGAATCGTTCCTCGTTGAAGATCAGGCTGAGGCTGCGTCGTGGTGCCCGTAAAATTGGTCATTGTTCCACCTTCTGTATGTCCCGTGCAAGGCTATCACGAGGCGGAACGACGCGATGCCGGAATTGACCCATTTGCTGTGAAATCACCATAATTTGCATGATGATTTCACAAAGGCGTTACCGCGGGTTCAGAACGCGGCAAGTTCCCGCGGATTACGCCGCGTCTTCCGGAGACTTGGGATTCGCGGGGTTTGCGGGGTTTGTATGGTCTGCCGGGGTTGATTCGGCGGTGGCGTTGGCATCGGTATCGTTGGTGTCGGTATCAGCGCCGGCGGCGGAAGAATTACGCTGTTCCTCGCCATCGTCTCGGTCGCGTTTCGCCTTTTGTTCAGCCTTCTGCTCGGCTTTCTCGGCCGCTTCGCGCGCACGCTTGGCTTTCGTGCCCTCATAGCGCAGTTCCGGCTTGGCTTCGAGGTGGGACAGACCGTGCCAGGCGAGGTTGACGATGAGCGCGGCGAGCTGTTCCTTGCCGAGCTTGGGTCGGTCGGCCCAATACTGGCCGGTGAACACGGTCATGCCGACAAGCATTTGCGCGTAGTACGGCGCGCTTTTGACGGGAAGATGCTGGCGTTTGAACCATTCGACGAGAATCTGCTCAACTTTTGAGCTCACATCGCCGAGCAGTGAGCTGAACGAGCCGGTTGGGTCGGTGCTCGGGGAATCCCGCACCAGCACTTGGAATCCCTCCGGATTCTCCTCGATGTAGGTGAGGAGCGCGAGGGCCGCGCGTTCCACAATCTGCCGGGGATGGGCGTCCGTGTCGCTGAGTGAACCGATGAGCGCGTCGGTCAGCGCGCGCATTTCGCGGTCGACGACCACGGCGTACAGGCCTTCCTTGCCGCCGAAATGCTCGTAGACGATGGGCTTGCTGACTTTAGCGCTCGCGGCGATTTCCTCGACGCTCACCGCTTCGAACCCTTTGGACGCAAACAGTGCCCGCCCTATCTCGATAAGCTGCTCGCGCCGCTGATACGACGTCATCCTCGAACTACTTGCCATAATGTCTAGTTTCTCACTGCTTGTGGATTTCAGCTCTGGGGAGGCGCGGTGATCGGCGGGTGACGTGGCCGTCCGCAGATGTCTTCAGCATCGGCGGACGACCGGTTCGCTCGGCCAGCTTCCTGGCCTTAAACCAACCGTCACCACCTCGCGCGATTTCACATACGTCACCACCGCGATGACCACATCCACGCAGAACAGGAAACCGGCAATCGCGAACGCCACGCCTTGCCCGCCTGTCATACGTTTGCACCGCACCCCGGCAATCACCGCTGCAAGTTCATACAGCCCGCTCGTCACGATCAGCGTCGCGTCGGCGACGAAGCAGAATGCCCACACGGTCAGTGTGATGAACGGTATCTTCAGTGAGAGCACAATCGATACCACGGCCAAGGCGAACACCAGCAGATAGTAGGGGATATGCACCAGTTTGATGATCATCGCATTCCGAGCAAGCGTACGGAATTCCCCGCCGCGGCTGAGCCACACGTATACCCCGCCCACGATGACGGTCGCGACAACCCAACAGACCGAAACCCACGGAATCGCGTCGAGGAATCTGCCGCCCTCATCCAAGTTCATTTCGGGGAACAACACCAACAGCCAGAACAGGTAGGGTTGCGCGGCTTCGAACGCGGTCAGCGCGGTGAGCGAATGTTTGGTGTTCATATCATGTCCTGCCGTCGATGGTCTATATCTCGCGTCACATGCGGCTGTGCGGATACGGGAGCCGACGAAACGCAGCAGCATGGAAATACAGCGATGCGGAATACAACGATGTGCCTTCCGCTTAACCCGGTGTATCAAGGCGAGTCGAAGACGTTGTGCCGGGTGGGATCGGCGGGTGGGGGCGACGGATGCGTCCAGTCCGGTCTGTCCCTTGAAAACCATAGGCTGGGGGTATGGATACTCAACAGATTATCGCGATTGTTGTGGTGGCGGTTATCGCCATCGCGCTGATTGTCGCCGGCGTGCTTGCTGACCGTTCGCGCAAGAAGCGCATCGATGCGGCGGAGCAGGCTCGTGAAGACCGTGAGGCCGCGGCGAAAGCGGCCGCCGACAAGGCGATTGCGGCGAAACAGGCTGCCGGTTCCGAAGCCGGATCCGCCGCCGGGACTGCATCGACGCCGTCCGACCAGAAGTCGGGAGCTGAATCGGCTGAATCGATGAAACAAGCCGAATCAGCGCAATCAGCGGCTTCGTCAACCGAATCCGCCGGTTCGGCCCAATCCGCCCAACCTGAGAGCCAGACCTCTCAGACCGCTGAATCCCAGCCGCAAACGCCGGAATCCGCGACCTCCCGCATGACCCGTCTGAAGGCGCGCCTGGCGAACAGCGCGAACCCCTTCGGCAAGGCCCTGTTCAACATTCTCGCCAAGGACCACCTGTCCGAGGCTGATTGGGAGGATGTCGAGGATACGCTGCTCATGGCTGATGTCGGCGCGGACGCTTCCGAGCAGCTGGTCGATGAACTGCGCAACGACGCCCGCATCACCGGCACGCATGACCCCGCCCAAGTGCGCGAGGCCTTGCGTTCCAAGCTGCTTGCGATGGTCGGCACGGATACCGACCGTCGCCTGAACGCTGACAAGCCCGAAGCGCACAAGCCGAGCGTCATCATCATGGTCGGTGTCAACGGCACCGGCAAGACCACGACCGCGGGCAAGCTCGCGCGCCTGTTCGTCGCCGACGGCAAGAGCGTGATGCTCGGCGCGGCGGATACTTTCCGCGCGGCGGCGGCCGACCAGCTGGAAACCTGGGGCGCGAAGGTCAATGTGCCGGTCGTGCGTTCCGACAAGGATGGCGCCGACCCGGCATCCGTTGCGTTCGAGGCGTCGCAGCGCGCGAAGAACGAGAACGCCGACGTGCTGATCATCGATACCGCGGGCCGCCTACAGAACAAGGCGAACCTCATGGATGAGCTCGGCAAGATCCGCCGCGTCACCGAAAAGAACCTGCCGGTCGATGAGGTGCTGCTCGTCCTTGACGCGACCACCGGCCAGAACGGCATGGAACAGGCGAAGGTATTCGCCCAGGCAATCGGCATCACCGGTGTCGTGCTGTCCAAGCTGGATGGTTCCGCGAAGGGCGGCATCGTGATTTCCGTGCAGAAGGAGCTTGGCGTGCCTGTCAAGCTGGTCGGTCTGGGCGAAGGCCCGGACGATCTGGCGCCCTTCAATCCGGAGGACTTCGTCGACGGCATTCTCGCCTGACACTGGGCGGTGCGGAGTGGTGCCGCCGTGCGCAACGGAGCGCATCGGCGGCATCCTCATCTACTGTGTCGTGTTTCCTCGCGATTCGAAATCTCAATATCTCGTGATTTCGGGGCACAGGATTGAGATATTGAGATTTCGTGGCCGCGACGAGATTCGCTGATGGGACTCGCTGATTACATCCACCATCGGGACCCGCTGCTGAGCCCCGCCATATGAGGGCCGCCCGACCAGCAAGGAATCAGGCGACTGTCGCCGCAGCACCGATCCCGTTTGCAGCTTCGGCCTCGTCTGCAGCCTCGGCCCCAGCCGCCTCGCCTTTCGCCGGCGCGCCTCGCAGCGCAGCCTTCAGGAACAGCGGCGCGATGAGTGTCACCAGTGAAATCGTGAAAATAATCGTCGAATAGTAGTTGTCCGACAGAATATGTTGCGAGAAGCCGATTTGCGCGGTGATCAGCGCCATTTCGCCGCGCGGAATCATACCCGTGCCGATCACTAGGGAGCTGCGTCCGTTGAATCCGGCCATCCGTGCGCCCAGCCCGCATCCGACGATCTTCGTGATGACGCCCAGCAATGTCATCGCCACGATGAACCACACCAGGTGCATGTCGTGCACCGCTTCAGTGTCCAAACCGATGCTCACGAAGAACAGTGGCACGAAGAAGCAGTCGCCAATCGGCTCAATGTCGCGGTCCACTTGCTCGCGGTAGTCGCTGCGGCTTACGGCGATGCCTGCGAAGAATGCGCCCACCGCGTAGCTCAACCCCACCAGCTCCGAGCACCAAGCCATCGCCAGGCAGATGATTGTCGCCATGATCGCGATGCCGCTCGGCGCTTTGATGAGCGCGGCCAAAGTCATCAGCCAAGGCGCCACCCACAACACCACGACCACCGTCCCCGCGAAGAACGCGACCTGCTTGAGCGCAATCAACCCAAGTTGCTGAATCGACACGCTGCCGGTGCTGATCAGCGTGCTCATGATGCTCAGCAGGATCACGCCGATCACGTCGTTCGCCACGGCCGCACCCAGAATCGACGCGCCTTCCTTCGTGTCCAGCCGCCCCGCTTCTTTGAGCACGGCCACTGAGATAGACACCGACGTCGCGGAGAACACCACGCCGATGAACAGCGATGACATGAGGTCGAAGCCGAACGCCATGCTCGCCCCGCCCATGATGAGCACCGGCGCGATCACGCCCATGCACGCCACGATGAGCGCCGCCTTGGAGTAGCGTTTGAGCAGCCCCAGGTCGCACCCCACGCCGCCGAGGAACATGAGCACGATGATGCCGATATTGCTGAACAATTCGGTGGAGTCGCTCGGCTGCATCACTCCGAGCACGGCCGGGCCACAGACGATGCCCACCACGATCTGCCCGACGACCTCAGGCAGCCCGGTTTTCCGGCAAATCGCACCGGACAGCATGGTCAGCACCAAGATCGCGCATAACGTTGCGACGAACACCGCCATCGGAACCTTCCTTCCCGAACGCCTTGGACATTTCGACCGTCGGCGCCCCGTCACTCCCAGCGTGCACACATAGCGCATTTCGCGCATATGATGCGCATGACATACATGACGCGCGCGGCACGCATACATTCAGCCCGCCTGCCGTCAATCGCCCGCAAACCGACATCATATATATGGATTCACTTACGGATTCACTGTAATCTCGCCACGGTATCGACTGTTACACGAGCGCAATCTACATGACCTGCCCGTAACAAGGCGTGCGTTCCCCCGAAATCCGTTTGTTTAGCATGGTTGCCAGAATCCGGGACGCACAAGAGACGGGTTGAGGCCGGTTCTTCGGACACGGCGTTCACGCCCTTCGGACACACCGTCCACGTCCTTTGGATTCAGACAGCCATCCCCAAGAGAGGAAAGGAAGTGGGTGCCATGTCATCGACCAATGTCATCTGGACATTGCTCGCCGCGACGCTGGTGTTCATGATGCAAGCCGGCTTCGCGATGCTTGAGACAGGCTTCACGCGAGCGAAGAACGCCGGCAATATCGCCATGAAGAACCTGATGGACTACTGTATCGGCACGGTCCTGTTCTGGATTTTCGGTTTCGGCATCATGTTCGGCCCGTCCATCGGCGGCATCATCGGCAAGCCTGATTTCTTCGTGACAAGCAGCTACCAGTACAACCAATACGTTCCGACGATGGTGTACCTGATGTTCCAGACCGTGTTCTGCGCGACATCCGCGACCATCGTCTCCGGCGCCATGGCGGAACGCACGAAGTTCTCAGCCTACCTGCTGTACAGCGCCTTGATCTCCGCCATCGTCTACCCGATTTCCGGCCACTGGTGCTGGAATTCGGACGGCTGGCTCGCCCAGCTCGGCTTCCATGATTTCGCCGGTTCCACCGTGGTGCACATGGTCGGCGGCATTTCCGCGCTGGTCGGCGCGATTTTCTTGGGCCCGCGTATCGGCAAGTTCGATAAGAACGGCAAGGCCCGCGCAATCCCGGGCCACAGCATGACACTCGCCATGCTCGGCATCTTCCTGCTGTGGATCGGCTGGTTCGGTTTCAACCCCGGCTCCACGATCACCGCTGACGGCAAGGACACCTGGGTGGAGATGGGCAGCATCTTCATCACCACGAACCTGGCGGCTGCTGTCGGCGCGCTCACCGCGATGTTCCTCGCCTGGAAGAAGTACGGCAAGCCGGATGTCGGCCTGACCATCAACGGCGCGCTCGCCGGCCTGATCGGCATCACCGCGGGCTGCGATGTGGTCAGCCCGGTCGGCGCCTTCTTCATCGGCCTGATCTGCGCGTTCATCTACGTGTACGCCGCATCCATCGTCGAAAACAAGTTCAAGATTGATGACCCGGTCGGCGCATTCGCCGCCCACGGTTGCTGCGGTGCCGGTGGCACCCTGCTGGTCGGCCTGTTCGCGAAGGACGGCGGCCTGTTCTACGGCGGCGGCTTGAAGCTGCTGGGCGTCGAACTGCTCGGTGTGGTCGCGGTCGCGGCATGGACCACGGTCACGATGATCATCATCTTCTGGGGCATCAAGCACACGATCGGCCTGCGCGTCTCCGCCAAGGAGGAGCTGTCCGGCCTTGATTTGCCTGAACACGGCCTGGTCGCCGCCTACGCTGATTTCGAGCCGAGCGTGCTCACCAAGAGTGAGGACTCCTATGAGGCCCGTGTCGCCCGTGAAGCTGAAGCCGAGGCCGCTGGTGCGGCTGGTGCCGCTGGCGCACCGGCGAAGGAGGCCGCCGCCGCCAAGTAGCAAAACAGGCACGTCCTGTGGCCCGCCACCTGTGGCACGCCGTTAGACAATGCCCACAATGTGGTCATCAAACTCGGCAGGGATTCCTGTCCATGGTTCCCCGCGAAGCGCGGAATTCGGGACAAGTCGCGGATAATCGTACAAGCGCTGTAACGTTGGCGTAACATTCCGTAACGTTTCGAAAACCCGGCGGGCGTTCCATAACCGTGTCAGTTCCCACATGGGGATTACAAGTGAGTGGTTCGCTCGCCCGCCCGCCTCGTCCAAGGCGGGCGCCGGAGAGGGAGGTAATGTATGGACACCGGAAATGCAGCGTGGATGTTGACATCCGCAGCTCTGGTCTTCTTGATGACGCCTGGTGTGGCGTTCTTCTACGGCGGCATGGTCCGCGCGAAGGCCGTCCTGAACATGTTGATGCTGTCGGCGGCCGCGATTTCGGTCACCGCAATCATCTGGACGTTCTGGGGCTGGTCGATCGCTTACGCAGGCAAGGATATCGGCGGGATCTTCGGCGATCCGGCCACCGGCTTCCTGCTCAAGGACTCCATGGTCGCCAAGGACGGCGTGTTCACCGCCGCCAACACATCCGGAGATTATCCGGGCAGCATTGATGTGGCATTCCAGGCCACCTTCGCGATGATTACCGTCGCACTGATTACCGGCGCGATCGCTGAGCGCGTGAAGTACAGCACCTGGATGTTGTTCGTGGCGCTGTGGATCACCTTCGACTACGCCCCGATGGCGCACATGGTCTGGAACGGCGGCCTGATGTCCCCGACGGGTGCCATCTCTCAGGCTCTCGGCGCCGCCGCGCATGATTTCGCAGGTGGTACGGTCGTCCACATCAACGCGGCTACTGCGGCTCTTGTCACCGTGCTCATCATCGGCAAGCGCAAGGGCTTCGGCACGCAGCCAATCCGCCCGCACAACGTTCCGTTCGTCATGCTCGGCGCGTTCTTGCTGTGGTTCGGTTGGTTCGGCTTCAACGCCGGTTCTGCGTTCGGCGCGAACGGCACCGCCGGCTACGCGTGGGTCAGCACGACCGCCGCTGCGGCCGCCGCAATGCTCGCCTGGGGCTTCACCGAGAAGGTGCGTTCCGGCCATTACACCGCGGTCGGCGCGGCATCCGGTATGGTGGCCGGTCTGGTCGCCATCACCCCTGCGGCCGATGTGGTCTCCCCACTGTGGGCCATGGTGATCGGTGCAATCGCCGGTGTGGTCACCTGCCTGGCGTGCGGTCTGAAATTCAAGTTTGGTTATGACGATTCGCTCGATGTGGTCGGCGTTCACGGCGTCGGCGGCCTGATTGGTACCGTGCTCATCGGTTTCTTCGGTGTCGGCACCGGCCTGTTCACCGGTGGCAGCTGGCGTCAGCTGGTCGTCCAGATCCTGGTGGCCCTGATTGCCGTCCTCTACTCCGCTGTAGTGACCTCGATCATCGTCTTCGCGCTTGAGAAGACGATGGGCTGGCGCGTCACCGAAGCCCAGGAGGTTTCAGGCATCGATATGGCCGACCAGGGCGAGCGTGCATATGATTTCGCTGGCACTGCCAGCTCCGTCCTCAAGGAGGTGAAGTGAGATGAAGCTTATTACCGCTATTATTCAGCCCCATAAGCTTGATGATGTCAAGGAAGCGCTCGCTGCTGCGGGCGTGCATGGCCTGACCGTCTCGGAAGCCAATGGATATGGTCGTCAGCGCGGCCACACCGAGGTTTACCGCGGCGCCGAGTACACGGTGGATCTCATCCCGAAGATTCGCGTGGAAGTGCTCTCCGACGATGCCGACGCGGAAACGCTGGTCGGTGTGATCGTGAAGTCCGCGGGCACCGGAACCATCGGCGACGGCAAGGTGTGGGTCACGCCTCTTGACTCCGTCACCCGCGTCCGTACCGGCGAAACCGGTTCGGCCGCCATCTGAAAGCTGCCGTCCCCGGTGCCGCGGTTTCGTCTGTTTGCCGCGGCGCTGACGGTCGGGTATTGATAAGACAGGTCCCCGCACGTGCTGGCGCAGTGCGGGGATTCTTTATACGCCCGTATCGAGGTTCAAGCGGACTGTTGGCGGGCGGTGCGCTGGACTTTCATCACCCGTGCGGGGGTGGGTCGCGTCTGATGCGCGGTCCGCCCAAATCGCGGGGAATATGGCTCGTTTGGAGGGGATATGGCTTCTGCGGTTGATGGATTGAAACAACGCTTCATGGACGTCAGCAAGCCGGACGCCGACGGCGTCTACCGTCACGGCAAGGATAAACGCAAGCAGCGTACGCAAATCGCGATGACCAGCCTGCGCGAACTGTGGAAGGAAGCGGTCGAATCCGTGCCCTTCGACGTGCCCGAACATGGCGTGGGTCTTGCCGCGGTCGGCTCTCTTGCACGCGGGCAGATCGGCCCGAGCTCTGACATTGACGTCGTGCTCATGGTCGAGCCGCACACGTTGAAAGACGACCAGCTCAACCAGCTGGCGAACAAACTGTGGTATCCCCTGTGGGACAGTGGTCTCGACCTCGACCATGCGGTCCGCACCCGGCAGCAGTGCGAGTCGGTGACCGACCATGATCTGCCGGCGGCGATGGGTTGGTTGTTCGTGCAGTCGGTCGCCGGGGACACTGAACTCATCGAGAAAACGGCGAAATCCATTCTCGAACGCTGGCGTAAAGCGGCGCGCAAACGATTGCAGGAGTTGCTTGATTCGGCGTCGTCGCGGCTTGAGGAGTTCGGCCGGCTGCCGTACCTCAATCAGCCGGATATCAAGGAGGCGCGCGGTGGATTACGCGACACCGTGCTGGTGTCGGCGCTTGCTGCATCATGGCTCGCCGACCGGCCCCACGGCTCGTATGATGAGGCGGTCGAACGGCTGCTGGATGTGCGCGACTGCCTGCACGTGGTCGTCGGCAAGGAAACTAACTTGCTGCTGCCTGCCTACCAGCCGAAAGTCGCCGCGATGCTCGGCTTGGCCGACCCGACACTGCCGGAAGGCGAGCGCGAGGCGGATGCGGTTGAAGGATTGCAAACCCTGCTGGCCACGCTGGGCCGCCGCATCGCGTTCTCTCTGGATTCCACGGCTTCGCACGCACGGCACACGCTCACCCATGAAAAACCGCGGTTCGCGTTCTTCCAGATGTTCCAGCCCCGGGCGGGCGGCAAACGTGAGGCGCCGACCTTCAAAGCCATCGCGCCGGGCGTGGTCGAGCATGAGCAGGAGGTGGCCCTTGCCGTGGGTGTCGAGCCGAGTGGGGACGCGACCCTCCCGTTGCGCGTCGGGGTGGCGGCCGCGGAATACGGCCTGCCGATTAACCCGTCAACCCTGCTGAATCTCAAGCATTGCCCGGTCACCGATAAAAGCTGGGACCACGAGACGCGCGAACTGTTCATCCGGTTCCTGGCCACGGGTCAGGCACTGCCGCCGGTGTGGGAGGAGCTTGATTTCGTTGATTTGCCGGGCAGGTGGATGCCAGAGTGGCTGGGCGTGCGCAACCGGCCGTCCGCGTCTGCGGCGCACCGCTATACGATTGACCGCCATATGATCGAAGTCGTCTCACGGCTTGGACGTGAAGCGCCGAGCGGCATGCGCTACGACGACACACAATACGCGACACTGCTGCTGGCGGGGCTGCTGCACGACATCGGCAAGCGGCCGGGCGTGCGTGACCATGCGGCAGAGGGCGCGAGGCATGTGCCGGTCATTCTAGGGCGTATGGGCTTCGATGACCAGGTGGTCGCCCAGGCGACGCTGCTGGTGCGCGAGCATCTGACGCTCTCGCAATTCGCTACGGGCAAGGATCCGGAGGATCCCGCGGTTGGCCGCGAGCTTGCTGGGCGTGTTGAGAACGACCCGGTGCTGCTGGACATGCTGTTCGACCTGACGCGGGCGGACGGCTCGTCGCTGGGCGCCACCTCCGGCGAGGCGATTACCAAGCAGTACGGCTGGTCGCATTGGCGCGAGGCGACCGTGCGCATGATGTATCAGGCCGCGCGCGAGGCGATGGAGGGCTGAGCGAGACTGGGCTGGGCTGACGGGCCGGGGCTGACGGGGCTGTGGCTGACGGGGTTGTTGCGAAGCTTGCCGGAGTAGGCAAGAGCCGGGTTGAACGATGGGTCGGCTGGCGTCAACGCTGGTTGGATCGGGCTGGATTGAGCCGGCTGTACAGCGGACCGGCTGGCGCAGTGCTGATTGAGCTGGCCGGATTGCAGTCGGGCCGTGCGGTGATCCGGCTGGCGCCGCGTTGCGGTTGGAACGGTCTGATCGGGCCGGGCTGGACGAGCCGGCACTGCTGTCCCTGCCGCGCCCTGCGCCGACCGCACCGACAACTCGTAACTTTCGGAATTTCTGACGCCAGCGTCAATAATCCCGAAAGTTATGGGCTGTCGGATAGTTGATGTGCCTGCGGCTGGTCTTCGTGGTGTTCATGGGCCGTTGGAGTCTTGCGGTTTGTGGCACGGGTGTGGCCGCTGTGCGTGTGACGGCCGATGCCCGTGTGGACTGGATTGGTTTTCGGTGCGTGTTCTCCGGTTCGGTCCGCGTTTCGGGTGTCTTTGGCGGTCGCGATGGCTGCGGCTGATTCCCGTGGCATCGGTGACCCCTGGTATTCCGCTGTTTTGCGGTGGTGTCGTGGTTGGTGGCCGTGTGACGGTCGGTGCCTGCGTGGACTGAACTGGTTTTCGGCTCGTGTTCTCCGGTTCGGTCCGTAGCTCGGGCGGGCTGGGCAGCTGATCTGATGGTTGAAGATTGTAGCTCAGCAAGCAGATACTTGGAATTCTGCGGTTTTGCGGTGGTGCGGTGGTTGGTGGCCCCGGTGCAGACAGGTTTGGGTATGGACTGGCTCCGGTTTCGGCTTGTGATTTCGGGTTCGGTCCGCGGGCTCGGGTGGTTGCGTGGCTGGTGTGCCGGTGGCTGGTCTTCGTGGTGTTGGGGGATCCTTGGTATTCCGCGGTTTTGCGGCACGGGTGTGGCTGCCGGGTGCGTGGCGGTCGGTGCCGGTGCGGACTGGATTGGTTTTCGGTGCGTGTTCTCCGGTTCGGTCCGCGTTTCGGGTGTCTTTGGCGGTCGTGATGACTGCTGCTGGTTATCGTGGTATAAGCGAATCCTCGATATTCCGCGGGTTTGCGGCAGCTCCGTGATTGGCGGCCCATTGCTGCCCGTCCCTGTTGAGGACTGATTGCGATTTCATCCCGTGTTCTCAGATTCGGTGCAGAGGCATCCGGCTGTCTGCCTAAAACCCATCCTTCTCTTCGCTGTCCTTTCTCGGTCCCGCCCCGGCAAACAGTCTGGATTGGACGACGAGACTGCCCAGGAAAGTGATGCCGCCATGCAAAGTCAACCTGGCAGAACGCAGACGGCGGCGCTGGTCTCGGTCAGCCTAATTGTGGGTCGGCCGGATTAAGCCGAACCGGCGCTGCTGCCTTGCCTGCGGCCTGACCTAGTCGCACCGCAGATAACCTATTGTTTTCGGAATTTCTAACGCCAGCGTCAATAATTCCGAAAGTTGTTGCCGCCATACAGGGAACGTGATAGTGATGGGCATTTGCGGATGACCGGCCGCAGGGCAGGCGGTGTGGTCGTGCGTTCCGCTGGGATTGTTGCGCATAGCACTTTGACGAGATTGATGCAAGTCGATTTGGTGTGGCCGGCGGATTGTCCCCAAGCTATCCACAGAATTATCCCCAATATGTGGATAATCACATACGTTATCCACACGGTTATCCCCACAATGTGGATAACTCGATTTTCTATCCACATTTCGTAGCATCCGCGTGTCGCACAGGTAAACGGTGTGCGAACTACATGCCGGAACGATGAACCGAAAGTGAATGTAGGCGTATCGGAACCAAAGGTATTGATGTAGACGTTCTGTCTGGTTGCGTATGCGGTGACATACGCAACCAGACAGAAGACACAGAGGAACGACAGAATCGCTTAGCATCTGCCGGCTCGTGTATGCCCAGACATACACCGCCGCGTTGCCGGCATGCGCGCGATTGACAACCCCGGATCGCACGGTAGCCCGATTGCATCCCCTGAGACGGCGAAGACGCGGGGAATACAAGCCCAACGTCCCGACGCGCTTACCGCCCGCAACGCCTGCGGGGATGATAAGCAATCACTTCGGTTCCTATATGACGAATGCGCAGTCCTGAACATCCACACACCGGTTGTGTGCGAGGATTCGCTCACATACTCACCTCTCGCCGACTTGAAAACGGTTAATCGAACTGACTGACCCGTCATCGTGTGAGGATTGGCTCACGCGGTGGCGGTTCGGGTTGCTGGAATCGGCTATTTGGGACTGCTGGAGTGCCGTTGTGTGAGGATTGGCTCGCACGCCAGCCGCCGGGATGGCGGGGAACGGCCATTGGGGCTGACGGAACCGTCACTGTGTGAGCATCGGCTCGCACAACGGCGGGATGGGTGACTGGAATCGTTGGTCGGGTGGCCCGACACCGTCAGTGTGTGAGGATTTGCTCACACACTCACCTCTCATCGACTTGCAGACGACCAATCGAGCTGATGGTACCGTCATCGTGTGAGGATTAGCTCGCACACCGGCCACCTGGGATGGTGGGAAACGGCCATCGGGCTGCCCGACACCGTCAGTGTGCGAGGATTGGCTCGCACATTGGCGTACACGCAACCATCTCCTCGCTCCCCGCCCCACTCGCCGATGACACGCGGGCGTGCGCAGGAGACTGGAGGCATCGCACCGGCAATCGGCTTCGCATTGCACGGTTTCCACCACGGCAAACACTTGGCCGCCGATACTCAACGCCCCCTATACTCAAGGGTATGGCTGAAGGAAATCCTTGGGAAAATACCCGCACCGGTCGGCAATCGCAAAACACCGGCTATGTGAAGGGTGAGACGGGCACTCCGGTCCGCGACGCGGTGTTCGACCGCGTGCCCCCGCATGACGATGACGCGGAGATGGCCGTGCTTGGCGGCATGCTCATGAGCAAAGACGCCATCGGCGAAGTCTCGCAGATGATCAGCGTGTCTGATTTCTATCAGCCGAAGCACCAGACGATCTATCAGGCGATTATCGACTTGTTCTCAGCCTCGCAGCCGGTCGACGCCGTGCTCGTCGCGAATGAGCTGATGAAGAACGGGGACCTAGAAAAGGTCGGCGGCGCCGATTACCTCCACAGCCTGGTCGCCTCCGTCCCGACCGCCGCAAACGCCACGTATTACGCCGAAATCGTGCATCAGCGCGCGATTTTGCGCAATGTGATCGCAGCGGGCACGAAAATCGCGCAGCTCGGCTATTCGGCGGAAGGTTCGCAGGCCGAGGATGTCGTGAATATGGCCCAGGCCGAGGTCTATGAGATGAGCGTCGGCAAGGTTCGTCAGGATTATTCGGCCATCGGCCCGGTGGTCCATGATGCGCTCGACCAGCTCGACAAACTGCAGAACGGCGAGGTCGAGCGTGGTGTGCCGACCGGTTTTCGCGATATCGATGACGTGACGCAGGGCCTGCAGCCGGGCCAGATGATTGTCGTCGCCGGCCGCCCGGCCATGGGCAAGTCCACGCTCGGCGTTGATTTCGCACGTTCCGCCTCGCTACACCACAATATGACGACTATCATCTTCTCCCTTGAGATGAGCCGCGTGGAACTCGCGCAGCGTATCATCTCCGCCGAGACGAACATTCCGCTGGTCGCGTTGCGTCGAGCGGATGACATCACGCCGGAACGGTGGAACAGGCTGAATAATTTCTGGAACAAGATGCAGGACGCGCCCCTGTTTATCGACGACAGCCCGAATATGAGCCTGATGGAAATCCGCGCGAAATGCCGCCGACTCAAGCAAACGAACGACCTGAAACTCGTGGTGATCGATTACCTGCAGCTCATGAGTTCCGGCAAGCAGGTGGAAAGCCGTCAGCAGGAGGTTTCCGAATTCTCCCGCGCCTTGAAGCTGCTCGCCAAGGAGCTTGAGGTGCCGGTCGTCGCGCTGAGCCAGCTGAACCGCGGCCCGGAAATGCGTAACGACCGCAAGCCGCAGCTGTCCGATCTGCGTGAATCCGGTTCGATTGAGCAGGACGCCGACGTGGTGTTCCTCGTGCATCGCCCGGACTTCTACGATAAAGAGGATCGCCCCGGCGAGGCCGATATCATCATGGCGAAGCATCGTAACGGCCCGACAGAAACGTTCCATCTTGCCTTCCTTGGCGCTACGTCGAAGTTCAAGGACATGCCGCAGGATTACCAGCAACAGCAGGAGGTATGACATGGCGCAACAGCTTTCCCCGGTATCGGGAGATCGGCAGGATTCCGACGCGACCGCCCAACCTGCGACCGCCCAGTCCGGTCAGCAACGGTCCGGTCAGCAACAGCCCGTCCAACAGCAGACCGTGACCGCCCGGCCTGCTTCCACTGCCGAATCGACGCCCGCGCCGAAGCGTCCGTGGTACGCGTTCGCGACACCGACAATCGGCCGGGTCGTCCGGCACGCGTCCCGTCTGCTGCATCATGGCGGCAGCGCGCTGCCCGGCAAGGTGGTCGAGCGCATCGATCCGGGCTTCCTCGCCCGCACCTTGAGCTCGCTACCCTACGGGGTGGTGCTGGTGTCCGGCACGAACGGCAAGACCACCACGACCCGCATGGTCGCCTCCATGCTCTCCGACATGGGGTTGCGCGTGTTCACGAACCCGACGGGTTCGAATTTCACGCGCGGCGTGGTTTCCTCGCTGCTTACTCAAGTGAGCGCCTTCGGGCATCTGCACGCGGATATCGCGGTGCTGGAGCTTGACGAAGCGTACGCTGTGCATTTCGTCCGGCAGGTCCGCCCCCGCTACGCGCTGCTGCTCAACGTGATGCGCGATCAGCTTGACCGCTTTGGCGAAATCGACAACACGGCCCGCCTGCTCGCCCACGTGGCGCGTGTGACCACCGGGACCGTGGTGCTCAACCGCGAGGATCCGCGTATCGCTCGGCTTGCCGGCGAGGTACAGCCGGGCGTGCAGGTGCGCTATTTCGGTCTGTCCCAGGCGTTGCGCAGCTATTTCCCGTCTGACGACGACATGCACAACACCGATATGCAGGCCGCTGAGGTACAAACTGCTGAAGTGCAGGCCGCCGCCGTACAAGCCGCGGGGGCACAGCCCACAGGCGCCGGCAGCAGCACGGCTACCGCCACCGCCACCTCTTCCGCCACTTACAACCCCGACCGCCTCAATGCCGACGTGACTCTCACTCACGTAGGCGACCACGAAGCCACGTACCGGATCGCCGATCACGACATCGCCACATCCGTGAAACTCGAAGGCGTCTACAACCTGTTCAACGCAGCCGCTGCCGCGACGGTCGTGCGCGCGGTCACCGCAGACACCCCGCAAGGCGTCGCTTCGGATGACGATCTGATCGCATCGCTGTCCCGCGTGACCCCGGCGTTCGGCCGCGGCGAGACCATCAGCGTCGGCGGCACGCCCGTCGAGCTACTGCTGGTCAAGAATCCGATGGGCTTCCGCCTGTCGCTTGCCTCGTTCCCGCCCGCCGGACACGACACGATGATCATCATCAACGACGAATACGCCGACGGCCGCGATATGAGCTGGCTGTGGGATGTTGATTTCACCGGCCTGCGAGGCACTGCAGTAGCGGCGGTGTCCGGCACGCGCGCCTGGGATATGGCCCTGCGCCTCGAATACGACCAGGTGCCGGTCAGCCATGTCGATACCGACCTCGAACAGGCGGTCGCCGATTTCGTCGCCGCCGACCCGACCACGCCGAAACGCATCTATTGCACCTACACGGCGATGCTGCGCACGCGCGCGAAACTCTCGCATATCACCGATGTCGCGGACGCGGGCGTCGGCAGATGACCGCGCCAACGACGCCATCGCCATCATGCATGGACGCAATCAGCGAAATATGAAGGAGCTTGTCATGCCAACAGTGAACGAAGCGACCCGGAATCTTGCGGATACCAAGGCCGACACGCGTCCGGGCCGCCGCATTGACGTCGTGTCCCTGTACCCGAAGGATATGAACATCTACGGAGATTGGGGCAACGTGCTCACCGTCATGCGCCGGCTGTCGCTGTACGGCTACGACCCGGTCCTCCACGAATACAACCAGGGCGACCCGTGGCCGGAACATGTGGATCTGATCCTCGGCGGCGGCGGACAGGACAACGGGCAGAAGAAAATCACAGACGACCTGTTCGCCCGCGCGGACACCCTGCGTGCGCTCGCCGCGGACGGCGTACCGATGCTCATGATCTGCGGCCTGTACCAGCTGTTCGGAGAGTATTTCGAAACCGTGGACGGCACCAGGCTGGACGGCATTGGCATCCTCGGTGCGTACACCGTGGGCCGCGAACACCGCATGATCGGCAATCTGGTCGAGCACAGCGAGGAATTTGGCGACATCATCGGCTACGAAAACCATTCCGGGCAGACCTTCCTGACCGGCGACACCAAGCCTCTGGGCCGCGTGGATGCCGACGGCACCGGCAACAACGGCACCGACCACACCGAGGGCGCGCGGTTCGGCAACGTGATCGGCACATACATGCACGGGTCGGTTCTGCCGAAGAACCCTCGTTTGGCGGACGGTTTGATTCGAATCGCCGCCGAACGGCGGTATGGCGCGTTTTCTCCTCAGCAGGACGAGCAGCAGTCCGCCGAGCTGCGCAGAATCGACGATTTCGCGCAGCATGCTCGGGTTGTGGCCGCATCCCGGCCCAGATAAACGACAGACGGGGATTGGCAGATGGAAGGCGGAAGCGCCCGTCGTCGTCATTCCAGGCCGGATTTTGCCTACGCGACGCGCGAATGGGAGTGTCATACCTCCCGCCCGTGACCTTCGTGGGGTAATGTTGGACGTACAAGGACTTGATACAAGGAGGTAATGATGGCTGACTTCAACTTCAACGACGGCCTGCTGCACAAGGTGTTCCTCGCAGGTGTCGGCGCTCTGGCGACTACGGTCGAAAAGAGCCAGGAAATCGTGGATGATCTCGTGAAGAAGGGCGAGATTACCGTTGAACAGGGCAAGGCGCTGAACGCCGAGCTCAAGCACAAGGCTGAGGAAGCGAAGGCCGAGGAAACCAAGCCCACTTCCGACGAGAAGAAGGACTGACTCCGGTCGGTTGCCATGCCGCCGTCCGCCTTCGTCGCGTGCTATGACATGCGGCAGGGCCGATGGCGGCATGTGGCATGCCCGGCGTCAGGCAGTAGCATATGGCTGATATGGCAGACGATCAACACGAGGTATCGCGCGATGTCGCGAAGCAGGAATCCGGCGGGCCGGTAGCGCCTGAGCCGGAAGAGCACACGGAAACGCAGGGCGCGTCATTCCGGAGTGACGATGCGGCCGCTTCCGGCGCTGCTGCTTCTGGTGACGCCTCGCCTGACAATACGCCGCTCGCGCACGATGGTCCCCAGCAGGAGACCTCGGGCGCCGCGCCCACATACGCCGGCGAAAAAATAGGCCTGTTCAGCGGCCGGAAGAACGATTTCTCCGAAAAATACCATCTCACCCGGCGCGGCAAACTCAAGCGTCTCGACCAGATCATCCGGATCGCCAACCAGTTCGACGCAATCCACGGACTCACGCCGGTCAACATGCGTCTCATGTTCGAGGCGCTCGGCCCCACCTTCGTCAAAGTCGGACAAATCCTGTCCATGCGTTCGGAGATTCTGCCGCAATCTTTCTGCGACGAACTCGCCAAACTGCGGGCCAACGCCGACCCGATGCCCTACCAGACCGTGCTGGACACCCTGTCCCACGAGTACGGCAAACCGGTCAAAGATATTTTCAAATCTATTGACTCGACTCCGCTCGGCTCGGCTTCACTCGCGCAAGTGCATCGCGCGACCCTCGTGACCGGGCAGGATGTGGCCGTCAAAGTCCAGCGTCCGGGCGTGCGCGAAACCATGGCGCAAGACGTGTCCATCATGCGCACCATCGCCAGGAGCGCCACGAAAATCATGCACAACGCGCAGGTCGTCGACTTCCAAGGCGTCGTCGAAGAACTGTGGGACACCTTCGAATCGGAGACGGACTTTCTGGTCGAGGCACGCAACCTGCAGGAATTCAAGCGGTTCTGCTCGCGATTCGCCTATATGGACTGCCCGAAACCATATATGGACCTGTGCACCGAACACGTGGTCGTCATGGATTATATCGACGGCATCTCGCTGTCGCATCCGGGCGCGCTTGTCGCCAAAGGCTACGATCTGAAGGAAATCGGCACCAAACTCGTCGATAATTACGCGACCCAGGTGCTGGACGAAGGGTTCTTCCATGCCGACCCGCATCCGGGCAATATCATCATCTCCGGCGGCAAGATCATCCTGATCGACTTGGGTATGACCGGCAGGCTCAACAAAAAGACCCGCACGGTGATGAAGGATATGATTTTCGCTGTCGCCAAGCAGGATTCACCGGCGCTTGCCGACGGGTTGCTGCGGTTCGCGACGACGGGCGCCGCGGTGGACAACTACCCGGAATTGCTTGCGGATCTTGATTTGATCGTCGAAGAATACGGCACGGTTGACCTCGATGAGCTGGATATCGCCAGTTTCATCACGTCACTCACCCAGCTCGCCCAACGGCACGGCATCGAGGTGCCAAGTTCGGTGACCACGGTCGGTCGGGCGTTGGTGACGTTGGAAGGGCTGCTGGACGAGTTCATTCCGGATGTCAATATGATCGAGATCATCTCTCAGCACATCGCCAACAGCAAGACAAACTTCGCCGAAATCGAGAATGAGGTCCAGACGCTCGGTATCGAGGGACATAAGGCCTTGCACGGCGCGTTGCAGACGCTCGCCGAGATGAAAACCGCCTCGCGGATGCTCACTCGTGGCCAATTGCGTGCCAATATGCAGCTCGTCGGATTCGATGCGCCGTTCAAGCTGCTGAGCGATATGGTCAATCGTTTGACGATGGCGCTGATTGTGGTCGGGCTGTTCATCGGCTCGTCGATTGTGTATTACGCCGGCATGAAGCCGATTATCTTCGGTATCCCCGTGGTCGGGTTCATGGGGTATGTCATCGCGTTCATCTTGTCGGTATGGATTGTGTTCGACATCTATTTCAAAGGCCGCAAAAAGAAGCACTGAATCGAGCCGCCCGCCCGGCATCGCCACCCCGTGACGTCCCCAAACTGTCTACGCTAGGCGGGCGATCGGCGGCGGGGTTTCTCACGGTTTGTCGGATGGTTACGCTGCGTTCACCGGATTCCTCGATATTGGTTCGGCCGGTACGGTAGGCTCGAATAAGCATGTCCACGAGGAGGAAACATGTCCGGTAATAAGCAACTCACGCATCTGCTGTTCGGCGCCGCCGCCGCGGCCGGAGCTGCGGCATGGGCCATCGCGCCTCGCTCATTCAATGACAAACGCAACAATTTCGTGCCAGTCGTGCCACACGTGTGGTACGCGCATCGCGGACTGCACGATGCCGGTTCGGGCCTGACGGAGCAGTACGCTGCGGAAAGCGGCGAATACGTGGCGTTGGCGCGCCGCATGGCCATGCAGGCGGGGTACGGCTCGCCAGTGGTCGAAGGTCCGATCGCGCCCGAGAATTCCTTGGCTTCGTTCGCGGCGGCGTGCGAGGCTGGGTACGGTATCGAGCTTGATTTGCAGCTGACCCGTGACGGCCAGGTCGTGGTCGTGCATGACGGCGACCTGCTGCGTGTGGCTGGCGACCCGCGCAGAATCGAAGACCTCACCTATGACGAATTGACGAGGATCCCGCTGTTCCCAGCCCCCGCGGCCCCCGGTGACGCCGCCGCAGAGCGGATTGATTTTGCCGGTGGGCAGCCGTCCACTCCGCAAACCGCGCCGGACGGTTACTACCAGCATGTCCCGCTGTTCGCGGATGTTCTGCGCGTGGTCAACGGCCGCGTACCGCTGATCGTGGAGTACAAGTTCGACGACAACTCCCTGTGGGGCGAGCGCGACGAAGCCCTGATGCAGCGTGGGGACGAGTTGCTGCGCCGCTATGACGGCCAGTATGTGATTGAGTCCTTCAACCCGGCGGCGGTGCAATGGTATCGGAAGCACCGTCCGGAGGTGTGCCGCGGTCAGCTTGCCGAGCCGCCGCAGCCGGGTCAGTCCGACTGGAAGGGCTGGCTCGCTGGCCTGCTCGGTTTCGATTGGATGAGTCGTCCTGATTTTGTGGCCTATGACTGGCAAGGCGGCGACCTTCCGCAGATGCGCGCCACCCGCGCGATGGGCGCGACCGCCGTGTCGTGGACGGTTCGCAGCCGCGCGGAGCTGGAAATCAGCGACCGGTGGTTCGACCGCCACATCTTTGAGTCCTTCGTCCCCGGCCGCGCGTCCGACAAGGCGTAACCGCCGATTCATCATCACTGCCGGGCTGAATGACCCCCGGCTGGAATGACCCCAGGCCGGAATGGACCGCAGTCGGAATGGACCGCAGGAAACGAGAAGCCGGAAACCCTTGCAATAGCGAGGATTCCCGGCTTTCTTAGGTTTCGTGAGCGGTTGTGCCGCTTCACTGCCTAGTCGATAACGCCGTACAGACGGTCGCCGGCATCGCCGAGACCCGGCACGATATATGCCTTGTCGTTGAGCTTCTCGTCGACAGCGCAGACGACGACCTTGAACGCGATGCTCGGGTCGATCTGCTCCTGCACAAACTTCAGGCCTTCGGGCGCCGCGATGATGTTGATTGCGGTGATGTCCTTGGCTCCGCGTTCGGCCAGATAGTGGGTTGCTGCGACCAGCGTGCCGCCGGTGGCGAGCATCGGGTCAATCAGGAAGCACTGGCGTCCGGTCAGATCTTCCGGCAGGCGGTTTGCGTAGGTAATCTGCTTGGTCGGATTGTCTTCGTCGCGCTTCATGCCGAGGAAGCCGACTTCTGCGGACGGAATCATCTTGGTCATGCCGTCGAGCATGCCGAGGCCTGCGCGCAGTACCGGTACGATAATCGGGCGCGGTTCGGCGATGTGCTTGCCAATCATCGGGGCGACCGGGGTTTCGATGGGCTTGTCGACCACGTCAAGGTTGCGCGTCGCTTCGTAGGCTTCGAGCATGACGAGTTCGGAGATGAGTTCGCGGAAGGTGCTGGACGGCGTGTTTTTGTCACGCAGCACAGTGAGCTTGTGTTCCACCAGCGGGTGGTTGAGTACATGCAATTCCATGCTTCCCAGATTACCGCCATCTGCGTGATTGGGCGAGCCGGTCCGACGGCGTGGCGAATGACGACGATGCGGACCTGAGGTGACGCGCTATTCGGCGGCCGCCGCAAAGAAAGGAAAATGAAAGAAATGCGCCGGACCGTGAAAGCGCCTGTCGGCGCAAACGCCGCTCGCAGCGGCAACAAATGGAGCCCGGGGCTTAAGCACGGCTCGGCGCACAGCCCAGTATATCGGTATCCGGAGGTTTTCTGTCACGGCGTGGCGTGCGCATTCGTGCAGATGCAGGTTCCGCCGCACAGGCTGAATCGTTGTGCTACTCCAACCGCCCTCGACGCCACAGGTGCGCGCCCTCATGGAAGTCGCGCGACGTGGTCAGCAGATTCGCCGCGGTGTGCATGAGCCGTGCGGCGCGGGTCTGCGCGTCGTGCGACGCCTCTTGTGCTGCTTGCGTCCCGCTGTGTGCCGCTGCATCCTTCTGCGCCGCGGTGATCCGGTGCGCTTGAACACGCAACCCATTGGCGATGACATCGGTGAACGCGCTCGCCCGGTCCAACGCCACAGCGAAATCACCGGTGAACGCACCTGACAGAATGGAATCCGCGGTCCGGGCGATATCCTCGGCATACGGCGTCTCATCGACCCCCACAATGGCGGAAGCCGTGGTTGCCACCGGTTCGCCGAGCCGCCACAATCGCGCTATCTGCTCACGATTGCGTTGCATCCATGTGCGCAGCAGATACAGGCGCCACAGAATACCCGGCAGGGAATCTGGCTCCGCATTGCTCCACAGCTGCGCGATGATATCCACGCCTTCTGTGTCCACAAGCGTGATGACACGCCGCACAATCTGCGGATCTTCGGTGTGGTGCACGCGGTCAAGCAGCGCCGCCGCCGAAGCGTGGCTCATCTCGCTGATGACCTCCGGGTCGAGACCGCCCCCCAGATGGTCCAAAATCGCCGGGTCGAGCTGCGCCGGACGGGCTGGCCGCGCCGAGCCTGACAGTGAAGCGAGGAACCCCGATCTGCTGGATTGGATTGATCCGGAACTGGAGGAGTCAGTAGACAAGTGGGCTCACTTTCTGAATATCGATGATTTTCGGGCCGTCGCCCGTTTCGATGATAGCCAAGGCAATCGCGTTGCCGGTGGGCATATACGGCGATTTCGCGATGAGCCGTTTCGCCAAAGCCTCGGACGCGCACATCCCGCGCAGATGACTGAACATGCCGCCGATGACCGGGCGGTGCATGCAGATGGCTGTGTCCATGCCGGTGTCCAGCATTCGGTCGATTTCCTTACGGAACCGCTGCCATGCCGCATCAGGGTTCTCGGCGAACGCATCCTCGGTCAGCTCGTCGGCCATGTCAACGGGCAGGCCGGTCTGCCAGGAGAAAATCTCGATGGTCTGCATGCATCTCAGCCACGGTGAGCTGACCAGACGGTCAGGGCTGTAGCACGCCAGCTCGCGGTTCAGTGCGAATGCAGCCGCGGCTCCACGCGGAGTAATCGGGCGGTCGCCATCCAGCCCTTTCCACTGTTTACGCGCCTCTGCTTTGCCGTGCCTGACAATCAGCAACGTGCGGCTTTGCGCTGCGCCGGCTTTGACTAGAGCCACGAACTTGTCGAGAATCGTGCGGTCGAGGATATGGGTCAGCAGTTTGCGCGCGCGGGATACCGGCACCCACACCACCGTGTCGATTTCGTCCTTGTCCGCAGGCAGGACCGGACCAAGCGCGGTGTGACGGCGCTTTTCGGCTTTTTCAGTGATTGGCGTCGCCATCCAAAACACGACATGTTTCTGGTCAACGGTGTTGTTTTTCACGCGACGCTTGCGTCGGCCCTCATCCGCCAGCGGGTACTCGATGTCCCCGATCAGCGCCCCCAATTCCACGGCAACACCGGATTCCTCGCCCATTTCGCGTACCGCCGCGTGCCGGTGGGTTTCGTTGTTCTCCAGTTTGCCTTTCGGCCAGCTCCAGTCATCGTATTTTGGCCGATGCACGACGCATACTTCGATGGCGTCGAGCGCTGATGCGGGATTCGATCCGACGGGCAGCCTCCCGTCATCGGAGAACTTCATCACGCCCGATGCGGCTTGTTGCGGGCGGTAGATGATACCTCCCGCGGCTTCGACGATTCTTGGCATACTGATTCCTTTCCCCTTGACTATCAACGATACCGTTCGCGAGCGCTTGGATTCGCACGGGTTGTTTGCGCGCGGCGCGGATACGACTGCGAAAGAGGCTGCTGATGCAGCTACTGATGCGGTCGTGACGGCGAAACCCGCGCGAACAGGGCCCGGACATGAATGATGGCGGCCGAGCGGTTGCAGTCGGTCGCCATCATCGTCGTGGCAATCGCAAGGGTGTCGTACGCGGCGAATCCCTCGCATCCCGTTTCCTGATTTCCTGCGGTTTTACGCCGGGTGGGCTCAGTGAGCGAGCGTGTTGGTTCCCGGCTTGCGCTGATGCTTGTGAATCAGGTATTCCTGACAATCGACCAGCGGCCGGCCTTCCTCATCGCGCGAATGCAGCACATAAGCGCCGTCCGGCTGCATATGCCACGAAATGGTGGAGTCGGCCATCTGCAAATCGACGTAATGAATGAGCTCCTCCACCTGCTCCGGCGCGGTGATGCGTACAAGCGCCTCCACACGACGGTCGAGGTTGCGATGCATGAGGTCGGCGGAACCGATCCACACCTCAGGGCCGGAAATCGGGCCTTCGCCGATCTGCGGGCCGTCGGAGTTTGCGAAGGCGTAGATGCGGCTGTGCTCGAGGAAGCGGCCAAGAATCGAACGCACGCGGATGTTCTCGCTCAGGCCGGGAACGCCGGGCTTGAGCGCGCAAATGCCGCGCTCGACGATATCAATCTTCACACCCGCCTGGCTTGCGCGGTACAGCGCGTCGATGGTCTTCTCATCGACGATCGAGTTGACCTTGATCTTGATCCATGCCTCCTTGCCGGCGCGGGCGGCGTCCTCCTCGCGGCGGATGCGCTGGATCAGACCGGTGCGCACGGTACGCGGGGCGACCAGAAGACGGTGGAAGCTGGACTTCGGTGCGTAACCGGACAGCTGATTGAACAGGCGGGTCAGATCCTGGCCGACCACCGGGTCGCAGGTCAGCAGGCCGAGATCGGTGTACAGGCGGGCAGTCTTCGGGTTGTAGTTGCCGGTGCCCACGTGGCAGTAGCGGCGCAGGCCATCGGCCTCCTGGCGGACCACAAGCGAGAGCTTGCAGTGCGTCTTGAGTCCGACGATGCCGTAGACCACGTGCACGCCGGCGCGTTCGAGCTTGCGGGCCCACATGATGTTCGCGTCCTCATCGAACCGCGCTTTGATCTCGACCAATGCCAGCACCTGCTTGCCGGCATGTGCGGCGTCGATCAGGGCGTCGATGATCGGCGAATTGCTGGACGTGCGGTACAGCGTCTGCTTGATGGCGAGCACCTTCGGGTCGGCGGCCGCCTGGGCGAGGAACGCCTGCACGGAAGTCGAGAAGGAATCGTAGGGGTGATGCAGCAGGATGTCGCGCTCGCGGATGGCGGCGAAGATGTCCTGCGCATGGCTGGATTCGACTTCCGCGATCTGCCGGTTGGTGATTGGTATGAACGGGCGGTACTTGAGGTCCGGGCGGTCGATGGCCTGCAGCTCGAACAGAACCGTCATGTCCAGCGGGGTGGGCAGACGGTAGACCTCGTCGGCGCTGACGCGCAGCTGGTCGGCGAGCAACTGGGAGAGGAACGGGCTGGTCGCGTCGGAGATTTCGAGGCGGATCGGAGGTCCGAAGCGGCGGCGCAGCAGTTCTTTCTCCATCGCGTTGAGCAGGTTTTCGGCGTCGTCTTCCTCGACGTCGATATCCTCGTTTCGGGTGACGCGGAAGGACCGCGCCTCCTTGATAATCATGCCGGGGAACAGGGATTCCAGATGGGCGATGATTAGGTTCTCCATCGTGATGAAGCCGTAGCGTTCCTCGCGGCTCTCCTCATCGGTCAGATCGTCGACCGGGACCAGACGGTTGAGGTTGCCCGGAATCTTCACGCGGGCGAAATGAGTCTTGCCGCTGGTCGGATTCTCGACGAGCACCGCAAGGTTTAGCGAGTTGCCGGAAATGTAGGGGAACGGGTGCGCGGGGTCCACGGCGAGCGGGGTGAGCACGGGGAACACCTGCTGGCGGTAGTAGCGTGACAGGCGCTCCTGTTCGGCGGTGGTGAGCTTGTCCCAGCTCAGCAGGACGATATGCTGATCGGCGAGTGCCGGCAGGATATGGTCGATGATGTAGTGCGCGTGCTCGTCTTGCAGTCGGTGGGCCTGTTCGCTGATGGCGCGGAACTGCTGGCGCGGGCTCAGGCCGCTCGGCGAGGTGACAGCGATGCCGGTGTCGATGCGGCGCTTGAGGCCGGCCACGCGGACCATGAAGAACTCGTCGAGGTTGGAGGCGAAGATCGCGCCGAAATTGGCGCGTTCGAGCAGCGGAACGTCTTCGTTCTCGGCGAGCTCGAGGACGCGCTTGTTGAACTTCAGCCAGCTGAGTTCGCGGTCGAAGAACCGATCGGGCGGCAGCGGCTGCTCGCCTTCCTGGGTCTCCCGCTTGTCGTTCTTGTCTGTCTCGGCGATGTGCTCAGCAATCTGGCTGCGCAGAATCGCCTTCGAGGGTGCGTCAAAAATTTGTGCCATACCACTACTCTAGGCGCTTGGCTGGGAGTTGTCGCGGCAAAGTCAGGAAAATTTAGCCGGTGTTTACATTTCGGCGTGTTGCGGGTGGGATGGGTGCGGTGGTTGCTGGATGGTACCCGGTTGTGGTGCGACCGGCGGGTTGCATGGCGGGGTGTCGTGTGGGGTGTTCTGGGACTTGGCGGTCGGTATTGGCTTGTGGCACAACAGATGATTGCAGGACTGAGTGGTACCCGGCGACTTGAATGCGCTGTGTGATCATATCTGTCGGTCTGCGAATGTCATGGCATGCATGACTTGGAGGTTCCGGTGCGTTTGAGCGTCAGTGCGCTTGGTTTCGGCACATGGTGTATGTCTCCGCATACGCGAGATTGCCGATATCCCCGATCTCTCGGCAAAGAATCGAGTGACGGATAGCTCGGCGGTCGGCAGAGCATGCCGTCCCGCGCCTCGCTGGTTGCTGTAGTGATCCGATGACGTCAATGGTGGAACAGAATGTGCGTTCTGGTACTGGTTTGTGCGGATATGGTTGGTTGGGGGAAGGGCTGCCGGACTGGTGCGACCGGCGTGTCTTTCGGTGCGCACATAATCGCACATGCGAACCGGTTCGATATGCACATGAATCCGCAAGATTGCCGCGTTTAGATGTGCCGTCGAACACTTGCGCAAATAAACGAACAATTCCGCCGCAAACGACGATATCGGGTTGCGAGCTGCAAGAATCGGGGCATAATAACAAGTACAAGGAAAACTTAAGAGAGCAGAAGTCCACAGTAGTGTATAGCCACGAAAGGTTGTTACGTTGGACGGGCATTGGAAAGACTTACCGTTACAACGATGGTGTTGTGAAGAGATTCTGCTCATTAAGCCTTGTACGGAAGGCCCGCTTCGGCGGGCCTTCTCGTTTGTCCTATAACCCTCGGGAGCGGTCTTGATACACCGCGATACCATGCGCTCAGAGTGGGTGTCTGCGGTATCTGTAGTACTTGCCCGACCGTATCTTGCGTATCTGTGTTCATCGGCGCCCGATACCCGAAGTAGCGTCGTTGAAATTCCGCGGGTCGTACTCGCGGTATCGAACCTATCCGCACACAGATAACGCAGATGCAATCCGCGAGGTACTACAGCAAGGCGAGATACACGTTGCCAGGCACCATCAAGTACCGCAAATACGCAAGATACCGATGTCAAACCACCAGTGCGGACCACAGATGGTTGGCAAACACTCCCGTCCACAGCCTGACTCCGTCATTCGCCAACACGGGACATCATCGCGCTGTTTCATACGTGTCACCGGTGATGAACCCTGACATCGGCCAGCACGGGCGGGGCATCATCACTTGCGGTCCGTCCCGATTCGCGATACCAAGTGACCCTAAGACGCTCGAAACCATCGGCATCACGTGAGGGACAATCGCCCGCACACCAGCCAGAAACCCAGCCACACCGCGGGAATCATCTTTCGACCACATTCCCGGTTCGAAGTGGCGCTCGAGCGTCCATACCGTGTTCGATTGGATGGTATGACATCACATACATCGCATATGACACATACAACACACATGAATACGCACCAATCTGAGCAGGTCGCCCGCCCTAACGCGGCGGCAAACGTCCCCTACCGGACCGGGGCTGATTCGTTCGGCATTCCATGCCCGTCGCCGGTGTATCGCGCGCCGAATGCGGCGATTGTACTGTCGGCGAGCGGCGGATTGGGCACGAGCACCTTCGCGGCGCTGCTCGCGCAAACACTGCACGGTCTATACGACGACAGAGACTTCGCCTTGGTAGACGCTGACCTGTCCGGCGGCGGATTGGATGTCCTGCTTGGCGTGGAAAGCGAGCTTGGCGTCCTGCTCAATGCCGTCACGGCTCCGCTGGGCGAGGTGGACGGCGCTGCCTTGCGTCGCCGGCTTACCACGTGGGATGGCGTTGACGTGCTGTCCAGCCGCCCGTGGATTTGCCCGATGCCGCAGGATTGGGAAATTGCTGTGACGGTCTGCGCGCTGGCCGAGATGTATGACATGGTGGTTGTCGATGCGGGGCGTGCCGGGTATTCTCCCGGTGAGGCGATTCCGTTGCCGCTTAAAGGCTCCGCGATGATTCTGCTGATTGAATTGTCCGTTCTCGGCACGGTCCGCGCGCAGGCGTGCATCGAGGCGCTGACCGGCCGGGGCAGCCGACGGTCATCCGATCACCGCGCCGCGCTCGCCAATCGTGCCGCTTCAGGAACGGTCACAGAGGACGATATCGCGCTGGTCGGGGTTCTGCCGCCGACCGCCCGTGCATCCGCCCGTGGTGTGATCGGCGTTGACGAGGCGGCGGAATACTTGGGCATCGACGTGCTGTGCAACATCCAGCCTGACACGCGGTTGTGCGCGGAGATACTTGAGGGGACCGGCTTGCTCAAGCCGAACCGGGCGAATGCGAAAGCATTGCGCACTGTGGCATCGTGGCTTGATGCTAGGCGGGCGGGGTCGGCGAGGCCGACGGGGAGTGGGGAGCGGCGATGACTGCGATGAATGCAACGGTGCCGCTAGCGTCAGAGTCAGTCTCGCCGTTTGTGTCAGTGCAAGCGCCAGTTTCGCAGCCAGTGCCAGTACCAACATCAGCCCAGCTGACAGCAACAACACCAACGGCCACACCAGAGGCCACCACACTGACTCCGCCGCCAGTAAGCGCGCCGGCTCAATTCGCCGCAACGAGGACATCGCATGAATCGTGATGATCCCCGGAACAACGCAAGCGCCAAAGTTGCAAGCCCGGCCAGCCCAGCCAGTCGAACAAACTCAGCAAACCCAGCAAACCCGGAAATCCCCGCGTCCGCAGCGCCGCGCAGAGCATTGTCCATCGCGTTCGGCCCGTTGCAATGGCTGGCTCAGGACACCCAGATCACTGATATCGCGGTGACCTGCGACGGCGGGGTCTGGGCCGATCGCGGGGCGGGCATGCTTCCGTGTCGCATCGCCGTGCCGTTCCGCTCACCGCAGGTCGTTCGCGATTACGCCGTGCGGCTGTGCGCACAGATGGGTCGTCGTCTTGATGATGCTTGCCCGATTGCGGACGCGTCAACAGCTGACGGAATCCGCGTCCACGCGGTCATCGCGCCGATTGTGCCACAAGGCGCCTCGATTTCGATCCGTCTGCCGGGAAGCCTGCCGCCAACATTGGAATCGTTGTGTGCCTCCGGCATGTTCCCGCCGGCATGGCTGGCCCTGCTGGACGGCTTGGTCCGCGGCCGTGCCACGATACTCATCACCGGCGGCACAGGCGCTGGGAAAACCACGCTGCTCAAGGCGTTGCTCGATCGTTGCGAAATCGGCGAGCGTATCGTCAGCGTCGAGGAAGTCCGCGAGCTTGGCGAATTGGCGGCGGTTTCCGGTGGCAATCATGTGTCGCTGGTTGCACGGGAGGCGAATGTCGAGGGCGCTGGGGCGGTGGGCTTGCCCGAGCTGGTGAAGGCGACGTTACGGATGCGCCCCGACCGTGTGGTGTTGGGTGAATGCCGCGGCGAGGAGATCGCTGATTTGTTGCGTGCGTTCAACTCCGGGCATCGTGGCGGTGCCACGACCTTGCACGCCGATGGCGTGGAGCGTGTGCCTGCACGGTTGATATCGTTGGGGTTGCTGGCGGGGCTTGACGCTCGGGCTTTGGGTATGCTCGCACAGGACGCGTTTGATGCGGTGATCCATGTGGAGCGTACGTCGGCCGGGCGGCATATCGCGCAGGTGGGCACCCTTGCGGTGGTTCACGGCGCTTTGGTCGGAGTGCCGTTGTTGGCGTGGGATGGTGTCGGCCGGCCGCTCGCGATTGAGGGGTGGCAGGATTTCGCGGCGCGCTGGCTCGCGTCGGCGGCGACATCGTGGCAGGACCATTCGCTGAAGGTGGTGGAAGCGTAATGATTCTGTGGCCGTTGATCGCCGCAATCTGCTGTGCGGCGTTGCTGATGTTGCCGGTGTGGGATGGCGCGTCGTGCCGAGGGCGGTTGCGCGATGCCGCTGATGGTCGGGCAGTGGAGCCGCCTGCCGCCGCGGGATTGGATGCGGCGCTGGCGATGTTGACTGCCGGGGTGCGTGCGGGAGGCACGTTGGAGGATTCGCTTTCCAGACTTTCCGGGCAGCAATCGGGGCAATCGAGCCAATTGTCAGGCCAGTCAGATCAGTCGGGTCAATCCACCCGATTATCTGGCCTATCGGGGCACGCTGTGGACCGGTTTGCGGTGATTCGAGCGCTCGCTGCCCACGCTCGGGACGGCGAGTCGGCGTATCTTGAGCGGATTGCGGCGGAAGTGTGTGCCGTCGCGCAGCTGAGCGGTCGCTTGGGTTGCGAACTGGGGTCCTGCCTGGAAGCGGTAAGCGCTTCGTTCCGCCGCTCGGTGGGCCGTGACCAGCTGGTCGCCCAAGCGAGTGCGATGCCGAAGGCGACAGTGAAGCTGCTGCTCGTTTTGCCGTTCGGCACCTGGGGGTTCGGCGCCCTGCTTGGCGCGCATCCGTTGCAGACTCTGCTCGGTTCGCCTGTCGGTGTGGCGTGCCTGTGTCTGGGATTGTCCGGGTATGCGGCTGGTGCCGTGTGGGTGCGTTCCATGGTGCGTTCGGCTTTACAAGAAGCGTAACCGGGCTGCAGGGATGGAAGGGGAGTTGATGGGTGTGCAGGCTGCTGTGGCGTTTGCGGTGTTGGCCTCGTGTTGCGTGTCATTGTTGTTGATGCTGCGTAGGTCGGGACCGTGCATGATTGGCCGGATTGATGCGGCTCGCCGGCTTGCGGATGAGGGGCTACGCCCGAGCGATGCGCTTGTGGTGCAGATGCTTGCGGTCGCGTTGCGTAAGGGCGCATCGGTTCCATGCGCGTTGGACGCGGTGGGCGAGGTGACCGGAGGATTGACCGGGGACGCGCTGTGCGCGGTCTCGCGACGGTTGTACCGGGGTACGTCGTGGGATGATGCGTGGCTGATCGGGGACGATGCCGGCATTTCGGTGTGTCGGCTGATTCGTGAGGGCTTGCGTGATTCGTGGGAGCATGGGTCTTCCCCGGTGCGCGGATTGGAATTGGCAGTGCAACGCGCCGACCGTGACGCCCGCCATGCCATTGAGCAGGGGGCGGCGGGGTTGTCGGTGCGGATTCTATTGCCGATGGCGTTGTGTTTTCTGCCGGCGTTCGTTGTGATTGGCGTGGTGCCGACCGCGATGTCGCTGATAGGAGGCTGAGCGGGTCGTTTGTTGTTTCGATGGCGCGTTTCGCCTGGCGACTTGACGGAACCCGCTTGGAACCGACCGGAATGAGGGCGGAATCAGTGCGGATGACATGGACGGATGACATGGACGGATGACATGGACAGGGATGTGGATAAGTCAATGTGGATAAGTCGATGTGGATAACAGTCGTCTTTCGACCACATTGCCCGTTCGAGCTTCCCTCGAGAGGTCCCGGTCGGGCACACTGGGGATACCGCCAAGGCAGGCGGTGCCCGAAGCCTCGGGCCATATCAGAAAGGAACAACCATGACCGGCATTCACCAACCCCTGATGCAAGGGAAAACAGGATTCATCACAGCCATGCGGAGCGCTCCGATAACGGCGGCGCGCAAAGCCAAAGAACGTGCGTGCATGATTGACGCGAAAATCCGCCTGATGGCCGTCGAACCGCAGAAAGGTGCGGCGACCGCGGAATACGCGATGGTTCTCGTTGCTGCCTGCGGTTTCGCCGCTGTGCTGTTCGCGGTCATCAAATCGGATATCGTGAAGAATCTCGTGCTCGCTCTGATCAAGGGTGCTATGGAGTTGAAGAAGGGCTGAAATGGGATACGCATGTGAACGGCCCCGCATGAGGGCAGCCGGAAGCCACGGCGCCGTGCAGGGGATGAACGGCGCATCGGGCGCTCGCAGAAATGCCGATGGGGGATTCGGCATGTCGGCGGCATGGCCCACTCGGTTGTCGGGGGAACAGTGGCCGGGGGAATCCGGCGCCGCGCGGGGCCGTTCTCATGCCCCTGAACAAAATGGGCAGCGGGGTGCCATCACCGCGGAATTCGCGATGGTGCTTCCCGTCGCGGCGGTGCTCATGGCGATGTTGCTTTCGCTGACGCATGTGGTGACCACGTCGATGGCGTGTCAGGACGCGGCATCTTCAGCTGTTCGCGAAGTGGTGGTCGCCCGGGTGCCTGCGCACGGCGAACAGGCGCGGAACATCGCATCGACGGCTGTTGCCGCGGTCGCGGGGAAAGACGCCACGGCCACGATCTCGGAGGATGGGGGACTGGTCACTGTACACACGCAGTGCCCGGTTGTGTCCGGGATGAGCAGCGTCTTGCCGGCATCGGTGCAAGGGTCTGCGAGCGGAGCGTCCTCGTGACCGGTGTTCGCCGCCATACAACCTGTGAGTCCCATGAATCCCGCGAATCCCGCGAACAGGGGTCGGCGGTGGTGCTCATGGTGATGATCATATCCGTCGCATGCGTAGCGGCGCTTGCCGCCGCCGGCGTCGGCCATGCGAGAATCACCGGCAATCGTGTCAGATCGTGGGCTGATGATGCTGCGGTGTCCGCCGCAGTGGCGCTGAGTGAAGGCCATCGCGACCCATGCGCGGTGGCAGGGCGTGTCGTTCGCGCCGATGGGGCTGGTGTCGCGGCTTGCACAGTCGATGGCGAGGACGTCACGGTGAGCGTGCGCTACGAATACCGGCAGGGTTTCGGCATGGTGATTATGAAAACCTCTCGCGCCGGACCCGTGGCCTGCGGATGAGGCGGTGTGGCGTGTTCTGCCGCAACGCTAGATTGGTGAAAGGGACACTGGTGGTCGCGGTGCGGTAGCCTGCGCCGCGTATGCTTGTAGGGCACGTTTGCGGCCTATGAAGGAGTTGGACATGGCGTTGGCATTGTATCGACGGTATCGTCCCGATACGTTCGACGGGGTCATCGGACAGGATCAGGTGACCGTACCGCTCAGCCGGGCGCTTGACCAGAACAGGCTCACCCATGCGTACCTGTTCTCCGGGCCGCGCGGATGCGGCAAAACTAGTTCCGCGCGTATTCTCGCGCGATGCGTCAACTGCGCGAAAGGCCCCACGTCTCATCCGTGCGGTGAATGCCCGAGCTGCAAGGATCTCGCCACAGGAGGACCGGGATCCATCGACGTCGTGGAAATCGACGCCGCAAGCCACAACGGTGTCGATGATGCCCGCGAACTGCGTGAACGCGCAGGCTTCGCGCCCGCTCGCGACCGGTACAAGATCTTTATCCTCGACGAAGCGCATATGGTCACCCAGCAGGGGTTCAACGCGCTGCTCAAAATCGTTGAAGAACCGCCGGAACATGTCATGTTCATCTTCGCCACGACGGAACCGGACAAGGTGATTGGCACGATTCGCTCCCGCACCCACCATTACCCGTTCCGCTTGGTTCCGCCCGAAATCATGGGCCCGTACCTCGAGGGAATCTGCGAGAAAGAACAAATCAAGCCGGAGCCAGGCGTGCTCAAGCTCGCCATGCGCGCGGGCGGCGGCTCCGTACGTGACACTCTGTCGGTGCTCGACCAGCTGATGGTGGGTTCCGAGCATGGCGTCATTTCCCATGATTCTGCGGTTGCACTGCTCGGATTTACCCCGGATTCTCTGATCGGAGAGGCGATCGACGCGATTATCGACCACAACGGCGAACAGCTGTATGGGGTCGTGCAGAAGGTTGTGGTCGGCGGATTCGAGCCACGACGTTTCGTGGAAGATCTGCTGGCGCGTGTGCGCGACCTTCTGGTGCTCACTTTGGGTGGAGACCGTGCCGAAAGTGTGCTCAGCGACGATGCGGCAGTCGAGGATATCGCCGATTTGCACCGGCAGGCGTCCGCCCTGGGATTGCGCTCGCTGACATCCATTGCCGACACGATTAACGACACGCTCGGCACGATGAGCGGTGCCACGTCGCCCCGTATGCGTCTGGAACTGCTGGTCGCCCGCCTGCTGGCAGGGCGTGAGGAAAGCGTATTCGGTCCGTCAGCCACGTCTTCGGCGAATATGACGGCCCAATCCGGTGCCCCGGTTCAGCAGCGCGCTGGCAATCCTCCGATGCGCAGCGGTTTCATCGATTCGGCCCGCAACAAGCGTAAGGGACAAGCCCAGACTGCCGCGTCAGGCAACACCGCCACGCAACCGTCAAGCAATGCAGACACTCAGGCGGCGGCACGCCAGCAGGCCCCTGCCGCGTCATTGCCGGACCATGCTGCAACAGGAGTGCGGACGACGGAAACACAGACATCCGGTACACCCGGTACACAAGCCGACGGCGTGCAGGCGTCTGCTGCACCCGCCACACAGCAGGCCGGTGCACCCGCAATGCCGCCGACCGCTGGAAGCAATCAGGTCCTGCGCACTGACGGCGCGACCGCACCCGCCATGCCTGAACCGCAGGACGCCCGCAGCGTCGAGGAACGTTGGCAGGCCGTTCTGACCAAGTTGCCGTCGGATATCCGCGAATACGTTGACCAACAGCGGGTGCCGTCCGTCCGGCTCATCGCCGGTCCCGCCGGGAAATCCAAGCTCCTCATGACTTTCGCCAAGCCCATCGACCAGCACGCCTTCGCGCTTGCAGTGTCGTCAGATGAAGCGTATGACGGCAAGAAAGCGGCTGTCGTGGTGCAGGACATCGTCAAGGAAATCTTTGGCGATGGCGCGCGCATTTCGCCTACGCCGACCGCGGCGAACGGAGAAACCGTAGAATCCGTCAGACGCATGTCGCCCGAGCGGGTTAGCCAGGTCAAACGTGAAATCGCGCTCGTAAAGGCGAAACAAAGCGCAGCCACCCTTGCCGCGGTGACGGTCGGTATCCATGCAGGTCCGACTGGCAAGGAGGCGAAGACTCCGGGGCAGTCCGGTGATGACGCGCAGGACGCCGACGACCCCGGTCACCGGGGGCGGGGGAGTGTTCAGGCGGCGGCCGTTGCAGCACCGACGGCTACGATGACGCCGCCCGCGATGACGTCCGCCGCACCTGCCCCTTCCATGATTCCGGCGGGTTCTGGGCCAATCGCGTCCGTCGATGCGACATTTGCCGAGGATGACCCGTGGTTGCAGCCCTTGCCGGTGCACAAGCCGACAGGAGACAATGGTTCGGTGCCGTCTGCAATCGGCGGATCCCCGTCAAACCTGGTTGACCAGAGCGGCAGGAGTGGCCAGAGCACCGCGCAGCCGCATCACGGCAAGCATGTGGCGGTGCCGGACATCAGCGATGGCATCGATCCGTGGGCGAAGCCGGCCACGCCTGCGACACATGCCGCTTCAACCGCTCCAGCCGTGCCGAATGTATCCGCAACGCATTCCGGACAAGCTGCGCCGACAGTACGACTTGCCGTGGGTAACCCGGCATCGCCGTCCGCCGCACAATCAGGCTCGGCAAGCCGGGGCAATCCCCGGACGCCGGTGCGCCAGGGTGAGGGCGATGTATGGGGTTCCATGCCTGCAGCAGGAGCACAGACCGCGGAACCACAGGATTATCCGGAACCGGTGGAGCTTCAGGACGACCCTTGGGCCCAGCAGCCGGGCGACCTCGGTGCACACAACCCGCAGCCGTACTCCGGTGCGTCGGGCGGCCCGCAAGTTCCCCCGGAGGAAGACGAGTACTCGCTTAACGACGAATCACTTGGAACCGCCACGGCACTCAGCGTCGAAGAGCTCAAAGAACTCTTCGAAGTGAAAACGGTCGAGCAATTCGCCCCCGACGACCCGAAGAACCCGAAGAACCTTCAGCCGCCGAACCGTCACAACGACATGGACGCTTCGTCCCAGAAATAACAGGCGGATAGCATGCAGAACCCCGCAATCGCCTGACCGGCGTATATCGCCGGGGTTCGGTGGGGCACCCGCTCAATCGGCAGATTTATCGTAAAAGGAGCCCAACAATGGCATTGGCATATGACGGCGCGATCCAACGCCTGATTGACGCATTCGCCAAACTCCCCGGCATCGGCCCCAAAGGCGCACAACGCATCGCTTTTTATCTGCTGTCCGCCAACGACGACGAGGTGCGCAACCTGGTCGAGGCGATCACCGATGTCAAAGAAAAAGTGCGATTCTGCGACGTGTGCGGCAACGTGTGCGAGACCAGCCCCTGCCCGATCTGCTCCGACCCCAGGCGAGACCAGTCTATGATCTGCGTGGTCGAAGAGCCCAAGGACGTGATGAGCATCGAACGCACCCGCGAATACCACGGCCTCTACCACGTGCTCGGCGGCGCCATCAACCCGATGGCCAACGTCGGCCCGGCGGACCTCAACATCCCCAAACTGCTCGGGCGCCTGCAAAACCCGGACATCAAGGAGATTATCCTCGCCCTCGACCCGAATATCGAAGGGGATGCGACCACCAGCTACCTCAGCCGCCTGCTGTGGCCGCTCGGCATCAAAGTCACCCGGCTCGCCAGCGGCCTGCCCGTCGGCAGCGACCTTGAATACGCGGACGAAATCACCCTCGGCCGGGCACTCGCCGGCAGACGTGAGGCATAACGCGTAAAAACCTTGCCATCATGCCGTTCCGTATGCTGGTCACCGGCTATCCTGCCGGATTGCGCGACTCGTATAATCGTCTCACTTGCGTACAATACGGGCGCAGGACATACCTTTAGAGAAGTTAGGACAATTGTGGCTCTTATCGTGCAGAAGTACGGCGGCTCCTCGGTCGCCGATACTGACTCGATCAAGCGTGTTGCCAAGCGCATCATCGAAACGAAAAACGCTGGCAACGACGTCGCTGTAGTGGTTTCGGCTATGGGAGACACCACCGATGACCTCATCGACCAGGCGATGAGCATCGATTCGACCCCGCCGGCCCGTGAAATGGATATGCTCATGACCGCAGGCGAGCGTATTTCCATGAGCTTGCTGTCCATGGCGATTCACTCCGCCGGTTCCCATGCGTACTCGTTCACCGGGTCCCAGGCCGGTTTCATGACGGACGCGCGGTTCGGTGCGGCGCATATTCGCGCCGTCAAGCCTGACCGTGTCCGCCATGCGCTTGAGAAGGGAAGCGTTGCCATCGTCGCAGGCTTCCAGGGCATCAATGAGGACGGCGACGCTACCACGCTCGGCCGCGGCGGTTCCGACACATCTGCTGTCGCCTTGGCTGTTGCGCTTGGCGCTGATGTGTGCGAGATTTACACCGACGTTGACGGCGTGTTCACCGCCGACCCGCGTATCGTCCCGACCGCCCGCCGCATCCCGGTCATCGATTACGAGTCCATGCTTGAAATGTCATCCTGCGGTTCCAAGGTGCTCGCCCTGCGTTGCGTCGAATACGCGCAGCGCTTTGGCATGCCGCTGCATGTGCGCAGCTCCTTCTCCCACCGCAACGGCACGCTGATTCTGCCCGAGGGCGTCAGTCCCGCATCGGTGCCGAACCTTACGCGCAAATAGCATCCGGAGGATTCCGGGGCGCCTATGCAAGGCGCACGACGCACGACATATCCATACCAACACAACTGTCCGCAACACAACCGCAAGTTGCACTGATTCGAGGAAACAATGAACGAGAACGATAACAAATCCATGGGCGACCTGTTCCCCGACCTCGGTCCCGAGACCCCGGTCATCTCCGGTGTCGCGCACGACCGCAGCGAGGCGCTGGTCACCGTGCGCCGCGTGCCGAACGAGCCCGGCATGGCCGCGAAGGTGTTCACCAAGCTCGCTGAAGTCGGCGTGAACGTGGACATGATCGTGCAGGCCAGCGCCTCCACCGGCACCGCCGATATCTCCTTCACCGTCCCGGAAACCGCCGTCAAGCAGGTGCAGGATTTGCTGCAGAACAAGCATGACGAGCTCGGCTACCAGTCCTTCGACGTCAACAAGAGCGTCGGCAAGGTCGCTGTGGTCGGCGTGGGTATGAAGACGCACGCTGGTTTGGCCGCAAAGTTCTTCAATGCGCTGAGCGACGCGGGCATCAACGTGCTGATGATTTCCACGTCCGAAATCCGCATCGCGGCTTTGGTCCCGCTCGACCAGCTCGATGATGCGGTGCGTGCGCTACACACCGCCTACGGCCTCGACGCCGATCAGGTGGAGGCCGTGGTCTACGGCGGCACCGGTCGCTGAATCGCCGGGCTGTGAGCTGCTGAGCCGCAAACTCGGTGATGCTCCTGCCTCGGGGCGGCAGGGTGTAGATGGGGCGAAGGCCCGTTGTCGGTTGTATGCCGGCGGCGGGCCTTTCCTGTTGTGGTTTGGGATTGTGTGTTGTTGGGGGTGGGTGTTGGGGATTGTCTGGTGTGTCTGACGCGTCAGGTGTGTTCTGCCCGTCGTGTATGTCTTGGCACGCGTGATTTAGACGGAATGGGCTGCTGGGCGGCGGACGTTGCCGTATGTGTCGCGTCGTGTATGTCTTGGCATGCGTGACCGGGTGGTTTGACGTACCAATGCGGCGGACGTTGCCGCATTTGGCATATGACGTATGTCACGGCATACACGATTCAAACGCACGGGTCGCTGGGTGACAGAATGTTGGCGTATGCGTTGCGTTGTGTATGTCTCGGCATGCGCAACTGATCGAATGGACAGGCTGTAGCAACAACGAACGGCGGTATCCGCCCGCCCGCGTATGCCGTGACATACGTGAGAAGACGAATACCGCCGTTACCGTTGTCAGCAATCGTCGCTGTTGAATCGTCGCTGTTGTCGGCAACCGTCATCGCAGCTGGACTGCAACAGCCGACAGACGTCCACCTGCTCTCAACGCTCGCCGACGCTGGTCTTACTTCGCTTCGATATAGCCGAGCGCGTGCAGCATCTCAGCGCATTCAAGCGCGCCGCCGGCCGCACCGCGCAGTGTGTTGTGCGCGAGTCCGACGAACTTCCAATCGAAAATCGAATCCGGGCGCAAGCGGCCGATGGAGATACCCATGCCTCCCTCGTAATCGACATCCAACTTCACCTGCGGACGGTCGTCCTCGGTGAGGTACTGGATGAACTGCTTCGGCGCGTGCGGCAGGCCGAGTTTGGCGGCTTTGCTTGTGTAGTTCACGAGACGGTCGACGAGCTCCTCCTTGGACGGGTCCTTGCCGAAGTTGATGAACACGGTGGACGTGTGGCCGTTGAGCACAGGCACGCGGATGCACTGCGAGGTGATGCGCAGCGGGCCTTCGAACGGCACGATCTGCCCGGTCGCGTCATCGACGTGGCCGAAGACCTTGAGCGGCTCCTTCTCGGATTTCGCTTCCTCGCCCGCGATGTACGGGATGATGTTGCCGACCATCTCAGGCCAGTCCTTGAAGGTCTTGCCGGCGCCGGAAATCGCCTGATACGTGCTGACGATGACCTCGTGCGGCTCGAATTCCTTCCATGCGGCGAGAGCCGGCGTATACGCTTGGATTGAGCAGTTCGGCTTGACGGCGATGAAGCCGCGCGTGGTGCCCAGACGCTTGCGCTGGTACTTGATCACGTCGAAATGCTGCGGATTGATTTCCGGCACGACCATCGGCACGTCCGGCGTCCAGCGGTGCGCGCTGTTATTGGACACCACCGGGGTTTCGGTCTTCGCGTACTGTTCCTCGATTGCGCGAATCTCGTCCTTCGGCATGTTGACTGCGGAGAACAGGAAATCCACATCCGCGGAGACGTCTTCGACATCCGCCACGTCCTTGACGACCATGGACTTGACGAACTGCGGCATCGGGGTTTCCATCTTCCAACGCCCGCCGACAGCCTCTTCGTAGGTCTTGCCGGCGCTGTGCGCCGATGCAGCGAGCGTAACCAGCTCGAACCACGGGTGGTTTTCGAGCAGGGTGACGAAGCGTTGCCCGACCATGCCGGTTGCGCCGAGAATGCCGACCTTGATTTTCTGTGACATTATGGCCTTTCGATTGCAAGGGTAACTGCGCAGTACAATGCCCGAACCTTCGGTCGTGTACGTGTGCGAGCCATGCTAACAGAACACATACTCAGCAAGCGTCCGGTTTTCATATCGTGGTCGGCCGGTTTCGGCCCAGCAGTAGGCTTTGCGCAGTTCGTACCATCGCGTCGTTGCGGTGGCACGAACCGGTTGTCGCAGGTATCAGCTCACAGGCATCCGTTTACAAGTGTCCGTTTATGCGTGTCTGTCCACGCAGGATAGACACGCATAAATGCATCGCACGGATTCGTTCACGCGTAAATCACGCATAGATATTGCGTGGGCGCATGTCGTCAGGCAGTCCGTTGAGCAGCGTGGTGACCGAACCTGACTGGAACACGGAACGGATTCCCGCCGCCAGCAGTGGTGCGACCGACAGGACGGTCATATTAGGCAGGCGCTTGCTCTGCGGTACGGGGACGGTGTCCATAAGCACGATTTCGCGCGCCCCGCAGTCCTTGAGTCGGTCGATAGCGGGACCGGACAGCAGACCATGCGTGGCAACCAGCGTGACGCTCTTCGCACCGGCGTCGCGCAACGTCCGCACGGCTTCGCAAATCGTGCCGGCGGTGTCGATCATGTCATCGACGACGATGCAATCGCGTCCTTCGACCTCGCCGATGATGCCGTGCGCGACCGCGTGGTTCGGGCGCGTAGTGTCGCGGGTCTTGTGGATGAACGCCAGTGGCAGGCCGCCGAGCTTCGCGGCCCACTGTTCGGAAACCTTGATACGTCCGGCGTCGGGGGAGACGACGGTCGCGTTCTCCATCGGCATGGAGCTGCGCACGTAGTCAAGCAGCACCGGCATGGCGGTGAGGTGATCGACCGGACCGTTGAAGAAGCCCTGCTCTTGGGAAGCGTGCAGGTCCACGGTCATGATGCGGTCGGCGCCCGCCGTGCGGAACAGGTCGAACATCAGGCGCGCGGTGATGGGCTCGCGGCCTTGGTGCTTCTTGTCTTGACGCGAATAGCCCATGAACGGCGCGACCACGGTGATGGAGCGTGCGGAGGCGCGTTTGAGCGCGTCGACCATGATGAGTTGCTCCATCAGCCACTTGTTAATCGGGTCGGTATGCGATTGGATGACGAATACATCGGCGCCGCGAACCGGTTCGGTGAACCGTACGTACATCTCGCCGTTCGCGAAATCATATGCGGTGGTCTCCAGCAGATGCGTGCCCAGGTATTCGGCGGTTTCCTGAGCGAGCTGCGGGTAGGCGCGTCCCGTGACCACTGCTAATCGCTTGTCCGGTTTGCCTTCGAGAATTGCCGACATCTTGCGCCTTCCCGACCCTTTGGTCGATTGATGGGATTGAAACATCACCTAATATAACAAGGCAGGGGCATAAGACGGTACGGGTGGAGGCGGGATGTGCGTCAAATCCGGGGGAACGCGACAAATCAGGCGTGCCGCGCGACGCATGTCGAAAGTCAGGCATCGGGAGTATGCTGGCATGGTTGTCCGCAGCACCTGCGGGCAGTCGCATACACACTCCTGCCGTGGAAGGTCCACGGCCTTTAGTCCGAAGGAGGTGGGTGATGTCTGCGCATAAGTACGAACTGATGTTCATTGCCGATCCTGAGCTGGATGAGCGCGGTCTGAAGAAGCTGACCGAGCAGTATCTGGAGATCGTCACCAAGGAGGGCGGTTCTGTCGACGGCACCGATTACTGGGGTCGCCGCAAGCTCGCCTATGAGATCCAGGGCAACACCGAGGGCAACTACGTTGTCGTCAACTACACCGCTGAGCCGGCCACGAGTGACGAGCTCGACCGTCTGCTTAACCTCAGCGAGTCCGTTATCCGCACGAAGATTCTTCGCAAGGACAAGTAAGTCGTTCAGCACCGCTGCAGCAAGGCTCAACGAGCCGTTCGATTCACAAGTCCGGTCACATCCGATTCGCAACAGACGAGTCCGCAACAGGTAAGAAGGTAGCGTCATGGCAGGCGAGACAACAATCACCATCATCGGTAATCTCACCGGCGACCCTGAGCTGCGCACCATTGGCAGCGGGGCGACGGTCGCAAGTTTCACCATTGCATCCACACCGCGCTCCTACAACCGCAACAGCGGTCAGTGGGAAGACGGACAGGCGCTGTTCATGCGTTGCTCTGCGTGGCGTGATTTGGCGAACCATGTCGCCCAATCCTTGACCAAGGGCATGCGCGTCATTGCGCAAGGCCGTCTGCAGCAGCGTTCTTATCAGGCGCAGGACGGGTCAAACCGTACCGTCGTCGAAATGCAGGTCGATGAGATTGGTCCTTCCCTGCGGTACGCCACCGCGCAGGTGACCCGTCAGAGCTCCGGCTCCGGGTTCGCTGGCGGCAATCGTGGCGGATTCGCAGGAAACTCGGGGAACGCTGGTAATGGCGGGTTCGCTGGCAACGGTGGCTACCAGGGTGGCGCAGGCTACTCGGGCGGCTACACCGGCGGCGCTTCCGTCGCCCCGGCTGCCCAACAGGCACCCGCCGCTCCGGCAGCGGATCCGTGGGGCACGTCGAGCTCCAGCCAGTCGGGATCAAGCTTCGGATCGTTCGGATCCAGCGACGATTTTGGCGGAGATTCGGAAGAACCCGAGTTCTGACGCCGGACTTTGCTTCCAGCAGTAAATCAAGTTTGCACTAAGGAGAACATCAGATGTCACGCAAGAGGCCGCAACCGCCGGTCAAGCCGTTCAAGAAGAAGCCGAATCCACTCAAGGCCGCTAAGATCACCGAGATCGATTACAAGGACGTCGCGCTGCTGCGCAAGTTCGTGTCCGATCGCGGCAAGATCCGTTCCCGCCGTATCACCGGCGTGACCGTCCAGGAACAGCGCGAGATCGCGAAGGCCGTGAAGAACGCCCGCGAGATGGCTCTGCTGCCGTACGCCACCACCGGTCGCTGAACAGGAGGATATCGACATGGCTGAAACCAAGATCATTCTCACCCAGACCGTGGCCAACCTGGGCCACGCCGGTGACGTTGTCGAGGTGCGTCCGGGTTACGCCCGCAACTACCTCTTCCCGCAGGGTCTCGCGTTCAAGTGGACCAAGGGTGCCGCCGCTCAGATTGAAGCGATGAAGCGCGCACGCCAGGCCAAGGCCCTCGCCACCCGCGAGGATGCCGTCGCTGCCAAGGCCGCCATCGAGGGTACGGTCGTCGAGATCGCCGCCAAGGTGTCCGAGTCCGGCAAGCTCTTCGGCGCTGTGTCCGCTGACGCGATCGCCTCCGCCCTTGCTGACAAGGCTCCGATTAGCCCGAAGTCCATCAAGGTCGAGACCATCAAGACCACCGGCGAATTCCCCGCCACCGTGGCCCTGCACCCGGAGATCTCCGCTTCCTTCACCGTCAAGGTCGTCGCGGAGTAACCGATTCCAGACTCCGGCCATGCAGCCGATTTCGGCTCATGACATGGTCATAACAGTCTGAGCTTAAGCATGCGAAAGCCCCCGAATCCGGGGGCTTTCGTGTTGTTACGTGGCGGAGGTCGCTGGGCTGAGTTGGCGGAAGGCCGTGGTGCCGGGGTCGTGGGCGGTCGGTGCGGTGTCCTGATTCGGTTTTCGGGGTGCGATCTTGGATTTGGACCCGTGATAGTGGTTGTTGTGGTGTGGGTTGTGGGTGTATGTGGCTTGGGTTTTGGCGGAATTCCGCGGGTTTGAGTATATGGCTGGTTTGGGTGTGGGGTTGTGGGTGGTTGGGTCGGTGTCCTGATTCGGTTTTCGGGGTGTGATCTTGGGTTTGGTGCGGGCCGGCGGGGTGGGGTGTGCGTGGGTTGTGGGTGAGATTGTTGGTGTTCTGCGGTTTTCGGCGGGCTGTGGGTCGTGGTGATGGGGTGGGGTCGGCCGTGACCGGGCCCGATTCTGTTTTCGGGTTGCGATCTTGGATCTAGGCCTGCGAACCTTCGTCAATCATCAATCCGGCATCCTTGCAGCAATCATCAGAGTATGGGATAATCGTAAGGTCTGCACGAACCGTCACGGCAT
>RRZT011306004.1_pt1 | contig 44738 bp, 34 predicted proteins | sample 2165551 | NCBI WGS metagenome assembly RRZT01 (sample SAMN10456910, study PRJNA506462) | wastewater metagenome | biome: wastewater; feature: sludge; material: wastewater sludge; isolation source: wastewater sludge with Escherichia coli K12::gfp cells carrying plasmid... | place: USA: Moscow, Idaho... | reverse complement strand
TAAATTTAGGACTAGACTTTACAGGCGGTGTCTCGGCAGACGTGCATTTTAGTCAGCCCGTAGAACAAGTGGACGTTACCACAAGCCTTGCCCAAAAAGGCTTTGATGATGCGGTGGTGCAGTACCTTGGTACACGTAATGAGCTACTCATTCGCCTGCCACCCCAAGACGGGCAAAGTGTAGAAAGCCTAAATACCTCCCTAACGCAGGCACTTACCCTACCTGATAATGCCGTTACCGTTAGCAACATTAACGTCATCGGTAGTCAACTAGGCAATGAGATTTATCTAAATTCGCTAATGGCATTAGGGCTTGCCTTAACACTGATGCTGATTTATGTGGCGGTGCGTTTTGAGTTTAAGCTCGCCCTTGGTGCGGTGGTTGCTCTGTTTCATGATGTCATCGTGGTTTGCGGGCTGTTTGCCATTTTTGGCTGGCCGTTTGACTTGACGGTGTTGGCATCCGTCTTGGCACTGATTGGTTATTCGGTAAACGATACCATTGTTGTTTATGACCGCATTCGGGAAAACTTTCGCCGTGTGCGTGGCGTAACCCCTGTACAAATCTTGGATTTGTCACTGACCGAAACTTTGCGACGTACTTGTATGACTGCAGGCACGGTGCTGGTGGTGGTGGTTGCCATGCTATTTATGGGCGGCGAAGGACTGTATTGGTTTGCTTTAGCACAGCTGCTTGGTTTGATTGCAGGGACTTATTCGTCCGTCTATATCGCCAGTGTGATTCCACTTAAAATGGGTCTATCACGTGAAGACTTTGTGGTAAAAGTCAAACCTGAATTTACCGAAGAAGAAGTGGTATTTGCCGATCCTAATTTGCAAAATGCCAAAGACTAACCCCTATCCCAAACTAGGATACCGATAATTCAAATTTACCTTTAAAATGAGAAAAATCGGTAAGTTTTTCAAGAAAAGCCTTTGTTGATATTCTGATATTAACAAGGGCTTTTTGATGCAAAAAGCCTGATGTTTTTGTTGGGTTTTTTTTGCTAATACTAGGGCATGTTAAACATTCACTACACAAACCCTAAAATTTAATAAACTTGCGATGTTGATTTGTTTTTATCTTAATTTTCTGCGTCAATAAACTTGCCAATACTCCAGTATTGACTGCGTTTATTGACCCCATGAGAAAACATGAGTAATTTGCGATTTATCTCATTTTTGCCGACAAAAGTGAAAGTTCAACACGCCCTAATGACGTTATAATACCCAACAGATCCTAATAAGTATTATGAAATGTCAGCACATCCTATGGTTGACAATCGAAATAATGGTATACTTTTGTTATCTCAGATTCTATTTGTAAAGTTTGTTTGTTCTTAACCATAATTTCAGACTTAATCAATTTATCACCTTCATAAGAAAGTCTGTAATAAAACCATTGCCCTTCTTGAGTTTGAAAGTCGATATTAGTTACTTTGTTTTCAGCCATCTCAATGCCCACATACCTTAAAATATCATTGACAAATACGGTGGAGATAGGAATTAATAGCCCCCTAGGGTATGCTCCAATACTGTAATCGGTTTTAGTAAAATCCAAAGAAAATCGCTTTGAAGTCATCCATGGTGCATACACTCTTTTAAAATCCAAAGGTAAATTTAGCTCATTTTTGGCAATATTAAGCACACCACTTAAACTATGGGCATAATCATACGCCAAATTATCTTTATCAAAATAAAGACCCAATTCATTGACATATGCCATAGAATTATAGAAGATATCGGCCCGATATTCATCTTCGCTATAAATTTCTTTTTGCGGGGCTTTGGCAAAAATAAGCGGGCAGCTGTCATCTAGTTTCATGGTATTAGCATCACAAAAATACATTGCTTTATCTTTAATGATTAAATGATATACCGTCGAATCTTCACGGTCTTGTTCAATAACCCGAACACAACTATCAGACGCATAAACATAAGTCAAAAAACAAAATGAAATCGTTAATAACAGCAATTGTTTCATAATATGGCTTTTAAAAATCAACAACAAAAAAACACCACGATAATGAACCAACTTTATCGTGGTGTTGTTTACAAATCAGCAAATGTTTATTTTGCCATCACTTCAGCAACGCGAATTACTTGTGTGCTATAACCCATTTCGTTATCGTACCACACATACAGTGTCGCACGTTTTTCGCTGGCAATGGTCGCTTTAGCATCAAAAATCGCTACCTTTTCACAGCCAACAAAGTCGGTAGAAACCGCTTCTGGGCTGTCTGAATAGTCGATTTGCTCTTGCCACTGTAGGCTTTGTGACTGAGCTTTAATAAAGGCGTTGATCGCTTCTGCCGAACCCACTTCTTTTTCAAAGTTTAGGTTTAAAATAGCAAGGCTGACATTTGGTGTAGGTACACGAATTGATGAGCCTGATAGTTTACCTTTCAGCTCTGGCACTGCCTTAGCAACCGCGGACGCTGCCCCTGTACTGGTCATTACCATGTTTAAGGGCGCGGCACGACCACGGCGGTCAGACTTATGATGATTATCTACCAAATTTTGGTCATTGGTAAAGGCGTGAATGGTTTCCATATGACCATTAACGATGCCATATTCGTCATGTAATACTTTTAACGTTGGGGTAATGGCGTTGGTGGTACAGCTTGCCGCCGAAACAATGGTATCAGCACCGATGGTGTCATGGTTTACGCCATAAACCACGTTTTTGATGTCGCCTTTGGCGGGGGCAGTCAGTAGCACTTTTTTAACACCTTTGCTTGCCAAATGCTTACCAAGACCTGCTTCATCCTTCCACTTGCCTGTGTTATCAATCATGATGGCGTCATCAATACCATAAGCGGTATAATCCACTTCGCTAGGATCAGAGGCATAAATCACTTTAATAAAACGACCATTGGCGATGATGCCGTTATTTTCTATATCAATAGAGACACTGCCATCAAACCAACCGTGTACACTATCGCGCTCAAGTAGGCTAGCACGCTTGGCAAGATCGCCATCGCCCGCAGGACGCACCACGATTGCTTTTAGTTGCAGACCCTTATCAGACGCAGGACGACTCATTAAAAGACGTGCCAAAATACGTCCAATACGCCCAAAACCATACAGCACCACATCGGTCGCAGGAACTTCAGCACCACTGGTGAAAGCATCAGCAGTTTGACCGCCTTTAACCGCCTGACCCAAATCTACGGTAGTATTGGCAAGACCTTTATCCACTAGGGCTTTGGCAAGAGCAAGGGTATCCGCAACTTCCAAGCCTGCTTTGCTATGTTTAGCAAGCAAATCACTGACCGAAAATGCAATACGATCACCAAAAAACAGAATATTGACTTGATTGGCTGCCAATGCACCAAGTACGGCAATCAGCTCAAAGGCGGTAGACTCTTGGGCTTGACGATTATTTAGATACTCTTGAAAAACACTCATTGCTTGCTCCTAACGGACGGACTTAAATAATAGACTGAAGCGTGTCAAACATTTGTCAGATACAGACCAAAAGTCAAACACGCTCCAAAAAATCTACATCGATTGTAAAGCAAAACACTGATGTTCGCAAGGATAATTTAGAATGAAAATGGTGGTATTTTCTAAATTAATCACATCTTAGGTAGTTGCGATATACCCAACCTTCACGGTAATCATCACCAACCCGATAGCCAATTTTCACCCAAGCATTGCCTGTTTTGTCTCTCTTAGCTTTTACCTTACTAAGAATTTCCACTTCCTCATCATCATCTAACGTAGAAATGACCTTGCCTGTCACAGGTGCTTTACGGACATTTAGGGGTGTGTCTGATGGATCGGCAACATAACACGTTGTATTTGCATAAGCGGTTGATGTTAAACCAGTCATGGCAATCGCTACTGCCAGTAGTGCAAACTTAGCTTTCATACGTACAACTCCTTGATTTTTATAAAGAAAATAGATAACTATACAAAAGTATTATATCCATTTAGCGCCCTTAGGCACTGTTTTAAGTATAGCAAAACCACCAATATTTAACAACAAATAAAATATCGTTCAAGCCGACAATTTAACGTAAGTACCATAGCCCATCAGCGTCGTCATGCCAAGCCAAATGAGCAGCTTAAGCTCTGCCCACCAATCTCTATCAAGCTCACCTCGAAACCAACTGATGATATTGGGCGTAAACCAAAATCTGACGCATTCGCCAAAATCATAAATGTCATCAAACAATAGCTTATATAAAGTAATGGCGGTAAATAGTGCTACTAAAATTGCTAAAAACATTGCCATAAACGTTTACCTTTATTATATTATTGTTATTTTTGTATAAAAATTAAACAAATTTACAAGATTTCATATTCCACTGATAAACCACATTGGCATCTTTTAACGCCCCATGTAATTTTTCAGACATAAAAATTGATCCACCTAACATTGGATCGTGCCATAAATCCACATCACACACCAAGGCAGATCTATCTATTTCAAGCATTTCGTTATTAATAGGTACGCCACGAGTTGAATATCTTTTTGCTCCTTGTATATAAACAAACACACCATCGGACTGTGGGTAGCAGACATAATTTCTTTTCTCACATAAATTTAAGAAATAAAAAACTTCATCAGACCATAGCTTACCAGTCTCATACTCATAAATTTTTAATGGCGTGATTGTTGTTTGACCCAGTTTAAAATTTTGTAAAATTTTTGCACAAGCCCCCCTTAGGATTATTCCACCTATTAACACTTTGAAAATATATTCTTCATTTTTTGGTAGCGGTTTTTCAATGCTTTCTATCCACAAACTATCTGGTAAAACTTCATATTTATCAAATTGGTTATTGAGATCTGCTATAGTTATACCATAATCTCCCAATTTCTTATGTTTTTCTTTTAATTCTTCATTTTTCCTATCCCCTAGAAACATAAGGCGATTTCTATGATAATTGGGAAAATCATATAAATTTGGAATATTTATACCAATTGAATAAATATTAACATATTCAAAAGATACAGAGCCAACATAAACGTTTTTTGACATAAAAATTTCTCCAAATTAAGTCGCAAACCCCCGAATACCACTTACTGCCACCGCCCCATATTGCCTAACTTTGTTAAAGTCTTTGGGTGTTAAACCACCAAGGGCGATGACAGGTACATTAATACACCCGCTAAGTTCTGACAGTCCAGACCAACCAATCGCCTGTACATCAGGGTGTGTTTTTGTGGCTTTCACAGGCGATACAAATGCCCCTGCTATGGGATAAACTTCTGCCAACTCATTACAAAGTTTGGCTTCTTTTTGATTATGCACACTAACCAATAAAGGAACATCAGGCGGTATATCAGACAACTCGCCTTTTGCCGAAGACCACATTTGTGCTGTATTTAGCTTAATAAAGGCAATATTAACTTGAACGCCCCGCATTTGATAAGTCACAAAGTCCGACAGCGTCACCACAAACCCAATATCCGCCCTTAATAAAGACACTGCCAACATTAAATCCACAGATGTATCAGGGTCAATTTGCGGACGTATATATAATAAAGCACTTGGGGCAAGTTTGCAGTATTTGTCCAGCCAATGTTTAAGCGAACCACTGTCCGCCACGCTTTGACTGATGACGATCTCACTGGGCAAGCCTAGCCACCTTAAAATCGCACGATTGGCATCAGGAAACCGCTCGCCACTGCCTATCACGTCCGCCCTTTTATAAAACGCCAATGTTTGCCCCAACCGCCCAACCGTTTGGGCGTAATAAGCATTGTACTGCTTATTGGTCAGCTCAATGTGGTAAACGTATAACTGGACCTGCTTGTCGCCATAATCGTGATAAATTCGCCCCAGTTTTACCGCCAAATTACCCGAAATGTCCAAGCCGATCTCTTCTGCCACTTCACGGCGCAGGGCATGAATGGGGGTTTCGCCCTGTTCTATTTTACCGCCCACAAATTCTAGCTTACCGCCTTGGTGCTGATCTTGGTGGCGAGTGGCAAGCAGTAAATTATCGCCATAAGCAAGGACGGCAATGGCGACAGGGATAACTTGTTTTATCATTAAAACTACCTTAGGGCGTGTTGAACATTCACTACACAAGCCCAAGAATTTAATAAACTTGCGATGTTGATTTGTTTTTGTGTCAAAAATGGCTAAATCTTGATTTTTTGCGTCAAATTCCTTGTTGATATTCCAATATCAACTGCGGACTTTTCCTTAAAAATCTGGCGATTTATCTCATTTTTGCCGACAAAAGCGAATATTCAACACGCCCTAAAATTTTACAAAATAGACTTGCAATTTGTCCAAATTTTGTTATTATAAATACAAATGATAATTGTTATTATTTAATAATAACTATCATTACTGACAACAAACCCAACCAAAGGAACACATGATGACCGCAACCGCTACCATTGCCCGTTATTTTAGCAATCGTGAAACCCGACTGCCAACCCTACATTCACAAAACCTATTCGCCCTAACCAAAGAAATACGCATTGAGCACCAAGGCGAAGAATATCGTTTACGTTTGACCCGTAACAATCGTTTGATTTTAACCAAATAGTTCCACTGGACAAAAACACCGCCAAATAAAGCGGTGTCTGCCATCAAATAGTCAAAGCAATGAGTGACCAGTACAAGGCGAAAGCGACCGCAGTGTACAAGTAGTACATAAGGACGCTGGCAACGCAGTAATGGTTATTTAGTGCTTTGACTATCCTTAGAACTTCCATTGATAAATCACGTCTACACTATTTTCCACCGCTTGCGTGGCTTCCACATACAGTCGTCTGGTCAGCTGATAACGCATGGACAGTGCCGACTGAGCATTAAACACCCCCACACCATAACGAATATATAAGTCAGGTGTGATATAACCTGTGACATTGACGTTCCCTCCTGACGCATCAAGGGTAAGACTTTCTAAACCAAGTGCTTGCCCGATTTGATTGGTCACGCCCCGAGTGCCTGCCAGCCCAAGCGACAGCCCTGCTGCTGCCAGTGAGTCGGTCACTTGTGAGCGAAACGCCTGCTCGGACGTTTGGGCGTCTTGTGATTCGTCTATGCGTCCTGTGATAAGGGCATTCATGGCTTGTTGCTCGGTCAGTCCGCCATCGTTAAATACCGTGATGTCAGGATTATTTGCCGTGCCTTTGATACGCACGCCCACCACCGTGCCTTGTATTTCTTTTTCGCCTTCAATGGACAGTCTGGGGTTTAGCATATCGCCATTAAAGCGAACTTGGGCATAATTTAGCTCAATGTTTTGCCCGATGCCGTCCACTTTGGTACGCTCAGAAACTTGCACCACACCAAGGGCAGTCATCGCCCCTTGTCCGCTTTGGGTTAAGTGCAAAGTACCTGCCAAGGGCAGTTTTGCCCCAAAGCCACGAAACGACACATCACCGCCTAAATCCAGCCCAATATCAGCATTGATGCTCCACGGGGCTGACACCGCCAAAATCTGTGCCACATTGCCCGTCATGCGTCTGTCAATCACTGACACATCAGGCGATTTGGTGACAATGCTTTCGCTGGCTCTGGGTGGACGTATGGTGGCACTTGGGACGATGACCACGCCTTGTACATTAACATATTGCTGTAAAGGACGCACAATGATCTCAAGGTCAGGGCTAAACTCAGCCGTAATCAAAGGCGGTGAATTAATGGTCAGCTTATCGCCTTTAATGCCAAGTTTGGCTTGTAGGGCATTTTGCCAATCAATCTGCCCTGACAGCTCGCCCTTACCTTCGCCCCCACGAAACGTCCCCGTTAAACTCGCCTGCGTACCCCGAATGGCAAGGTCTGCCTGTATGTCACTTAAAGCAAGGGGCACACCAACCACCGCAAGCTGTCCATCGGTCAAATTGGCATCGCCATAAAACAAGGGCTTGCTTAGCGTACCACCAACACCCCCTGCAAGACTTGCCACGCCTGCCAAGGTCTGCAAATCACTGACAAAAGGACGCAAGACCGCAAGGTTAATGTCGTTTATCGCCACCGCCCCTGAAATGGGATAACCTGCCTTATAAGGGTCAATGATGACATCGGCATAACCCCTACCTGCCCCGCCTGCAATATCAGTACGCAGTTTAAGCCCCGTTGACACCGTTTGGGCGATGACCGACACCCGCTCATAAGGCATCTCTACATAACCCGTATCGTCTTGGGTGATACCCACTCGCCCATTGTCCGAATATAGCACCGCATTGACCGTGGGGTTTGTGCCTTTTTGCCAAAGGGCTTGCACCTTACCATTTAAGATAGACCGCCATACCATGTCGCTTGGCAGTACCGCTGACAATACCGACGTATCCAAGTTTTGTACCACCAAATCCACATTGCCTGACGTTGGTGTATAGCTTAGCGTCTTTTGTAGGCACAGCGAACCCAGATTATCACTGATTTTACGCCCTGTATGCCAGCAGTGTGGGGCAACTTTAATGCCACTGTCACTGACCGTATAACTAAACTGGGCAGGCTGACGCTGTGCTAACAGCCCAAAAGAAGTCTGCACCAAGCCATCTCTTAACACCCCCTGATAACGGCTATAGGCATTATCCAAGCCACCATCAACGGCAAGTTTGGCAACCACATTGGCACTTTTGGTGGTCAAGGATAAATGGTGCTTGTCCTGTGTCCCTTGAAAATCAAGGCGTGCCGACTGCATGACCCGACCCATGGCGATGACGTTTTCACTTTCTATCAATAGCTGACTGGGCGAGCGTGCCAAGTTTTCTACTTTACCCAGTGCTGACAGACGCTGTACAATGATGTCAGCGGTGCGAATGTCTTTGGCGGTCAAATCAATATATAAGGTCGGCAAGGCGTTACTGTCATTGACCAGCACCACACCGCCTTTGATTATCCCTTGGGCACTGGGCACAAGTTGGCTTAGGTCTTTGATGTCAGCGGTGGTGGTTAGATTTTTTTGTGTGCCGTTCATGGTCAGCACGTTATTACCCAAACTAAGCACCAAATTATCAGCGTTTAAGGCTTGGACGATTTGCTGAGTTTGGCGGGTGTTGGCTTCTACTTGCCGTTGTATATTAATCAGCTCGCTTGGGGTGCGTGGTGGTACACTGGCGGATTTTAGGTTATTAAAATAAGCCGTCAAGTCTTTGGGAAACAGCAGGCGAGCCGATAGCGAACCTTTGGCGCTCAAGTCTTGCCCACGAAACCGCCCCGACAAATCCAAGCCGTCCACACTAAAACTTTTAAGTTGTCCATTTTTACCGCCAAGCCATACCCCTTGGGTGGTAAATTTGCCCGACAACTCACTGTCAAGCCCACGAACAAAATGCCCCAAATTTAGCCCCTGCATTTGGGCATCAGCTTGCCAAGCCAGTCTGTCCAAGTCAAGCGATCCCGACGCTTTAAGATCGCCTGCTTCGCCTTTATGGGTTAGGTATTTGATGTCAAATTGATTGCCCTTGCCACTGACCAAAAAGCCTAAGTCGCCTTTAGGTAATTTATCGTGCCCCACTTGACCTGTAAACTGGGCATCAAAGGCTTGTAGCTTATCCTTATAAGCCCCCTTGGACGAAACATCGCCAACGATATGAGCAATCAAATTTACATCGCCATTGGCAAATTTGGCGGTATTAAGCTCATCAAGGCGTGCTTTTAAATCCCAAGTAATGGCGTCGGCAAAACCCACATCGCCCGCCACTGATGCCTTAATGTCGTTATTATTGGCGGTCAGTTTATAAATATGGGCGGATTTGGGCGTGCCTTTGGCATTTAGGGCAAAGGCAAGTTTGTCCAGTTTTGGCACCAAAGTTTGTGCCACATCGCCAGCAAAATCCACATCAAAGGCGGTCAGCTCACTACCCCTTAAAGTCGCCGAGACATCGCCTTTACCTACTAAGTGTACTTGTGGCTTGTCCGTCATCGCCAAGTGAGCAGTCAAATCACTGCGGCTAATCTGTACATCGTGGGTGGCGATACTGCTGTCTTTACGATCAAGAATCATCTTGCCTTGGGCTGACAGCTTACCTGTAATGTTATCAAAGGGTGTGGTATTCGGGGCATCAAAATAAGCGTTGGGGGTTAGTTTTTTGCTGTTTATGTCAAATTGCCAAGACAAAGGGGCGGTTTTACTGGCAAGACTGATTAAGCCCTTAGCGGTCAAGTCGCCAATGACCCCTTGATACGCCACGTCATTTAGGTGGATTTTTTCGCCTTTTTCAATTTTGGCAGTGATGTCATAACTGCCTTTGGGGGCGACTGATAGGCGGTTGATGTTGCCTTTGGCTTTAATGGTGGTCAGGCCGTCCGCCAAAATTAAATCGGCACTGCCATTGGGGCTGTCAATGTCATCAATATAAGGGACTTTATCACGCAAAAGATTTGCCCAAGTAGCAGAGATTTGCCACGGTGCGTCAGGTTTATCGGCACGCTGAGCAAGGCTTGCTGTTAGGTGCTCACCGTCTTTTTGTTTTAGGTCAAATTCCCAGCGGGTTTCGTTGGCTTTTTTATCCAAATAAAAATAATTCAGCGATAATGCCCCCGTCAAATCCTTGGGTAAATACGCCTGATAATCACGGTATTCAAGGGGCATCACGTCACGAATGCGGTAATGGTTGCCTTGTATGGTGGCATTAAGCCGATAAGTGTCCTGCCATGACATATCAGCATGGGCGATAAGCTGTCCACTGGCGGTATCGGCGGTTAGGCGTGTTATCACAAAGTCGTCCCACGTCACCACGCCCCGAGCCTGATAATGTCCCTTGGGTATGTCTTTGGCAGATAGGTCGGTATTGGCTCGCAGCTCAATCTTATCCATCACCCCACGGGCGGTAATTATGCCCTGTTTTAGGGTAATGCCCTGCTCTTCGGCATAAGGCAACACCACTTCATCAAAACCAAGAGACGCGCTAAAGGGCACTTTATCACTTAGGGGCTGTACAGTAAATTTGCCTGAAATGGGCTGTTTATTATACTTACTTTGTACTGTGCCAAACGCCCGTTTTAGCGTGCCGTGTGCCTGTGCTTCTATGGTATCAAAATAGGCGTGCTCGGTAATGGCATTGACCGTTACTTTGGCGGACGCTTGCAAGGGATAATCGCCCGTAAAATCAATATAACCTTGTACGTCCTTAATCAGCACTTCACGGCTAATGTCTAGCCCACCGCCCGATACATCAATCCTAGAGCCTTGCCATGTGGCGTTATCGACATCTATATCATACAGATATAGTGGCTCGCCCATACTGCCGTCCTTGTTGGCTTGGCTTAGGGCAAGGGTTTTGACATGGGCGTTTTTGGCGTGCAAGGTCAAAGGCAGGCTTAATGGGTCAAAGGCAAATGGCTCACCTGTGGACGGCTCAAGATTGATAATGTCAAGCTGTCCGATATAAGTATCTACCATGCTGACCTGACCTGCCAAAAGCGTCCGCCAGCCCAATTTTAAAAAGGCATTATCGGTTTGAATGATAAGTTTATCGGTTGGCTTAACGACCACATCAGCCACCGCCACGCCCCGATACAGATCGCCTGACACATAGCGAAGTTTTACGCCCGCCTTATCACGCAATACATTTAAGCCCCACTGCGTCCCTGCTTGGGTGCTTAAAAAATAAATCAATCCACCAATGATAAGGATTATCAGCAGTATCAGCCCCACCACAATACGCCCCACCATACCAAGCAAGGAATACTTAGTGGTCGTTATGTTGTCTGTGGGGGTGGTGTCGGTCATAATACTTATAATTTTTTAAAAGACAAAAATTTTATCAAAAAAGCGGTAACAAAACTACTAATATTCTTACAAATATCAGATACAGCAGAAGCGTTAAAAAGGCGTACCAACAAAAAAGTACAGCTTAATGGGATTGTCTTCTTCGCCTATCGGTGTGGCGACATCAATACGCACTTGTCCTACAGGACTTGCCCAGCGCACGCCCACGCCTGCTCCGATTTTGGTGTCATTATTAAAACGCTTGTCATAGGCATTACCTGCATCTACAAATGCCCCAAGACGGATATTTTCCATGATTTCATAATTATATTCAGCACTGGCAATAGCCAAAGACTGTCCGCCCAGCAAATAGCCTTTATCCGACAAAGGCGACAAGCTGTTATAATTAAAGCCCCGAATGCTTTGGTCGCCCCCTGCAAAAAAGCGCAGTTTATAAGGCACGTCATTAAAATCACTTGCCCATAAATAACCGCCCCGCAAACTGCCAATCAGCTGATGTGCCCTATCTTTACCATACGCATTATCGCCAAAGCTATACACGCCACTAATCCCCGCCTTAGCAATCGCCATATTGGTATCACTAAGCAGGGCATCACTGCCCAACTCTAGCGAATAATATTGGCGATAACCACGCATTGGCGATATAGGATTATCGGCAGTGGTTTTATTGATAGAAACCCCTGCCAAGACCGCTTCTTGGGTTGGCTTACCACCAACAAACTGTATCGGCAAATCTTTCCACAGCTCTCTGGGCAGGCGAGTATCAAGCTCATCAAGATGATAACGAATGGAATAGACCCGATTCCAGCCACCTTCTTTGATAAGGTTGCGACTTAAGCCCATCTCTAGCGTTTTAACCGACAAATTTAAATTGCCTGCCCCTTGGTTAAGCTGCTCTTGTCCATACGTGAGACTACCCCGCAGTACGTCATTTAAAGGGTGCGACAGCGGACGGGTTACATAAACTTGGGCGGCTTTACTGTTGGCGGACAGTGATGTATCTATCCCCGCCTGCATACCGTGGCGGTTAAGTAGGTTATTTTTAAAGCGACTGGTTAAACGTGTTCCTGTGTCCGATCCCCAACCTAAACCCAGCTGAGCATCTCTGGGTTTGTCTGACATCACAAAGATATATAATGGGACTTTTTTATCTGCGTACACGTCTTGGGCGGTTTTTTTATTTGCCAAGACGGGCGGTTCTTGCCCTGCTTCAAGCTCAGGCAGCACATCTTTGGTTTCGTCAGGCAATATCGCCTTGGCAAAGGTACTGACCGCATCACTGATACGCCCAAGGATACTTTTGGATTTTTTGCTGGTGTCGGTCATCAGCACCCTATCATCAGGGGCATTATATAGGCGATTGGCTTTTTGTACCACCATTGCCAGCTTTTCGGTCACGTCTTGTGACGGGGTAAACTCAATCGGGGCGATGTCCGCTGTGATGCCGTTTTCTAGTTCTATGGTCTGACCTTCTTCGTTGGTCGTCTCGCTATGAATGCCCTGCTCTATGCTTTTACTGGGTAACACGGTTTCGGTATTGACCGCATTAAAATAACCTGTGGCAAGCACGCTATTACTTAAGTTTCGCACCGCAGTACGGTTATAAGCATCGCCCATATTAAAATTTACCAGTTTACGCAAAAGCTCTGATTTGACAGGTAATTTGCTGGGATCGGTGGTTAGGCTGCCCGTTTCTTCATCAAAAGTAAAAAACACCACGTCATCAAAGGCGTACTGCTCGCCTGTATCATAAACAAGGCTGACATCAGCGATGTTATCAGGCAAAAGCACATCGGCAGAGCTGTTGAGCCAACGGGCATCAAAATAACCATGTTCGCCACTGGTAGTAACCACCGCTGATTTACTGGCTTCGTATTTGCCCTGATCGAACACATCGCCTTTTTGTAGGGTAGACGCTTTGGCGGTTTGATAAGCAGGGTTATCCGCCCCACTGCCCCGAATGTCAAGTATTTGATTGTCCACCCGCACAGGCTCGCCCACGTCATGAATGATGACATTGATCACGCCTGCCTCGGCTCGGCTAATGCTAAAATCCATGTCATAATAACCCACCGCCTGACTGGCTGTTTTTACCGCTTGTCGGATTCTTGGCATTGCCCCCCGAAAATCTAGGACACTTTGGGCGGTCATCTCAGATAATGCGGCATGAATATTGGCATAAGGTTGCTGTTTTAGGGTTTTTTTGTCGATTTTATGAAGCTGATCGGTGTCAATGGTGCGTACAGGGACAGGCTTGGGTTCGTCATTTAACAGCTCGTCTAAAGACAGTGCGGTGCGGTAGGCTTTATCATCATAAAACACCACTTCTGCCATTTGTACATTTTCTACCCCGTCATTAAATAGACGGTTATATAGGCGTTTGACAATGTTAGGGTCTTTTAGAGTGTCAATTTGCTCTTCATCATCCGTTGTTTGCTGATTGTCGCTTTGATATTCGGGAATATAAGCACTGGGATCAATGCCTGTGGCATTACTATCCTCTACGGCTTCTGCCATAACGCTGTCCAAGGTCGGCAGACGAGTAATTGCCCCAACGTCAAGCCCAAGTGGGGCATCTGTTTGATCGATTAGGGCAATGGGCGTATCAGCAAGATCATTGGTTAATGCTTGCTGTTCTTGGGCTGCCACTAATAATTTTTGGCTGATTTCTTGGGGGCTAAGTAGTTGTAAGTCAGGCAAAGCTGTCTCTTGTTCGGTACTTTCTGCGGTCGCCTGATAAGGCAAAACCACCACCAAGCCCACGCACAGTCGCCAAACAAGCATCCGATAAGACACCTTACCCACGCCATAAACTTTCATAAATACCTGCTTTATAGTAAAATTTACAAATGTAAATTTCAAAACCCAAGAATTTTGCTATTATATCAATCATTTTCCCTTAAGCAAAAGAAACTCATACAAAAACCATGGCATCTCAATTTTCCCTCTTTAAACACCGCCGTTTTAGTGCGATGTTTTTTACCCAATTTTTAGGGGCATTTAACGACAATGTCTTTAAACAAGCCCTTATCCTTGTACTAACCTACAGTGCCGCCGCTAAGCTTGGCATGAAAGTTAGCCTACTTAATAACCTTGCTGCCCTACTGTTTATCTTACCCTATTTTTTATTTTCGGCATTGGCGGGGCAAATCTCTGACAAATACGAAAAATCCATGCTCACGCAAAACATCAAACTGCTTGAAATCGTCATCATGGTGATTGCGGTATTGGGATTTTGGCTGGATTTATATTGGTTGCTATTTGTCGCTTTATTTCTTTTGGGGGCACAGTCCACTTTTTTTGGTCCTATCAAATACGCTTATTTGCCTGAAGTGATGCATAAAGATGAGTTGGTTGGGGCAAATGGACTGTTTCAAACAGGCACAAGCCTTGCAATCCTCACAGGCATGATGATGGCGGGCGTACTCACCCAGCTAACCAACCCCACCGTTTGGGTGTCGGTTGTGACTGTTGCCGTAGCAATATTGGGTTATGTCGCCTCTAGATTTTTACCAAAAACCATACCCCATGCCCCAAAGCTTAACATCGATTATAATATTTTTCGCACCAGTTGGGCGCTGGTCAGCTACCTATGGAGTTTACCACTATTATTCTTTATCATTATTGGTAACAGTTGGTTTTGGTTTTATGGCTCAACTTTTTTGGCGCAGATGCCCGAATTTACCAAAGTGGTACTGCATGGCAATGAAAGCGTGGTGATTTTGCTACTGACTCTATTTTCGGTGGGTACAGCACTGGGATCACTGCTGTGCAAAACCCTAACCAAAAACCAAATCAGCCTAAAACTGCTACCGATTGGCATCATAGGTTTAAGCATTTTTGCCATGGATTTACAATTTGCGGTTTCGGGGGCAAACATCATAGCAGGAGAAGCCCTATATACGCCCAGCCAACTATTTGGCATGGAAGGCACATGGCGGATTTTTGCTGATTTGTTCTTTTTGGGTTTATCGGGTGGGGTATATATTGTTCCTCTATATGCCTTTATGCAGGCCTACGCCCCTGTTAGCCACCGTTCTCGAGTGGTTGGGGTCAACAATATTTTTAATGCTTTATTTATGGTGACCTCGGCGATTTTTGCCATTATTGTACTAACCATGTTAAAGCTGTCTTTGGTGGGACTGTTTATGGTCACGGGCATCATTAATGCCATATTTGGTGTATTTTTGTACAAAAAACTCCACCAATATAAAGACACCATGACCCCTGCCGAAGATGCAGATGCTTTACCAATGTAAATACAGCCCAAGATACATAACCGCAACAAATCATGTGTAAACTCACTAATTAAGTTTGCACCTTGTTAAGATAATTTTGTTAAAATTTACTCATTTTTCACTTTTGGAAGTTTTATGAAAAAATCACTCATCATTCTAATGGGTTTAGCCGCCCTAAACAGCAGCTATGCCAACCTTTCTACCACCACACAGACCCGTCTTGCCCCCCAAATGCGTGGTGAGATTACCGCCCATGTGGTCAATCCACAAGCGGTTAATTTATTACATACCTCTGTGGCGGGTGTGCCTGCTATCACCACCAACATCAGCAATGTACAAACTGTCAAAACCGTGCTAATCCCAGCCGATAGCATGAATAGTAAAGAACTTGATGTCACCTTGCTTGATGATTTTATCGATGATGTGTCGCCCAACGCTCGCCATTATCCACCCAATTTTCCCAACGCCACCAGTGAATATGTCACCAGTGAAAACGTCAAATACCTTTCTGACTGGTTAGAGCCTTATGCCACTGCCCCCAATGCGTCTTTTGATGTGGTACTGCGTGCTGCCAAAATCAACGGCATGGCACGAAACCTAAACGTTGGCACTAACTACACCCTGCGTGCCAACACCCACATGGCAAAGGCGGTGAAAATGCAGCCCAACCATGCCGAAGCCAATTTTCTATATGGCATGATGATCTCTGAAGCAGGTGGTTTTAATGAAGGCAAAAAATATTTGGATAAAGCAGTATCTTTGGGTTATGTAGAAGCCGAACAAAGCCTTGCCCAAAGCGACCTTTTGACCGATAAAACCGCCAGTGCCAAAAGCCGTTTGCAAGCCCTACAAATCAAACACCCCAATAACGCCCAAATCGCTGAACAGCTACGCATTGTAGAAAATGGTGGTTATTATATTTGGAAAATTGCCGATAAAGACATTTCGGTAAAACCCATTCAATAATAAATCAAACTTAAAAGACAGGTAATTTTGCCTGTCTTTTTTGTGTCGGTTTTATAAGCTATATATGGTATGATAAGGCGTTTTATTTTTCTACAATTTTGCCTATCATACCATGAAACAACAAACTGCACTTGATTTATTAAAAACTGGACAAAACATCTTTTTGACAGGACAAGCAGGGGCTGGTAAAACTTATGTGTTAAACCAGTATATCAGCTACCTACGCATTCGGGGCATTGACGTTGCCACGACCGCCAGTACAGGCATTGCTGCCACACACATGAGCGGCATGACCATCCACGCATGGTCAGGCATGGGCATAAAAGACAGCTTTGACGCTGACGACTATAAACGCCTAAAAGGTCGTAAAGCCATTATGGAACGCCTAATCGAAACCAAAGTGCTGATCGTTGATGAGATTTCCATGCTTCATGCCAAGCAGGTGGATCTGCTTGATGAGATTTTACGCAATGTTCGCCAAAATGAGCTACCCTTTGGCGGTATGCAAGTGGTGTTTTCGGGCGACTTTTTTCAGCTACCACCCATTGGCAATAAAGATGAAAGCAACAAAGAAAAGTTCGCTTTTATGGCAAAATCATGGATTGCAGCAAATTTTCAGATTTGTTATTTATCCGAACAGCACCGCCAAAACAGTACAGATGAACAAAACCAGTTTGGCATTTCGCTAAATGACATCTTAAACCAAATCCGCAGTCAATACGTCAGCCAAGCCGCCATCGATGCCCTTTTGGCAACCAAAAACCAAGACATACACCTAAACCGCACCAGACTTTATACCCATAATGTCAGCGTGGATAAAATCAACGAAGAACAATTAAACGCCCTAACCACGCCCGAACATCTGTACCAATGCACAACCTTTGGCGATAAAGCCCTGATAGACACACTCAAGAAAAACGTACGTGCCAGCGATGAAGTGATTTTAAAAAAAGGGGCAAAAGTGATGTTTGTCAAAAATAACCCCAATTTGGACGTCTATAACGGTACAATGGGCGAAGTGGTGGATTTTGCCCCCACCCTTAATGTACAAGACAATGATAAAGCCATGCTGTATCCTGTGGTACGCCTTAACTCAGGTCGCAGTGTGATTGCTGAACCTGAAGAGTGGACGGTTGAGAGTGCAAGCGGTGAAGTGTTGGCAAGTTATAGCCAAATTCCGCTGTGTCTGGCGTGGGCGATTACCGTACACAAATCCCAAGGCATGACCTTAGATGCTGCCGAAATCGACCTATCTCGCACCTTTGAAACAGGTCAAGGCTATGTGGCATTGTCTCGCCTGCGATCGCTGGACGGTCTTAAACTGCTTGGCATGAACCAAACCAGTTTACAGCTTGATGAGTGGGTGTTTCGCATTGATAAACGCTTGCTTGAGCTTTGTAAGGAACACGAAGAAAATTTTGCCAAACTTAGCGAAGATGACATCGCCAAAATACATAAACAGTTTATAGAAGTCAGTGGCGGTATCAGTGATCCTACCATTATTGCCAAGCACGAAAAAAAGCTTGAGCAACTTAAAAAACAACAAGCACGCCTAAGCCAAAACAGCCCTGCCAATGACAAAACAACCACGCTTGACGTAACCAAAACCCTACTTGCCGAAGGTAAAACCCTAGAACAAGTCGCCAGCGAACGCAGTCTTGCTTATTCTACCGTCATCGGACATTTGGACAAGCTCATCAAACAATACGGCAAAGACGACTATCTCGCCCACGCCCCCGACGCTGATACCCTAAAAGACATCGAAACCGCCTATCAAGACTTACTGGCAGACGATGAATTTGCCGAAAAGCCGACCCTACGCCCCATTGTAGAACACTTATCCAACAAATACAGCTATAATATCGTACGTCTTGCCCTGTGCTTTATAGATACCAAGCAAGGATACTCATCATGATAAACCTTGCCATTAACGGCTTTGGGCGTATTGGGCGTATGCTACTGCGAGCGTATTTGGCAAACCCGCAAAAGTTTGACCGCCTGCACATCGTTGCCATTAACGATGTTGCTGACCCCGATACCCTGCTACATCTATTACAGTTTGACAGCACGCATGGACGGCTTGAGCGCCTTGGTATCACAGGTGAGATTGCCATAGCGACCGATACGCCCGTCTTACAGCTTTATCGGCATGGTACGCTGATGACGCAAATTTTGTTATTTTGTCAAAAAGACCCGCAAACCCTACCTTGGGCAAGCCTAAATATTGATGTGGTGCTAGAATGCACAGGGCATTTTCGTTCTTATCAGGGGGCAAGTTTGCACCGCAGTGCAGGGGCAAAACAAGTCATCATCGGGGCTGCCCCCTTTGATACCGTGGACGCCAGCATCGTTATGGGCGTGAATGACCACTTATTAAGCCGTAACCTGCCTATCATCTCGGGCGTGTCCTGCACCACGCAAGCCCTAGTTCCGCTACTGCACGTCCTACAAAACCACTGGGGCATAGACAGCGTGATGATGACTGAAATCCATGCCGTGACCGCCGACCAAACGGTACTAGACCAAGCACACCGAGACCCCAGACGTGGGCGAGCGTCAGGGCATAACATCATACCAACCACATCCAGCAGCATTCATGCCACAGAACGGGTGTTGCCTGAACTTATTGGCAAGCTGTGCGGTTATTCGGTGCGAGTGCCAACCATTAACGTGGCGTGTATTGATGTTACGGTGATACTTAGCACCGATACTGATTTGACGGCGGTCAAGCAGGTCTTAAAACAAAAAGCCCAAAGCGACCTACAAGGGATATTGCAGTATAATGAACTGCCCTTAGTGTCGGGTGATTTTATTGGCGACAGTCATTCGCTTATCGTTGATGATAATCAGCTGATGCAAGCAGGTAAACAGCTTAAACTGTTTGCGTGGTATGATAATGAAGTTGGTTATGCCAATCGTTTGTTGGATATGTGTCAAAGGTTGGCTTTAACATAAGTTTTTAAAAATTAAGGAGTAATCATGCATGATTTAGTTCAAACCCTATTAAGCATTAAAAGCCCCTATGATAGCTTTATTGAACAGCCTGAGCTTATACAGGGCTATAATGAAGATGAAATCAAACAAATTGAACAAAAATATAATATACCCATTCAGGGGCAATTTAAAGAATTTTTAATGATTATGGGTAAATGTTCTGGTGGGTTATTGTTTGGCGATCATGTGTATATATAGATCCACACAAGATGATTATTATTTTTCTAATAAATACGCTCAAACACTAAATGATGATTTAGATTGTAAAGAATTTATTAAAAATATGGGTAATATTAATTTGTTAGAAAAGAAATATTTTGAACTTGCTGGTATTAATGAGCATATAAATATATTTTTTATGCTTCTTGCCAATCAAGATGATATTGTTTATGAATGGAATACCGATGAAGATACCGTTAGAAAAATTGGCACTTTATTTGATTTTTTAAAATATTATCGTGAAATTATTGGTTGTCGTATAACAGGGAAAGAAGGTAATGATTTTAAAGAATTAACCACAGGTCGCCTACTTTAAATAACTTTTAGTTTTTATTAAAAATCGCCCTAAAATTTTAGAGCGATTTTTTAACTTTTATACTTTAACTTTTCCGCTTACTCGCCAACATCGCCTGAATGCTGGATAGATAATCTTGGGCGACTTGGTTGGGGTCTTTTTTCTCGCCACTGATACGCCGTGCAGGATAATCAATGTGTTCTAATGGCAATTCTTCCAAAAACCTAGACGGTGTACTTTGGCGAAAATCCTTACCGCTACGGCGTTTTTGAGCCACGGTAAGGGTTAGCTCATGCCTTGCCCGTGTGATACCCACATACATCAAACGGCGTTCTTCTTCTATGGTTTCGCCAGCGATAGAATTACGGTGTGGCAAGATGTCTTCTTCTACGCCAATAATATACACAAAATCAAATTCCAAACCCTTAGCGGCGTGTAGTGTCATTAGATTGACTTTATTGGTGTTTTCTTCTTCTTGCTGTTGTTCTAACATATCAAGCAGCACCAGTTTACGAATCACCGCATCTATGCTTTTATCATCATCTTCTTCGGCTCGGTCAATCAGCGACATGATAGACGAATATAAAGACTCAATATTATCCAAGCGGTTTTTTTCTTGCTGGGGGGTTTTGCTGTCTTCTTTGATAAAATCAATATACCCTGTCTCAGTGATCATTTGTCTTACCAAGGGCATGGGATCAGGATTTTCATAAAGCTCACGGGTATAATGCTCAATGAATTCGGCAAAATCCTGCAAAGCATTACTTGCCCGACTGCCGACCGCCGATTTTAACCCTGCATGACTGCACGCTGACAGTAGCGAAATGCCGTATTCTTGAGCAAGCAATCCCAATTTTTCTAAGGTTGCCGATCCCATGCCCCGTTTTGGCGTGTTAATGATACGCAAAAACGCCGTATCGTCATCAGGATTTAAAATAATCCGCAAATAACTCATCACGTCCTTAATTTCAGCTCTGGCAAAAAATGACGTACCGCCCGACAGCTTATAAGGAATTTGTAAAGCCCGAAGTTCCGCTTCTAAGGCACGAGCCTGAAAGTTAGAACGGTACAGCACCGCATATTGATCCCATGTGCCGTCATTACGCAGTCTATGCGTGAGTATCTCTCGGGCGACCCGCTGGGCTTCGTCTGTTTCGGTTGGGCAAGTGACGACACGGATTTTTTCGCCATGTCCCTTGTCCGACCACAAGACCTTTTCAAAAATATGCTCGTTATTGGTGATCACCGCATTGGCAGCGTTTAGGATACGGTTGGTAGAACGGTAGTTTTGTTCTAGTTTTACCACGGTCAAATGGGGGAAATCCTGCTTTAACAGTGCCATATTTTCGGGCTTTGCCCCACGCCACGCATAAATGGACTGGTCATCATCGCCCACCACCGTAAAGCACGACCGCACACCAACCAAAAGTTTAATCAGCTCATACTGGGCGGTGTTGGTGTCTTGGTATTCGTCCACAAGTAGGTAACGAATGCGGTTTTGCCATTTGTGGCGAACCTGCTCATTTTCTCGCAAAATCTTAACAGGTAGCACGATCAAATCATCAAAATCCACCGCATTATACGCCCGCAGATGCCGTTCATACAACTCATATAAATGAGCAAAAATCTGATCGTCAGCGTCATCTAGCGTTTCAATGGCTTTTTCGGGGGCGACAAGGTCATTTTTCCAGTCCGAAATCAGCTTTATCGCCTTGCCTACCATGTCGGCACGCTCTGCCCCACTTAGGTTATCACGCACCATCAGCTCAGCAAGTAGGCGTTTGCTGTCGTCTGCGTCCATGATGCTAAAATTACCCTTTAGCGGTGTATGAATCAGCTCATAACGCAAAAACTGCAAGCCAAACTGGTGAAAAGTAGAAACCGTCAAACCACGCACCCGTTCACTGGGCAGTAGTTTTTGTACCCGAGCTTTCATCTCACGAGCTGCCTTATTGGTAAAGGTCATGGCGGTGATACGCTCGGCAGATACGCCACACTCAGTGATAAGATGAGCGATTTTTTGGGTGATGACCGATGTTTTGCCCGAACCTGCCCCTGCCAGCACCAATAAAGGTCCTGTAACATGGGCTAGGGCTTGTTGTTGGCGTGGGTTTAATTTACTCATGGACTATCTTTGGTATTGTTATAAAATTAAATCAGGCGTTTGTAGGGGCAAATCACATTTGCCCTTTATCGCTAATGGGGAAATTTAGCAAAATTAAAGTTTAGGGCGAATAGAGTTGCCCCACAGACTTATCTTAGGTTTTAAATAAATCTTAATTCTTAATTATTGTTATTTTGGTAATTGTTCGCTAATTTCCTTTGGCAAAGTATCACCTTTTATCATCATCTTGGCAAATTCATTTCTTGCTTTTCTAAGCTCTGCTTCATTTAAGGTTTTATCAAAAACGTTTGGTACGGTACTAGACATGGTACAAGACACCGCCCCTTGCTCATCAATCGTTACTTTGCCTTCATGCACTTCACAAAAACGCACCAAATCTTCTCTGTCGGCGGTTAATTGGGTGTTATCCGCTTTTACTTGGGTTTTTGCTGTACTGGTACAAGCAGAAACTGCCAAACCTGTCATTAAAATAACTGCTAATTTTTTCATGGTTTTTCCTTTTATGCTAAATGTTATACCAAACGACTGCTGGCAAGCTGAGTTAATTGATATAAACCATCACGATATTTATTATTTGGTAATAATGCTAATGCCTTTTGAGCCAAAGCAGTTTCTTCTAAGGCACGCTGTTTACAATACGCCAACGCCCCCGATGTTTGCACCAGTTCAATCAGTTTAGCCACATCATCAATCTTGCCCGTCTGTACCGCAATTCGCAAGGTATCATAATCGGTCGGGTTTTGTTCTTTTAAAATTTCCAAGGTCTTGATGATTGGTAAGGTTGGCTTACCTTCCGCCAAATCATCGCCCAAGTTTTTACCCATCACCAACGCATCACCGCTAAAATCTAGCACATCATCAATCATCTGAAACGCATTACCAAAATGATAAGCAAAATCACCCAATAGCTCAAGCAGGTCATCACGTCCTTGTAGTAATAACGCCCCTTTGGTTGCCATCATAAATAGCCGTGACGTCTTGCCATCAATGATTTGCAGATAGTCGCTTTCGGTGGTTTCGGGGCTGTGCTGATGTTGTAATTGCAACACTTCACCTTCAGCAATGTCGCAAGTACCGTCCGAAAACAGCTTAAGCAAGGGCAAATTATTAAAGCCCACCAACAGGTTAAACGAGCGAGCGATCAAATAATCGCCCACCAGTACCGCTGTGGCATTATTCCAAGTGGCGTTGGCGGTCGGTCGCCCACGTCTTAGCCCCGATTCATCGATCACATCATCATGCACCAGTGTGGCAGTGTGTAGCATTTCGGTGATCGCCGCCAGTTCCATCGCCTGCGTACTTTGCTCATCGTTTAGCATTCGGGCAGTCAAAAGCGTAATCAGCGGACGCATACGTTTACCGCCTGCATCGATGACGTGCTTGGACACCTGCATGATTAGGCGAACCTTGGAATTTAAGCTACCAAAAACTTGCTTATCCATGATAGCAAAATCATCAGCAACAATGGCCTGAATGTCGGCATAACTGGGCGTGGCGTTCATAAAAATTCACTATTTATTGCAAAAATAAAACGCAGTATCATACCACACAGACAGCTTTTACTAAAGCCCAAACGGATAAAAGTCATTTTAAAGATTGGTTGATACCGTTTATCGGATTTTTGTTAAGCTGATTAAAATTTTCTTATAATACCAATTTTAATTTTTTAAGGAAAATCCCATGTCTTTTTCACTTAGCTTTTTTACCATCAGCCCCGATGACCTTGCCAAAGTCGATGACGGTGCGTTGTCGCTGCTTGATTATGAACGCAGTGATGAAGCCACGCTTGATTTTTATACACAAGATTTTATTGATGTGGTGATGAGCGAAATGCTTCCCTTGTCGGTGTTGATGACTGAAGGCGATGAGCGTTACAGCGGGCAAATTGACGGCGGTATTTATTATGGAACGTCTGCCATTGATGAAATTTTGGACGCTTTTAGCCAAAGTGATTTAAATGAACTTGCTGATATGCTTGAAGCGGATCGTGAGCATTTTATGGCAACCTTAAATAATGTCAAAGCGTTATTTGAAAAAGCCAAAACAAATGGTCAGCTTATCATTGCTTACTTTTAGTATTAATTGTTATGCAATAACATAATATCCTGATTTTTATCATATTTTGCTAAAAATTGTTTGACTTTAGGCAAGGTGTCGGGCATACTTAACATAGGAAAAACTTAAATCCTGTATGGGTTTGAGCTGATTTTTTATGTTGGTTTATGACCACATTTATCAATTTTTTCTGATAAATTCACCACTGCAACCAAGGAGTATCTTATGGCAAAAATGAAAGCCGCCGTTGTTAGCCAAAATTGTGACGGTAATGTTGAAATCATCGAAAAAGACATTCGCCCGCTAAACGCCAATGAAGCCTTGGTTGAAGTCGAATACTGTGGCGTGTGTCATACTGATTTACACGTTGCGTCAGGCGATTATGGCAAAAAACCTGGTCGTGTGCTAGGTCATGAAGGCATCGGTATTGTCAGTGCTGTTGCCGACGGGGTAACCGCATTAAAAGTGGGCGATCGTGTGAGTATCGCTTGGCTGTTTAAAAGCTGTGGTTCATGCGAATACTGCAACAGCGGACGTGAAACCCTATGCCGTAACGTGCTAAACTCAGGCTATACCGCTGACGGGGGCATGGCAACGCACTGTATCGTGGACGCAGATTATGCAGTTAAAGTGCCTGACGGTCTAGACCCTGCACAGGCAAGTTCTATCACGTGTGCGGGCGTTACCTGTTATAAAGCCATTAAAGTATCAGGCGTTCGCCCTGGTCAATGGATCGCCATTTATGGGGCGGGCGGACTGGGCAACCTTGGGGTACAATACGCCAAAAAAGTCTTTGGGGCACACGTCATCGCCATTGATGTTAATGATGACAAATTAGCCCTTGCCAAAGAAGTCGGGGCGGACTTAATCGTTAATCCAAACAAAGAAGACGTCGCCAAATTTATCCAAGAAAAAACGGGCGGTGCTCATACCGCTGTGGTTACTGCCGTCTCTAAGCACGCCTTTAACTCAGCGGTGGACTGTGTGCGTGCTGGTGGTCGTGTGGTGGCGGTTGGTCTACCGCCCGAAAGCATGGATTTATCTATCCCACGCATTGTGCTAGACGGCATTGAAGTGGTTGGCTCATTGGTCGGCACTCGCCAAGACTTAGCCGAAGCATTCGCATTTGGTGCAGAAGGCGTGGTTGTTCCTGTGGTGCAAAAACGCACACTTGATGAAGCGGGCGACATTTTCCAAGAAATGCGAGACGGCAAAATCCAAGGGCGCATGGTGATTGACATGAAGGCGTCTTGTGACTGTGCTCATTAACCCATTGATTATTAAATAATCTCCACAATAAACCCCCTAATTACATTCAGGGGGTTTATTACATTACGCTAATCAGAGCATTTGACATTTCACAACATTTCATTAAATTTGTTGAAAAGCTGTCATATTTTTAACATTTTTTCCTTTAAAAGTGCGAAACAAGACCAAACAATCCCTTCAACCATTAAAAACCCCTAAGGCAATCTTGGGGGCTTTTAATGGTTTTTATACCTAAAAAGTTGGCGGTGTTGCCTCCCCTGTGTTAGGGGTGGTAGCTTTAGGCGTATTAGGTTGTTGTGCTGCACCTGTTTGAGTATCAGGCGTTACAACAAGCTCATCGGGCTTGGTTTGCACCAGCATCACGGTATTTTCGCCTACTTCTTTAGGTTTATCCGCTTGTGCCTTAGCAAGATCAGCTTCATGCGCCAACACTGCGGTACGCATCGCTTCTTTTTGATTGGTAAATTCGGCGATTTGTTCGGCAGTCAAACTTGCTCCACCACCAAGCACTTGATAAAGTTGAATTTGGCTGATGACCTTTTGTTGTTCAAGACCCAGAATGCTTTGCTGATTGCCAAACAATGATCGCTCAGCATCTAGCACACTTAAATAATCATCAAGACCCGAACGAAATCTCGCATAAGCAATCTTATAAGTTTCTTGATAATTCTTTTGTAGGCGGTATTGTGATTCCAATTGTCGATTAATGGTGGCACGGACCGCAAGCACATCGCCCACTTCTTTAAAGGCAGTCTGAATGGCTTTTTCATAGCTTACCACAGCGCTTTTTTGAGCAATTTGGGCAACTTCATACCTAGAACGACGCAGCCCCGCATCAAAAATCGGTAAGCTGATAGAAGGCCCAAATGACCAACCAAACGCACTGGATTTAAGCAAATCATTTAAACTTGATGAGCTATAACCAACATTGCTAGATAAACTGATAGAAGGGAAATAAGCCGCTCTTGCCACGTTGATGTTTGCCCCTGCACTTTTTAAGTTGTGCTCGGCAGCAACAATATCAGGACGATAATATAAAAGCTCGCTAGGAAGCCCTGCACTAAAGACATTTTTAGCAGTCAAATTACCCACCGCCATCTCTGGCAACAAATCCTTGGGAATTGGCGCACCAAGCAGCAGTTGCAACGCATTACGAAGCTGCAAAATATTGGTATCAGCGGTATAAATGGCAAGTTTGGCGCTTTCCAAAGATGCTTCGGCTTGCAGACTTGGATTTTTGGCATCAATCCCCGCAGCAAAGCGTTTTTGGGTAATCATCAAAGAATGCTCGCGGGTCTTTAGTGTTTCTATGGCAAGCTGGCGCTGAGCAATGGCATAACTTAGATTGACATAGCCTTGAGCAATACTTGAGATGATAGAGATTTGTGCAGCATCCTTACTGGCATTACTGGCAAGGTAAGTATGTAGCGCGGCTTCTTTGGCGTCAGCAACCTTACCCCACAAATCAAGCTCATAACCTGACATGGCAAGCCCGACATTATAACCCGTGCGAGCATTCTGATCTTGACCACCCCCTGATCGAGTTACCGAACCCGATGATCCCACTTTAGGAATGGCATCACTACTAGTAATCTGATATTGAGCGCGGGCAGATTGTACCGCCAAAACCGCCGACTGCAAGTCTTTGTTATTGGCAAGTCCAATCTCGATTAACGCCTTTAGCTTAGGATCGGTATAAAAATCTTGCCAACGCACGCCTGCCATGCTTGGGCTTTCAGGAACACTAATGGTTTCTGAGTCCAAAATTTCAAAACTTTTATCAATCGGAACGTTAGGCTCAGCGATCACCTGCTCAGGGGCTTTGGGTGGAATGGTATGACATGCTGCCATCGCCACCGCCAATGCCGTTAATGTAAACAAGCGACCAATTGACTTAATATTCATAATTTCTCCTAATGGGTTTTGTTTAGATCAACGGTTTGTTGTGTTTGGGTTTTTGCTGTTTTTAGAGGAAACAGCGTTCGCACCCAAATATAAAACATAGGAATAAACAACAGTCCCAATACCGTTGATGTTACAACCCCACCAACAACCCCTGTACCTACAGCGTTTTGGCTACCAGAACCTGCACCTGTAGCGATGTATAAGGGCACAACCCCCACACCAAAGGCAAGTGATGTCATGATGATTGGACGCATACGCATACGAGCCGCCGTCATCACTGCTTCTTTTAGTGATTTGCCTGATTCCTGGATCTCTTTGGCAAACTCAATGATCAAAATGGCGTTTTTGGCAGACAGACCAACCACTGTCAAAAGTCCCACTTGTAAATACACGTCATTGGCAAGCCCATGCACCGCCGTCAATAATACCGCACCAATCACCCCAAGTGGAATTACCAGCAGTACCGAAAACGGAATTGACCAGCTTTCATAAAGCGCTGCCAAACATAAAAACACCACAAGGATAGAAATAGCATACAACATAGGGGCCTGACCGCCAGACTGACGTTCCTGTAATGACAGCCCCGACCATGAATAGCCAATACCTTCAGGCAGCTGGGCGATTAAGTTCTCCATGGCGAGCATGGCTTCCCCTGTGGATTTTCCTGGTGCTGCACCGCCTGTCAACGCCATTGAGGGCAAACCATCATAACGAGCCAAACTTGGGCTACCATACTGCCAACGACTGCTAGAAAAGCTATCAAAGCTAACCATCTGTCCACTACTGTTACGCACATACCATTTACTGATGTCTTCAGGGACGACACGACTGTCGGCATCACCTTGCATATAAACACGTTTGATACGCCCACGATCAATAAAGTCATTGATGTAGCTACCACCCCAAGCCTGCGAAATGGTTGTGTTGACATCTGAGATAGATACACCGTAAGCGGCTGCTTGTTCTTGATTGATGTCAAGTTTTAGCTTAGGTGCATCTTCTTGATCACCAGGGCGAATACTAGCAATGGTTGGATCTTGCGTCGCCATACCCATCAACATATTACGAGCTTCCAATAACTTATCATGCCCCACACCGCCTGTATCTTGAAGCTGCAAGTCAAAGCCGTTGGCATTACCAAAGCCTTGGATAGACGGCGGAGCCATTGGATAAATCAAACTGGCTTCAGGGATCATGACGTTCATTGCCATAGCACGCCCTGCGATTGCTTGAGCGGTGCGGTCTTTTCCTTTACGCTCGCTCCAGTCTTTTAGCATGATAAACGCCATGCCTGTATTTTGACCATTACCCATAAAGCTAAAGCCAGAAATGGTAAATACCGCTTCTACGTTGTCTTTTTCTTGGTTCTGGTAATAGCCAAGCACCCGATCCATTACTGCCGTGGTTTTATCCATGGTTGTACCTGCAGGAAGCTGTACCAAAGTCATTACATAACCTTGGTCTTCTTCAGGCACAAAAGAGTTGGGTAGCTTCATAAAGGTATAACCTAGCGCCCCTGCAATAGCAATATACATCACAAGAAACAAGGCTTTGGCTTTATAAGTTGCTCCCACAAAGTTTTGATATTTTTGGCTTAACCAATAAAAACCACGGTTAAACCAACCAAAAAAGCCTTTTTGGGTATGAATGTCTTTATGGGCTTGACGCTTTAAAATAGTAACACAAAGTGCAGGTGTAAATACAAGGGCAATAAATGCTGACAAAAGCATACTGGTGATCAGCGTTACTGCAAACTGACGATAAATCACCCCAGTAGAGCCACCAAAGAAAATCATAGGTACAAACACCACAGACAAGATCAAGGCAATACCAATCACCACTTTACTAATCTCGCCCATAGAGTTTACGGTTGCGTCCATCACCGAAATGTTAGGGTCTTCTTCTAAGATACGCTCTACGTTTTCTACCACAACAATGGCATCATCAACCAACAGACCAATGGCAAGCACCATGGCAAACATGGTTAAAATGTTAATACTGTAACCAAAAAATGACAGTACCGCAAACGTACCCAAAATCACCACAGGCACGACCAATGTAGGAATAATGGTCGCACGCCAGTTTTGTAAAAATAGGAACATCACCACAAATACCAAACCAATGGCTTCAAGTAATGTTTTTACCACCTGGGTAATAGAAAGACGTACAAATGGCGTGGTATCGTAAGGTACTTGCACCGAAAGCCCTTTGGGTAGGGTTTTTTCTAGTTGGTTTAATCTTTCACCAACAGCGGTACGTACTTGTAGGGCGTTAGACCCTGGGGCAAGCATGATTGCCATACCTGCGGACGATTTGCCGTTAAACTTGGTGAGCGTACCATATCTTTCACTGCCTAGCTCTACCGTTGCCACATCTTTTAAATAAACTTTTGCCCCTGATGCGTCAGATTTTACAAGGATATTACGAAACTCTTCGGGGGTTTGTAGGTAGCTTTGTACACTGACCGTGGCATTGATGACTTGGCGATCGTTATTGCTTGGCAAATTGGCAAGCTGACCTGCCGAAACTTGCACATTCTGGGTTCTAATCGCTGCTGAGATGTCAGACGGCATTAGGCTATACGCACGCAGTTTTTCAGGATCAAGCCAAATTCGCATGGCATAAGGTGAACCAAACACATTGACATTACCCACGCCATCAACACGGCTTAAAGGATCAACAATGCTAGAGTTTAGATAGTCAGCAATGTCCGAACCACTCATGCTGCCGTCTTCGGATACGAACGCCGCTACCATCAAAAAGTCACTAGATGATTTGGCAACCGTTACGCCTTGACGCTGCACCGCTTCAGGCAATGAGCTGGTTGCTGCCTGTAGCTTGTTTTGTACTTGTACTTGAGCAGTGTCGCCTTCAATGGCGTTATCAAAGGTCAAAGTAACCGACGCTGTACCTGTCGCCGATGAACTTGACGACATATACATAAGGCCGTCAAGCCCTTTCATTTGCTGTTCAATGACTTGGGTAACAGAGTTTTCTACCGTCTCAGCATCCGCACCTGGATAGGTGGCGCTAACTGAAATGGTGGTTGGCGCAATCTGCGGGTACTGCTCAATAGGCAAGCCACGAATGGCAATCACGCCCACTAGCATAATCAAGATAGCGATAACCCACGCAAAAATGGGACGCTCAATAAAATATTTTGACATCAAGCTCTCCCTTAGTAACTTTCGTCAGCAGCATCTGCCATTTCTTCGGCTTCTTTGCTGTCAGAATCAGGGGTTTGGCTTGATGAATTAGGGGTAGCGGCTTGGTTTGGTGGTGCCATGACACTATTTTGAGCAACCTGACCTTGAGCAGGTGATTGATTCGGAGCTTGTTGTGGCTGCTGTGTCTGTGCTTGCGCTTCAGGATCTTGTGGGGCTTGTTGTGCCTGTGGGTCTTGACTTTCTTGAGCTTGAGACTCTGGCTGCCCACCTGCAGGCAGTACTCGTACTTCCACTGCTTGATCGGGCTTAACTTTAGCACCACCCATTACCACCACTGCATCGCCCGTCACCAAACCTTCAGTGACCACCCATTTACCATTAAATGTGCCCGAAGTCTTGATGTCACGTACTTCGATTTTCTTTTCAGCATTGACCACATACACTTGAGCATCGCCTTTAGGTGTTAAAGTAACGGCCGATTGTGGTAAAAGCACCGCATTATTGGCAACTGTTTGAATTAAATTAGCATTAACATACATACCAGGAATCAGAATGGCATTAGGATTGGGGAACACTGCGCGTAGTGTGATCGCTCCTGTGCTTTGCTCCACCTTGGCATCTGACAAGGCAAGCTGACCAATCAATGGATAAGGCGTGCCGTCCTCTAGGACAATCTGCACTTCTGCGCTACCTTGGGATGCCTTACCTTGCGCCAGTTGTTGGCGCAGTTTTAATAAATCCGATGATGACTGCTGAATATCAACAAACACCGCATCGGTGCGAGAAATGGTCGCCAGCGGTGTGGCTTGTGATGCTGACACTAGCGCCCCAGCCGTTACTGATGAAATACTGATTTTACCTGAGATAGGCGCTCTAACTACTGTACGGCTCATGTCCAAGCGACTGGCATCGTGGGCAGCCTTAGCGCTATTAATAGAAGCGTTTGCCTGATCTACCGTAGCACGAGCGGCGGCTACGTTGGCTTCGGCAGTCTTGACAGCAGTACGATACTGATCAACCAACTGCTTAGATACTGCGTCAATGCTAATTAGGCTTTGTACACGAGCCAAATCAGCACGAGCCTGAGCAAGGGTCGCTTCTTGAGCAGTTAAACTTGCTTTGGCGCTTACCAGGCTGGCTTCAGCAGTCGCAATGGCGGCAAGACTAGTGTTAGCAGCGCTGACATAATTGTCGGCGTTAATGCGGTACAGTTCTTGACCCTTTTTGACTTGACTGCCCTCTTTAAATAACACTGTCTCTACGATGCCACTGACTTGTGGACGCACTTCAGAAGTTTCAATGGCTGCCACACGCCCTGCAAATGTCTGCATCAGTGGCACATTAGATAGCTCCACAATCTCTACATCAACCACCGTGGGAGGCATTTGCTGTTGAGCAGCAGGGGCTTTGGCTTCTTCCTTTTTATTACAACCAACCGCCAGTACGCCTGTTGCCAAAATGACTGCAATACTAAACGCTCGTAAACTTAGTTTCATACAAAACCTTTAAAAAAAAATTTATTAATACACTGTGAGTTACTTTTCTTTATTAGAGTGTGGTAAAACTGGCGTGTTTTTTGCATAATTTAACCAAAATTAAAAATCCACGTTACAAAAATAAAGAAAAGCAATCTACTTGACCCAATACAACACTATCCGTACAATTTGTACAAAAAATAGACAAATAAATGACACAAGTCAAGAATTTAATTATAACTGGTTTGTTGCTAAATTGCTTAACCTTTTTGGTCATTTTTTTTATTAGTTAGCACCGTTGACTTACCTTGACTTTCATCAAAAAGTATGTACAAAATGGGTATTTCTGCTTAATATTTTAACAATAATTAAAAATTTTAAAAATAACGCTTGCATTTTAAAAATATTTTGCTATCATAGCAGCACATCTCAAGGCTGGGTGGCAGAGTGGTCATGCAGCGGACTGCAACTCCGTGTACGCCGGTTCGATTCCGACCTCAGCCTCCATGATATGCCCGGGTGGTGAAATTGGTAGACACAAGGGATTTAAAATCCCTCGCTCTTTTGAGCGTGCCGGTTCAAGTCCGGCCCCGGGCACCATATTAAAATCTCAATCTTAATGGATTGGGATTTTTTATTTGGCAAAAGTTTACCCCCAAGTAAACAAGGGGTAATTTATGCACTATAAATACTCCACCACCAAACAACACACCAACACTAACGCCAATACATAACGCCCCACCCACGCATTTGCCAAAAACGCCCCAAAGCACGCCATACGCTCACGGTGCTTGATTTGTCCATATTGCCATGCAATCATCACCGCCACAGGCGACAGTGCCATGACGGGCATTATCCCAAGTGAAGTATGGGCAAAATAATGATATAATACATACGCCATAATAACAAAAAACGCCACAAGCAGGCTCATCACCGCCAGCACATCAAGGCGCCCAAAAAACACAGCGGTGGATTTAACCCCGATTTTAATGTCATCATTGCGGTCACACATGGCGTACTCAGTATCATAGCCCACCGTCCAACACATATAAGCGATAAACACCAGCCAGCCACACACATCAACCCCGCCAAGCGTTGCCACATATGCCATCGGCACTGCCCAACCAAACGCCATCGCCAGCACCACTTGCGGAAAATGGGTATACCGCTTCATAAATGGATAAATAAACGCCAACGCCACCGCAACCAGCGACCAATAAAACACTTGTACAGGCAAAAAAATAAGCAAGCTTGCCGATAACAGCGACAGCCCCACAAAGGTCATCACCGCTGTCCGAGCCGACAGCCTGCCACTGGCGAGCGGTCTATGTTTGGTGCGTTCTACCTTGCCGTCCACATGACGATCGGCAAAATCGTTAATGGCACAGCCTGACGCACGCATCAATACCGCCCCCGTGGCAAAAATCAGCACCAGCTTAGCACTGGGCAAACTTGGCAGGCTGACGGTATTTGGTGTTTGATGAGCAAGCAATAACGCCCAAAGCGTGGGGTATAATAAAAGCTCAGTGCCGATAGGCTTATCAAAGCGGGTCAGCTGCAGCCATGCCCGAAATTTATCAGCAAAAGTAAGATTGGCGGTTTGCATTGTCTTATCGTATTATTTTATTGGAAGCATATTTTAACATAACTTCAACATGACAAAACAAGCCATGCTTTTACAAACTTTTTAAGAAAAAAATCATGGTAAAGTTACCCCGTTTTCGCTAAAATAGTTGGTTTGTTGCCCAAATTTGTGAGATTATAATGACTTTTGTGCCTGCTGGACGTGTGATTGATGATGCTTTATATATTGACCCCTTGGCTTTAACCCAAGCCCTGCCCTTTATGGATTATGTGGACGGTCAGTTATATATAGACGGCGTTAGTACAAAAACCTTGGTAGAAAGCTACGGCACACCCCTATATGTCTATAGCAAAAACGCCCTACTGGCTAATTATCAAGCCTATATGGACAGCTTTAACAACTTGCAAGACGTACAAATTTGCTATGCAGTCAAAGCAAATTCCAACCTTGCGGTACTTGCCACACTTGCCAAGGCGGGATCGGGTTTTGACATTGTTTCCATTGGCGAGCTGGCAAGGGTTTTAAAAGTCGGGGCAGATGCTAAAAAAATCGTCTATTCAGGTGTCGGCAAAACCGCCCTAGACATAGAAACCGCCCTAAATGCAGGGATTGGCTGTTTTAATGTGGAAGCGGTCAGCGAAATTGAGCTGATTAACACGGTTGCGGGCAAACTTGGCAAAACCGCCCCCATTGCCCTCCGCATCAACCCCGATGTAGACGCAAAAACGCACCCTTATATCTCCACAGGCATGAAAAATAATAAATTTGGCATCAGTCATGAACTTGCCATTGAAGCTTATAAATTTGCTCACAGCTTGCCAAATTTAGAGATTGTGGGGATTGATTGCCATATCGGATCGCAGTTATTGGACACCACGCCTTTTGTGGATGCTCTTGATAAAGTGATTGAACTGATTGATGAATTATTTCATATCGGCATTGGTTTAAAACATGTGGATTTGGGCGGTGGTTTGGGTGTACGTTATATTGACGAAAATCCTGTCAGTGTTAGTGAGTTTGCTAATGTACTTTTACCAAAACTTACGGCTTTACAGGATAAATATGGACTGGGTTTACATTTAGAACCTGGGCGCAACATCAGTGCCAATGCAGGGGTGCTGTTAACTCGTGTTGATGTGTTAAAACCCACTGAATTTAAAAACTTTGCCATTGTTGATGCGTCCATGAGTGAATTAATACGTCCCGCCCTTTATGAAGCCGAAATGGCAATTTTGCCTTGCACTTTAAATACCGATCGCCCTGCTTTGCCTTGGGATATTGTTGGCTCGGTATGTGAGTCCAGCGACTTTTTGGGCAAAGATCGCCTGCTTAGTATAGATGTGGGCGAATACCTAGCGGTCATGGGGGCGGGGGCTTATGGCTTTGTCATGGCAAGCAGCTATAACAGTCGCCCTAAACCTGCCGAGATCATGTGTGACAACGGCTTACACCGCATGGTAAGACAGCGTGACACTTTAGAAAGCCTATGGCAAGGCGAGTTTATATAGGTAAGTTAAATAACATGACAAATAACAGCGATAATTTTGACACTTTGGCATACGATAACACCACCGCAAGTCTATTGGAAAGCCTATTTATCGGCTGGCAAAGCACGCTTGGCAAAATCAAACACAGCTACGCCACCACTGCCGATACTTTGGTAGATGAAATGCTGGTTACACTTAGCCAAGATCAAGTCAATGATGCGTTGAATCGCTTTGTTGTTGATAATGTCCGATTATTGCTTGATTTGCATCTTGAGTTATTTGACGATCATTTAAGGCTTTATTGTACAGCGGATTTATTGGGGCTACATTTGTCGGTTGCCAGTGATTTTAAATTGACACAAATTCGCCTTGACCGCCATGTACAGCGTTTGGTCTTTGAACAAATCAGTGATACCGACATCATTGAACTGTACGCCAAATCATGGTGGAAAACCCCTGCCATTAAATTTGCCATTAAAACTTATCGTACTTTACTTAAAAAAGATCCCCTGCCCTTTTTATTAAGCCTATCACCAAAACTTAAAGACTTGCCCTTTGTGGAATATAAGGGTAATATCATTTATTTGGAAATTGGGCGCTGGTTTCCACAAAGTTTTAAAGATCATCTTAAAAAAGCCCAAGTTAATAGCGGCGTAGTTAAAAAAGAACAACTGCTATTAAAAGTACAGCCCAATTTTGCTGATATTTTAAGTTTTGGTGATCCTAATGCGGATATTATTACCGAAAGGGATAATCCTAATAATTTATAATATATTGATTTTTAATGATTTAATAATAAAATATTGCTCAAAATTCCTACTTATGTACATCAATATGTACACAAAAGAAAAGCCTAGTCATGCGACTAGGCTTTAATTTTAGTTTACGCAGGCAACTCAAAATGCACACCATCCAAAAACGGCTTTTTGCCAAGTTTGGCACGCTCATTTTTATAAGCTCTTACCCAGTCTTGCGGTGTGCCGTTTTTGTTTGTGATAACAGTCCACGCACCGCCCCAACGCACCTTTACACCCAGCTCAGTCGCTGCCTTACTCATGGCTTGAGCAATACTGTAATAATGATTAAAATCCCATGATACTTGACCATTTACGATAGCTACCAAGTCCACAGCATGACCAGTTAAATGACGGCTATTCATGGTTTGGGTTTTGCCCTGCTTTAATAGCTCAGTTTGACGTGCTTTAGTACGCAGACCTTCGGACACTCTAAAATCAACGCCCGAAATCTCAATGGCTCTTTTGATTACTTTGACCAAGTCGGGATTTACGCCTTTTAGTCTGTCAAGACTTAACTGACTTAGAGTGTAATTACCCTTGGAACTTGGCAAGCTCACTTTATCAAGCAAGTGATCGTTACCGTCCACTGTGGGGTCTGTGGCGTTGATAACCGCCACGTCTGCTTGCTCGGACTTAGTGCAAATACCACAAGACAAAGCGGCTTCTACCGCTTGCACGGTCAAACGCCCTGCAATGCCATCAATCGCACCCTTGTACAAACCAGCTTTTTGTAGCTTGGTTTGGATTTGTCTAATATAGCTACTCATAACTTACTCCAATAAAAAACCCTGCTTTTGCAGGGTATTAGAAAATAACAACACTTAAAGTTTGGTCTTTTGATCTATCTTTTGGCTAAAAGTCTGCACAATCTTATCAATCGCATTACCGCCCATATGCCCTGAAACTGCAACAAGAACCGCACTTAACATGGGTGCAAACTCATAATGACGACAGATTAAAAAAGTAATAAATCCAGCAAAGCCACTTAAAAACAGCTCGCCAAGTAAACTCAAGAATATTTGACCGACTGGTTGCGGTTTGGTTGCACGGTTCAAACGTGTAATAAACGCCGCCAATCCACCTGCCAATGCTAAAAATAGCACCCAAGGCAATACCACGATAAGTTTTAAAAGTTCATCTTCTGTCATAAAATACTCCCTTTTTAGAAAATTAATCACAATAATCAACAGGCAAACAAAACGCCACGCACCAGTTTTGCAGTGGGTAAGGTTTGCCTGCAAGCTCCGCTATATTTTGATCATCTGACATGCCAGACGCTAAAAACTCATAATTATCACTGCCTAGCGATGGGTCGCTGTCGCGCAAATTGCCGTGTCCGCTTGTTTTTTGTGACGCATACCAAACCTTAGCATTTGGGCTGACATCTTGTGCCAGCGTGATTTTGACACACACATCATCAACGATAGTTACACTGCTGATTGTGACGGTCTGACCGCCGTCAGTCACCGCAAAACCCATGTTTGGCAAGGTTGTCGCAGCGGTTCGCACATAGACAGGGGCAAAAACAAGTGGCGGCTCAGGCACGTGGAAAGCGATAATAATCTCATTACGCAAAGCAGTGATTTTCAGCGGTCGTAGCGGTTGCCATCGTTCGCCACGCTCAGCCACTTTATGCCATACTTTGGCGATCTGCTGACCGATCCAGCGGCTGCCATTGTTGCTTAGATGACCACCCTTATCGGTGTATGGATAAGTCGGAGCAGCTAGCACGGCTTTATCATTGTTTAGCGTATAGTCAAGCTGTGCTTGGGCAACGTGCACACCTTCGCCACCCTTGCTATCAACATCACGGACATACTGGCCGGTGGTCTGATAGCTAATAAACAGCGGGTCGTAAGTTTGTCCGGTTTGTGCTTTGATATCCGCCACGGCGTCATTACGCAGCTTTGATAGCAAAGTGTAATAGCTGTCATAGTCGTATGACGCACCAGCATTATAAAAGTTATACTCGCCCTGCATCCAAATAAATGCTGGTACAACAAGGCTCTTACCGCCTGCCGCTTGTACCGCTCTTTTTACGCCGTCAGCAATGCGGTTATAGCGTACATAAGCATCATGTGTATTGACTTTGCTAAGTTGTTCGATCGTTTTACCACCGATTGATGGGTTAATGGTGACAAACTTATGAGCGGTATCATCTTCGAGCTTGCGGGCGTTGTGCAAAAACTTAGCGTGATTCAGCATGCCTACATCAGGCGGTTCGCCCGTTGCTTGGTCGAGTGTCCATGTCACCACATCGCCGTCGGTATAAACCTTAGCTTCGCCGCCCCGCACGGTTTGGGCAATCAGCGGGTAAAAGTTATTATCACCCCGTGGCACATAGTCAGTGGCATTGCCGGTATCTGATAGCGGTGTGCTAGCCGTACCAAGCATCAAGTTACCAAGCTTGGCTGTCTTAGATAACGATGGCCATGTCTCATTACCCCGCCCAAGCGATTGCCCGTAAGTCACAAACAAGTTGTAATCAGCGGTTGGCTGTTGGATTGCCATCGGGGCAAAAGCCCGTAGGCTATTACTAAACGCCTTGGCATCATCCGCCATCGATGACGCATCAAATGCTGCCACATCGCCAATATCATCATTGGCAAATACATCACCATTTTTAGTGTTAGTCGCCAGTTGCAAGGCTGATAAAAAATATCGCCCGCTACGGATCAACGCACCAACCGCACAACCGCCAGCGAAATCATCGGCACTGATTAAAAATGTGCTGTAACGTCGAGCAGTCGGCGTAAGCTGGTCAAATGTGGCTAGATTAGCGATAAAGTAAGTGCTATCTGCACGGTAACAAAAGATCTTTGGCTGTGACGCAAAAGCACCGGATGGATCACGGATCACGATCGACGCCATTACCCGATCACCTTTTTTGATCGTAGCACGCCATCTCAAAAAAGCTGATTGATCGCTAGTGGCCGAGCTAAATTCTTGCGCGATACTCAAGCCACGCAAGGAGTTATCAGCACTTTGTGTGATCATCGTCGGGTAATAAAGTGCAAAGCGCCCATCACGATAATCAACGACATTACGCACGGGTGTACTTTTGATGATTTCGCCTGCCATTGATAACCAAGTATTGTTGTAGCCAATCACAAAAGGGATCAGTCCACTTGCCCGCCAGTCATTGACACCCCAGTTACTGACGGTGATCCGCTTGGACACTCGGTCAACGCTGTATAAAGCAAAACTTGAGTTATTGCCGCTGCTACTGTGTTGCTTAAGCACAAAGCGATTCTGGAAAAGCTGACTTTTCAGGAATTCGTCTGACACAAAATCTACGATCGTGTTGCCGTCATTATCAGAGACAAGCAGACGGCGGGGAACGTGTAGCTCGCCGTTATGCTCAATCATCGGCTCAGTCCAGATAAATGATTGAAACGGCTTGAAAACGCTACTCACATAGCTAGTCTTCAGCCATGATGATCCACTGTATCGATAAAGCCCATTGGCAGCAGTCGCATCATTAATCACCACCGCCAAAGCACCGGCGGTGGCTGTAGTTGGCAATTGTGCGACTTTTTCAAAATTACCAATTGTTTCAATTTCTTTTTCGCTGATTTTTTGCAGTGCTTGTGCTAGTGTTGGATAGGTTTCACCAAGGCGGCTTGTCACTATCGTGTTTGTATTGCCATTAACCACGGCCTCTAGCGTCTTAGCATCAAGACTGGCATTTTTAAGCTGATCTAAAGTAATTGGTTCAGCCATTTTTATCTCTCCAATAAAAAGCCCACCTTGATAGATGGGCTTAGGGTTAGTTTTGGGTTAAGTGGTGATCAGTCCACGCTTGTAATCATCGTCATTTTGATAGTAGCGTGGATCGTAGCGTGTGGCGTTAATTGATGACTCAAATAATGAGTTTGCACTCTTACTCTCAATCAAATATGCGTCAAATCCGCTCATGCCATCTTTTGTCACTGCAAAGGTAGTATGGCTCACACCATTAGTCACGAGCGGCTGCATGGGCAAACGTGCCAGCTCCACGGTATAATCATCAATCACTCGCGCCACGTCTATCACATCAACCACGCCATTTTTTAGCTGCAAGTGGATAGTAAGCCCGATTGTAACAGATGCTGGTAACGGATAATCTAGCACCAAGTGCAAATTGTCCTGTGCCACTACCTCGCCACTGCACAGAATTGGCATGGTGCTATCAACCACGGCAATCCTATCCATGCGCGTAACTAAATCCGCTTCACCGTAGGCAGTAAACTCAATGGCTTTACGTCCATATTTGAGTTTATTCCACGCTCTATTGGCAAGTAAATGAGCTTGTACACGATTGGTAACACCGCGTGTCTCAATGGTTTTGTAGTTGGTCTGCAGGTCATCAGGCAACTTTATCACCGCTTCAGCATAGTTGTCGTTAGGGTCTCGCCATTTAAGCTCAATACCCTGAACATTGTCCTTGATGCCGAAAAGTTCTGTCACGCTCAGACTATCGGGCTTCATATTTCTGTGGTTGAATAGCAATAGGCTGTTGGGCGTGCGCTTTTCAAATGCAAAATAATGCTGTCCGTTTTCGCGGCGGGCATTACAAAATACCGCCTCCGCCACCATATTTGCCATCTCTTGGTAGCTGGCATTAACATCATCAAAGGTGTAGTTAAATTCGCACGCTTTGGCTGTACCAAAATACTGCTCAATCTCGCCTGCTAAGGCGCGGATAGCCGCAGCATCGACTTCTTTTGGTTGCATCCGCCCTATGTACGGGTCAGTTGCCATGGCAATGATAATGTCTGCAAAATTGCTTGTGGGTGTAAAGCCGCTTGGTGTGTCAAGCTTGCGCGACGCAATCATATTTAACTCGCTAGCGTTGGTGCCACTGCCGATGGCAAGGCGGCGTAGGCGTGCCACAGTATCAAGCGGATAAACAGCTTTGGTGCTTTGGTAGTAGCTGTAAGCCGACTCAAAAGTCACATCATCAACAAGCCCTGAGCCATCGCCGTTGCCGTTGGTGCGGCGCGCGCGAAATCGAAACTGTCCAGCGTGAGGCAGCGACTGATTGACTGTCTGCGCAACAGTGTTGCGGTTATTAGCGACGCCAACCATGGTCACGCTGCGCGTGAAAATTTCGCCGACAGGCGCGCCATCAATCACCATTTGGTACTCAACACTAATCACCGCTGACCGTGCGCTATCCCCCTCATAAATGCCGTTTTGTGCAACAAAATTAAGTAAAAAACCCGTACTATCCTTGCTGCCTGCATAGTACCAGCCGATATAGTTGTCGCTCGTCCCCCATAGCTGCATTGGTCGCTGTGGGCTTGCAGTCTCAGCATCTTTATTAAGCTTAGCAAGCTCATCGGTGCTCATCTTAGCGATTGATAGCCAATTTTTATTATCACTAGATGGATTAACAAAAGTGATATGCCCATCGCTAACGCTTGCTATTGTGTATTGCCCACTTAAGTCATAAGCGCCCAAGTGCAGCTCAGGGATAGTTACACGCTCGCCCGATTGAAAAAACTTGGTTGGCTCTTTGCCCAACAAGGTGTAGGTGATAGTACTGGCATCTTTAACAATAGGACTTAGCACAGTTACACGATTACTATTCGTGGAGATAAATACTTGCCTGCCATCCACCGCGCCAACTTGTTTGGTGACCAGCGGCGTTGTATCAAAAGCCTCACCGATTTTTACCTGTGGCGTGGGCGACAATAAGGGTTGATTTGGCTCATAGATGCTGATCGATGCGCCGTTGATTGTATTGATAGGGGTGTCACCCTCTTTGATATTGTGCGCTTGGATGTCGTAATAGCCAGCACCAACACATAATAAACACTCCTCAACTTGGATGTTGCCGCGATAATAGCGATAAACAGGTGAGATTAGATCCGGCAGTGCTTTGATTGTACCGTAATTGTCTGGCACGCGTCCGCCGACACGATGCTTGTTTTGGCGCTGGGCTAGGCTGTTATTGGGTGAGCCTCGCACACCTGTATCAGCCTTGACATCAGGCATACTAACATAAGTATAAACTGCAAATGCAAGTGACAAGACCGCCGCCCATGCCGCAACAACCGCTGCGGCTTTGGCGTGGCAGATGACTTGATAATGCCCCGTCAAGCCCTTTAGCGCCCACGCATCATCAACCGTTTTTGGGGTGATGTCATTGGCTAGGCAAGCCACGCCCTTATACAATCGTGCGGTGGGGTAACGTTCACGCAGTGCCAGCCACTCAGCCAGTAGGCAGTCAAAGTCGCGCGTCTCAAACTCGCCCGCATCAAGCGGATTGTGGAAAATCTGTAGCATTATAATACCTTATGCGTTTGTACATTCGCCCCAGCGCTCGCACCGTCTCAAAGCGCACGCCCTGTTCTGTTAAGTGCAACACCCTACCGTCCAGATACAGCCCAACGTGTAAGCCGTTGTCTAGCTTGGTTATCAGCACCACCGTGCCATCGCTGGGCGTATCAGCGCGCTGTGAGTGTGCCACCGTATGCCGTGATGGCGCACCATTGTGGGTAAGCGCCTTATCCAATCCCAAAAAATTAGGACTAAAATCATAATTAAATAGGTGTTTGCCCGCATCTATCACAAAGTGCACGCAGTGGTAATTATCGCTGTCATAGCGCTTGTCTAGCAGGACATCAATACTCATAACAATCCCTTTAAATCAGGATAATCAGCCAGCGTATAGACGCGCCCTGTCTTAAGCGTGTTTTTGTCGCTAGTGCGTGCTTCGAATGTCGTGGCTTGGGCATCACGGCTCATAGATGTAATGCCCAGCCCCTTGATGATGTCAATGGGCGTTTCTTTTGCCAAAGCCATAGCAAATGCATCATAAGCATAGGCGCGGTAAGTGACTTGGGGCAACTCGTCACTACTACGCTCACGAATACGCTCAATCAATGGCGGCACTATCTCGCCCAAATCGCCAAGCGTGATTTTTAGGCTCTGGTCTAGGTTATCACTGGTTTCGCCCTTGCTAATTATCAGCGGGGCAAACTGATAGACGACGTACTGCCCCGATTCATTTCGTGCCGTCAGTCCGTCAGCGTGATTGGTGACGATGCGTATGGGCTTATCCCATGCGCTGTGACTGATTTCCAGTGTTTCCAGTAGCGCAATGGCGGGCGTGCTATCAAGATGAAATGACTTAATATCTGTGATAGAAACCATTTAAAGCCTCCTTGTTGCGACAGGCAAATCTTTATTCACCAATTTTTCAAGATAGTTAAAGAAGTCGTCACTATCGCCAGTTTCCCAAAAGTGTAAGATAACATCATCAAAATCCGCTGTTGGTGGTGCTGCCCTAGCACGCACCTTAAAGCTGACCTTGTAAATCACACCATCTCGCTCGCCCACGCTTAGGCTATCAGCAACAAACTGGCAGACATAATCACGCGCATCCACCTCATCAAAAATCAAGCGCCAAACAAAGGGTTGTGGGTCGTGCTGGGTATGCTTACGCCAAAACGACCAAAAATACTGCTGTTTGGCTTTGTTGTTGAGCAGCACTGATACAGTGGCTTCGTGGGCATTGTTGATAAACTGCACGCGCTGACGGGCAAAACCGCCCATCAGTGCCTGCTCCAGTAAGCCATTGGCTATTTTTGGATTATAATCCGCTTGCAATGGGCATAAAGCAAAACTCATCATTGTCTGTTAAATCTCGCTGTTGTGTGGCGGGTGATTTGCCGTGACTCAAAAGAGTTAGGCTGTCCGATGCGCCCAAAGGATTGTTTAATCATCTTATCCACCACGTCAATGGTTACTGTGCCGTCTGCTTGGCGTGATGCACTGACATCAGCAGACGAGTTGTTATTGACATTTACTGTTACATTATTGCTGTTGTTGGTGTTTTGGCGTTCATTTAGGTATTTTGTCAAATCACGGTTCTGTCGTGGTGATAGCACACGCTCCCCTTTGTCTAGCAAAAAGGTGCTTTCTTTGGGGATGTAGTCCATACCACCATGCGCCACACCGCTAAATGACGGTACCTGCATACCCTTAATTTTAGCAGCGTTTGCCACTTGGATTGCAGCGGCAGCTATGGACATTGGACCTGCCAAATATGGACCAACAAGTGGGATAGCTGCAATCGCAGAATACACGCTACTGCGTGTCTTTTCAATGTTCATCACTGCCTGATACACCGCATAGCCACGCTCCATAGCCGCCGCCACACGGTAGGCTTTTGACTGCTCGCCAAAGTAGGTTTTCATGGCATCCGTCTGAGCACTAAAAGCTGACATTGCCGTTTGCGCTCTTGTTTCTGCTGCTTGCTTATCTAGCGTTTCTATTTCAGCATTATATGTTGCCATGATGAGTGCCATTTTTTCGGTATGTTCTTGATAGGCTTGCTCAAGCAATTCATAACGTTGAACCTCATCAAACAGGTAATCGCCAGTCTTATCATCTCTTTGATTAATTTCATCCTTGCGTTTTTCATAGTTAAAATCAGCCCCAGAACTCGCAAGCTCAAAATTATCTTCAATTTTCCAATACTGGTATTCTTCTGGGTTCATTGTTGACTTATT
>RRZT010619399.1_pt1 | contig 44887 bp, 36 predicted proteins | sample 2165551 | NCBI WGS metagenome assembly RRZT01 (sample SAMN10456910, study PRJNA506462) | wastewater metagenome | biome: wastewater; feature: sludge; material: wastewater sludge; isolation source: wastewater sludge with Escherichia coli K12::gfp cells carrying plasmid... | place: USA: Moscow, Idaho... | reverse complement strand
TTTGCGCATAATGTCTGCCAGAAAGACCACGGCACCCTTCAGCACCGTGACAAGCATCAAATTTCCGACCTTATAATCCTCGCTGATTTGCTTGCCCATTTCGGCAACCTTATCTGCAATCTCCTGTTCAGACAAAAGCACCTTTAAAACGTCCTCATGCATTTATAGTTCCTCCAACTCTTGTAATAATGTAATGGTAATTACAGTTTTTGTGTTCTCCTGCGGAAAAAGGCCCTCGCAAAAGCCGTAAAACGGCACCCAAAGCACCCTATCGTTACAGACAAGCACAGGCACGGTATCGCGCCATGCAGGCAAAACCCCGTCCTCGATAAACAGCTTTTTCAGCGATTTTGTCACCTTTCTTGCAATTGGCGCAAACGAATCGCCTGTTTGGCGTGTGCGAAAGAAGCTATTACTCGCTATTTTACCATAATCTGCGTAAAAAAATAAGTCTTTTTTTTGAACTTTTGCAGATTTAATAAAATCTTCATACGATAGGCACTGCACCTTTAGGGAAAAGCTGCCCGAAAACGGCAAAACCCCCTCGGTTAAAGGCAGCGTTGCGGCGCTTTGGGGCAATTTTTGCGGCATTGGCAGCACCGAAACGCGCCCGTGTGCAAGCGAAAGTGTGTGTGCACGCGCAATTTGCAAGCGGCCTGCGCGCTTTTGCAAAAGCGCCGCCGCTTTATCGATAAGGGCTTTATCTGGCGCGCAATAAGGGCGCATCACTTGCGCCAGCGCCGCCTTTTGCAGCGCGGGATGTGCCCCGCGCAAGCAAGCTGCATCGTAAAACACTTGGCCGCTGCGCAGCATAGCATTGGCATCGCCGCGCCGTGCTGTGCTTTGCGCCTTTTGCAAAAGCGCTGCCGCTTCGCTTGCCATATAATCGTCCACCTCGCGCATTTCGCACGCAAAGCGTGCAATGGCCCCCTCGGCACCCGGATGCACACTGTTGAGCAAGGGCAGCAGCTGCCGACGAATACGGTTGCGCGCATACAAATCGGTTAAATTACTGGCATCGGTTACATAGGCAATCGCGTTTTCGGCGCAATAGCGTTCTACCGCGCTGCGCGTAGCAAACAGCAGCGGGCGGATATATGCCGCGTGCATAGGCGCGCTTTGTGCAGCGGCCGCACTTTCGGCGCTTTGCGCAGTGGCTGCGGCTTCGGGGTTTTGTGCAGCGGCTGCGTTTTCTGCTGTTTCTTCGTTTTCTGCGCATTTTGCCGATGCTGTACTTTCGGCGCTTTGCGGGCATTGCGTGTTGCAAAACGCGCCCCGCACAGGCACAATGCCCGATGCACCCCGCACACCCGCGCCGCGCGCTAGATTAAACAGCACGGTTTCGGCATTGTCGCTGGCTGTGTGCGCAGTGGCAATTTTGATATTGGGCGCTGTAATCAGTGTATCCAAAAAGGCATAGCGCTCGCGCCTTGCGCATTCCTCGCTGTGCTCGCCCGCGCAAATCAGCCGTTTTACGTAAAGCGCAACGCCGTGCTGTTTGCACACCTTGCGCACAAACGCTTCGTCGGCATCGCTTTCTTCGCCGCGCATGCCGTGGTTTACGTGCGCCGCGCGCACCTTTATGCCAAGCGTTTTTGCCTCACAAAGCAAAAAGCGAAACAAAGCCATCGAGTCTGCCCCACCGGACAAGGCCACAATGACTATGTCTGCGCTTTGAATCATTTGATATTGCCGGATTGCGCTATGCGCCGCAAAAGGCAAGGATGCCTGATTACGCGCCGGCTTATCCATGGCTATAGTCCACATTGGTAAAGCGCGTGTGCGCGCCGTCCCACGCAAGATCCACCTTGCCTACCTCGCCATGACGGTTTTTGGCCACAATGCATTCCGCCACGCTGGTGTCGGCCTCTTCGCCGTTATCATAATATGCTTCGCGGTATAAAAACAGCACCACATCCGCATCCTGCTCGATAGAGCCGGAATCGCGCAAATCGGAAAGAACGGGGCGATGGTCTGCGCGGCCGGATTTTTCTGCCGAACGCGACAGCTGCGAAAGCGCGATAACCGGCAAATTCAGCTCTTTGGCCATCACCTTCATGTTACGCGTAATCTCGGAAATTTCCTGCACGCGGTTTTCTGAGCGCTTGCCCGTGCTCATCAGCTGTAGATAGTCGATGATAATCAGGCCGATGTCGGGGCGCGAGGGGTCTTGATTAATGCGGCGCACCTTTGCCTTAATTTCGGGGATGGTGATGCTGGACGTATCGTCCAAATAAATATTGGTTTTTGCCAGTACATCGCCCACGCGCGCCAAATCCACCCAATCCTCGGTAGAAAGGCCGCCTGTGCGAAACGCTTGGCTGTCAATAGCGGCCTCGCTGGAAAGGATACGGCTTACCAGCTGATCCTTTGTCATTTCAAGGCTGAAAATGGCCACGGGCACGCCGCGCTTTTTGGCCACGTTGGTGCCGATATTCAGCGCAAACGAGGTTTTACCCATACCAGGGCGTGCGGCCAAAATAACCAAATCGGAGCGCCCAAGCCCTGTAAGCATTGTATCCAAATAGGTAAAGCCCGTTGGGATGCCCAAGTATTGGTCGCGATTGGGGCCGGAAATTTCCTGCAAATGGGCGTACGTGTCTAATATTACGCTGGAAATGGGGGTAAGGGCGCTGCTGTCGCGCCCAGAGCGAATTTCGTAAATTTTTTGTTCGGCGCTTTCCAGCAAAAGGTCGGCATCGCTTTCCTCGCCGGTTTGCTCCAAAATGGTTTTGGCCGCGTTCATCAGCTGACGCACCAAATATTTTTCGTGAATGATTTTTATGTAGGAATCTACATGCGAAATACTGGGCACGGTTTCGGCCAGAGTGGTCAGATACACCTTGCCTTCATCGGTGCCGTCAAAAACGCCCGCATCCTCCACGGCGCCCAGCAGCGTAACAAAATCCACGGGCGCGCCGCCTGTGAAAAGGCGCACAATCTCGGAAAAAATCTCGCCGTTTTGGCGCGCATAAAACATTTCTGCACGCAAAAGCTCCACCATCTTGGGGATGGTGTCTGCGTCCAGAATTGCCGCGCCAAGCACCGCCTGCTCCGCTTGCATGCTATAGGGCAAGTTTACGCCCATTGTTTCCAAAGATAGCGATAATTCGTTCATATTTTGCCGATTCCTCTCTGGGGGATATTTTTATTCTTCCACGTTTACCGTGATTTTGGCGCCAACCTTTGGAAATATTTTCACGTCCACTTCATAGCGTCCGTAATTTTTAATTTCCTTTGCCAGCACAATTTTGCGTTTATCAAAGGGCGCGCCCAAATACTCGCTGACGGCCTGTGCGATATCCTTTGTTGTTACAGCGCCAAATAAGCGCCCGCCCTGCCCCGCTTTGGCTTTGATGGTAAGGCTTTTACCGTTCAGTTTTTCTGCAAGGGCATTGGCCTCGGCCAAAGCCGTAGCCGCGTGAAACTCCTCTGCGGCCACTTTATTTTTCACTTCGTTTACCGCAGCTGCGTCTGCCTCTTTTGCAAGCTGGCGCGGAAACAGATAATTGCGCGCGTATCCGTCAGACACTTCGTGCATCTCGCCTTTTTTGCCGATGGTTTTCACATCGGCCTTTAACACTACTTTCATGTTGAAAACTCCGTTTCGTTAAAATTTTGGGGCTTTTTGTATGGGCTTTGCCCGTTTTATTTGTCTTTATGCTGGCTGTCGCGATACCAGTCAATCGCTTCAAAAATCATGGCCTGCGCCTCTTCTAGGCTTTTATCACGCAGCTGCGCGCCCGCCATTGTTAAATGCCCGCCGCCGCCAAGCTTTTCCATAATCACCTGCACGTTCACAGCGCCCATGCTGCGTGCAGAAACCATAATTTGTTCGCCCGATGTAACCGCCACAAAGCTGGCTTCTACGCCGTCAATCGTTAATAAATCGTTGGCCGCCTGCGGCACCACCACGCCCATATCCTGCGGCAATTCATCAGACACTACCACGGCACAGCCCGCGTGCAAAGTAGCATCTGTAACCAGCTGTGCGCGATAGGCATAATCCTCAAACGAGGACGCAAACAGCTTTTTTACCTCTTGTGTTTGCGCGCCCATGCGGCGCAAATAGGCGGCCGCCTCAAACGTGCGCACGCCAGTGTGCAGCGAAAACGAGCGCGTGTCCAGCATAATGCCCGCCAAAAGTGCCTGCGCCTCTAGGGGCGTTGGCTTGTCGTCTTTGTCTTTGATGTACTGTAAAAGCTCGCTTACCAGCTCTGACGCGCTTGAAGCATATGGCTCGTGATAAAACACCACTGCATTGTCGATATGTCCCACGCATTTTCGATGATGGTCAATCACCACAACGTTTTTGCATTTTTCATAAATGCGCGGGCTTTCCAGCATGTTTACAAGATGCGTGTCTACTACAATTAACAGTGTTTTGTCGCTAATGGCGCTTTCTACCTCGTCGGCAGAAACAAAATCGTCTTTAAAGCCCGCGTCACAAAATTGCCGTATCAGGTTTTCGGCAAGGCTTTGCTTTTGGTTTACCACGATGGCTGCCGGCTTTTGACAGATTTTACAAAAGCGCAGCATGCCCACCGCACTGCCTACGCTGTCTAAATCCGACAGGCGATGCCCCATAATCAGCACGCTGTCGCACTGCTGCATCAAATCGCGCAGCGCCGTAGCCACAATGCGGCTTTTTACCTTGCTGCGTTTTTCTACGCTGCGCGAAACACCGCCATAAAACTCGAAGCCCTCGGCACTTTTAACCGCGGCCTGATCGCCGCCGCGCCCAAGCGCCATGTCCAGCGCCTGCATGGCCATCGCCTCGCACTCGTGCAAGGTTGCGCCCCCGCGCCCCACGCCGATAGACAGCGTAACGGTGATGTTTTCGTCGCCGATGGCACGCACCGTGTCTAACACGTCAAAACGCGCGTTTTCCATTTCTTTCATATGCCGTTCCTCTACCACTGCAATGTAGCGAGAAGCGGATATGCGGCGCAAAAAGCCAGTGGTTTTGCCGATAAACCGTTCCAGCGCAAGGTCGATTGCGCTGGCGATGCGCGCGCGCTCGCTTTCCTTAAGCTCTTTTAAAATTTCGTCATAGGTGTCTACGGTGATAATCAGCACGCTGGGGCGCGCGGCAGAATATTCTGCCGCCATCGTTTTCAGCGTGGTATTATCGATAAAATAGGCCACAAATAAGCCTTCGCCCTGCATGCCGCCGCCGTACACGGTAAAGCGTCTTGTGTCCACCAGCACATCCTGCCCGCCCTTTTCGGCCACCTTTGCAAGGTCAAGCCCTGGCACAAGGCGCGAAATGGGTGATAGGCACGCATCCTCGCCGTTTAACAAATCTGCACGGAAAGCCGCATTGTACCAAACGATATTTTTACCCGAAAGTGCCACGATGGGCAGCGCCAATTCTTGCAAGGTAAACTGCCGCGCAGCGGGCGTATCTTTTTTGCCTTGAATGATAAACGAAATCATGGTGCGCAGCCTGCGCCTATTAAATAAAAGCAAAATTGCAATAATGGCAAACACAATTAAAACAGGGATGAAATATGCGATATTGGAAACTGAAAGCGCAAGCCCCAGCGTAAATACAGCCACCGAAAGCAAAATCAGCAGCATATCCGTGGTGATTAAATGTTTTTTCATGGCAAGCACCCCTTTCTGATTGATAAAGGCAACGCCTCGCCTTTACACGCTGCCCTCTTTTAAGAAAAGCGGCGCTGCGGCAATGCCCAGTTTCGGCTGCCTTGCGCGCTATTATCAGCGCGCAGCATCTATTGCCTAGCCGTACAAAGCTATACTTCCATCAGCACCGGCAAAATCATGGGGCTGCGCTTTGTGCGGCGATACATATATGCCGACACGGCCTCGCGCACGCGCATTTTCACATTGCCCCATTCGCGCACATGCTCGCCACGGCATTTATCCAGCACATCGCGCACGATATCCTTTGCCCCGCCGATTAATTCATCCGCTTCGCGCACATACACAAACCCGCGCGACACGATATCCGGCCCCGCAAGCACCTCGCCTGTGGAGGCATCCACGGTTGCCACGATAATCACAAGGCCATCCTCGGAAAGATGGCGGCGGTCACGCAGAACCACGTTGCCCACGTCGCCAACGCCGAGGCCATCCACCATCACGGCGCCTGCCGTTACGTCCTCGCCTAAGGTAAGCGCGTCTTTTGAAAGGATAATATTGTCGCCGTTTTCGCCGATATAAATGTTCTTTTCGTGCACACCCATCGCCTGCGCGGTCATCGCATGGCGCTTAAGCTGCTTATATTCGCCATGCACAGGCAGGAAATACTGCGGGCGCGCCAGCGAGATAACCAGCTTTTGCTCCTCTTGGCAGGCATGCCCCGATACGTGCACGTCGTACATGGATTCATAAATCACTTCTGCGCCCAGCTTTAACAGCGCGTTGACAACCTTTGTTACCATTTTTTCGTTGCCGGGAATGGGGTTTGCGGAGATAATGATAAAATCGCCCACGCCCACATGCACATTGCGATGGCTGCCGCCCGACATGCGCGAAAGCGCCGAAAGCGGCTCGCCCTGGCTGCCCGTGGTGATGAGCACCACTTGCTCTGGCTGGTAACGATTGATGGTTTCGATGTCGATTAAAACGCCCTCCGGCGCGTGCAAATAGCCAAGCTCCATTGCCATTTGCGTATTATTCACCATGCTGCGCCCCGACACCGCCACTTTGCGGCCAGAGGCCACGGCAATGTCGATAATCTGCTGCACACGATATAGATTAGATGCAAACGTGGCAATGATGATGCGCTTTTTTTCTGCACGGTCAAACAAGCGTGCAAAGCTTTCGCCCACCTTTTGCTCGGTAGCGGTAAAGCCCGGACGCTCGGCATTGGTAGAATCGGATAAAAGCGCCAACACGCCGCTTTTGCCATATTCGGCAATGGTGGCAAGGTCGGTTGGGCCGCCCGAAATGGGCGTGTAATCGATTTTAAAATCGCCTGTTTGCAAAATGACACCCGCAGGGCAGCTGATGGCAAGCGCAACGGCATCGGGAATGGAATGGTTTACATGGATGGGCTCGATTGTAAAGCAGCCCAGCTTAAATTTTTGTTTAGGCTCTATCTGCATCAGCTTGGCCGAGGCTTTCAGGCCATGCTCTTCCAGCTTATTGCCGATTAACCCCAGCGCCAAACGTGTGGCGTAAATGGGCAAATTAAATTCTTTAAGCAAATACGGCAGCGCGCCAATATGGTCCTCATGGCCATGCGTAATCACAACGCCCTTGATGCGCTCCTTGTTTTGCAGCACATAGGTGAAATCTGGAATCACCAAATCAATGCCAAACATATCGCTGTCGGGGAATACAAGGCCGCAATCCACCAGCATCATATCGCCCTGGCATTCATATAACGTGATGTTTTTGCCCACTTCGTCAAGGCCGCCCAGCGGCATGATGCGCACAGGGATAGCCGGTGCGGCATCTTGCCCCGCTTGCTTTTTGCCGCGGTAATATCCGCGCCGCTGGCCGCCGCTTTTGCCTGTGTTTTGCGCGGTGCCCTCGCGAGGGGTGGCCTGCAATGCTGCGCCCGCAGCCTGCTTTTGCCCTTGCGGCTTTGCTTGGCCTTGTGCTCTTGCCTGCCCCTGCGGCTTTGCTTGGCCCTGTGCTCTCGCTTGGCCTTGCGGCTTTGCCTGGCCCTGCGGCTTTGCTTGGCGCAAAGGCGCAGGCTGTGGCTGGCGAGGCGCGCGATTGGCCGCCGGTGCTGTATTATTTTGTTCGTTCATTAAAATCCTCCGTTTTTTCGGCACAAAAGCCCACAAAACAAAGCCTGCCGCAAAAAAGCGGGCAGGCAGAAAGCGCTGTGCCAATGTTTTTTATTTTAAGTAATGTATAAGCGTTTCATACCCATCCGCCGCTGAAAAGCGTTGTCGGATGCATGCGTGCCGCTTACTATAAAAGACATGACCCGAAGAGGCATCTCTAACCTTCTGTGTAGAAAAAGAATTGCCGATAGCAGTCCGTACATTATTAGTAGTTTAATTGTACTTTTTATGGATAGACTTGTCAAGTGTTGCGGCGGCTTGCGGCTTTGGCGTTTACCGTGTGGATTGGCGTTTTGCTGCGCGGCGCACAGCAGGCTTGTGCATAGAAAGTATTGGACAGTTTTGTGTTTTTAAACTATAATAAGCAAAGAATATTCACGCGCAGCATAAAGCGCCTTTGCAAATAAACCCGCCAAGCCTGCGCCGCTTTTGCAAAAAAGCCAGCGCATTTATGCGCTTTGCATTCATGCGCTTTGCGCGACATTTTATCGATACGCGCTGTCGCACAGGGTTTTTGCGCATATTAAAAATAGGAGAATTGTTTATGAAACAAATTACCATATATACCGACGGCGCTTGCAGCGGAAACCCCGGCCCCGGCGGCTGGGGCGCCGTGCTGGATTACAAAGGCACGCAGCGCGAAATCAGCGGCGGCGAAGCCGACACCACCAATAACCGCATGGAAATGATGGCGCTGATTAGCGCATTGCGGCTTTTAAAAGAGCCCTGCGATATCACGCTGTGCAGCGACTCGAAATATGTAATCGACGCGCTGCAAAAGGGCTGGGCAAAGGGCTGGCGCGCACGCGGCTGGGTAAAAGCCGACAAAAAGCCCGCGCTGAATAGCGATTTATGGGCGCAGATGCTGGATTTATGCGAGGGGCACAAATTTACCTATCAATGGATTAAAGGCCACGCAGGCCACAAAGAAAACGAGCGCTGTGACGCGCTGGCCGTGGCGCAATCGCAAAAATATCGATAAATTGGCGGCGGTGCCTACTTGTTTACAATACGCATTGCCGCAATAAAGCCCGCACGGTAGGGGCACGGCCTTGCCGATGGCTGCGTAATAATGGCGCACGACAAGGCTATGCAACACAGTGGCGCAAAGGCGCGGGGCAAAGCCGCGCAATAAGCGCGCAGCCGCATTAATAACGCAAATCTTTTATCCGAAAGGTGATATTGCCATGCAGGAAAACCTGAAGCGCAATTTTTTTTGGAACACGCTTGGCGCGGTGCTGTATCAAATGGCCACTTGGCTTACCACCATTTTGGTGGTGCGCCTTGCGGGCTTTGCGGTATCGGGGCTTTTAGGCACCGCGATGACTTTATCAAACGTTTTTATCACGCTGGCCTCGTATGGCATGCGCACGTATCAAGTGTCGGACGCGCAAAGCCGCTACAGCGCAAAAGCCTATCTGCAAAGCCGCTTTATCACCTCGGGCGCGGCGGCGTTTTTTTGCGTGGGGCTTAGCTTTTGCATCGCTTATAGCGCCCAGCAGCGCCTTTGTGTGGCGCTATATATGCTGTATCGTTTGTCGGAGCCGCTTTCGGATGTGCTGCATGGCATGTGCCAAAAGGATGGCAAATTGTATGTGGCGGGCAAATCGTATTTGCTGCGCAGCGTTACCACACTTGCGCCGTTTGCCGCAGGGCTGTATTTTACGCAAAGCCTGCCTTTTACGCTTTTATTAATGTCGGCATTTACTTGGGGCGAGATTGCACTTTATGATGTAAAAAACGCGCGTGCTTATGTAAAAGGGCAAACGGGCGGCGGCGCGTGGCAGCTTTTACGGGAATGCGCGCCGCTGGCTGTGTACAGCGTGCTGGGCACTGCGGCGGCAAGCCTGCCAAAGCTGTTTTTAGAGCGCGGGCTTGGCACCGAGGCGATGGGCATTTACAGCTCGGTTACAGCGCCTGTTCTGCTTTTGCAGGTGGGGGCAACTTATCTATTTACGCCGCTGATTACGCTAATTTCAAGCCGCGTGGCAAGTGGGGACAAAAAGGGCTTTGCGGCCATAACGGCAAAGGTGTCGCTTTTTATTGCGGCGCTTGCGCCCGCGGGGCTGCTGGGCGTGGCGCTGATTGGCAAATGGGGGCTGCGCGTGTTTGTATCTGCAAAGGCCGAGGCATACGCCTATTTGCTTTCGCCAATGGTGGTGGCGGCGGTGCTCACGGCGCTGGTGCTGTTTGCCTCGATGCTGCTGACCATTTTGCGTGTATTAAAGGGCCTTGTAATTGCCAATTTGGCAAGCATCGCCGTGGTGGCTATCGTAAGCGCGCCGCTGATACGTGCGTTTAACATGCAGGGTGCCACTTATGCCGCCATTGCGGGGCTTACCGTGCAGCTTACACTTCTTTGCGCCTTTGGCATCTACGGCGCGAAAAAGCGATTATAAAAACAACAAAGCAGGGGCTGTATTAGCCCCTGCTTTCTTGTTTTTAGTTTATCTGCACAAACTACAAGCGGTTCATACCGCACAGTGCATAAAAAGCGCGGGGGTTACACGGCGCTTTTGGCAAAAGCCCTTGCAGGAAACAGGGGTTTGTGCTACGATACGATTAAAGAATGTAAGGTAGGAGGTGCAGTATGCCGATGGGGGCTATTGGAGGCGGGTTTGCGCCGCTTACCTATACACCTACGCAAACTATGCCCGCGCAGAATGCGCCTTTGCAAAGCGCACCTTTAGCGGGCGCAAACGGGGATGCCGCCGGCGGCATCCCCGCCATAAACGCCGAGGGCGGCGGGCAAAATGCACCCGCGCAAAATAACGCGTTTCAGCAAGGCGGTGGCAAGGCGGGGCAAAACGGGGCGCTGGATGGTGGCGGCAAAAAGCCGTATAACGGCCCATGCCGCACCTGCGCTTCACGCAAATACCAAGACGGCTCTAACGACCCCGGCGTGTCCTTTAAATCCCCTACCGCCATTCGGCCTGAATCTGCCGCCACTGCCGTGATGGCGCACGAGCAAGAACACGTAACGCGCAACCGCCAAAAGGCTGGGCAAGAGGGGCGCGAGGTAATTGCCTCCAGCGTCACGCTGCACATGGGTATCTGCGCGGAATGCCATAAGCCCTATGTAGCGGGCGGCACCACGCGCACCACCACGGCCGCCGCCAAATCTGCCTATCAATCGGCCATGCAGCCCGCCGCGCAAAACCCCGCGGCACCCTTTACGGCAAAGGCCTAACTAAACACCGTTTGCATAAAAAATGGCGACGTTTTGGCTTTGCCGAATTTCGCTATCGTTTTTAGCACACAAGCACACAAGCGTATTTTGAAAGCGTGCCTTTTTATACTACATATATGCGAAAATTCGGCCCCCCAACGCTGTTTACAAGCAGTTGGGGGGCCGAATTGTATTGTATTATAAATCAAACAGCAAATCGCAATAATCCGGAATTGGCCACGCCTCGCGCGGCACAATGGCCTCTAACGCGTCCGCAGCACAGCGCAGCATCGCCATTTCGTTTTGCGACAGCACTTGATACGCCTTTGCGGTGGACAGTGCATTGGCATCTTCGTCGCACTCAATTTTCAAAAGGGCGTTGCGCAGCGCCTTTTCGGCTGCGTCCACTGCGTCAAGCGCGGCGCAAAGCGCCCGCACGCGCTGCTTGGCACTTTTGCAGGTATAGCCGCCCTGCACTGCGTAATAATCGGTTTTGGCAAGGCTTTGCAAATAGGCGTAGCCCGCGGGCAAAAGGCTGCGGGCAGCCATTTCCAGCATGGTGGCGGCGTCGATATGCAGGGTTTTGGCGTAGTTTTCCAGCAGCATTTCGTAGCGCGAGGCGCATTCCGTGGGGGTAAACACCTTTGTGCGCTCGAACATGCGGATATTTTTTTCGCTGCAAAAGGCTGCGGCTGCGTCTGCCACGGTGGGCAGCATCGGCAGGCCGCGCTTTTCAGCCTCGGCGCGCCATTCGTCGCTGTAATTGTTGCCGTTAAACACAACGCGCTTATGCTGCGCCCATGTTTCGGCCACAATTTCGCCGATGGCGGCGTTTATATTGCCCGCACCCTCTAATTTATCGGCAAAATCGTGCAGCACATCCGCTACAATCGCGTTGGTAACGGCGTTGGCAAGGCCGATGCTTTGGCTGGAGCCCACCATGCGAAATTCAAACTTATTGCCCGTAAAGGCAAACGGCGAGGTGCGGTTGCGGTCGTTATCATCTAAGGTTAAAAGCGGCAGGCTTTTTACGCCGGTTAATAGCGTGCTTTTTTCGCCCGCTTCGGGCACATGCCCCGTTGCAAGCTCGCGCAGAGTGGACGAAAGCACCGAGCCTAAAAACACGCTGATAATAGCGGGCGGTGCCTCGTGCCCGCCGAGGCGAAATTCATTGCCGGGGCACGCCGCCGAAAGGCGCAGCATGTCGGCATATTCGTCAACAGCCGTAAGCACCGCGCAAAGCATCATCAAAAACGCGGGGTTTTTGGCGGCGTTTTCGCCTGGGTCCAGCAGGTTTTTGCCCGTGTTTGTAACCACGCTCCAGTTATTATGCTTGCCCGAGCCGTTTACATCGGCATACGGCTTTTCGTGCAAAAGGCAGGCAAAGCCGTGGCGCAGCGCCACCTTGCACAAAAGCTCCATCGTAATTTGATTATGGTCGCACGCGATATTGGATGTAGAAAACACGCTTGCCAGCTCAAACTGGCCGGGCGCAGCCTCATTATGCTCGGTTTTGGCAGGCACGCCAAGCCGCCAAAGCTCGTCATCCAATTCGCGCATAAAGCCGCGCACGCGCTCGTTAATGCTGCCGTAATAATGGTCGCCCATTTCCTGCCCTTTGGGCGGCTTTGCGCCAAACAGTGTGTGGCCGCACACCTTTAAATCAAGGCGTTTATCCAGTAAATCCTTGTCTACCAAAAAATATTCCTGTTCGGCACCCACTGTGGGGCGCACAGAAAGCGTTTCGGTATCGCCCAGCGCGCGCAACACGCGCAGCGCCTGCTTATTCAGCGCTTGCATACTGCGCAAAACAGGCGTTTTTTGGTCAAGCGCTTCGCCCGTGTAGGCGCAAAACGCGGTGGGGATATACAGCGTGGTGCCCAGCACAAAGGCTGGGGACGTGGGGTCCCACGTGGTGTAGCCGCGCGCTTCAAAGGTGGCGCGCAGGCCGCCCGACGGAAAGCTGGATGCATCGCTTTCGCCTTTTGCCAGCATCTTGCCCGAAAAGCTTAAAATCGGCTCGCCGTTTTTGGTGCCGTCGATAAAGCTGTCGTGCTTGCCAGAGCCCGCGCCTGTCATGGGGCTAAACCAATGCACATAATGCGTAGCGCCTTTTTCGATGGCCCAATCTTTCATGGCGTTTGCCACAATATCGGCCACCTCCGGATTCCAGCTGCGCCCCTCGTCACGAATGCGGCGCATGGAATCATACGTTGCATCCGGCAGGCACTCGCGCATGACACGGTCATCAAACAGATGGCTGCCAAACAGCCCAAACAAGGTTTCGCTTGCCATAGCTTTCTCCCCCTATTTCTGAACTTTTACTACTATGCTATTTTATCATATACAAATTGCCGATACAATCCGCGAATTGCCAAATTTACTATTTTAGCAAGCGTGAAACTGTGCTATAATACATATAATCATACTATATCAATTGCCATGTGCTGATGGCCGTGCCATCGCCGATGCGCAATCAATATACTAAATTCTTCTTTGGAGGGAATCGTATGGATAACATATCCGCATTTTACGATAGCATGAAGGGAAAATCCATTGCCTTTATCGGCGCGGGCGTCAGCCATAAGGAATGCATTGAAATTTTTGTGCAAAAGGGCGCTTTGGTTACGCTTTGCGATAAAAAGCCGCTTGAAAGCTTTGGCGAATACGGCGCACAGTTAAAAGCACTGGGCGTTTCGTTTTCATTGGGCGACGATTATTTAAACGGCCTTGCAGGCAAAGATTTGATTATGCGCACGCCGGGCTTTGAATACTACACCCCCGCTTTGCAAGCGGCAAAAGCGGCGGGCAGCACGGTTACCAGCGAAATGGAGCTGTTTTTTGCATTGTGCCCGTGCAAAATTATTGCCGTTACAGGCTCCGACGGCAAAACCACCACCACCACGCTTATCGCCGAAATGCTGCGTGCCGCAGGCGAAACCGTGCATCTTGGCGGTAATCTTGGGCGCGCGCTTTTGCCTGTGGTGGCGGATATTGCCCCCACCGATTGGGCCGTGGTGGAGCTTTCAAGCTTTCAGCTCATTTCCATGCGCACATCGCCCGATATCGCCGTGGTAACCAATGTTACGCCGAATCATCTTGACCACCACAAGGATATGCAGGAATATATCGACGCAAAGCGCAATCTGCTTTTATACCAAAAGGCGGGCAGCAAGGCCGTGCTGGGCTTTGAAAACGCCATCACGCGCGAAATGGAAAGCGATGTAATGGGCGAATGCTATTGGTTTAGCCGATTGTCGGTGCTTGAAAAGGGCGCATATTTAGACGCAGACGGCATGCTTACGCTGGCCGAGGGCGGCATAAAAACGCCCATTTTGCACAAAAGCGAAATTGCGCTGCGCGGCGAGCATAATATTGAAAACCTTTTGGCCGCGATGGAGGCTGTGCGCACGCTGGTGCCCATAGAAACGATGGCCGAGGTGGCCAAAACCTTTGCGGGCGTTGCGCACCGCATAGAGCCTGTGCGCCTTGTAAACGGCGTGCAATATTATAACGATTCTATTGCCACAAGCCCCACGCGTGTAATTGCAGGGCTGCGCGCGTTTTCGCAAAAGCTGATTATCCTTGCGGGCGGATACGATAAAAATATTCCGTTTGAGCCGCTTGCGCCCGCGCTTCTTGCGCATGTGAAGCTGCTGATTCTCACAGGGCCAACGGCAGATAAAATTGAAGCCGCAGTAAAGGCCGAGGCAGGCTATGCCGAAAGCGGAATTGCCATTTTGCACGCGGCAGATTTGCCCGAGGCCGTGCGCCTTGCGCACCAAGCGGCAAAGGCAGGCGACATTGTTTCGCTTTCGCCCGCGTGCGCCTCGTTTGACGCATATCCCAATTTTGAAGCGCGGGGCGAGCATTATAAAGCACTGGTAAACGCGCTATGATTAAGCAGGCCAAAAGTGCCCAAGAATTTCTGCGTGCCATTGGCGATAAGCCTTATTTTCGCACGGTGATGGGCACTTCTTACGCGCTGTATCATCAGCATCCCGCGCAAACCAGCTTTTATTGCATTGATAAATCCGCCGCGATGTGCGTAACAGGGCATGCCGCTATCTTGTGCGGCGAAGTGAAGCATCCGGCGGAGGTTTGCGCATTTTTGCACTTTTGCGGCATCGAATGCGTGAAAACCGACGGCTTTGTGCCAGAGGGATTTTCAGCGCGCGGCATTGCGCTGATGCAGTATCATCCGCCGCTTGCCCCCTGCCCCGCCGCCTTGCCCGCAGCGCCCGCGTTTTGCGTATCTGCGCCGGATTTGCGCGCTGTTGCGCAGCTAATTTCGCTGGCAAGCGGCGCTGTTTGCAGTGATGATTTTTATTCCGACGCGTGTATGCGCACAGCGCGCGGCCTTGCGGATATTGTGGCGGTGCAAGCGCACGGCACGCTGCTGGCAACGGCGGGCGTGTACAGCCTTACGGAAAAAGAGGCCTACATCGCGGCCGTGGCCACACATCCCGCTTATCGCGGCAACGGATACGCATCGGCGTTAGTGGGGCTGCTTTCGCAAAAATATGCCTCACGGCGCGTGATTTTGGTGTGTGAAATTGCGCTGTGCGCGTTTTACGCGCGGCTTGGCTTTCAAGAGGAGCAAAGGCTTTTAGAATGCGTTTGCTTGCACGAACTATAAACTATAAAGGAAGTACCAAATGTTAAACAAGTATTTTACTTACAGCGAAGCTGCGCTTGCACTGGACAAGCAGGCTATGCATTTATGCCGCGATTCTTTTGCAAAAATAGAAGAAATCCGCGATGAAAACCAGCTGAAAATGCTGCAATGCTTTACAAATGCGGGCGTTGGCGCTAATCACCTTTCCGGCACCACAGGGTACGGCTATGACGATGCCGGCCGCGATAAGCTGGAGGTGCTTTTTGCAGCGCTAACAGGCAGCGAAGCTGCGCTGTATCGCCATAATTTTCAATCCGGCACCCACACGCTGGCGGTGGCGCTGTTTGGCGTTTTGCGCCCAGGCGACACGATGGTTGCCGCCACAGGCCGCCCTTACGATACACTGGCGGGCGTGATTGGCCTTGATGGCTCGCATTACGGCAGCCTTGCCGATTTTGGCGTGCAGTACGACGAGGTGCCGCTGATAAACGACACGCCCGATTACACCGCAATTGCCCAAAAATGCAAAACAGCAAAGGTGTGCTATATTCAGCGCAGCCGCGGCTACGAGATGCGCCGCGCACTAAGCCTTGACACCATTGAAAGCATCAGCAAAGCGGCCAAAGAGGCTAACCCCGCTATTATTGTAATGGTGGACAATTGCTATGGCGAGTTTACCCAAACCACCGAGCCCACACAGCACGGCGCAGATTTGATGATGGGCAGTTTGATTAAAAACCCCGGCGGCGGCATTGCCCCCACGGGCGGCTATATTGCAGGGCGGCGCGATTTGGTAGAGCTTTGCGCGCATCGCCTTACAGCGCCCGGCACAGGCGGCGAAATTGGGTGCACGCTGGATGTGCTGCGCGAATTATATTTGGGGCTTTATTATGCGCCAGGCGTAGTGGCAGACGCGGTAAAAACCAGCATTTACGCCGCATGCCTTTTAGAGCTGATGGGCAAAACGGTGCTGCCCTTGTATCAGGAGGCGCGCATCGATATCATTACCAGCATTACGCTTGGCAGCGAAAAAGCTATGTGCGCATTTTGCGAGGGCATTCAGGCCATGAGCCCGATCGACAGCTTTGCGCGGCCAGAGCCATGCGCCATGCCCGGCTACGACAGCCCCATCATTATGGCGGCCGGCGCATTTACCATGGGCAGCAGCATTGAGCTTTCGTGCGATGGGCCGATGCGCGCGCCGTACACGCTGTATTTACAAGGCGGCTTAAATTTTGCGTCTGGGCGCGCAGCGGTGCTTTATGCCGCAACAAAGGAGCATTAGCCACCCGCCCCGCCCCGTCTAAACGCCACTGCCTGTGCGGCAAGATGCATGCGCAACCATCGCACGTGCAGCGGCAACAAAACAACACACGCTGTGGCAAAAAACCGCACGTGCAGCGGTAGCAAAAACCGCACATGCTATTGCAAAAAAACCGCACGCTTGCGATTTTTATGAAAAACTGGTATACTAATATCCCAATAAAGTGTTATTGTATCACGGCCTGTGCGCTGCGGCGCATGGCTCATTGCGTGAACAGCGCATTCTCACGCATCGTTTTATGCTTTGCGCTGCGCAAAGGCGCGTATTCGGTAAAGCCGAAGCGCCCCGATTGCAAAGAAAGGAATAGGATTTCTGATGAAAGTTTACAACACACTCACCAGCCAAAAAGAAGAGCTGGTGCCCATTAAAGAAGGCGAATACCGCATTTACGTGTGCGGCCCCACGGTGTACAATTTTATCCACGTGGGCAACGCGCGCCCCATCGTTGTGTTTGACACCTTGCGCCGCTATCTTACCTATCGGGGCAATACGGTGCTTTTTGTTAGCAATGTAACGGATATTGATGATAAAATCATCACAAACGCCGCTAAAGAGGGCGTGTCGATGCAGGAATATGCCGCACGCTACGAAAACGAATATTTGGCCGATGCAAAGGGCCTGAACACCCTGCCCCTCACGGTGATGCCCCGTGCCACCGAACATATTGACGAGATTTTGGCCATCGTGGCCGATATCATCGAAAAGGGCTACGGCTATGTGGCCAAAAACGGCGATGTGTATTTCCGCGCGAAGAAATTTGCGGGTTACGGCAAGCTTTCGCATTTGGTGCTGGAGGATTTATCTTCCGGCAACCGCGAGCTGCGCAGCGAAATGGCCGAGGATTTAAAAGAAGATTCTGCCGATTTTGCCGTGTGGAAAGCCGCCAAAGAGGGCGAGCCGTATTGGGACAGCCCCTACGGCAAGGGCCGCCCCGGCTGGCATATCGAGTGCAGCGCAATGGCGCGCAAGCATCTTGGCACCACCATTGATATCCACTGCGGCGGGCAGGATTTGATTTTTCCGCACCACGAAAACGAAATTGCGCAAAGCGAATGCGCCAACGGCTGCGCGTTTGCGCATTATTGGATGCACAACGGCTTTTTAAATATCGATAACCATAAAATGAGCAAAAGCCTCAACAATTTTTTCACCGTGCGCGACATCGCCGACAAATTTGGTTATGAGCCCATCCGTTATTTTATGCTGACGGGGCATTACCGCAGCCCGCTGAATTACTCGGTAGAGCTGATTGAGGCATGCATTTCAAGCCTTGAGCGCCTTTACACCTGCCGCAAAAATTTGGACTTTTCGATTGAAAAGGCGCAGGGCGAAAGCAAGCTTTTGGCCGAAAAGGCCGCCGTGGCACGCGGCAAATTTAACCTTGCGATGGACGACGACCTAAACACAGCCGATGCGCTGGCCGCTATTTTTGATTTTGTGCGCGACATCAACACCCTCGCCGCCGAGGCCGACAAGGAATCGCTAGAAATTGCCGCCGCCGCATTTGACGAATTAACGGGCGTTTTGGGGATTTTGTATAACCGCAAAACCGAAGAGGCCGACGAGGCCGTGCAAAAGCTGGTAGAACAGCGCGCACAGGCAAAGCGCGAGCGCGATTTTGAAAAGGCCGATAAAATCCGCGATCAACTGGCAGCATTGGGCTGGGCCGTGGAGGACACCGCGCAAGGGCCAAAGCTGGTAAAAAAATAGCACTGTAAATAGGTTTTATACAAAGCGACCCTTATGCTGTCATTTAGAATGATAGCGTAAGGGCCGCTTTTTTCATATGAGGCGTGCCTGCAAATCTTTCACGTGACCGCCTTTCGCCACATGTCCGAAAAGAGGATCGTTCGTTCTCTTTCAACGTTCTTTCGCCACATGTCCGAAAAGAGGAGCATCCGTTCTCTTTCAACGTTCTTTCGCCATATGGCCCAAAACAGGAGCATCCGTTCTCTTTCAACGTTGAAAGAGAACCAGAAAGCGCCGGGGGCTTCCGTTCGCCTAAAAATTTTGTGCTTCGCGGCCCTAAATAGCAAAGAGCGCACAAAATTTTCTTAACAGCTCACTCCGATGCCCCCGGACCCCTAGCGGCTAACAAGGTCGAATTTCCTACGGACGCTTAACACGAAAGGCACCATGCGCGCCCGCTTAACGGAAATTCATTGAAAATTAACCCGCCGCTTCGCAGCGAGGGGTATTGACAAAAGGATAACACTTACTGCAAATCCTGCATCCCACATGCTAACCTCTGTCCACTACATGTATGGAACAGTCTTTAACCGTTGTGCAAACCCACCGTAAGCCTAACCGATTAGCGGTTAATAATCGGATGGTCGAATGTGCGGGGTTTCGGCGGCTAACCGCTTAAAGCAGGCGTTGAATTTATTTTTTATTTTTCTATTGCATTTCAAGTGTACTAGTGCTATAATACGCTTAAAAGCAAGAACAGCAAGGATAGGAGGCAAAGATATGGTGGATTTTAGCGGCCTTGTGCTCAATAAGCGCGAGCCTGTTTACGAACAGATTGCCGCACACGCAAAACGCCAAATTTTATTGGGGCTTGCCCAAAACGGCGATATCATGCCCAGCCGCCGCGAGCTGGCGGCAATGACGGGGGTAAACCCCAACACTGCACAAAAAGCGTATCGCCTAATGGAGGACGAGGGCTTTGTGGTAACAAGCGGCAACACCGCTTCCACGCTATTGATAACCGAAGCGCTGCGCGCGCAAATTGAGGACGAGCTTTGTAATGGGCTTGTGCAGCGCTTTGTGCAAGAGGCAAAGCAAAACCATCTTTCGTACAAAAAGCTGCTTGACCTTGTTAGCGAAGTGTGGGACGCAGAGTAATTTTTTTGCAAATAGTGTATTATGTAGATAATACATAAATTCTGAAAAGGACGGAGATAAGATGAAAACAATTTACAGGCTGGCGGCGTGGAACCTGCGCGTTACAATAAAGCCGCTTTTGCTGGTTTGGGGCTTGATGGCCGCAGGGGAATTTGTGGCGCTGATTGCTCCCGCCACAAGCAATAAGGGCTCTTTAATGAACTTTAGCTTTTACAATTTTACGCTACCCATTTTTGTGTTTTCGTATATTGCCGCGGTGTTTATCAGTGTGTATCCCGCATGCTCCGCGGCGTTTGGGCGCAGCAAAAGCATCTACACGCTGATGACGCTGCCCATGCCGCGCCGCAATATCCTGTTTGCCAATATTGTTTCGGGGCTTTTAACGGCATTTGGCACCATCACCGTGCAAGTGGCTTTGCATTTTGTGTTTTATTATCCCGTGATGAAGCTGGCCGAGGCTTCACGCCCGGACGCCTATTTGCAATGCCCTGTTTTTATTGAAAACGGCCTTTTTCTCTCGTTTATGCGCAACGAATTGCTGCAAGTGATTTTTCCGCGCAGCCTTTTTTCCTTGCTGGCGTTTTTAACCGTTATTATTTGCACCACCGTGCTTTTGCACTGCGTGCCAATGCATAGCGGCCTTTGGCGTGTGGTTTCGCTTGTGCTTTTGGCGGGCAGCGGCATTTTGGGCGGCATTGCGCTGATGATGCAATATCTAAACCGCGGCAGCAGCACCACCGTGCTGGCTTTATCTGCGCCGCTTGCAGCGGCTGCCGTGCTTTCACTTTGGTGGGCGCTGCGCTCGCTGAAAAAAGCAAAAAATTTGTAAGGGTGAAAGGTGTGGTATATACTATGAAAAAGTTTAAGCGCGCTTTTCCGGCGCTGTTTGCCGCCGTGATAGCACTTGTTTTCTTTGTGGTGTGGGTGTTTTTGTGCACAGCGCAAGCAGGCACCAAAGTAACCTTATCCGACGGGCTTTCACAGCATTTAAAGGGTTTTACCCTGCAAGGCGTGATGACAGACAACTTTTTTACGCAAACGCTTTGTTTAAAGGACGGCGTTTTACAAAACCGCTTTTTGCCCTATGCGCAAGAGCGCGTAAACGCGCCTTTCCCAAACGGCTTCGGCAGCTTGGCTCTGCCACAGGGCCAGCAATACGGCCCGTTTGAAAAGGAAAACGAAAGCTATATTTCGGCTTTTAACACAGATACCGCCCGAGTTATGGCAAACGTGAACTATCTTGACGAAAAAGAGGATTTGCGCAATATTCGCTTTGATTCCGGCCTGCGCATTTACGCGCCGGGCGAAATCCACTTTAACGCATCGCGCTATTATATTGATAACAAGCCATATTGGAACGCGCCGAACGGCGTGTGGCAAAATGATAATATTGGCGCTTTGCTCAATGCTTTCACAATCACTGTAGACGGCGCGCTTTACTGCGCGCTGCCCACACAGCCCTTTCAAACGGGTGATGGCGGCATTTGGCGCATCGCAGAGGGTATCACCAACAAAGAAATACAGCTGCTGCCAAAGGAAATTGCGCTTGAAAACGAGCTTTTGCTTTCCCCCAGCACCGAATATGGCAAAGCGGAAAAGCTGGTAAACTATCCGCGCGAAAACGGCGGCGACGTGCTTTATCTTGCCACCGAGGGCGAAAGCCTTTGCCTGTTCACGATGGAAAACGAGCAAATTGCCTTGCATGTGTATAATCAAGACGGCAAGGAAACGGATTATCGGGCATTACCGCTAAGTTTTTCGGGCTACGATAAGCTGGCTTTTAAAACAATGAGCGCGCAGCGCGCAGGAGATATCACCTTTTCGATAGACGGCTTTGTGGAGGCTGGCTCACCCTATAGCGCCCTTGCTGCGGGCGGCGTGCGCATTCAAAACGGCAAAATTACACATATGCAGGTGGCGTACGCAAGGCCCTTTCACGCAAGCGGCTCCACCATTGGCACGGTGTTAAGCGAGGACGGTGAGCAGCTTTTGGTTATGACTGAAGAACGGGATATCACAAACGCCAATCTGCCTGTAATGACAACGCGCGCGCGTATCTATCAAAACGATCAGCCCGTTTTTAGCGGCGAGTTTTTATATGGCATAGCGGATGACGCAAAGTGGTTTCACAACACCACAAGGCGCTATTTAAACTTTTTTGTACAGCGCGATGAAAAAGGGCGGCTTTTGTATCTGCCAAATAGCAAAACAGCCTATTATCAAAGTGAAAAGGAGGCGGCGCAATGATTACGGTGAATGCACTGGAAAAACTGTATGGCACAAAAAACCCGAAAGGGCTTTATGCCAGCTCGTTTAGTGCCGAGGGCGGCAGCATCATCGGCCTTTTAGGCGAAAACGGCGCGGGAAAAACCACGCTTTTGCGCTGCATGGCTGGCCTTTTAACGCCGAGCGGCAAGGCAAAAGCAGCCGAGGGCGCAGTGCTTTTAGACGGGCGGCACCCGCGCGAATGCGGCGCAGACATCGCCTATATTACGGGCGAGGGCAGCTATGTGCCCATGCTTTCCGTAGAGGAATACGGCGAGTTTTTATGCGATTTGCACCCAAAATTTGACCTTTCACGCTATGTGCGGCTTTGCGATTTTTTTGCGCTGGATTATAAGGCGAAAATTGCGCGCATGTCTACGGGCGAGCGCGCGAAGATAGAGCTTGCAGCGGGCTTTGCAAAGCGGGCAAAATATCTTTTTATGGACGAACCATTTTTGGGCAAGGATGTGTTTACGCGGCTTGATTTTTTAAAGCTGATGTCGGGCGCTTTGCGCGGGGACGAAACCATCTTTTTGTGCACACATTATGTGGACGAAATAGAGCAATTTATCGAGCGCGCCATCATCCTGCACAAAGGGCATATCGCGTGTGACACAGAGGTGGAGGCCTTGCACGCAAGCGGCAAAACGCTGATTGATGAAATGGCACGTGTTGCAAATTGGGATGCAAAAAAATACCTTGCATTTGAAGAATAATGGCGGCAGACGGCAAAACAGCTTATCGGATAAAAGGCAAGGCAAAACAACTTATCCGATAAAAGGCAAAGCAAAACGCTCTGCCCGATAAAAGGATTAAAAAAACAGCACCCCAATGGCATACAAGCCGTTGGGGTGCCGCTATATATTTGCTATGTGGCTATGCCTTTTGCGCAAAACGCGCCCGCCATAGGCCGATGCGCAACAAGCTGGGCGATACATGATAAACAGGCCACGGCATAACAAACAGGCCGATACACAATAAATAGGCCACGGCGCAAAAGCAGGACGATGCGCGATAAATAGCCTGTGATGCAAATTCTGTTTGTATCCTTAAAAAATCTGTGCGATAACGCCGCCGCCCAAAACCAAATCGTTTTGATAAAACACCGCCGATTGCCCCGGCGCCGGCGCGCGCTGCGGCGTTTGAAAGTGCACAATCAGCGTATCGCCCTCGCCTGCCTTTACCGTACAGGGCACGGCCCCAGCGCGGCTGCGGATTTTTACCATCGCTTCTTCGCCATCTGCAAGCGCGCGGGCAAACACCGTGTCTGTCAGCGTGATGCCGCTGTAAAATTCTTCGCCGCCAACGCCCAGCGCAATATCGCCGTTTTCTAAAATGGCTTTCACAAATACCGGCTCGCCATACGCCACGCCTACGCCGCGCCGCTGGCCCACAGTGTAGTGATGCACGCCCTTGTGCGCGCCGAGGTTTTCGCCGCGCGGGCCGATAAAGCTGCCCTGCTTTGCCAAAAGGCCACGGCTTTTGATGTACGCGGCATAATCGCCGCTTGGAATAAAGCAAATCTCCTGCGAATCGGGCGCTTCGGCGCTGGCAAGGCCAAGCGACGAGGCCATCTCGCGGATATCGGGCTTTTCAAATTCGCCCACGGGCAAAAGCAAGCGCGATAAAATATCTTGCGGCAAGCGATACAGCATATAGCTTTGGTCGCGCGCGGTGCTCATGGCTTTGGCCACATGATAAACGCCGTTTTCTTCTTCTACACGCGCATAGTGCCCGCTTGCGATAAAGCGTATGCCAAGCGCGTCTGCCGTGGCGGCCAATGTGCGAAATTTGGCCAGCGGATTACACATCACACAGGGGCTGGGCGTTTTGCCCTCGCAATAAGCGGCGCAAAACGGCGCAATTACTTCTTTTTCAAATAAATCGGCGCAATCGGCTATTTGCAAGGGCACGCCAAGCTGCTTTGCCGCTGTGGCGGCAGCCTGCACTGCCTTGTCGTGCGCGGGCGAAAAGCGGATTACAAGCGCCGTAACGTCGAAGCCCTGCTCCTTTAATATCTGCACACAAACAGAAGAATCCACGCCGCCCGAAAGGGCAACAAGCACCTTGTCCTGCTTTTCAAATGTGCCAAATTCATTGCCAAAGGCAATTTCGTTACTCATTCAACTAATTCCTTTATGATAGATTGGCGCAAAGCGCAATGGATGTGCATAGCGCCAAAGGGCTATGCCCCGCGCTGAAAGCTTTGCTTTTATTTGCAGTGCCCGCTGGATTCACAGGAATGGCAATGCTCTTCAATGGGGCCTACAATGGGCAGCGGGTCAACACCCTGACGGCGATAATAATCGGAAAGGGCGGTTTTTACCGCTTGCTCTGCCAATACCGAGCAATGCAGCTTTACAGGGGGCAAGCCGTCCAGCGCCTGCACCACGGCTTTATTGGTAAGCTGCAACGCATCCTCGATGCTTTTGCCGCGAATCATCTCTGTTGCAATGCTGGAGGTGGCAATGGCCGCGCCGCAGCCAAAGGTTTTAAATTTTACATCTGTGATGATGCCGCCATCAATTTTTAAATACATTTTCATGATGTCGCCGCATTGGGGGTTGCCTACCTCACCGATGCCGTCGGCATTTTCTATTTCGCCCACGTTGCGCGGGTTTGTAAAATGTTCCATTACTTTTTCGCTATACATATTGTTTTCCTTTCTGTACGCCAATTTACAAGGTTTGGCGTAATGGTGCATGCGCTTTCGGCGTGCACTTTTGCATTAAAATGGGCGCGTTTTATTCCTGCCATAAGGGGCTGCGGCTGCGCACCTTTGCCACAATGTCCACAAGCGCGTCGGCCACAAAATGCACTTCTTCAGACGTGTTTTGCACGCCGAGGCTGAAGCGCAGCGAGCAATGTGCCTGCTCGTGTGGCAGGCCAATCGACAGCAAAACGTGGCTGGGGTCAAGGCTGCCGGAGGCGCATGCAGAGCCAGAGGATGCGCAGATGCCCTTTGCATCAAGGAACAAAAGCAGGCTTTCGCCCTCAGCCGCAGGGAAGCTGATATTAAGGTTATTGGGCAAGCGCTTATCCATATCGGCAGCGCCATTTAGCTTAATTTGCGGGATATCGGCAATGCGCGCAAACAAAAGGTCGCGCAGGCCGCGCACATGGGCCGTTTTATCCGCAAGGCCCGCGGTGGCGCGCTCAATTGCTTCGCCAAGCCCCACAATGCCCGCCACATTTTCTGTGCCGGCGCGGCGGCCGCGCTCTTGTGCGCCGCCATCCATGAAATTATACGGCGAAATGCCGCGGCGCAAATACAATGCACCCACGCCCTTAGGCCCGTTAAATTTATGTGCCGACAGGCTGAGCATGTCGATATTTTCTGCTTTTACATCTATGGGCACAGCGCCCACTGCCTGCACGGCATCGGTGTGAAACCACACGCCCGCCTTGCGGCAAATAGCGCCAATTTCGCGAATGGGCTGTAGCGTGCCAATTTCGTTATTGGCATACATAATGGTTACAAGGCCTGTTTGCGGGCACAGCGCCTTTTCTACATCCTTTGGCGATACAAAGCCCTGTTCATCTACTGGCAGATACGTAACGGTAAAGCCCTCGTTTTCCAGCGCTTTCATTGAATGCAGCACGGCGTGATGCTCGATGCAGGAGGTAATCAGATGGGTTTTGCCAGCCTTTTTCATCTTATAGGCAGTGCCCTTGATGGCCCAGTTATCGGCCTCGGAGCCGCAGCCCGTAAAAAACACCTCGTTGTCTTGGCAGCCAATCGCCTTTGCCACTTGCGCGCGGGCTTTATCCATCGCCTCTTTGGCCTCGCTGCCGATGGAATAAAAAATGCTGGACGGATTGCCAAAGCGCTCTGTGTACCACGGCAGCATGGCATTCAGCACTTCCTTTGCCACAGGCGTGGTGGCGGCATTATCGAAATAAATGATTTTTTTCATAGTGTTCAACCTTTGCTTTCTATTATAAAAACGACTGCATACTAAGCCGATGATCTCTCTTTTATTATAATATACCATTTTGGTGTAGGTTTCAAGCCCCAGCGGGCTGCATTATGCAAATTTTTTATGAACGCGCCTATCTGCATGCATTTACTGATACTGTATATTGGCCTGCAAAAGCGATTCTAATTCATCTGCCAAAAGCTGTTTGCACTCGCGCAAGCGCGCAGCGCTGCGTGGCTCGCCCAGTGCCAGCTTTTCGGCGGGTATTGGCGTGCCAAACACGATGGTGCAGCGCCCAAACACGCGCAAAGGCCCGCCCTTATAAATTATGCGGCACGGAATCATATCAACGCCCGCCGCCGCTGCCACCACAAACGCGCCCGATTTCAGCCGCCCTAAATTGCCATCCTTTGTGCGTGTGCCCTCGGGGAAAATTAAAAGCCCCTGCCCTGCGCGCACCTTTTCAATCGCCGCTTCCACCACATCGGCATCGCCTTTGCCGCGCTGCACAGGCACCACGCCCACGTGCCGAAACATCCAGCTGATAATGGGCGAAATGGCAAAAAGCTCTTCCTTGCCCATAATCAGCATGCGCGGCCCCCAAAAACGCGCAAGCACTACAAACACGGGGTCCAGCGCAGAAATATGGTTGGGGCAAAGCACAAAGCCTCTATCCCGAATAAGGTTTTCTTTGCCGATAACACGAATGCGAAAAATGATATGCCACACCAAAAACGCCAGTGTGACGATAAAACAATAAAACATAATGGTAGTTCCTTTCCGGTAGCCTGCGCCAGTTTACATAACAAACGCTTGTTCCCGCGCTAGGCCATTTTTGCACGGATAATTGCTAACAGTGCTTCGTAGCTTTGCGCAAAGTTTAGCGCGGTGGTATCTACAAGCACTGCATCTTCCGCTTGCTTTAGCGGGGCGGCCGCACGATGCGTATCGTTATAATCGCGCTCGCGCACGTCGGCTAGCACGGTTTCGTAATCGGCCTTTTCGCCTTTTTCCAAAAGCTCTTTTGTGCGGCGCTCTGCGCGCGCCTCGGGCGAAGCTGTTAAAAAAATCTTTACCGTTGCGTTTGGCAAAATCACAGTGCCGATATCGCGGCCATCCATCAGCACATTGCCGTTTGCGGCAAGGCTGCGCTGTGTATCCAGCAAAAACGCGCGCACCGCAGGATGCGCCGATACTGCCGATGCCGCCATCGACACCTCTTCGGCGCGGATTGCCGCAGACACATCCTCGTCATTTAAGTATATATGCTGCGCGCCTTGCGCATATTGCAAAGCAAGGCTAATTTGCGGCAAAAGCGCCGTTACGCCCGCCGCATCCTTTGGCGAAACGCCCTGCCGCAGGGCATACAGCCCAATGGCGCGATACATCGCGCCGGTATCTACATACACAAATTGCAATTCCTTTGCAAGGCGCTTTGCCAATGTGCTTTTGCCTGCGCCGGCAGGGCCGTCTATCGCTACAGAAATCATATTGCTGCCTCCATAAATCGTTGGTTTCTTATATTCCTTGCGCCGCGCTATGCGCCGTAGAAAAAGCAATTTGCAAATTGTAGCCGCCTGTATACGCGTCTACATCCAGCACCTCGCCCGCAAAAAACAGGCCTTTTACCAGCTTGCTTTCCATTGTTTTGGGGTTTACCTCGCGCACATCCACGCCGCCCGATGTTATCACCGCGTGTGCCAAATCGCCTTTTGCTGCAATTGCAATGGGAAAGGCTTTTAGCAAAGCGGCCAGTTTTTGGCGCTCGGCACGCGTAATCTGATTGGTTTTTGTTTCGGGCAAAACGCCCCAAAGCGCCAGCATCACAGGCTGCATTTTTGCAGGCAGCAGCTTTACAAGGCAATTGGCGGCATCTTTATTGGCCAAAAGCGCAAAATCCTGCGTGATGCGTTTATCCAGCTGCTCCATGCTTAGCGCGGGCTTTAAATCAATTTCGCAGCGGCATGCATTATGGCGGATATCACGGATATGCGCACTGGCTGAAAGCACCAAAGGCCCCGAAATGCCAAAATGCGTGAACAGCATTTCCCCTTGTTCTGCAAATACGGGTTTTTCGGCTTCAAACAGCGTCAGCTTCACATTTTTAAGCGAAAGCCCCATCAGCTGTTTTGCGGTGTTGCCCTTTTCCACAAGCGAAACAAGGCTGGGCTCTGGCGGCACAATGGTGTGCCCCGCCGCCTTTGCAAAGCGATATCCGTCGCCCGTAGAGCCTGTAACGGTGTACGACACACCGCCTGTGGCCACGATAACCGCATCGCAAAGCAGCTTTTCGCCGTTATCCAGCTGCACGCCGCGCACAGCGCCTTGCTCAAGCAATAGCGCCTGCGCCTTGCGATACACGATGCGCGCATCCTGTGCATAGCGCAAAAGCGCTGCCAAAATATCCGCAGCGCGGTCGCTTTGCGGGAAAACGCGCCGCCCGCGCTCGGTTTTGAGGGGCACGGCAAGCTCGGTTTCAAATAGCTGCATCACGTCCGCACAGCTCATTGCAGACAGCGCCGAGTATAAAAAGCGCGGATTGCGACGCACGTTTTTTAAAAATTCTTCGCGTTCACAGGCATTGGTTAAATTGCAGCGGCCTTTGCCCGTAATCAGCAGCTTTTGCCCCGGCGAATCCTTGTGCTCCAGCACCGTAACGCGATGCCCCAAGCGCGCAGCGCTGCCAGCCGCAAAAAGCCCTGCCGCGCCAGCGCCGATAATAATCACATGTTTCAAGCGTGTTCTCCTTCTTGTAAAGCCGCGTTATTCTTTGTGCCACGCATCCTGCGCAGCAATAGCCATGTGCCCAAAAACGCAAACAGCAGCGCCAGCGGGTGCACACTGGATAGATACATCACGCGCGACACGCTGTCGTTAAAGGACGAAACAAACACAAAGGCCACCATCAATGCGCGCAAAATCACGGCCAGTAAAAGCCCCAGCTGCACAAAGATAACCATTAGCTCCTCGCGGCTTTTGCGTTTCAAGACATCCCAAAGCGCAAGCGCCAGCCAAAACAGCGCCAGCGCAAACAGCACAGGTGTAAACAGTGCATACAGCACACAAAGCGCGCTTAAAAAGGCATTGGTCAGCCGCTGCGGCAAGCTAAAATACGGCTCATTTGTGCCGGCCTTTGCTACCGTAAGTGGCGTTTCGTTTAAAAGGCGCTCAAAACCAATGAGCTCTAAATCCGACACAAAGCTTAATTCGTTAAACGCGGGATAGGTATCTTCAAAGCTGACAACGCGCCAAAGATTGCGCGCGCCCTCCAGCAAAACCGGCCCTATATAGGCGGGCTTGATGGGCGCTGTGGTGGCGCTGCGGCGCGGCCCCGCCGCAAGCGTGCCGTTATCACAAAGCGCGTTCACTTTTTCGGCCACGGTTTCAAAATACACCTTTGCGGTATTGGCGTCTTGATAAATGCCGCTATCGCCCGCCGCCTCGCGCAGCGCCCAGTGAAAGCCGCCCGTGGTAAATTCTTGGTCTTCAAAGCTGCCGTAGCGCGCGTAAAAATAGCCGCGCTCCAGCGCTGGGCGTATTTGCTCTAGCTCGGGCACCTTGTCATACAGCTGAAACCGCACATCGCGCGGCACAATCACCTTTGGCTGCCAATCGGCATGCTCTACGCGCGAAAGCGCGCCCATTACATCTTCAAATTCCTTGCTGGTGAAATCGCTAACGATAAAACGGCCATAATAGGCATTGTTCATCACGCAGAACGAAAGCACGGCGCACAGCGTTAATGCGCAAGGGATACACAGCGAAAACGCTTTGTGCACGCGCTTTTGCACGGCTGGGCTTTTTGCCAGAAAAACCAATATTACGCCCGATGATACCACCACAAACGGCAAAAGCCAAATGCCGTCCTCGCGCGTGACCCACGCAAGCGCAAGCCCCATGCCGCCCGCAAACACATATCCCGCAAAGTGCCGCACAGGCGCATGGATGCGCAGTGCCGCACCCACAAAGCCGGATATGCACAAAAGGCAAAGCGCGGGAAAGATATTGTCGCGATACACGCGCAGCTGCACCTCGGCGGCGCTTGCGGCGGGGTTAAACAGCAAAAGCGCAAACAGCAAAAGGCGATGCCAGCGTTTTTGCACCAGCGGCGCTACGGCTGCTGCGCTTACAAAAGCCGCCCCCGCCCACAAAAGCTGCCCGCCAATTAAATACGGAATATGCAAAACATTTAAAAGCGCCACCCAAACGGCAAAAAACATATATTTGCTTAAGGTTAAAAAATTATATTCGCCCAGCCAGCGCCCCGCGCGAATGCTTTCGGCGGCGTTAAACATCAGCATATCGTCAAGCGGTGCCGAATATGGCGTAAGGTGTACCGCTTGAAAGCTTGTAAGCAAAAGCTTTAACGCCACAAGGCCAAAGCACAATAACAGAAATATCCGTTTTTCAAGGTCTTTATGATTTTTTTGGAACACGTTGGCCTCCTTTGTGTGCGCATTTTTGCATTTGGGCATTTGTGCAGATAATTACCCGATAAATTCACGCAGCATCGAGTTTTGTGGGATTAAGCCCGTGGCAATCGGGGTGCATTTTTCAAACCTTGCAATTAAGGATTGCAGCATTTCATATCCCGTATCCGCTTCGGTTAATGCGCCTTTAAGCGAGGTGATATATGGCGCAAGGCAGCAAATTTCATAAGAAAAGCTGGTGTCCAGCAGCAAATCGGCGGCGGGCTTGAACACTTTGATATATAGATCCTCGCCCTCGCACACCTTTTGCCACATGCTCATGGTTTTTTCAAGGCCGTGCCCGCGAAACTTATAATCGCGCACCATGCGCCTTGCAAGGCGAATGTCCCGCGTGGGCAAAAAGCGCATGCCGCCGTCGGAATATTCTTCGCGCAGACCCGCATAAATTTTGTACACCTTATCCGCGGGCACCATCTGCACAAGCGCGGGGTTCAGCGCATGGATGCCCTCCACCACGGCAACGCCGCCTGTCATGCGCATATGCACGCGCTCGGGCTTGCGCATTTCGGCGATAAAATCAAATTCTGGTAAATCGATTTCACCGGTTGCAATCAACTGGTTTAAGCAGCGATTAATCTCTTCGACATCCAGCGCCGTCACGTTTTCATAATCTTTGCTGCCGTCTGCAAGGCGCGGATAATCGTCTAAATTTTTATAAAAATTATCCAGCGAAATCACCTGCGAGGGGCAGCCCTTTGCCGTAAGCGCCGCGGCAATTTTGTGCGCGGTAGTGGTTTTGCCCGAAGCGGACGGCCCTGTAAGCATCACAATGCGTGCGCCGCTGGCCAGCACTTCGCGCGCGGCGGCCTCGATGCGGCTTTCGTATTCAATTTCGCAATGGCACGCAAAGCTAACCTCGCTTTCAGCGGCGGTGTTGATTAAACTGATTTCAACCAAGCGTTTCGGAATCCAAATGGCGGGCATAAAATTCGTCAACTCCTTTTTTGCGTTCTAAAATCGTATCAAATCCGCTTAAATACTCGTGCGGATATTTATAATTGAAAATGCGTTCAATGCGCCCTGCGGGTGCTACCAGCTTGGTAGAGCCGCCCGCCCCTGCCGACAAAATTGTGTGCACTTCTTCCATGATAAAAATATTATAAAGCCCCTCGTAGCCGGGCTTTGTAAAACCAGTGTTTTCTAAATTTTGCAGCGTGTTTTTTTGCCGATAAAGATAATAGGGCATATAGCCGTGCGCGGGCATGCACGAAAGCGAATCGATCATCTGCGATACATCGGCGTAATCCTCGGCGCGTTTTTCCACCACAAGGTTGGACGCGCGCTTTAAAGTAAGCGTGTGCACGGTGATGTTTTCGGGCGAAAGCGCCAATACGCCATCTAGGCTTTGCCGAAAGCCCATTGGCGTATCGCCCGGCAGCCCTGCAATTAAATCCATATTGATATTATCATGCCCCGCTTTGCGCGCGGCATGATAACAGGTGATAATATCTTCGGCGCTATGGCGGCGGCCAATGGCGGCAAGCACTTCGTTTGAAAGCGTTTGCGGATTAATGGATATGCGTGTAGCGCCATATTCTTTTATAATTTCCAGCTTTTCCGCCGTGGTGCAATCCGGCCTGCCCGCTTCCACAGTATATTCGCGCACCGCAGCGATATTGAACGCGTCGCGCACTGTGTGCAGCAGCGCGCGCAGCTCCTCGGGGCTGATGGATGTGGGCGTGCCGCCGCCGATATACACGGTTTCGAGCACAAGGCGATTACGGCGTGCGGTATCGGCAATGGCATACAGCTCTTGGTGCAGCTTATCAAGATATGCGGGTATCAGCGCTTTTGATTGCTTTACGCTGCGCGATACAAAGCTGCAATAGCTGCAACGCGACGGGCAAAACGGAATAGAAACATAGAGCGAATACGAGCGCGGCCCGCTTTGCCGCATTACTGGCCTTTGCACGGCTGCCACGCTATGCGCCAGCGCAGATTTTTCGGCGCTTACATCAAATTGCTGTGCAAATACGTGCCGAATATCCGCATCGCTTTTGCCCTCTTTGGCAAGGTCATGCACAATGCGCACAGGGCGCACACCCGTTAAAAGCCCCCATGCGGGCTTTTTTTGCGTAAAATCGCACAAAAGACGGTACAGCACCTTTGCCACGGCAAACTCTGTATCGGCGCGCGTATCGCAGCGCACAGCGGGCACAAGCACGCCTTTGCTGCGGCCTGCGGCACGCACAGCACAAAAAAGATGGTGCTTTGTAAGGTGCACAATAACGGCTTCGCCCCTGGCATATGCGCCGTGCGTTATGCGCGCATCGGGGAAAAACACGCGCGCCAAATGCTCAGCTTCATAGGTGGAGGCAAGGCCTTTGATTGCTATTTTCATAATGCAGCGCGCAAATACGGATTGTGCGCAAGCTCGTCTTTCATGGTGGAAAACGCGCCATGCCCCGGCAAAACGCGCAGCGAGGGCGCCGCCTCTTTGGCAAGGCGGGCAAGGCTGCGATTTAACGTATCAAAATCGCCGCCCTCAAGGTCTGTGCGCCCCACATCCCCTGCAAAAAGCGTGTCCCCCGAAAACAGCAAATCCGCACAGCAAAGGCACACGCTGCCCAGTGTGTGCCCCGGCGTAAACAGCACGTTTATCGCAATATCATCCACGATAAACGTTTCGCCATCTGCATAAAAGCGCGCGGCGGCAATGCCAAACTGGCGCGCATCGTCCGCGTGCAGCACAAGCGCCGCGCCCGTTTGTTCCGCAAGTGCCTCGGCCGAGGCCAAATGGTCGCCATGGCCATGCGTTAAAAACACATAGGCAAGGCGCGCGTTTTCGTTTTGCAGCGCAGTGATATAGGTTTCAAGGGAGGCCGCGGGGTCAATCACCACGGCGTGCCCCGCGTTTGACACGAGCACAAAGGTATTGGTGCAATAAGGGTATGGCCCTTCGATATGCAGTAATTTCATTTTTGTTCCTGCCTTTCTTTCGCAAAGAATCCGCTTGCGCACAGATACGATAGCCTACCGCGCTTTGCGCCGATGCGCGCGATTTCGCCTGCGCACAGATACGATAGCCCGCCGCGCTTTGCGCCGACGCGCACATATGCATTTGCGTGTGCGCAAAATTAAATGCGGGTAACCGAAATGATATTTTTAATCTTTTTCATACGGGAAATAACGGTATTGAGATGCTCGATATTATTAATGCCCACGGTAAGCGTCATCATTGCGCGTCCGTCTGAAATTTGCCGTGCGTTAATGGCATAACACGGCAAACGCATTTCATTGACAAGCCCTGATACATCGGCAAATAACCCGTCGCGGTCCAGCGCCGAAACCTCCAGCGTGGATTTAAAATTTTCGGTTACGCTGTCGGCCCAATAAGCACGCAGCCAGCGCGGCGCATCCTCGCCGGAAAGGCCCGCATTGGCATTGATGCAATCTTTTTTATGAATCGACACGCCAAAGCCGCGCGTGATAAAGCCCACAATTTCATCGCCGGGCAAAGGATTGCAGCATTTGGCAAATTTGACAAGACAATTGTCGATACCTTCCACAATAACGCCCTCGGAGGATTTGTGCTTTTTGATGGGGATATCAAAAATGTCTTGCGGCGCTGCCTCGCGCACCATTTTATTGTATTCTTCTTTAATTTTTAACAGCAAGCGCGAAAGCTGTGTGCCGCCGTAACCGATAGAGGCGTACAGCTCCTCGGCAGAATTAAGGCGCTGGCGGCGCGCGATATCGGCGATAAAATCATCATATTTTGCATCGGCAATTGTAATGAGATTGCGCCGCAGCTCTTTTTCCAGCGCGGCCTTGCCCTCGGCAATGTTTTCTTCCTTGCGCTCTTTTTTAAACCAATTGCGTATTTTATTTTTGGCTTCGCTGGTGGTTACAATGTTTAGCCAGTCGCGGCTGGGGCCCTTATCTTTTGGGCCTGTAAGCACCTCGATAATCTCGCCCGTTACCACCTTATGGTCGATAGGCACAATGCGCCCGTTGACCTTAGCGCCCACCATGCGGTTGCCCACCGCCGAATGGATGGCATAGGCAAAGTCAATCACGGTGGCGCGCGCGGGCAGGTTAATCACATCGCCTTTCGGCGTAAACACAAACACCTCTTCGGGCAAAAGCTCGGACTTAATGTCGCGCAGCAAATCGCCCGCGTCTTCGTTTTCGCGCTGGCTTTCCAAAAGCTGACGCACCCATGCGATGCGCTCTTCAAGCTTGTCGGAATTGTTGATGCCCGCTTTGTATTTCCAGTGGGCGGCTACGCCATATTCTGCCGTTTGATCCATTTCATACGTGCGGATTTGCACTTCAAACGGAATGCCCTCGTGCCCAATAACCGTGGTGTGCAGCGATTGATACATATTGGGCTTTGGCGTGGAGATATAATCCTTAAAGCGGCTGGGGATAGGATGATACATGTCGTGGATAACGCCCAGCGCATTATAGCACTCGCCCACAGACGATAAAATAATGCGCACGGCATACACGTCATATATTTCTTCAAAATCGCGGTTTTGAATATAGAGCTTGCGATAAATGCCATACACCGATTTGATGCGCTTTTTAATCACAAAATCTGTCATGGCGTTTTCTTCAAGGCGCTCTGCAATGCGATCGGCAAGGCTAGACACAAACGCTTCCGCGCCGCCGCAGGCCGATTTAACATGCTCTTCAATTTCGGTATAGCCAATGGGGTCAAGATGGCGCAGGCTGCGGTCTTCCAGCTCTTCCTTGATATTGCTCATGCCAAGACGATGCGCAATGGGGGCATACACCTCCATCGTTTCCAGCGCCTTATCGCGGCGCTTTTGTTCGGGCCATGCGTCCGAGGTGCGCATATTGTGCAAACGGTCGCACAGTTTAATCAGCATTACGCGGATATCACGGCTCATCGCCAGCAGCATTTTGCGCAGGTTTTCCGCCTGCTGCTCCTCCACAGAGGAAAACGTGATTTTGCCAAGCTTTGTTACGCCGTCTACCAAAAGCGCCACATCGCCGCCAAAGCTTGCTTTGATGCTGTCCAATGAGATATCCGTGTCCTCTACCACATCATGCAAAAGCGCGGCACAAACAGAGTCCGTGTCGAGGCCGAGGTCGATCAAAAGCGCCGCCACATTAATGGGGTGGCTGATATAGCTTTCGCCCGAAAGGCGTGTTTGCCCCTCGTGTGCGGAATCCGCCACCGCATATGCACGGTGTATCTTTTCCATATCGTAAGAACGGCCAGAATCCAGCATCAGCTTTTCCAGCGCTTCATAAGTTTGCAATGACACGTACAATCGTTCCTTTCCCGAACAATGGCTAATTTTCTAGGCTGCGCAAAATATTGGCCGATGCCAAATCGCGTTTTTCCGAAACAGGCACCGCCGCGTAAAATTCCGCGCCGTCCTGCTCTTTTTTCTCCACAAGGCCCAGCTCGCATAGCGCTGCAAGCGACACCAATATTTTGCCCGCATTTTCCGCACCCAACAGGGCAAACAGTGGGCGCAAATCCCGCGCGGGCAAGCCGCCCTGACATACGCGCTTATACACCGCCACGGTGTCTGCCCGTTGCGGTTTTAACAAAAGGCGCTCGTTATCCGAAAGGCTGGCGCCTGTGATTAACGCTTCAAAGCTGCCCGCAGGCTGTATGTATGCATCGGAAAGCCCAGCTGGGCGCAGCTCTTTAATGCGGCCGGACACCATTTTGCCCGCCTTGCCCTCATACACCGAAAGCGCAATAGCCGCATCCACGCGCGCGCCCACCTCGTATCCCAGCGCCGCAGGCGACGTGCCAAACATCACGCAATACAAGCTTGCGCTGCCGCTTTTAAAGCGCACGCGGCAATGCTTGCCGTTTGTGATGGGATATACTGCGTCTATCAACACATTTTCAAGATAAAACAGCGGTGCGGGATTGGCCGCGCCAAACGGTGCTAAAAGCGAAAGCTGCTCCACATCCTCGGGCGTAAGGCGCGAAAGCTCTACCCGCGCGTCCAGCACAAGGGCGCTGCGCTCTGTGGCAGGGCAATGCGCGCTGACATAGGCGTTTATGGCGCGGCGCAGCGCGGGGATGTTTTCCTCGCGCACAGAAAGCCCTGCGGCCATCGCGTGCCCGCCAAAGCGAATTAGCAAATCGGCGCACGCGGCGATAGCGTCGTATAACGACACACCCTCCACGCTGCGGCCAGAGCCCTTGCCCTCGCCGTTTTCGTCTACCGAAATAATAATCACAGGCTTTGCGTATCGCTCTACAATGCGCGATGCCACAATGCCGATTACGCCCTGATGATAGCCCTTGCCCTCCACCACCAAAATGCGGTCGTTTGCAAACGAGGCATCGCCCGCGATGCGCGCCGCAATTTCATCGGCGATATCCTGCTCGGCCTTTTGGCGCGCGGCATTATTTTCTTCGAGCACTGAAACAATTTCTGCCCCTGCGTCGATATCGTCGCATAAAAGCAGCTCCAGCGCTGTATTGGCGGTGTCCATACGGCCTGCCGCGTTTAAGCGCGGCGCAAGGCCAAACGAGATATTTTCGCTTGTAAGCTCTTTGCCTGTAAAGCCGCAGGCATCAATCAGCGCTGCAAGGCCCGGCCTTTCGGGGTTTTGCAAAAGCGCCAGCCCTGCTTTCACCAGCTTGCGGTTTTCGCCCGTAAGGGGCATAATGTCTGCCACTGTGCCAATGGCCACAAGGTCTGCATAAAAGGGCAAAAGCTCTTCGGCTTCGCAGCCCTCCAGCGCACAAATTAATTTAAACGCCACGCCCACGCCGGAAAGGCATTTGAACGGGCTTTCATCCTCTAAAAGCTGCGGATTAACAATTGCGACGGCAGGCGGCAGCGCAAGGGGTGGCAAATGATGATCCGTCACCACTACGTCAATGCCCTTTTGCGCGGCAAAGGCAATTGCCTCGCAGGCAGATACGCCATTATCCACCGTAACAATCAGCTCTACGCCTTTTTCTGCCATATATTCCACCGTGGGCACCGAAAGGCCATAACCCTCGTCCTCACGGTTGGGCAGCTTATAGTACACCTCGGCGCCAAGCCCGTCTAAATAGGTGTATAAAAGCGCCGTGGCCGTTACGCCGTCCACATCATAATCGCCAAACACGGCAATGCGCTCGCCCTTATCCACCGCCGATAAGATGCGCGCGCAGGCTTTGTCGATATTGGCAAGAAAGGCTGCGTCAGACAGCGGCTCGTCTGCTTCTACAAACGCGCGCACGGTTTGCGTGTCGGTAAAGCCGCGCGCGGTAAGCACGTCGCACACAAGCCGCGGCAAGCCAAACGCCCGCTGCAAATCGGTGCCTGCGGCACTATTCGGTTTTAGTAGCTGCCAGGGACGATAAAACATAAAGCCTCCGATACATTTGAAAGAATTGCAGTTTGTGGTATACAGTAAAGGCATCGCTTGCGCAATGCCCGCGCATTTTATGAATGGGTGTAAGCATATCGTTCCGCCACCGCTTTGGCCGCGCGAATACCATCTACCGCGGCCGACACAATGCCGCCCGCATAGCCTGCGCCCTCGCCGCAAGGGTATACACCCTTAAGCTCCGTGCTTTCAAGGCTTTCCTTGTCGCGCGTGATGCGCAAGGGCGAGGAGGTGCGTGTTTCAATGCCTGTTAAAACGGCGCTTTGTGCTGTGTAGCCGCTAAGGCGGCTATTAAAAAAGCGCAAGCCGCCGCGCAGCGCATCGGCCAGTTCCTTTGGCAAAAGCGCGCCTAAATCCGCAGCGCGCACGCCCAGCGGGTATGTGGGCTGCACAGTACTGAGGGCAAGCTTGCCCTCTCCGTTTAAAAAGCTTTGCACGCTTTCGGCCGGTGCCGCATAATTGCCGCCGCCCGCCTTGAATGCCGCGGCCTCCAAATCGCGCTGAAACGCCACTGCACGCATTGCATCGCCCCCAAAATCGGACGGATGCACGCTGACAGCCACGGCGGCATTGGCGTTTTTGCCATCGCGCGCATATAGGCTCATGCCGTTTGTAACCACGGTGTTTTTCTCGCTGGCCGCAGCCACCACGCTGCCGCCTGGGCACATGCAAAAGGTGTATACGCCACGCGCGCCCACATTGGTAGACAGTTGATATTCGCCCTGCGGCAAGGCGGGATGCCCCGCAGCGCCATGATACAGCGCCGCGTTGATATCGCTTTGTAAATGCTCTGCACGAAAGCCAACGGAAAACGGCTTTGCCTCAAGCGCAAAGCCCTGTTTTTGCAGCATCGCAAAGGTATCTCTGGCAGAATGCCCCGTGGCCAGCAATAAAACGCCGCACGGAATATCGCCCTCGGGCGTTTGCACGGCCACTAAGCGGCCATTTTCGGTTTGCAGGCCTGTAAGCGCTGTATGAAAGCGGATTTCCCCGCCCAGCGCCAAGATTTCCTCGCGGATAGACACAATCACCGCACGCAAACGGTCGGTGCCAATGTGCGGCTTTTGCAAATAGGCAATTTCGGCGGGCGCACCGTGCTGTAAAAATGTTTCGGTTACAAACCCGCAAAGCGGGTCGTGTATGCGCGTGGTAAGCTTGCCATCCGAAAAGGTGCCCGCGCCCCCCTCGCCAAACTGGATATTGGTGGCCGTGTCAAGGCCGCCGCCCGTGTAAAACGTGTTTACAGCGCCCACGCGCTGCGCCATTGCACCGCCGCGTTCAAGCACGATGGGGCGAAAGCCCTCGCGCGCCAAAACCAGCGCCGCAAAAATCCCCGCGGGGCCAAAGCCGCACACGCAAGGGCGCTCGCGCAGCGGTGTTTCACCTTTTTTTACAATAAACGGCATTTTTCGCACAAAGGATACTGCGCCGCCCTGCGCGGCACAGGCTTCTTCGGCCTGCGCGTCTTTCAGCGAAAGCGCCACAGTATACACCATTGTTTGCTTGCCGTGCCGCGCATCTACAGAGCTTTTGGCAAGCGCCGTGCTTTGCACCTTGTCTTCTTTAATGCGCAACACGCGGCGCGCCGCGGCATACGCATCCTCTACGCTTGCGGTAAGCGGCAGGCGAATATCTTTAATTAATAACATTATTCGCTCACCACTGTGTTGCACAGCACTGTATAGCTGCCACTGGCAAAAATGCGGTTCGAGCCGGGAATGATAATTTGCACGGGCACATTTTGCTGCCCCGTAATTTTGGACACGTCATTAACGTTAATTTGCGCGATAATGCTTGCGGGATTCAGCTCCTTTAGTTCATCTGCGGGGCCAATCAGCACAACATTGTTTACCTTAGCCTTTGCGGGCACATTGAGGGTAAGCCCCTGCGGCATCACGCCAGAAGAGCGCACGTCTGTAACATTCACGGGCAAGCGATTCATGTCTTTGGTGTCAAATGTGGCCGTGACATTGAGCAGTTTATCCATGTTTTGAAAGCCCTCGGGCATCGCAACAGGGAAATTAAATTCGCCGTCCAGCGTAAATTTGGCAAGGTCGATATAGCCAAGCGGCAGGCTTGGCAAGGTGTCCCAAAGTTTTGAGGGGCCGCCCACGCGAATGCTGGTTTCTGAAAGCTTCATTTTCGATTTCAGCCACGCAGTGTCAAAGCCTGCGGGCACGCCCGCAAAATCCACCGTAATGGGGATTTCGCGTTCTTCCAAAATTGGAATGGTTACCTCTACTGTTTGTTTATCCATGCTAATCAGCGGCTCTACAATTACATTGCCCTCTTTATCCTGCAATTCAAGCTCTGCTGTTTTGATGCTGGATTCCTTGCGTTTTTCGCTGGTGGTTACATTGGCAACCACCTTTGCCACGCGGCTAATTTCGGTTACTGGCCCGCGCAACGTTACTTCGCCGGGCGCCGCCACGGGCTGATCCATATAATAGCCAATTTCCGGCTCTATGCCCGTGGCCACCACGGTAATGGGCATCTTTTTCTCTTCAATTTTATCAAACTGCACTGGCACCGTGGCCGGAGAAATGCCGATAATTTTGTAATTGGACTGGGTGCTCGATTCCTTGCGTGTTAGCGAAAGCTCGTATTGGCCCGCGCCCTTTACCTGTGTGTAATTGGGATAAATGGTAAAATCCTCGGGGTGCAGCGAATCGACAATATAGCCATCGCCCTCCACCTCGATATCCACATAGATTTGCGTTTTATTTAAAATGTCCAGCCCTAATCCCTCGAAGGATGCCGCATTGTAGGTAAAATCAACGGGCACATCTTCAATGGTTTTGGATTTGGCGGGGTCGATATAAATTACCACTACCACCCATGTAATCAGCGCTAACATTACAGACAGCAGCATATCGAAGCGCTTGCTTTTAAAAGCGCCCTTTTCGGTTGTTTTAGCTTTCATTGCCTTTTCCTTTCTGGGAAATTATTTTGCGGGCGTGCGTTTGCCAAACAGGCCCTTCTTTTTTTCCTCTGGCGGCGGGGGAACAATATCGCCCTCAAGCAGGTTAAACAAGTTTTGTCGATCCATACGGCGGATTAAAACGCCGTTTTTGGCAAGGGAGATAATGCCCGTTTCCTCGCTGACCACCACAACAATTGCGTCAGAATTTTCGCTCATGCCAAGCGCTGCTCGATGGCGCGTGCCCATATCCTTGCTGATTTCCAAATTGTTCGACAGCGGCAAAAAGCAGCCGCCCGCCTCGATTTGCGCATCGCGGATAACCACTGCGCCGTCGTGCAAAGGCGTGCCTTCGTAAAACACGGTGCCCAGCATTTCGGGGCTTAAATCGGCGTGCAGCTTTGTGCCTGTTTTGATAATTTCGCTTAAATTGGTTTTGCGTTCAAACACAATCAGCGCGCCCGTGCGCGATTCTGCCATGCGCTCCACCGCATCGCACACGGCCACCACGGCATTTTGCCACTGTGTGCGCATGCCCGCATCATCACGCGAGCCTTGAAACAGCTTTACTGCAAAAATATTGGTGCGCCCCATTTGCTCCAGCGCGCGCCGCAGCTCGGGCTGAAACACAATTACAATGGCCAAAAAGCCCACCTGCATAACGCCCTCTAAAAAGAATTGCAGCGTGCGCAAGCCAATGATTTTTGCCGCAAAAAACGACACAAGCAAAACGACAATCCCCTTCGCCAGCTGTGCTGCGTGGGTTTGCCGTACCAATAATATTACTTCGTAAATCAAAAATGCCACAATCAAAATATCCGCGATATCCGCGAAGCTTGGATCGGTGATCACCTTGATTACCTTGTACCACATGTCTTGCAAGGTTTGCATACAAAATCCATTCCTTTCTGGGGGAGCAGGCTGGGTTGCTTTGCATATAATAAGCCATTTATCAGTATACCATAATTTGCAGCGGAACACAAAAGTTTTTCTTGTGAAAATTTGCAGGCGGCGCGCGTATAGATGGCGGCCAGCGGGTATAACCGCGGCCAATCTTTACAGGCTAGCGATTCGAAATTAGATATCAGAATGCGCGGGGGTTTGGCGGCTACTATTTAGAGGCAAGAGATTAGAAATCAGATAGCGGATAGCGATGTCGGATATCAGAATGCGCACGGGGCGGTGGTTAATAACACCACCGCATGCGCGGCAATGCCCAGCTCCTCGCCCGTAAAGCCCAAATGCTCCTCGGTGGTGGCTTTTACCGACACATCCGTGTCGGCAATATGCATGGCCGCTGCAAGGTTTTGGCGCATTGTGTCGATATAGCCGCGCAGCTTTGGCGCTTGGCACAAAAGCGTAGCATCCACATTGCCCACGGCATAGCCCGCGCGCTTTACTTCCTCGCACACACGCCCCAGCAGCACAAGGCTGTCGGCCCCTGCGTATTCGTCGGCTGTGTCGGGAAAAAGCGCGCCGATATCCCCTAGCGCCGCCGCGCCCAAAAGCGCATCCATAATTGCGTGCGTAAGCACATCGGCATCCGAGTGCCCCAGTAGCCCCGTTTTATGCTCGATGGTAACGCCGCCCAAAATCAGCTTGCGCCCCGCCACCAAGCGGTGCACATCATAGCCGTGGCCAATGCGCATTTTGTTCATCCCTTTCAAATCGTCTTGCGTGGTGATTTTATAGTTTTCATATGCGCCCTGTGTAAGGTGCACGGGATAGCCCGCTTTTTCAAATAAAAGGCAATCGTCTGTCAGCGTAACGTCGTCCACCAGCGCCAGCGCCTGCAAATACAGCGCCTTTTGAAACACCTGCGGCGTTTGCACGGCAAACAATGTGTCCCGCGCGGGCGTGCTGTTTACCTCTTTGCCGTTTTGCGAAACCTTGATGGTATCCTTCACGGCCACCGCAGGCGCCCCCGCGCCATGCGCCGCCGCTGCGGCAACCGCCTCGCGGATTATATCCGCGCTCACAAACGGGCGCGCCGCATCGTGAATGGCCACAAGCGCGCCATTTGCCGCCGCAACGCCGTTTCGCACCGATTCTGCCCGCGTTTCGCCGCCCGCCACCATATGCGCGGGCTTTTTGCACGCTTTTAAAAGCGGCAAGGCCTCGGCGGCATTTTCGCCTGTAACCAGCACAATTTCGTCGATATATTCATGCCTGTCAAAGGCGGCAAGGCTCATCATTAGCGCATTTTGCCCGCCGCATAAAGGATAAAACAGCTTGTCAAAGCCCATGCGGGTGGATTTGCCCGCCGCCACCACCACCGCCGTGACGCTTTGCTTGTTTATCATCAGTATTCCCCCATAAATGCAAAATCATTATGCATCTTAGTATACCGTGTTTTACGGTGATTGTCTATTGTTTTACAGTGCCGCGCTCGGCGCAAGGGCTATGCGCCGAGCAATCGCTTACCCCGTTTGTAATAAACGCAAAAACGCGCGAGGGAAATGGTTTTCCCCCGCGCGCCAAAATGAAAAATTACAAGTAAGCGGCATCTGGCAATAGCGGCTTTCCCGCGCTATCGGCAACTAGCAGCTAACCTGCCGCAGCTGCTTTTTGTCCAGCCGCATATGGTCGGCTATCATGGCAATAAATTCGCTGTTGGTGGGCTTGCCGCGCAAATTGTGGATGGTATAGCCAAAATAGCTGTTCAGCGTGTCTACATCGCCGCGGTCCCAAGCCACCTCGATGGCATGGCGGATGGCGCGTTCCACACGGCTGGCCGTGGTGGCAGAGTGCTTGGCAATTTCGGGATACAGGCGCTTTGTAACAGAGTTGATATATTGCGGGTCGTTCATCGTCATCAAAATGGCATCGCGCAAAAACTGATAGCCTTTAATATGCGCGGGCACGCCAATTTGATGCAAAATTTCGGTCACGGTGCATTCGTCGTCAATGGGCATTACTTTTGCAGGGCGCACAGAGCAGGAGGAAAGGATGCGGCGCGCCATAATGGCAGGCTCGAACGGCTTTAAAAAGTAAAATTTGAATCCGCGTTCAATCATTTCGCTTTCCAGTGCATCGTTTTGGAAGCTGCCTGTTACAAAAAACGGAATGCTTGCCCCTTTGTGCTTGTCCTCATAGCGCTGCTTTACGGCAATCGCGTCAAGCCTGGCAAAAAAGCGTCTAATAAAACGGCGTCGGGCTGCATGTCCTCGATTGCGGCAAGCGCTTTCAGGCCATCTTTTTCGCAGGTAAGAAGCTGCACGCCCATGCCGGGCAAAATCTCTTTGCACACACGCGTTAATTCCGGAGAAAGCTCTGTCATCAGTAATGTCATTTGTTCCATTTTATATTCCTCCACAAAATATGTTTTACTTCCTAGCAAGCAAGCGATACCGTTGAAACTGCGCTTATTCGGCGCATTCGCCCCCGCTTCCTGTTCGCTGGAATAAGAATACCATATATTTCCAATTAATGCAATAGTTTTACTGGAAATTTTTTCTATATTTTGTAGAAGTACCCATTATGCTGCCTGATGCCGTTCCATTGTGCCTTTTTGCGCCACTTTATCGGCAGAGGCCAACATAGTTTCGGCAAAGATGCCGTAGCCGCGTGTGGGGTCATTTACCAGCACATGCGTTACCGCGCCGATAAAATGCCCATTTTGCAAAATGGGGCTGCCGCTCATGCCCTGCACGATGCCGCCTGTGCTGTTTAAAAGGCGCGGGTCTGTAATATGCACCACCATGTTGCGGTTTGATTCGGTGCTGGCGATGTCGATTTTTTCAATCTCAACGGTATAGCGCGTTGGCGTGCGCCCCTCTATTGTGGTGTAAATTTCGGCGGGGCCGGGCACAATCTCTTGGCTAAGGGCCACCTCCATGTCTAAGCCGCGCTGATGGCCGTATATTTCGCCATACACGCCCGTTTCGTCATTGACGGCGATGTCGCCTGTGGCGGCGGGGGATAAAAAGCGCCCTTTTAATTCGCCGGGCTTTCCGGGTGCGCCCGCCTCGCTGCCTGTTATCTCCACATCAACAATTTCGCCCTTGCGAAAGGGTATGGTTTCGCCCGTGTCCGAATCGTGAATCGAGTGCCCCAGCCCCGCAAACACGCCCTTTGCATGCTGATAACCATTTCGTGCATCATCAAAAAGCAAGACAAGTGGGATCAAATAGCACACACAAACGCCGTGGGGCTGGAGGAAGCAAAAGCTGCATAGCCCGCTTGGCTCCCATGCATAAGCCGCTTGCCGTTATAAACAACGCGCATGCGTTTTTGGCG
>RRZT011163380.1_pt1 | contig 45033 bp, 38 predicted proteins | sample 2165551 | NCBI WGS metagenome assembly RRZT01 (sample SAMN10456910, study PRJNA506462) | wastewater metagenome | biome: wastewater; feature: sludge; material: wastewater sludge; isolation source: wastewater sludge with Escherichia coli K12::gfp cells carrying plasmid... | place: USA: Moscow, Idaho... | reverse complement strand
TAAACTTAACATTCCACTTTTTGTATCATAATGACTTAAATTCCAACTCCAACCTTTTCCTAATCCATAAATATCGGAACTCGAAAGAGAGGAATAATTTATGGATAAGGAAATTTCTGGATCTTCAAACCCATTCCCAACCACATCTCCTATTTTATAGGAAAGAGAAAATGCGCCTGTTCTTGGATCTACGGATTGAGATAAATCTTTATAATTGTAAGCATCACTTACAGGTTTGTTACTATCTCCACCACCTTGGTTACCACTTGTACTTTGAGCATAAGCACTTGTTCCGCTAAGCTCTGCACCTGTTGTTTTAGCCACTTTCTGTGTGCTTTTAGCACCTTCTGCTGAACTATATACAACCGCTGTTAACTTAGATATCCCGCTCGCATAAACATACGATTGGAAAGGTGTCGATAGCATTAGACCAGTACTAAATAATGCTGTTACTTTATTTAAAACATGGTTTATTTTCATTATTTTATCCAATTAAAAACCACTCAAAAGTATTTTTAATATTACATTTAAGTGGTTAATTATTTTAAAGAGTTTTAAAAAATCAATGTTAAATTAACTTTTAGATTTTGAATTAAACACCTAAATCTATAGATTCTTTAACATCATTACCGTAAGTATCAGTTCCAATAAGAGTTAATGTCATTGAAAGATCCCACATTTGTGGCAAGAAGTTATAATATCTATCACTAATACTTGCAAAACCAATGTCATCAAATCCAATGCTAGATACTGGATAACTCATTGAAAAACCACCACGATTTAGATCTATAAAATCTTTGCCATTTAAAGATTTGCTAGTCATTATTGCACCAATATTCATTTCTCTATTACTTGCAAAATCACCTTTTCCACCAGCTTGCCAGAAATGATCTACATCCGTATATTGCTTAGAAACTACGAAATCTAAATTTTCTCTTCCAGATCTAGAGTTATTGTTAAAAATACTCCATTTTTTTAATTGGAAGTTTTGAAGCGATTTAAATGCTGTTAAGTTAGGAGAAATTTTTGTTAATCTATAATTTGTTCTATGAGCTAGACTAGAACTATAATGTTCAAAAACAATTCCCATGTTTTTAAATTTGCTTTCGCTAGAAACACCATAAGGATTAACTAAAGCTTTTAATTTGAGCCTAGAAGAGTCTATAGTTTTAACTTCAGATATCTTTCCAGATTTGTCTACATATTGAAGCTTTGCCCCAATTACAACGTTTTTTCCAGAAGATTTAGTTTTAAAGAATAAACCTTTATCAGGAATATCTGAACCTCCTAAAGCATCATTTGAACATTTTGAGTAAGGATTTTTTACTCTAGTAATCTCATTAGATTCAAAAGGCATTGGGCGTTCAGATGTACCATCATAAATAGTAGGTTGAGTTGCTAATAAAACATCATCAAGATTTAATTCTTTAGCAATATCTTCATTACCTTCAAATGTTGTAAAAGTTAAATTTGGTTTTAATTGAATATTATGAACTCCATTACCATAAATTTCTTTATCAGAACATGGAGTATCAATTCCTATAAAAGAGTTTGCAATTGTATATTTTGACAAGTTTAATACATTTGCAGCAACTGTTTTATAATTGATTGTAGTAATCGCAGATTTTTTAGCTGTACCATCATTATAAGTAACAACCATTGCAACGTCTTTTTGCTCATCAATTTTATCAGAATTTAAAGTAACATCAAAGGCACAAGAAGCTCCTTTAGCTAATTCAAAAGATTTTCCGTCTACTGGTTTACAAGTAGATGAATCTAACTTTATTGATAATGGTTTTACTAATGTTGGTAAAGTAACTAAAGTAGCTTTGCCATTTCCATTATTTTTAATTGTATAAGTACGAATTGTAGAGTCTTTATCAATATTAGAAATTAAATAATCAGCATAAGATGTTAATGATAAATCTGCTTTACCAATTGTTTGGTAAGAAATTATAGAAGTTGTTGTAACAGGAACTTCATTTCCTTCTTCATCAACATCATTATATGTGATTTGAAGATTTTGTTTTGTATCCATTAAATCTGCTGGAGCAAAAGTAACTTCAATATCACAGCTTTGCCCTTTTTCAATCTTATCTTTACAAGTATTTCCTGTAATAGAAAGTGGAGATGCAAGATCAGCAATTTTAATTCCTGTTATTGCATTAGCGCTTTTATTTGTAATAGTTAAAGTTTTTTTGTCTGTTTTAGAAACTTCTGCTTTTAATTGAGCTAAAGCAGGAATATCAAGAGTAACTTCACCTTTTGCTAAATAAGGAACATCAAAAGAAGTTGTTTTTGCAGCTGCTCCTGATTCGCTAGAATAAGCTACAGAAATTGTTTCTTTACCACTTGCTACTTCTGTTGGAGCAAAAACGATAGTTACTTGGCAAGTTTCACCAGCAGCTAAAGTCTTATTTAAGCAGCTTGTATCAGCAACAGGAGGCGTGACAGGAGTTGGATCAACTACGGGTGCTGTTGGCTCAGCTTTCACAGTTTTTGCTGGTTCTACCGGAGTTGCAGGTTTAACGACAGCAGGAGTTTCTGATTTAATTGTAATTAAACCGCTTTCAAGGCCTGTAATTGCAATATTTTGTGCAGATTTAGATCCTTCATTTTTAATAACTAATATTTGCTCTTTCTTATCTCCAACTTTAGCAACAACTTGAGGAACAGCCATAGTAACTGTTAAATTTGGTTGTTTATCTTGCGCTGGTTTTACATCTGGAGATTGCTCAGAACCAGAATTAGAAGAACTTCCTTTATTACAAGAAATAGCAAATGAAGCACCTACTAAAGTTATAAGAGATAACTGAATAAGTTTTGAATTACGAATTGTCATTTAAAGTTTCCTTTATGTTGTGAATGACTAATTAAAAAAAAATTAATAAAAAATTTAAAATACGAATAATGTTATTCAACACACTCAATAGGAGAAGGAATAAATTGATCACTATTTGTTACTGTTATTGTTGAATTAGAATCACTATTTGGTGCTGTTTTTTTCTCACATGAAGAAATTAAAACTGGAATAATCAAAAAAATAATAAATATTTTTTTCATCAATAAAAAACCCTTTCTCTCAAAACAATTAATTATAAGTATAATTAATTGTTAAATTAAATAATTAAAGCATTGATATTCTGAATTATTCCTTCAAAAACAGCTCTTATCAATCTTTAAAAGCACACCTGATATTTAATTCATTCTTGATTACGAAGTGGTTAATTTGATGTTAAATGAAACGTAATGATATTTTTTAAATGATAATATCCTGTAATAATTATAAAAATAAAATTAAAAAAATTAAAAAAAAATATAAAAAAATATAAAAAAATATTAAATTACAATCAGATTAAAATTTTATTAAAGAATTATTTCAAATAAAGTATAATTTGCCATATAAACAAAGAGATAGTTTAAAATAATTCTATTAGCAATATTAATGTTATATTTTTATAGATATTAATGTTACATTAAATTTTAATTTAGAGTAATTATTGCTTATTAATTAAATTAATAATAACAATAATTTACAATAAGTACACGGATAAAGTCGTTACATTTATTAACAATTTCAGAAATTTACTTAAAATTTCATAATTTTTAGTCAAAATTTGAACATTGAATACCAAGAAAATTTTGATAGTTATTAATTATAGGGGATATTTCCAATGAAAATTTTGATAATTGAAGACGCAGAAAAAACAGCCTCCTTTTTAAGAAAAGGCTTAACGGAAAAAGGATATGTTGTTGATGTTGAATCAAATGGTCAAGAAGGATTGGTTCTTGCTCAAGTAAATAGTTATGATCTCATTATTCTTGATGTCATGTTACCTCAACTTGACGGGTGGTCTATTTTAAAGGAACTTAGAGCATCTGATAATAAAACTTACATAATAATGTTAACCGCAAGAGATGATACCGATGACAAGGTTAAAGGACTTAATTTAGGTGCGGATGACTACCTCGTGAAACCTTTTGCTTTTTCTGAACTTGTTGCACGCATTCAAACAGTATTAAGAAGACAATCCTCTATACAAAAAGATATTATGGTTTTTGCGGATCTTGAAATTGATTTAAATAAAAAAAGAGTCTCTCGTGAAGGTAACAGAATTGAATTAACACCAAAAGAATTTATGTTATTATCCCTTTTAATTAGAAATAATAGTGTTGCTCTATCTCGTAGTGAAATTTCAGAGAAAATTTGGAACATCAATTTTGACACAGATACAAATGTAGTTGATGTACATATCAGACGCCTTAGAGCTAAAATTGATGATGGATTCAAAAAGAAGTTTATTAAAACGGTTAGAGGTATTGGTTATATGTTTGATGAAAGTTAGGAATGAACAAAATATCTCTATTTTATAAAAATATTAAAGAGAATAATTTCAATATTAGTCTAACTATTTGGCTTTCATTCTGGTATTTTATAACTTGTATTATTTTGATATTAACTCAAAATTTCTTATTTAATAGTTTTATTTCGTCATTTTATAATCAAACTGAAAAAGTAACTCTTGAAAAAAACATTCAAGAAATTGTCCGACTTGTAGATAGAAAAGAAAACCCAAATCGCTCCCCTTTTGAATGTTTATTCTTTGAAGTAAATGATAATCTATTTTTCTTAGTAGAAGATGTCACAAACCGAAAAATTATATTCATCACCCCTGTAATGTTTAAATTTCTTTATTCTTTACGCGAAAATCAAAACGAAAATTTAGTTTCTCCCGATGAAGAGATTAATATAAAACAAAAAAATTCAAAATATTTTTATTATGTAAAAAAAGAGATCGTTCATAACAACAAAGTTCTTCATATTGAAGTATTAGCCGATAAAACCAATCGTATTTCTATTTTAACAAATTTTAAAAACCGCTCTAGCTTTATATCTCTTGCCATTTTAATAACTTGCTTAATTCTATCCGTCTTTATTTCTAAAATTATTTTAAGCCCTATTCATCGAGTCGTTAAAAAAATCCGAAGTATTACTTCTGTTAACTTACATGAAAGAGTTGACAATGATTGGCTTCCTCAAGAAATAAAAATTATTAAAAATTCTTTTAATGAAGTTTTAGAAAGACTAGAAGATTCTTTTCAAAGAATTAGCCAGTTTTCAGACGATATTGCACATGAAATTAGGACTCCAGTTAATAATTTAAAAGGGGAAATTGAAGTTGCTTTACAAAATAAAAGAACGGTTCAAGAGTATGTAGATATCCTTCATTCAAATTTAGAAGAATGCCATAGATTAACAAGAATTATTGACAATTTAACCTTTTTGTCCCGATCAGAAAAACACAATATTCATATTCAAGCTGAAGAAATAGATATATATCAAGAACTATTAAATATGAAAGATCTTTATGATGGGATCGCTGAAGAAAAATCAATAGAAATTTCTGTTCAATGTGATAAAGATATCAACTCTTACGTTGATAGAGTTTTATTCCAACGAATTATTAGTAATTTATTATCAAATGCAATAACCTATAATAAACAAAATGGAAAAATTATTTTAATTGCTTTTTTAAGCGAAGAGTATTTAAATATAGAAGTAAGCGATACAGGAGTTGGAATTCCAGAAAAAAGTGTGCCTCATTTATTTGATAGATTTTATCGTATTGAAAAATCAAGACATACTTCTTCAAAAAATATGGGTCTTGGATTATCTTTAGTAAAAAGCATGGTGAGTATGCATAAAGGAACAATTGAAATAAAAAGCAAGGAAGGAATAGGAACATCAGTCTATATTAAGTTCCCAAGAAAACCGTTAAGCTAATTTAAGTTAAAAATTATGAAAGGATTATTAAATTATCAACTTGAAGAACTTTAGTTTAAAGTAAAAGTGATTTTTTTTGATTGAAGCTTTTGAAGGAATCATTAAGAGAGGAAAAGTGGCTGGGGCACTAGGATTCGAACCTAGGAATGACGGTATCAAAAACCGTTGACTTACCACTTGTCGATGCCCCAAACAGCGGTGAAACCTGTATGCCAACCTTCAAAGATCTTGTCAAGCATCCAATGAAATTTTTTTCAAAAAATTTCTGGTAAAGAAACAAATCCCTACTATGGCTCTTACTTAAACAGAAAAACATGATAAATATTCCAGCGAGTCTCTATTTCTTACTAAAATACCAAGAAATTGCTCGCCTCATCATCAAATCATGAAGGAAAATAAAAATGAATTCTTCAAATAAAAACATGATTAAAAATAAAGATTTCAAAATCATAAAAAATCTACTACCAAAACACAAAAGAAAAAGCCCACCTTCTTTGAATGAAAATATAGCATTTGGATCTATTCCTACAAATCATATGCTCATTTGTGATTATCTCCCCAGAAAAGGGGGGTGGCAAACACCTGAAATTATTCCTTATAAAACTTTTTCCATGACACCAAACTCGGTTGTTTTCCACTATGGACAAACCATTTTTGAAGGGCTAAAAGCATACCGATCCGAATTAAATGACAAAGAAATATACCTATTTAGACCAGATAAAAACGCAGCTCGAATGGCTCTTTCTGCTACCCGTATGGGTATGATCCCCTTTCCCGAGGATTTGTTCGTACATTGCATAAAAGAGCTTGTGAAAGTCGAAAAAGACTGGATTTTGCCGTCTCCTGGGGCTTTATACATTAGACCCTCCATGATTCCATTGGATAAAGGAGTATCCTACAGAGCCTCTGAAACCTATCGATTTTTCATTATTCTAAGCCCTTCTAAAAGCTATTTTTCAACAGAAACAGGAATCTCTGTTTATATTGAAAGAAATCTATCAAGAGCTGCCATTGGAGGTTCAGGAGAAGCAAAGTGTGGAGGAAATTATGCTTCTGCCTTACTCCCAATGCGTACAGCTAAAGAAAAAGGGGCTGAACAAGTATTATGGCTAGATTCGAATGAGCATAAATATGTAGAAGAAGCAGGAGCGATGAATGTGATGTTTGTTTATAATAATAAAATTGTAACACCTGCACTAAATGGAAGCATTCTCCATGGCATTACCAGAACTTCTGTATTAGAAATTGCAAAAGTTTTAGGCTATGAAGTAGAAGAGAAAAGAATTGAAATTTCTAAAATTTTATCTGACGCAAAATCAGGCAAACTAACAGAAATGTTTGCTTGCGGAACAGCAGCTGTTATTTCTCCAATAACCTGCCTAATTGATAACGATGAAAAAATAATAATAAATAATGAAAAAATTGGTGACATTTCTCGGCTCATAAAAAAGAATTTAATTGAAATACAGTCAGGGACAATTAAAGATACCTATGGCTGGAGATTCCCAATCGTATAATTAATTTATCCATTTTTATTAATAATAAATTTGTCTAATTCAAAACCAGTCAAATCTCCGACATACCCTTTTTAAAAAACTAAGTTATGAATCATTCATAGAGAAAAAAATTATAATTTTTCTTCTCTATGAATAAGAATTCATAAAATTATTTGGTTTATTTTAATATGAAATAAATCAAATAGACAAAATAAAAAGGAATTAAAACAATGAAAACAAATCAATGCACACAAAAAACCCCACAAGAAATAGCTTCAGAACTATTTCAAGGTACGAAAGTAGAATCTGCTTTTGATAAAAAAGGAAAATTTAGTCATTTATTAGCAAAACTTTCCAAAAATGAATTTTTTAAACTATATTCACCAGAGACAACTGTAACTATTTTTATTCAAGGTTTTTGGCTTCAATTATGTTTAAGACAAAAAAATAAACAAATATTAAATAGAAAAACAAATACAATATTAAATTTAGAAATATATAATGATGAATTTGGAATAACCATACTTGACATGAAGTACTTGGGGAAAAAAGTAGGGAAATTTAAATTTAAACACATTAGTTCTAGTGATCTGCCATATACCACAGACGGTTACTATGCTATTGCGAGATCAGCGGTTAAAGTATTTTCAAAAATACAAAATAATTATAATTGGCAAAAAATAAATATTTATCAATTTCCAGTTGTTCAAATAATACCAGAAGAAAATTGCTTTGAAGTATTTGATTCAAATTTAGTAAATTTACAATAAAAAAATATTATGAATTTTTATCAACACCTTTAACAAGGGTTAAAATATTTTGAGCAGAATTATTATTTTGTTGAGCAAGTAAACTTGTACTTGCTTGAACAAGAATTTTTGCTTTAGTTAAATTTGTTATTTCTGTTGCATAATCAACATCACGAATTCTTGAATTTGCAGCAGCCGTATTTTCATATGCAACATTAATTGTATTTAAAGCGGAAGATAAGCTTGAAGTTGCTGCCCCAAATTTTGCTCTGAATGAAGAAATTTTTGAATGAGCTTCATCAAAACTTGCCCCTAATTCTTTTTCATTGCTTACATCAAAGTTATCTAAAACATCATCTATAGAGACTCCGTGTTCTGCATTTGCTAAATTTTCTGCTGATTTTATTCCTAAATCACTTGGCATTGTTTTTACTTGATCTAAATCGTCTATACGAATTACTCCAACATCTTTTCCATCTGAAATTTTAGGAGCACTTACCCTTACATGGACTGAACCTGTAGAATAACCATTACCTCTTCCAATTCCTTGATATTCAAAATCACTATCATCATCAGGACTAAATAATTGCCGCCCCATATGACTTGCTGTCGAAGAAGTATTTACTAAGCTTTGATAATTAGCCTGATATTCAATAAATAAAAACCCGCGCTCTTTATCAGATAATGCTGGATTTGTTGATTGAGCAACCAACTCTTTTAAACGAATAACGTTATTAGATATTGCATTTAAATTTGATTCTGCTGCTTCTGTGAATGAAAGTCCATCATTTGCATTTCTTTTATAGACATTTAATTCACGCATTTTAGAAATAAGATTATCGGACTGTGATCTTTCTACAGGCATTGGCTCATTTCTGGTAAAACGAACACCTGTTGAAAGTTTTTCAAGACTATTATCATACTGTTTTTGGGCTTTAGCAATGTTACCTTCTAAGTTAACACTACCAGTAATTCTGAGTCCCATTTAACTTGCTTCCTTAACACCGTTATTTTCTTCCGCATTATCATCTTGAATTTTATTTGGAACAGAACTATCTATTTCCGAAAATTTTCCATCTTCTTTCAACATGAGAACTTGTCCTGGGGATCCAATTTGTAAAGTAACACCTGCTGTTAAAAGATTTTTTAAATATTCACTTGCTAAAACAACTTTATCAACACAACTTGAAATATCTTTACCAACTTGTTGCATGGACTCTAAGGTAGATCTCTCTGTATCTAAATGTTTAAACGAGATTTCTACTTGATGTAGACCACTTGAGCATTGATTTGATGCCACTTCTGAATCTGATTTCGCCTCACCTAAAGTAACAGCAACATGATGAACCCAATCATGAACTTGTCTAGCAACACTTTGAGCTTGCTCTAAATTACTTACAATTCCTAACAATTTTTTTACTTCTACTTGAATTGCGGCAAGGCTACTTGTTCCAGCAGCAACAATACTTGTTAAACTTGTTTCAACCTGATTTACCAAATCTCTAGCAAAAGTTGCTGTTTCTGTAATTTTTCTAATTGTTCTAAACATTTCTCTTGTTCTCGTTTTGTTACCTTCTGAAAGATTTTTTGCAGTTCCAAGTTGGTCATCTAAACCTATCGCTTGTCTAGATAATTGGCCAATTTTTTCTCTTAATTCTTTTAATAAAGTATCTGCCGTATCTGCTTTTTTAACACCTGCTTCAATAACTGCATGACCTTCCCTAATGGCATCCATAGCACCTGAGGTTTCTTCTTGAATAGCTTCAATTCTATCATAAATATCTCTAGTAGCAGTTGATGACCTCTCAGCAAGTTTTCTAATATCATCTGCCACAACAGCAAATCCTTTTCCCTGATCTCCAGCTCTTGCAGCCTCAATACTTGCATTTAATGCTAATAAATTTGTTTGCTCTGAAATATCATCAATGACTTCTATAATGTTTCCAATATCTGAAACACGATTTGCTAAAATCGAAATTTTTTCTTGGACCGCATTCATTCGATCACGGCCTCCAATCATAGCAGAAGTAACACCCTGAATGGCCTCTCTCGTATTTTGTGAATGTTGAAAAACTTCATTTTGTAAAACTTGTGTTTTACTCATTAATTCATCCCAACTTTTAATGACCTCGGTTAACTGTTCTGTCTGATCTTGAAACGTATTAAAATCATGTAGAAGGTCAGAACCTAAACGCCCCCATGCACGACTTCTATCTGCTGTTTTTCTTGTTTCAGATAGAGAATGCCGACTCATTAAGATGCTTTCTCTAATATAATCTGAAGTAACATTTAAAGTAACGATACTTTCACCAATAGCCTGTCTTGTACTATCTAAATTAAATGAAGCTCTTTGAATTTCTCTATCTTTTGTTTTTCTAAACTCTAATAAGTTTCCAAGATTATCAGTAACTCCTGAAATATTATCTGTAATTTTTCTAAATTGACCTTGTAATGCTAATAATAATTGTCGTTCTGCTTCAATATCTGTACTTTGAGAAAAGGCTACTAATTCATTTAATCTTCTTATTGAAATGAGCAATTGTCTTTGAGCATTTAACATAGAAGCAATGCAGTCTGTAGCTGATAATGTTGATTCTGAATTATTCAAATCATTTTCCACAAGACACCTCAAAATAAAAGTAACAAATTTACGAAGCAGAATTGTTCATTTTTAAAATTCTCTTTAAAACAGGATCTAATGCAATAGAAATTGGACTCTGATTTTGATTCATAATAGAAGATAAATCTCCTGAAGAAGAAAAATCTTCCCCGTTTATTTTATAAGTATTATTTTCGTCAAAAGTAACACTCACATTATGCGAATTTAAAATTGAATTTATAATTTCTATTGCTTTATCTTTATCATTTATCATTGAAATTTTTATTAATGCAGAACTTGCAAGAGAAGATAATTGAGAAATTTGATTTTCATTCATTTCCTTATTGTTACGTAATTCTGTTTCTTCTGAGATAATCTCATTTGGCGATGCTACATCTAGTGGCGCTTCTTCACTTAATTTTGCACCTTCTGGCGATGCGACATCTAGTGGCGCTTCTTCGCTTAATTCTGCACCTTCTGGTGATGCCGCTTCTAGTGGTGCTTCTTCACTTAATTCTGCACCTTCTGGTGATGCCGCTTCTAGTGGTGCTTCTTCGCTTAATTCTGCACCTTCTGGCGATGCGACATCTAGTGGCGCTTCTTCACTTAATTCTGCTCCTTCTGGCGATGCCGCTTCTAGTGGTGCTTCTTCACTTAATTCTGCGCCTTCTGGTGATGCCGCTTCCAGTGGTGCTTCTTCACTTAATTCTGCGCCTTCTGGCGATGCCGCTTCTAGTGGTGCTTCTTCACTTAATAAATTTTCTTCCGGATTTTCTTGAACAGCTGCTTCAGGTTCCGCTGTTGGATTTTCTTGAGTTTGTAAAGTTTCAGCAGGAGAATTTTCTTCTTCAGTTGGTGGCGCAGCGGACTCTTTTGCTTCAACAACGGGAGGATTCGTTGATAAACCAGCACCTTCGATATCTGGCTTATCTTCAGCATCTAAAACACCAGCAGCAATTTCTCCACTACTTCCATCAATAAACCCGATGGAAGGATCTGGTGCTTTTGAAATACTATTCATTTCAGGGAAGGAAATATCTGGTGAAGGCTCGTCTTCACCTTTGTGATCACCCGATTTTACGGAAGACCCCATTTCAGAGCTTGAAACAAAGCTGCTAACCTCATCAGAATCATAATCGGATAAATTTGCCCCTGCAAAATCATCTCCAATCGTAATCGCTTCGGCCTCAAAAGGGGCTTCATAACGCAAGCCACCTATGACTCCTCTAGATCTTTCAATTACAGTTGTAAGTCTTAAATTTGGAATACTGACTCGATATATTTTAGATAATCCTTCTGCAAGTTGAAAAACTGTTGCAGAAATCCCAATAATTCTCTTATTTAAAAAAAAACGGAGTTGTTGAATTGTTCCTCTATCTGAGGGATCTTCTAAGGCAACATACAAAACAGAATTTTCTTCACCAAGACCAAAACAACTATAGTGAATAGCTAAATCTATCGGTATAAAACTTTGATAACTTTCATCAAGCAAAGATATCGCTTTATCAGATAAAGCATTAACTCTAAAATACCTTTGCAGATATTCTTGAATTTGCTCTGGCGAAGCGATATTTAATGAACGTAATATACGAACAGGGTTTTCGCCCAGTTCTTTACATGTTTTTCTTAAGGCTATCAGCTCTCCAGAAGACAGGTACCCATCTTGCTGCATAACCTGAAGCAAATCGTACATATGTCTTTCCTTAGACCTTAAGTTTCCTTTGTTTGTAATTGATTCTCTTGACTCATGGTACTTTGATCTTAAGCTATTTTAGTTGATGGGGGACTATCAGTTCCTTCCCAGATATGAAATTGACGATTTAAAACAGGAAATTAAATTATGAGCCGTTCCGACCTCGCTTCAGAAAGAAAAACCCAAATAATTAATGCAACGATTGAGTGCATTACACGCTATGGCTATAGCAATTTTTCGATGCAAGATGTGGCGAGAGTTGCAGATGTATCTAAAGGGATTATTCATTATTATTTTTTAAATAAAGAAGATCTCATGATGACTGTTCTTGATCACGTAAGTGCAGACATTGAAAATCTTCTTCATTCTGGTGATTTAAACCCAGATCCAATAGCAAGGCTTTCTAACGTCATCTGGATGTGCTCAAGCGTCGTTCAAAATAAAAGAGAATATTATCGAATTAATATGGACTTTTGGACTCAAATAGACCAAAAAGAAAAAGTCCGTCAAGAAATAGCAAGTCACTATGCTAAGTTTAGAAATTCCATAGCCGTCATCATTCAACAAGGAATTTCTCAAGGAGTTTTTCGTAAAGGAGATTCAGCTCAATTTGCCAGTATGATTATAGCTATGATTGACGGCATTGCTTTACAGTGGCTTTTCGATGAAGGAGTGTATAATTACGACGAAATTGTAAAGAATTGTGAAGAAGCTATTTTGAATTTTTTAGTAAAAAAGTAACATAATCAGGAAATTTAATTTTAGTGTACTTATGTAAATTAAAAAAATATAGAAAAGATATTTCTCTCCTTCTTTTAATTGCAGGTTCTTTTTTTATATCTTTATTCCTTAGTAATCCTGTATTTTCAGAAGACTTAAATAATAGTATTGAACAAGAAATTTCAACAAAAATTTCTTATATAACCCCTAAAAAAGCTGAAGGTTTAATAATAGCATCTATAGATTTTGTTGGAAATAATAAAACAAATGATGTTGTTATTGAAGATAACATAGAGCTAAAAGATCAAAATATATTTACTGTTGAAAAATTGAAAATTTCTTTACAAAATTTAAAAAATTTACAAGTTTTTTCTAAAATTGATGTGAAATTAAGCTTAAATGAAAATAATCAAATCATAATTATATTTGAATTAGATGAAAAATGGACTCTGTTACCTTATTTTTTAGCTGGATCTGGTGGAGGCACATCGTATCTTGTTTTAGGTCTTTATGAAACAAACTTTATAGGAAGACTTTATACATTTAATTTCACATATGGATGTAAAAACGAAAATTGTTCTACTTTTGTTTATTTTAGAAACCCAAGTGTTTTAGGAAGTCGTTTTAATTTAGTTAATTATATGACTAGAGAGCACAATATATTTCATACATATAATAAAAACAGAGAAGTAACAGGTACTTTTGCTAATAAAAGAGATATGCTAAATTTATTTACGGATATTAAAGTTACACCTACTTTATTTTTAGGTTTTGGAGCTTTATATTCAAAAAATGAAATAACAGATGACGGAATTAATTCTGCCGACTCCTTAACAAATAAAAAAAATAATTATCTTTCTCCTCCATCATCTTCATCAGTTGCTTTAGAAGGTAGGTTAACATTAGGAAAAATAAATTATGATGGCATGAAAGTGGATGGCGTCAATTTTGTTTCTATTTTAGATACAACTGGAGAATCATACAAAGCACAAAATGACAATTATACTTCGTTAAATAGCACACTACAATTTTATCATCCTAATATAAATTTAGGTTTATTTACCATACCCCTCCCAAGATTATCTTATTTAGCAATACGAAGTAATATCAGTGTCACTTCAAGTAATGTTCTTTCACAACAATATTTTATTGGTGGTCTTGATAAAATAAGAGGTTTTTATGATGGAGAATTTTCCGGTAAATTATCGTCCTTTAGCAATTTTGAATTAAGAATACCAAGCTATGTAAATGATTACATCGCTATTCAACATGCATTTTTCTCTGATGTTGGATATGCTGCCAATACATTTTCTGAAATGTTTTCAAACTACACAGGAGTGAGTGTAGGAACTGGAATCCGTATTTTACCTTTAAAAGTAAATAGAGTAGCTTTACGTATAGATTATGCTTATACGTTAAATCCATTTCATACCTATGGTTTTAATTTTGGATTACTGCAATTTTTTTAGAAAATATTTTATTAAATTAACAAAGAAGTTCTTTATTATTTCTAATAAAGAACTTCTTTTGCTTTTAAAAACAAGAATACAACCTAAAATTAACCTAACAAGCGCATTGCTGCACCAGGGCTTTGGTTTGCTTGAGCAAGTACAGCCACACCACCTTGTTTGAGGATGTTGGACTGAGCCAATTTTGCAGTTTCTTCAGCAAAGTCAGTGTCACGAATACGGCTATTCGCAGCAGAATAGTTTTCGGATTGTACGCTTAAGTTAGAAATTGTAGAGTATAGACGGTTTTGCAACGCACCCATATCTGCACGGAACTCAGATACTTTTGAAATCGCATCATCAAGTTTGGTGATAGAAGCTTGAGCGCGCAATTTAGAATCGGTGATACCTCCTTCTTCTAAAGAAACACCAGTAGATTCTAAAGATTCATCACTTGCACGACCAATTCCTAGACCAACTGTACTTGTATTGATCTTATCAAAGTTAAGTCTAATGATGTTCACTGGATTACGAGCAAACTCTTCATTAAATGGATCACTTTGACCATCTGTCGCTTCACTCCAGTTTTTACCAACTTGAACTTCTAGTGGTGGAGGATTTGATTTTTTAGTCATATCTTCTGGCAAGCCACCATCAGCTTCTTCTGGTTTACCAGTTAATAATAAAGTACCATTATATTCTGTTGAATTTGTTATACGATCGACTTCATCTTTTAGAGCATTAAATTCTTTGTGAATAAATCCGCGTTCTTTATTCCCAATTGTATCTGAAGCACCTTGAACAGCAAGCTCACGTAAACGAGATAGAATATTTCCAATTTCATTCATTCCACCTTCGGCAGTTTGAAGTAGTGAAATACCGTCACTAGCGTTACGTTTTGCCATGTTAAGACCACGAACGTCCGCTTTCAATTTTTCGCTAATTGCAAGACCCGCAGCATCATCTGAAGCCTTGTTAATGCGATAACCTGAGCTTACTTTCTCAATGGACTCATCATTTTGCTTGGTTGTAATACTCAAAGCTCTTTGAGCATTAAGGGATTGGATGTTGGTTTGTATACGCAAACCCATAGCTGGTCTCCTCCATGAAACTCACCACAGTCCAAAACCACTTGGTACGGGGTGCGGCCATCCTTGGCCTAACTAAGAAAAATGTACCGCAGGCGAATTACCATGCGTACATTTTGCATATCGGAAAAGATTTTCTAGACTGTAGGCAATTTTTTCTTTTTTTATTTATCTGAATTTAGCAATGCATCTATTGAGTGGGGACAGATAGGATCAATTAGTTTTTTAATAGCTCTAGCAAGATTTCTAATTTCAAGTTGCGCTCCTTCATGATCACGCAATTTTATAAAATGCACAGTCGCTTCAAGGGAGGCTGTCCAAACAAGAGAATTTTTAAAACTGATAGGCATAATCATGCGAGCCTGCTCTTTACAAACACCGAGCTCTAATAATTTTTTATAGGAAGAAAAACCATGTTCAATGGCGTTCATATAAATAGAACGTGCTTCTTCATTAGAGTCGACAAGCTCACCTTCTTGTGAAGCTTGCTTGTTACTTTTGTGTTGTTTACGAAATTCAGATGGAATATGAAATTCAGGATCAAACTCAACATACCTTCCCGATACTTCATTCCAAGTTGTTGCTGCTTCTCTAAATTCACCACTTGTATAAGCACAACCAACTTGATGCTTATATAATTGTCTACAAACAACTTCAGAGACGCCTTCTAAAGTAAAGGTAAATACGACATGACGAAAGGGACTCATGTGCTTGTGAGCAGCGAGATATTTAATAAGTTTTATATCTTTGTCATCCATTTCTGTTTTTCTTTTTCCAAAACTTACGCGTGCTGCATTTACAACAGAAAGATCGCTGCCCATACAATCTGACAGTGTTACCTTACCATCGTCTACTTCAATTGCTGTTCCAATAAGTTCTTTTATCATTTGAATATTCTCCTAATGCGACAAGATAGAAAGATCTTGTTAGTAGAAAAAAGTGCAGGATTTTAGCCAAAAAAGCAACATCTCTAATAATTGATTAATAGTAGAGCAATCCAATAAACTCAAACAAGGGAATACAAAAAAATTCTTTTCTTTAAAGGAAGAAAACTGGTGGAAAAAGCCATGTTTAACGAGACGTCAAGTTATGAAAACTTAAAATCAAATCTTGAAAATAGATTTGATTTATCACCTTTAAAATCTGAATTTTTATTATTTTGGCAAAAATGGAGTTATCTCCATATTCAACTCTTTTCAGAACTCCAGATAGGTGTTTATAAAACATTTATGGCTCCTGAAGATTTAGAGCTCATTACTCAAAAATTTATGAAAAAAAGGCTTGGCATTATTTCTGCCTTTACCCAAAGAATGAAAAATCATCCCGAGTTTAAAAATGAAATTACTTTATTTAGAAATGTAATAAATGAGCATGATGAAAATTTTAAAACAATTTTAAAACAAATTCTGAGTAAACTTTTAATTGAACTAAATAGATTACAATCACTTCGTAAAGTAACAAATGCATATAAAAATAATCAATATTCTTTGGGAGGATAATTCCAAATGACAAAATGTAGCTCCCTTGAAAGTATTATAAATGATTCCAAAAAATCAAATTTTTCAAATTTTCTTAGCTTTATTGAAGGAGATGTCGGAAAGTCTCTCTCAAATATTCAAGAAAGACATGCAACGCATGTTTTAAAAAAATCTAAAAAAATTGCCTTTATTGCACCACAACTTCCACACCCTTGTGAACTTGAAATATGGAATTATTGTGTCAATAAATTAGGTTTAGAAGGCGCTTTATACACTCATATAAGTGAAGAAAAAGCTTTTATTCAATTTGCAAAACTATTAAATAATTCTAATACAACACTTTATTTAACATGTTATACACTAGATTCCATGAATGAAAATAAAACATTTTTATCTGGTTTAGAAAAAGAACTTGAGGATTATTCACTTATTGTATCCTTAGGAGAAAACTCTTTAGCAAGTTACCAAGCATCAAAAGTCAAAAGAAATAACTTTTCTCGTCTTATTATTTGGCAAAATGCTCCAAGACCGCCGCACGCTAATTTAGGGGCAAGATCTCCCAATGGCTCACCCTTACCAAATATTGCAAGGGAACGAACCGTTCGAAAAGAAGTTTTAAAAAATGCGGATCTTATTTTATGTTTTGATAAAGATGGAGCTACTTGGTCCTATCTTGAAGATGTCAGTTCACAAAGAATCCGTCGTGTTTCACGTGGTTTGAATTCTCAAAGATATTCAGCTGAAATTTCTTCTTTTCGAAGAATTGAATTGAGAGCATCTTTAGGCCTCCCCGAATCCGATTTTATATTTTTCCATTTAGGACCACTTGAAATAGAATCAGGTGCCTTGGATTCCGTTTTTGCCTTTAAAAACTTGTTACAAAGCAATCCCACATTTCAAGGCAGAGCAAGGCTTTGTTTTTGTGGAACGGGCGCAGCCGCTGCTGATATCAGACAAAGTGTTGTTGAATTAAACATTGATGACCATGTTTATTTTTTAAATCCAAATGGAGACGGCCTTAAAGAAATAGCAGGAAATCAGTTTTCCTGCATCATTTCCGTTTGTGATGCCGTAATTCATGCCCCTATTGCACCCGTTAACGGAAATGCACTTAAATTTTTAGATAGCACTTATGATGTCATGTGTGCACTTTCTTCAGATATCATCATTATTTCTAATGGTAATAATTGGATTGGAGAATGGGTAAGCCGATTTTATAAAACGTTTTCTTCTGGAAGCATTCATAGTTTAGCAAGACTCATGCAAGAAACTATTGAAAAACAAGACAAAGTAACAAATGTTAAACACGCAATAAAAAAAGCGATTGCAAATGAGTTTCCATTTGAAAAAATTTCAAATGAAATATCTGAAATTTTTAAATCACTTATTGTTGTTACACCAGCGATTGATACAGAAAACACTTCAAAAATAATAAATCAAATTGAAGAAATGGTTATTGCAAAACAATATATTGATGCCATTAATTTAATTTCTCAAGCATTTCAAAAAAACAATCTTTCTGTCGTTCAGCAAGGAAACTTATTTAGATTAATCGGAGATTGTTTCACAAAACTTGGTGACTTAGACAATGGGGTTTCAAATTATACCAAAGCACTTGAACTCGACCCTTACTGTGCAAAATGTTTTATTGGTTTAGGAACAGTTGCTTTACAAAGAAATAACTACAATGTAGCTGTTCCTCAATTTCAAAAAGCAATTAGTTTAGCTCCAAACGATGACATGGCAAGCCTTGGTCTTGGTTTAGCATTTGAAGGTTTAAATGAGTTGAAAGAAGCTCTTTCTTGGACAATACGAGCTTGTCATTTAAAAGCAGACAATACAGTAGCTATTTTTAATTTGGTAAAGCTTTCTTTTGAATTAGAAGAATTTGCCGATGCGGAAAGAGTTTTAATTCGTTACTTAGGACTCCATCCCCATGATGTAAATATGATTTATACTCTTGGCACCATTGCTTTTAAAACAGGTAAAGTAGATATTGCTCTTCAATTAATGGAAAATATATTATCTCTTGATCCAATGAATAGCAGAGCTCATAGCCTAATTAATCAAATACAGAGACAAGAATTACAAAAGAAACCAGCTTAAAAAAGATAACTTGCATTATTAAATGCTCAAGATTTTGGAGGTAATAACAATGGCTGATGTAAGGGTAAATGGCAAAAGAGTTCCACCATTGCAAAGTATAGATACGTTATCAATATTAGTAAATAAATTAGAGGCTATTGCACAAAAAAACAATAGCGCTTTGACTTCAATTTGTATAAATAATAGTAATATTGATATTGATAATCCAGAATATCTTCGTTTAAAGCTTGAAAATGAAGACACGATAGATGTAAAGTTAGATACCCCAGAACAACTTTCTTACGAAAGCCTTCAAGTTGCCCTTGATATGGCAGGACTTCTTGTATTTGATTTAAAAGTTGTAACTTTAAAACTATGGGATTCTGGAAAAAACTATGAGAAAAGCTTAGAAACTCTTCTTAATGACTGTAATTTATTTTTATCATTAGGAGCAAGGCCCATATATTTATTAAATAAAGACCCCGAAAATTTAGAACCAGATGCTCAAGTTTTTTTAAGACAACTTGATACTATCGCTTATCATGTTGAAGATGCTACGTTACTTGCAGTACATGAGCATGCAAAAGAAGCTTGTTATGTCCTTGTGGGAATGGTTAAACCTGCCATAGAACGCTGGATTGGATTGAGTGCCAAATTTGCTCAAATACTTGATATTAATACAGTAACAAACAATCTAGTTATTTCTTAACATAATAAAATTCAGCGCAACAAATAATATAAATAAACTCTTGCCTATAAAATTCATTTGATATATCAAAAAAACACTGTTACGTTACCTTTTATCTTAAGGGAATGTAATAAGAATAATCGTGTTTTCTGTAAGGAGTCCTCTATAATGGCAAATAAAGAAAGAATCGACAAACAACATCGCTATCCTTGGGCAGTTATTGAAACTGCTGTACAATTTTATTTTCAACAAAACATGACTTTTCGTTCTGTTTCTGAAAAAATGTCTACACATGGCGTAGAAGTTTCTCATAAAACTGTTTACGAATGGGTTCAAAAATTCGGTGATAATGTTGATAAAAAATCACGCAAACGCATTCCAAGTTACGAAGTAGAAGAATCTTACATTAAATGTAACGGTGACTGGAAATACATGTACCGCGCTCGCGATCGCCAAGACTCTACTTTAAGTATTTGCATGCGCGATAAAAAGAATTTAACTTCTGCAAAGTCTTTCTTTAAAAAATCTTTAGAAAGCAACTAATTAAATATTTTTAAATCATTTTATATTTAATTTAATGTCCTCTCCTTTTGGTGAGGACTTTTTTTATGCGTTTTATATCCATATTTTAAAAAATTTTGAATCCCTTCTCCCTTACTTGACTTATTTATAAATTTAGATTAATTCTAATTTAAGCATTAGTATAACTTTTGCGGTTCATAGGAATCAGGTTCTTATATTTTTAAAGAATTGAACTTGTCTAATTTTTGGAGGTTTTTATGTCACGTTTTCTTGGTGTTTCTGAATCCTTTCCAACCTTTTCTGTTCCTTCTGTTGTTTCTTTAGAAAAAGGAAAAGAGTTTGCTATAATTGATAATGAAAAAATAAAAGGAAGATGGTCCGTATTCTTTTTTTGGCCTATGGATTTTACTTTTGTATGCCCAACAGAAATAGCTGAATTTAATAAATCTTATAAACAATTTTTAGATCGCGAAACAGATCTCTTTGGAGCAAGTACAGACAGTCAATATGTTCACTTAGCTTGGAGACAAAATCACGAAGACTTAAAAGGTCTTTTATTCCCTATGCTCGCAGATAATAAAAAGGAATTAAGTGAAGCTTTAGGCATTCTCCATCCAACGGAAAAAGTTCCTTTTAGAGCAACATACATAGTTGATCCAGAAGGTTTGATTCGATGGGTAAGCGTGAATGATCTCTCCGTCGGACGCAATGTGAAAGAAGTATTACGTACACTTGATGCATTGCAAACAGATGAATTGTGTCCATGCAATTGGGAAAAAGGACAATCCACTATTAAGTAACAATAAAAGCGCCACTTGAAACAGTGGTCTTTTTTTAAAATGGAAATGAAAGGCAATTTAAATGGAAACCCAAAATTTGTTAAATGCATTCATAGAAAATTATACTGAAAAATTAGACGGATTAGCGGTTAAAGATTTGAAACTAAATTTTGAAAAAGTAACAACTTCAGGACAACTTGACACAGAAGAGTTATCTTTGTTAATAATATCTCTTGGAAAAATGCTTGATTTTGAGGGATTGAAATTAGTAGGTATTGAAATTGCAAGAACAAATCAAATTCCAGATACACAAATTAATGAAGCTTTGCAAATTCCAGCAATTATGGGAATGTTAAATACTTATTATAAGTTTAGATTTTTTTCTGAAAAAAATGATTCTAACGCTTCTACAGAATATGGTTCGCCAGGTTTAAGAATGAATGCACTTGCAAAACCATTTATGGGAAAAGAAAAGTTTGAAATTATCTCACTTGCAATTAGTATTTTAAATAGCTGCGAAAAATGTGTCATTTCACATGAAAAAGCAGTTATGGATTTAGGAGTTTCAAGAAATAAAATTCATGATGTTATGAAGCTAACTTCTATTGTAAAAGGACTCAGCTCACTTTAATGCTCTTGTTTTATTCTTGGTTTTTTAAGATACTGTGGTTAAAAAAATATGAAAATAAATAAATGTAATAAGGAATAAATTAAAAAAGTGATACTAGATACACATTCCTTTATAAATATCATATTAATAGGTACCACTGTTACTTTTTTAGCATCTTGTCTTGGGGCATTGCCCATTTTTTTCCTAAAAAATATTTCAACCAAAACAAGAGATATCTTAATGGGTATAAGCGCTGGTGTTATGCTTGGCGCTGTTTGTTTTTCACTTATAAATCCTGCTATTACTTTAGCCGAAATTAAATTTACAAATAAATTAACAGTTGCAAGTTACATTGCTTTATTTGTTTTTTTAGGTAGTTTTGGAATAAGTTACCTTAATAAAAAAATTCCTCACGAACATTTTTTAAAAGGAAAAGAAGGCGGCGAAAGTAAAGCATTAAAACGAATTTGGTTGTTTATTTTAGCAATCACAATTCATAATTTCCCAGAAGGTCTTGCTGTAGGTGTTGGCTTAGGAAGCGGCGAAGTAAAAATTGCTTTGCCCATAATCATTGGAATTGCTCTTCAGGACATTCCAGAAGGACTTGTTGTTGCTTTATCTTTAAAAGCTTACGGATATTCTAATAAATACGCTATAAATGCTACTTTAATAGCAGGTCTTGCTGAATCTTTTGGAGCGCTTTTAGGCTGTCTTGCAACAACAATTTCAAACTCGCTCCTTCCAGCAGGTTTGGCTCTTTCCGCAGGCGCCATGCTTTATGTGATATGCGGAGAAATGATACCAGAATTACATCGATCCGGGAATGAATCCAAAGCAACCACAGGATTTATTTTTGGTTTTATTTTAATGCTTTTTTTAGATGTGGGCTTAAGCTGGTAACCCCCTTTATCTCTTTAAAATTTATCTATTTTTAATAATTGTACTTGTATAAGGGAATATTTTTTTCTAAGAGAAACTGACCGTGTGAACAGACATAAATAACCGGAGGTTTGCATCATGATTGAACGTTATTCCCGCCCAGAAATGAAAGCTATCTGGACCGAAGATGCCAAATATGCATCTTGGGCTGAAGTTGAAAAAGCTCACCTCTCTGCTCTTGTCGATTCAGGTGAAGCCCCTATTGAGGTTTTAAGCGTATTTGACGCTGCTTTAAAGAGCAAAAAACCATCTGACTTTCTTAATAGAGAGCAGGAAACAGGCCATGATGTTATTGCTTTTGTATCTGAAGTTGGTGACGCTATGGGAGACAAAGGACATTTTCTGCATAAAGGACTAACGAGTTCCGATGTCCTAGACACAAGCCTTTCCCTCCGCACACGAAAATCCCTTCAAATTATTTCAAATACCCTTCAAAAACTTAGAGAAAATTTAACAAACCAAGCTTTTCTTCATGTAAATACGGTTTGCATTGGCCGGACCCATGGAATTCATGCCGAACCAATGAGTTTTGGCCAAGTTCTTTCTAGCCATTTTGCTGAATTTCAAAGAGCGCATCACGAAATTTTAGATGCACAAAAATTAATGTCCTTTGGAAAACTTTCAGGAGCTGTGGGAACATATTCTCAATTAAGTCCAAAGTTTGAAATGGCAGTATTAAATAAATTAGAATTAGAACCTGAACTTGTTGCCACCCAAGTCATTCCAAGGGATCGCCTTGTTGCTGTTGCTAGCGCTATCTTAGCAGCAACCAACGCTGTAGATCGTTTTTCCACAAACGTTCGTCATTGGGCACGTACTGAACTTGGTGAAGTTTTAGAGCCATTTGGTAAAAAACAAAAAGGCAGCTCTGCAATGCCTCACAAAAAAAACCCTATTCTTGCCGAAAACCTTTGTGGTTTAGCTCGCACAATACGTGGTTTTGCTGGAATGTTATCTGAAAACGTAGCGCTATGGCATGAAAGAGATATTTCACATAGTAGCGTAGAACGTATGGCTCTTCCAGATATTTTCGTAACTGCCGATTTTATGATCTCCCGTTGCGCTTCTTTAATTGAAGGCATGCAAATTCGCCCCGAAGCCATGAATGCGACTCTTTGGAGAACTGGTGGATTGTGGGCAAGCCAAAGTGTATTAACAGCCCTTGTATCAAGCGGAATGAATCGTACCGAAGCCTATGAACTTGTTCAATCTATTGCATTAAATATCTCTGCAAAAGTAACTACATCTGGAGTTGCCCAAAAACAATTTTTAGATGATCTTCTTGCGAATAAAAAAGTTTGTGAAATTGTAGGAAGCAAAACAATTTCAGCTCTTTTTGAAACAGATCGTTACATTAGTTCCGCTCCTGTTACTTTTAAACGTGTTTTTGGAATCACTCCTGAAGAATTTAACCGTAAAAAGACAGAACAAGTTAATCAAAAAGTTCCATCACTTCAAAAAGTAATTAAAGTAACAGTAGAACTTCTTCCTGATGTGCTTGACACCGAGGCAAAAACAATTGCAAACGATATGAAGCTCTCTGGCAACGCCGTGATCAGCTTGCGTCAACAAAAGTCCTTCTTTATTCGCATGGCTGGTGATGCTTCCCCAGAAAACATAAATAAATATGCTTGTGAGGTTTTGCATAATCCTGTTATCGAGCAGTATAAGGTTGAGGTCGTCCAATGAAGAAAAAAACCTTAATACCGGTTTTTCCTGGAACTAATTGTGAAAAAGAATCTTTGTTATGGATTTCAAATAACTTAGATACCGAAGCTGAATTTCTAGATTTAGAAAAACATTCTTCGCTTACGGCGAATGAAATTGACGCTATTTTTATTCCAGGTGGATTTAGCTACGGAGATTATTTAAGAGCGGGAGCCATTGCTTCACGCACGAAAGAAATGGCATTCATAAAAGAAAAATCTAAAGAAAATATTCCCATTTTAGGAATATGTAATGGTTTTCAAATTTTATGTGAAACAGGTCTACTTCCTGGTGCTTTGATAAAAAATATCACTCGTCAGCATCACCATTTTCCTGTTTCAATAAAAATTGATCCCAGTTTTTTAGACTTAAGTAACACTGAAAATAAATGTGTTTGGATTCCAAAATTCAGTCCTAAAAATTTAGAAAATGTAAAAAAAACGTTTTCTACTGAATTTTTAATTCCTATGTCTTGTGGAATGGGAAATTGGCTTCCGCCTCTTAACGAAACAGACAAAATAAATGCAGAAAAAAATGCGATTGTTTATTACAATCACAATGAAAATGGAAGCTATAAATCCATTGCAGGAATTACAAACGAATCAGGAACAATTTTTGGTATGATGCCGCATCCTGAACGCGCTTCAGATAGTTTTGTGGGTGGTACGGAAGGACTTCTTTTCTTACTTGGGATTTCCCAATCCAGAAAAATCAAAATAAAAGCTGGTAGTCCACTAGAAAAATTTTCTGAAAATATAAACAGGGGAGTGAGCTAAGATGTTTGATACATCCCTCATAACAAAAGAGTTTTTAACACAAGCAATTCAATTCGGTTTAAATGAAGAAGAATTGAAAACGTTTTGCAAACAGCTTGGCAGATTGCCATCTTACGAAGAACTTGCCGTATGTGGTGCCCTTTGGAGTGAACATTGCTCTTATAAATCATCGCGAGTTCACTTAAAACGTTTTCACACAGAAGAACCTTGGGTTATTCAAGGTCCTGGTGAAAATGCGGGCGTTGTAGCTATTAATAAAAATTATGGCATTGCTTTTAAAATGGAATCACATAATCACCCAAGTTATTTGGAACCTTATCAAGGTGCCGCAACTGGGGTTGGCGGCATTTTAAGAGATATTTTTTGTATGGGCGCTTATCCAATTGCAAGTTTAAATTGCTTGCGTTTTGGAGAAGGAACGTGGAATGCAAGGCTCATTCGTGACACCGTTCGCGGAATTGGAGATTACGGAAATTCCGTTGGCGTTCCTACTGTTACAGGCGATATCAGTTTTCATCATAATTATAGCAAAAATATATTAGTAAATGCTTTTAATGCTGGAATTATACATAAAGACAAAATATTTAGAGGAATTCTTTCTGAAGCGAGTGAAGAACAAATTGTTCCACTTAAAAAGAAAGCAGAACAAGTTCTTCCTAAAATTAAAGTAACAAACGAAGTAATACCAGAAGTAAACGAAACTCTTTTTCCAGAAAAAGAAAATGTTCTCATTTATTTTGGTTCAGCTACAGGTCGAGATGGTGTTCATGGAGCAACCATGAGCAGCTCTGAGTTTTCAGGGACAGGTGCCGCTTTAAAACCAACTGTTCAAGTTGGTGATCCTTTTGCTGAAAAAGTACTTCTTGAAGCCACATTATCTTTAATTGAAAAAAAATTAACGGTTGGTTTACAAGATATGGGAGCCGCTGGGTTAACATCAAGTTCTGTCGAAATGGCTGGGCGTTCAGGATGCGGTGTTGCCATCGATTTAAATAAAGTTCCACAAAGAGCAAGCAATATGCAAGCCTGGGAAATTTTATTAAGTGAATCACAAGAGCGTATGTTGTGCGCTGTTTCACCTAACAATATAGATGCCGTTTTAAATGAACTTGAAAAATTTAATATTTCATATGCTGTTGTCGGTAAGGTAAATTATACGGGATTATTTACTTGTATTTTTGATAACAAAATTGTTACGGCAACCCCAGTAAATATTTTAGTAGAAGATATTCCAAGATACGAATGGCCAATTCAAAATAAAGAAGAATATTTAAATAATCATAAAGTCATTAAAAACGAAACATGTGAAAATTCTTGGGATGGAGAAAATCATTCTAAAAATCTTTCCTTATCTTTAAATGCAGAAAACAAAGAAGCTCATAAAGATATTTTATCCAATTTAAATTTAGAAAATTTTATTGAAAAATATCCTAAATTAATTTCAAAACTTTATTCTCATCCAACAAATGCAAGCAGATCACCGGTATATCATAATTATTGTTCTACCGTTCAAGGTAACACAATTGCAGCTGTAGGTTCTTTACAATCCGCATCCGCTGGTATTGTTCGTTTACCAGAATATGCTCAAGAAGTCGATTCACAAGGTAACAAAACAAAAACGGGAGCCGCTATTGCAGGTGGATGTGAAGAACGTTGGGTAGAATTAAATCCTTTTGATGGTTCTGGATTATCTGCCTTAAAAATTGCTCGTAAAATAATTGCATCGGGAGCTGTTCCTTTAGCAATGACAGATTGCCTAAACTTTGGTAGTCCACGCTCTCCCGAAGTCATGCGCCAAATTTCCGATGCGGTTGATGGAATTAATATTGTAGCGAAACATCTACATATTCCTATAGTAAGTGGAAATGTAAGTTTAAATAACCAAACTTCAGGCCGCCCTATTCCTCCAACTCCCATGCTTGGCATAGTAGGAAGAGTAGATGATTTCAGTAAAGTACCATTAGACTCCTTACCTCATCGCTTTTTTGAAAAATCCAATGAGAAATCTGTGTTTCTTTATCATATTTCCATTAAAGATGCTTTTGAAAATTCAAGCTATGAAGCATCTCAAACTGCTTGGTTACTTGGTGGTGAGAACTCCAATTGTCCGAAACTTGTTTTGACAAATGAAAAAGAATTATGGCAATGTATTTTAAATACAATCCAAAAATTAAGTCCTAAAATTACAGTGCCTGTTGGACATGGTGGCTTAATTGGTTCTTTAATTTCACTATCCTTAAAATCAAAAAGTGCTTTAGATCTTTCTAGCCAAACTTGGAAAACTTCTACAAAAACACTTTTTGCGGAAGGTAACATGGGATTTATAGTTGGCTTTGATTCCAAAGAAAAAGCAGATATTTTCATGAATCAAGAATTTTTAAACTTGAATGTAAATAAAATTGCGGAACTCAAACATAAAGACTCTGAAATTTCAATGCCTTTATTTAATTTTGACAATGTTTACGCTAAATATTCGCAATCTTTAAAACAATATTTTGAAACGTTATCTTGTGCAAATAAGGAAACAATCTAATGTGCGGTGTTTTTGGAGTTACAAACGCAGAAAATGCTTCAAAAATTGCTTATCTTGGCCTCTTTGCTCTTCAGCATCGCGGTCAAGAGAGTGCAGGGATTTCAACTACAAATGAAAAAATTATAAATACACATAGAAATACAGGCCTTGTTTTTGATGTTTTTAAAGAGAATGATCTTTTAAAACTAGAAGGAAACAATGCAATAGGACATGTTCGTTACAGTACTGCAGGTGGTAATATTGGTGCTAATGTGCAACCCATTACAGCTCGTATTGGCGGAATTCCTGTTTCTTTATCTCATAATGGCAATATCGTAAATTCTGAAGAAATTCGAACTTTTCTTGAAAATTCAGGTGCTATTTTACAAGCCACAGCAGATACCGAACTTATTCTACACATCATGGCACGAAGTAACAAAACTACTTTTATTGAAAAATTAAAACATTCTTTTGAAGAATTATCTGGAGCTTTTTCATTATTAGTATTAACGCCTACTCATCTTTATGCCGTTGTTGATGCTTGCGGTTATCGTCCTCTTTCCTTAGGTAAAATGAAAAACGAAAATGGCATTCCAAGTTGGGTATTATCTAGCGAAACTTGTGCAATGGATTTAGTTGGAGCTGAATTTGTTCGAGATATAGCTCCTGGTGAAATTTTATCAATAGAATTAGCAACAGGACTAACACAAAGTAACATTTTTAACTTAACAGAATTTCAAAATAGAAAATTACAACATTCAAAATGCATTTTTGAACATGTTTATTTTTCAAGACCAGATAGTCTTGTTTGGAATATATTAGCAAATGATGCTCGTTTTGCGATGGGTGAAGAACTTTCAAAAAATAATCCTGTCGATGCTGACATGGTAATTGCAGTCCCCGATAGCGGCGTTCCTATGGCAATGGGTTACGCAAAAGCATCTGGAATTCCTTATCGTATTGGATTGATTCGAAATCACTATGTAGGACGAACGTTTATTGAGCCCACTCAAAACGTGCGAAATTTTAAAGTAAGACTTAAATTAAATCCCGTTAGAGAAACTGTAAAAGGCAAACGTATTATAGTTATTGATGACAGTATTGTTAGAGGAACTACTTCTCGTAAAATTATTGAACTCCTTCGTGAAGCAGGAGCGAAAGAAGTTCATATGAGAATTGCTTCCCCTCCTGTTAAATACCCATGTTATTACGGAATAGATACCCCAAAACGCAAAGAACTTTTAGCGCAAGTAATGACTTCTCTTGAAATGAATGAATATTTAAAATCAAATACATTAGAATTTTTATCTGAAAACCAGTTACTTCAAGTTATGCAAAGCTTTCAAACTTCCTCTTTAAATAAGAAAGAAGAATCTTTAAATGGAGGCTGGTGTACGGCATGTTTTTCTGGAAACTACCAAGATGAAATTGCCCAAAAAAAAGGTTGTATTGAAAAACTAGGAGCAATCTAAATGAGTCCTAAAAATAGTGTCAGTATTATCATGGGAAGCCATTCTGATTATGAAACCTTAAAACATGCTGAAGAAATTTTAATTGAATTTCAAATTCCCTACGAAATTCAAGTTATCAGTGCCCACAGAACTCCCGAACTCATGTTTGAATTTGCAAAATCAGCGACAAAAAAAGGGATCCAAGTTATCATTGCAGGAGCTGGTGGGGCGGCTCATTTACCTGGCATGGTAAGTGCATTAACAACTCTCCCCGTTTTAGCTGTTCCTGTTCAATCAAAATCATTAAATGGATTAGACAGTTTACTTTCCATAGTGCAAATGCCAGGTGGCATTCCAACTGCAACTTTTGCTATAGGAAATGCAGGTGCAACAAACGCAGCTTTATTTGCAATTCAAATTCTTTGTTTACATGATAAAAATTTAGCACAAAAACTAGTTCAATGGCGCAAAAATAGAGCGGATAAAGCTCTTGACGGTAATGAAATCGTTCAGGAAAAATATTTAAAATCTCTTAAAAAACAAGGAAAAAAAGAGGTATGAAAACGATTGGAATTTTAGGAGGTGGTCAGTTAGGAGGGATGCTCTCTGAATCCCTTTTAAAATATGGAGCCAAGGTTGCTTTTTATGATCCTGAACCAACTTCTCCTTCATTTCATCGATCCCCTCTTCATTTTCAGGGTTCATGGAACGATTTTGATAAGTTGAAAGAGTTTTTTTCCCTATGTGATGTTGTTACTTATGAGTTTGAAAATGTTTCCACGGAACTTCTGGAATCCCTTGTTAAAGTAACAGGGAAAAAAATATATCCCTCCGAAAGTGTTTTAACCGTTACTCAAAATAGATTTTATGAAAAAACATTTTTAAAAGAAAATAACATTCCTGTTTGTCAATTTGCATTTGCAAAATCACATGAAGATTTAATTCAAATTCTCCCTACATTTCCTAAACCTTTTATTATTAAAACATCTACAGGTGGCTATGATGGTAAGGGTCAATGGAGCATTGAAAATGATTCTGATATCAACAATTTTAAAAATTCTTTTACGAAAGAAAAATTTGTTGACGTTATCATTGAAGAAAAAATTGCTATTGAATATGAAGCAAGTTGTATCGTTGCACGAAATCAGGATGGAGACTCTGTCTGTTTCCCTATTTTTGATAATGTTCATAAAGATCATATTCTTTATAACACGACAGTTCCATCAAAATTGACAGAAAATATCCAAATCAAACTCAAAGAAATTGCTAAAAATTGCGCAAATAAATTAAATATTATTGGACTTTTGACAACAGAATTTTTTATAACGAAACAAAAAAATAAAGACAATTCACTTCATGAGAGTGATGGCTATTCTATTTATGTAAATGAATTTGCACCTAGACCTCACAATTCGGGACATATATCCAGAAATGCCTGTGACATTAGCCAATATGATGCTCATGCAAGAGCTTTATTAGATCTTCCATTGCACGAACCAAAATTAAATCCTGGATTTTACTGCATGGGAAATTTATTAGGCAATACCTGGATCACACAAGGTAACAAAAGTGAATTAAACTTATCAACTTGGAAAAATCATCCTGAAATTATTGATGTATACTTATATGGAAAAGAAGAGGCAAAATTAAACCGTAAAATGGGGCATTTTATTTCTTATTCAAATAAGAGCCAAGAACACATAAATGCTGCTGAAAGATTTAGGAAGGATTTAAATGAAAAAAAATCATAATGTAAAACTTTGTCTTGGAGTTGATCCCAATCCCACAAATAAAGATTTTGAATCTTTTCGTGAATCTGTATACAAGCATATGGAAATTCTTGAATTTTGTTCTGGAAATTTAAAAGACAGCATTATGAAGCCTCAATTGGCTTTTTTTCTTTCTTACGGCAGCAAAGGTTTACTTTTACTTGAAGAACTTGTTGCCCGTTTTCAAAAACAATACACCATTATTTTAGATGCAAAATTTAATGATATTTCGACATCATTAAAGGCATACCTCGATTTTGTTTTTCATTCTATTGGAGCTCATGGCATTACAATAAGCCCTTTTTTAGGTGAAAAATCAATTCAAATGTCCTTAGAAGAATGTGCTAAACATGTGGGTAAAAAAGGGCGTGTTTATGTTCTTTGTGCCACAAGTGAATCTAGCACCAATCATCTTTCTTTTATTCAAGACAATTGGAAAAAAACACTTTTAGCTTGCACCGAAATTCGAAACGATGTTTTTCAAGGGGAAACTTCGTTACAAAAATTAACAGGCGTTGTTGTTGCTGCAAATAGGGAAAATATTTTATTTTCAAATGAAATAAAAGAAAGCCATTTATCTATTTTATCACCAGGAATTGGTGCTCAAAATGCAGACTGGAATGTAATTGAAAAATGTAAAAATCATCCAAATGAGATTATTTTTCCATTTAGTAGAGCCATTTTTTCAGGTGGAGAAATACCAATTGAACAAATGAATGAAAATTTAATAAAAATTCAAAAATATTTTTAAGGAATTCTATATGACATCCATAAAAAACATCTATATCGGAAAAGTCAGAAATAGTGTTTCTTTAAATAATGAAACCAGAATTATCGAAACAAGCAATCGTATCTCTGCATTTGATTATATTTTTCCTTTTCAAATTGAAAAAAAAGCTGAAATTCTTCAAGCGATATCCGTTTGGTACTTTAATAAAACATCTCATATTATTGAAAACAATTTAATTGGCTGTCTTGACGAAACACACGTTTTAGTTAAAGAAGCAAAAGTTTTTCCTGTAGAAATCATTGTAAGATCTTATCTCACGGGAAGTCTTTGGCGCTTGTATCAGGAAAAAGGTGCTGCAGGTGTTTATTCGGAATATGGGATTAAACTTCCTGAGAATATGACTCAAAATCAAAAATTTAGCACCCCTATTATTACACCTTCTACAAAAGCAGAAAGTGGACATGACCTCCCTATTTCTTGTGAAAAAGCTTCCGAAATAATAGGAAAGGAAAACTGGAGTTTTGTCGAAAAAAAAGCAATAGAACTTTTTCTTTTTGGTGAAAAAGAAGCTTTAATCAGAGGTCTCATCTTAGTAGATACAAAATATGAAATGGGTTTATACCAAAACCGCATTATTTTAGTTGACGAAGTTCACACTCCCGATTCTTCTCGCTATTGGATTGCAAATGGGTTAAATTTATTGGCACCAAAACAAATGTCAAAAGAATTTTTAAGAGAAGAATTAATCAAAATAATAGGAAAACCAGAAGAATATAAAGAAAACCCTGCAAATCACCCTTACTTTAAAGACCATAAAGTAACAGAAGAGTTGTCCCAAAAAATTTCGCGCCGATATAATGAAATGTTTCAAACTTTTGTAGGAGAGAAACAACCTAAAGAAATTTGTGAAACAAATCTTGTTTCTTGGCCAATATCAAAACTAATATTTAAAGAAACAATAAATTCAGCTACCATGCCAGAAAACATTCTTGTCATTGGGAATGGTGGGCGCGATTATACTATTTACTCTTCCTTTTCTAAATTGCCCGAAGTAAATACTGTTTTTTGTGCTGCAGGAAAAAGAAATTGGCATTCCGCAAAATATGCAGAATGCCCATCAACACAAGTCCAAGAAATTGCAAAATTTGCTAAAGAAAATAAAGTAGGACTTGTGATTGCTGGACCTGAAAATCCTATTGCTCAAGGAATTGAAGAATATTGTTCTCAAAATCATATTCCTGTTTTAGCTCCTTCATTAAATTGCGCTTCCTTAGAGGCTAGTAAAATTATATGCAAAGAAGTGATTCAATCTGCTGGAGTTCAAACGGCAAAATCTGAAATAATAAGCTGGAATCAATTAAAAATAAAACTAAATCATTTTCTAGAGATAGGAAATTCAAATGAATTTTCGTTACCTTGTGTTCTGAAATATGATAGTTTAGCCGCTGGCAAAGGTGTCTTTGTTTTATTTAAAAAAGAAGATGTTATAGAAGCAATAAAATCTATTGAACACAATTTACCAGAATGGGAAAAATTAGCTTCACAAATCAAGGCGGCTACTTACAGTAAAATTCACAGTGAACCTTGTTTCCTTATTGAAGAAACGCTTTCAGGTGAAGAAATTTCTGTAATTGCGCTATGCAATGGAGAAAATTATCGATTGTTGCCAATTGCTCGTGATTATAAAAGACGTAACAATGGCCAAACAGGTCCAAATACAGGCGGTATGGGAACAGTTTCTCCAATTCAATTAAATGAAAATTTAATGAATCAAATAAAAGAAACATTCAGTAAAACTTTAAAAGAATTAACAAAAAGAAATACTCCATATTATGGCTTTCTTTTTGCAGGTTTTATGGTGGATAGTTCAAATAAAGCCTGGCTGCTTGAATACAATTGCCGTTTAGGGGATCCTGAAACTCAAGTGTTACTTCCAGGTTTACAAAGAGATTTCTATATTGAAGTTTTAAGAACAGCAAAAAAACTTCCCTTTTTATTTCCTGAAAAATCACAGACACCTTTTAATCATGATAATTTAAAAAGAATTTTTGTAGTGGGCGCTTCACCTGAATATCCTGATTCAAATGCACCACGCAGAGAAATTATCGTACCAGATGAAAATATTTTTAATTCTACAAATTGCTCCTATCTACCTACAGCAATAGAACCAGATAACTCGACTACAGGGGGAAGAGCTTTTGGTGTTTTATCTACCGCTACAAATTTTAAACAAGCAAGAGAAAATGTTTATCAATCTATGGAAAAGATAAACTTTAAAGATAGCCAAGGAAACCTTATTAAACCTCACTTCCGCACAGATATTGCGAAAGAATTATGTTAATGCTTAAATCATAATTACCTTTTAATAAGTGAGCTCCTCTTATGATTGTTGTTTTAGCAAGTGGATCCGGGACAAATTTTGAAGCGATTGCAAATGCTTTTCCTGATAAGGTAAAAGCTTTAGTTTGTAATGTAGAAAATGCAAAAGTAATTCCTAAAGCTGCATCCAAAAAAATTCCCACATTTATTGTTCCACATAAAAACTACACAAATAGATCAGAACATGAAATTGCTTTAATAAAAACAATTCAGCATTTAAATGATATTAAAGTTATTGTTCTTGCCGGTTATATGCGCGTTTTATCCCCTACTTTTTTCGAAGAGGTTTCTAAAATAAAATCGAAACCTGTTTTAATCAACTTGCATCCCGCTCCTCTTGATTTATATAAAGGAGCACATGCTTATGAATATGCAATTGCAAATAAAGTAACAAAATGGGGGCTTTCTGTTCATGAAGTTATTCCTGAATTAGATTCTGGGAAACTTTTAAACTATGTTTCTTTTCCTGTGTTTCCTTATGAATCCGAAGAGCAACTAAAAGATCGAGTCAGACCCTTAGAACATAAAATTTTAATTGACACCCTTAATCAAATTCTTATTTGGAGATAACATCCTTATGTCAAGCACAACTTATGAAAAAGCAGGGGTAAGTATCCAAGCTGGAGAAACTCTCGTAGAAAAAATAAAAAAGATAAACCCCACTATTGGTGGCTTTGCAGGAATATATGAATTGGATTCGGAGCGTTCCTTAGTAGCCTGTACCGATGGTGTGGGTACAAAACTAGAACTTGGAATCAAAATGCAACGTTATGAAGATCTTGGACAAGACCTCGTTGCCATGAGTGTCAATGATCTCATCGTATGTGGTGCAAAACCTCTCTTTTTCCTTGATTATTTTGCAACAGGAAAACTCGATGTCGATGTTGCCCATCGTGTCATCAAAGGAATTGTAAGAGCATGCCAAGACTCTGGTTGTTTGTTACTTGGCGGTGAAACAGCAGAAATGCCTGGATTTTATGATCAAAATAAATTTGATCTTGCTGGGTTTGCAGTTGGAGACGTTTTAAATAAAGATATTATCGATGGTAAAAATATAAAAGAAAATGATCTCATAGTTGGTCTTCCTAGTAGTGGTTTCCATTCAAATGGATATTCTTTAGTTCGTAAAATCATGAAAGACAATAACGTAACATTAGAAACTCCATTTGAAGGAAAAACAATTGGTGATTATCTAACAGAGCCAACCCGTCTTTATGTTAAAGATATTTTAAACTTAAAAAAACATATTCTTATTAAAGGTATGGCACATATTACAGGTGGTGGTTTAACTAATATTAGCAGAATATTACCTGAAAATTTTGTTTATGATATTGATAAGAAAAAAATTCCAGTACCTTCTATCATTAAGCATTTTCAAACAATTGGAAAAATATCGGATGAAGAAGCTTTTACCGTTTGGAATATGGGAATGGGTTTTACCCTTATCATTGATCCAGGTCAGTTAGAAAGTCTTAAAAAAATCTTACCTGATTGTTTTGAAATTGGAAAAGTAGTTTCTTTAATCAAAAAGTAATTTCTTTAAATAAAAAAATTACTTATTAAATTTTATTCATATCTAAAAACAACGTAAATCATGTTTTTATTTTAAATCCCAAAAAATCAAAAATTAAAATTATTTTTATTTCATATTAGATAAATCGAATATAAATTGATTTATTTTAAAAAAAAAGTTGTCAAATTATTTTTTACCCTTTAAATTTAGGATCAAGAAATTTATTTAGATGAATACCGTTGTATCTTTTACACGAAAGAATTAAATATGACCACAAAAACAAAACAACCTAAGGGTATGTACATTCTAGCATTTACCGAAATTTTCGAAAGATTTAGTTATTATACTTTATCTTTTCTATTGGTTTTGTATGCATCTGCTCCTCTTTATGGCGGCGGATTAGGTTGGAGCAACGAAAAGGCTTTAGGATTAGTTGGAATTTATACCATGACTGCCTATACCCTTCCTATATTAGGCTCCTTCATTGCGGATCGATTTATCGGAAAAGGCAAGTCTGTCATTTTAGGTGGTTGTATAATTATTCTGGGTCATTTTTTAATGCTGTTCTCAAAAATTGAAATTGTTTTTTATTTAGCATTATTTTGTGTTGCCTTAGGAACGAGTTTCTTTAAACCTTGTATGCCATCTCTTTTAGGTGATTTATATAAGGCAAATGATACGAGAAGAGAGTCTGGGTTTAGCTGGTACTATTTTGGAATTAATATTGGAGCTATGATAGCTGGAGTAAGCGGCGGTTTATTAACTCAAAAGTTTGGTTATCAAGTTGCTTTATCTTCTGCTGGTGTTGGAATGGTGATTGGTATGGTTGTTTTTATTTTAGGAAAAAAACATCTCGTACTTGAATTCAATAGAAAATCTAAAAAAGTTGTGGATCCAAATAAAAAACCAATCTCTAAAGTTCAAATGAGAGCTCTTTATTCATTAATTATTGCATTTGCATTTTTTGCCATTTGGGCAACCGTTTATAATATTGCTGTTTCTGGAACTCTCACATTATATATTGAAAAATATACAAATAAGACCGTATTTAATGTTGATATTCCTACAACATTTTTCATGTCTTTAGAAAGTTTAACTATTATAGTCTTTACACCTATTATTACATTTATATTAGCTAAATTAGCATTAAAAAATAAATATCCACATTTTTTTTCTCAAATGAATTTAGCTGTTTTTATTGCTGCGATATCCGTATTTTATTTTACTTATTTAGCACATATTGGCCATGGAATAGAAGAAGGCGTAAAACCGTTTCATTATTATCAATTTATGTTATTTATTATATTATTATCTATAAGTGAAACTATTATTTCTCCTGTTATGATGTCCGCAATCAGTATTATGGCTCCCCTTAAGTATAAATCTTTATTTCAATCCTTTTATTTAGCTACATTTGGTTTAACTGGTTTGCTTGCTGCAAAAATAGGAGTTCTTTCTTTGAAATCTCCATTTGAAACTTTTTTAATTCTGAGTATTGTCATTTTGGTGGGTGCTATTATTTATTACTTTGTTAAACCCAAAATGATAAAAATAGCCAATGAAGCTGCAAAAGAGCAATTAAAACAGCAACAAGGAAGTTCAAAATAGCAAAGTTTTGCTATTAAGGTTTATCGCATGAATTCGATCACTCTCGATGATTATTATCTTCAACATATTATAACGAGTCTTATATTTTTCTTTGTTCTAATAGCAATCCGATTTTTACTCGTGAAACAAGTCTCACATTTAAAAATATCTCCTGCAGAAACAAAGAGAAGTATTATTGTTAAAATAAATAATATTTTCATTATTATTATTTTTTTATCTTTCATTACAATTTGGTCTGATGAAATTAAAACAATGGCTATATCCTTTGTGGCCATTGCTGCGGCTATAGCTATTGCAACAAAAGAATTTATTTTGTGTTTTATTGGTGGATTATATAAGTGGCTTTCAAAACCTTTCTCCGTTGGAGATCGAATTGAAGTTTCCACTTTTCGTGGTGAAGTTGTCGATTTCAAATTTTTAAGCACAACATTAATTGAGATTGGTCCTGGTAAAGAACATTCACAATATACAGGCCGAGTTTTGGTTATTCCAAATAGTATTTATTTAACAAGTACAATTGCAAAAGAAAGTCATACTGAAAGTTTTACTTTACATTCTTTTATTGTTCCTATTTCCAATAATGAGGAATGGAGTACCAGTGAAAGAAATTTATTAATTGCCTCAAAAGAGGCTTGTCAAGCTTATTTTGAAGAGGCAAAAAACTTTTATGCAAGTGAAAAACATTTTTTTGTATTAGGTCCAGTTAATATAGAACCAAGAGTTCAATTATCAATTGTAAATCCAAATCAAATCAATTTGATCGTTCGTCTTCCCTGCCCTTCCTTACAAACAAATCAAATTCAACAAAATATCATTCGGTATTATTTAGAATTGCAAAATTTCTCCAAAAAAAATCCTATTCAGACCGAAAGACCTGGCGTTACTGTTACTTAAAATAATCAATGAGAATCCGAAACATTATGAACTTTTTTCTTTAGTTTTATAAATAAAATAGGAATAAAAGAGATCGAAAAAATAACCATCATAACACCTACAAGTTGTAAAAAACTTAACACAAAAGCTTGATTTTGAATTCGATTGTTTAAACTTGCTATTGCTGCTGTAGCTGTATTTGTTAGTCCAATATCTTTAATAAAAGTATTTGAAAAACGCATAACGGTTGAATTGTAGGTATTCATTGCATTTTGGTTTAAACTTGTTACATGTGAAATTAATTGATTATAATTGTAATTTGTATTTCTTGCTAATAAGGTACCAATCAAAGCAATTCCAATACTTCCTCCAATTTGTCGAAATAAATTTAAGAGTCCAGCAACTTGGCCAAGCTCAAAACCAGAAAACTGACTTAAAATAGTCGAGTTTATGGGAATAAATAAAAATGCTAAAGCAACCCCTCTTGCAAAAAGCATATATAATATATCATGCTCCGAAGTTAACGAAGAAAAAAATGTCATCATAAATAAACAAATTTCAACCATAAATAATCCAATAAAGATCAAAATTCTTGGATCTCGAATTGTTTGCACCTGTTTTCCAATAAAAGGCATAAATAAAGCAGTTATTAAAGATCCCGGAATAAATATTTCACCAATTTGAACTGCATTATAATTAAATGTTCGAGTTAAAAATACTGGTAAAATAAAAACAATTCCATATAAAAAAAAGCCAAGACAGCTCATTAATATAATTCCACTAACTACGATAGGTTCTTTAAATAATCTTAAATTTATAATAGGAAATTTTACGCGTAATTCCCACCAGACAAAGGTAACTAAACTTACAAGAGAAATGATACAGGCTGATGTAATTAATTTTGATTCAAACCAGTCATCTGCTTGCCCTCTTTCTAATAAAAATTGCAAACAACCCACCCCAAAAATAAGCAAAATCAACCCAAAAACATCTAAATCTGTTTTATTTTTAACTCCATTTGTCCTATCTTGAATACAAATAACGCCTAGAAATAAAGTTAAAATTCCTATTGGTAAATTTATATTAAAAATAGATCTCCATCCATAATTATCTGTTAAATATCCGCCTAAAACAGGGCCTAAAGTTGGTCCAACCATGACACTCATTCCAAATATGGCACCCGCTATTCCTGCTTTTTCTTTAGGAAATTGTTCATATATTAAGGCTTGAGAAGTGGGTAATAAAGCTCCCCCTGCCAATCCTTGTAATATTCTAAAAATGATTAATGAAATTAAATTTGGAGCTAATCCGCATGCAACCGAAGTTATTGTGAAAATACTTATACAACCTAAATAATAATTTCTTCTTCCTATACGTTCCCCAAGCCATGCTGATAAAGGTAACACAATAGCATTTGCTACAGTATAACCAGTAACAACCATACTAACGTCTTCTAAGGTTGCACCTAAATTCCCCATCATCGTTGGAATAGCAACATTTACGATAGAGGTATCAATAATTTCTAAAAGAGATGCTAGAACAGCAACGAAAATAATCAATCGAGATGTTAAATTCATTATTTCATCCGGTTTTTCTTTATTTTAATAAAAGCAGATAAACCATTTTTTAACATTTCAATATCTTGCTCTGTTAGTTTTTCAAAATGAATTCGAACAGGTACACGTTGAACAACTTTAGTAAAATTTCCTGTTGAATTATCGGGTGGTAATAAAGTAAAAGTAGCACCTGTTGAAGAACTTTGCGCATAAACAAAACCTTTATAAGTTTTATTGGTATAGGCATCTACTTCGATTTGAACGGATTCTCCATTTTTAATATATTCTATTTCTGTTTCTTTAAAATTTGCGGTAATCCATCTTTCTTCTGTATCAACAAACCCTATTAAAGAAACACCTATTGAAGCAAGCTGTCCGACTTCTGCGGAGGTTTTTGAAATAATGCCATCCGTTGGTGCTTTTATTTTAGTATATTCTAATTGTAACTCCGCTTCCGCTAACTGTGCTTCTAAACTTTCTTTTTGTGCTTTTAAGTCTGCTAAATTTGCAAGACTAGAATCATATTGCTGTGGTGTTGCAGCTCCAATTTTAAATAATTTTTCTGTTCTTTTAAAATTATTATCAGAATCCGTTAATTTAGCATTTAAAGAAATTAAATTATATTTAACTTGTTTTAAAAAATTTAAATAATCTCGATTATCAATTTCAATTAATACATCGCCTTTTTTTACTTTTTTACCTTGAATTGCATTTACTTTTAAAATGAATCCAGAAACTTTTGGGGCTAGTAAAAAAGCGTGTCCTTCAATTTGAGCATTATCTGTCGAAATATAGACTATATTTTGATATATAAAGTATGAAATAATGCTTAAAGTTGTAACTCCAACAAGAGTAAGTAATATCTTTTTAATGGGAATTGGCATTTTAACCTACCTAAAGAATATTCAGGGTTATAATACCATAATTTTGTTTAATATGATTTCATTTCAAAAAATTGACTATTATGATAAATATTTATCCATTTTTTAATCAATTATGAGATAGTTTCATTAATATGACGCCAAAAATAATGAATATCAAACCAATAATTTTATAGAAATCAAAGTTTTCTTTAAAATAATAATAACTTACCAAAGAAATTAAAATAGTTCCAAAGCCCGACCAAGCGGCATAAACAAAACTTAATGGAAGATGTTTTGTGCTCAATGACATACAATAAAATGCAATTCCGTATCCAATAACAACAAATATACTTGGCCATAATTTAGTGAAACCGTCTGACATTTTTAATGATGTTGTTGCAAAAACTTCGAAAATAATAGAAATAAGTAAATATATAACGGCTATTTTCATTCATTTTCCTTTTTTCATATTTTTAAATTAGACATAAACTTAATTTAAAAAAACGTAAGCATTCCTTGTTATTTTATCACATTTTATTTTTATACCTTTAAATTATAGTAACTTATAAAAATTTTAAGACTCAAATGAATCTATTTTTATATAAATAATAAATTCAATCTTCTAAGTTATATAGTACAAATTTGACATTACAATAAAATTTTATTCGCTGCATAATTTCAATTACATAACCGATAAAAAAAGATGAGAGCAAATTTATAATGAAACACAAAATTGAGCCCATTAATCAAGAAGTCGAATTCGGTTTTGAAGAAATTTTCTTTTCATTAACTGATAAAAAAGGCATTATTGTCGATGGCAATAATGTTTTTATAAGAGTCAGTGGTTATCAAAAAGAAGAGATAATTTCTAAACCACACAATATCATTCGACACCCCGATATGCCTAAATGCATTTTTGAATTATTCTGGAAAAAAATTCAAACAGACCAACCCATCGTTGCTTATGTCAAAAATATGAATAAAGAAGGAAAATTTTATTGGATATTATCAACAGTTATTCCAATTAAAGATGGCTATTTATCTATTCGAATAAAGCCTCAATCTTCTTTTTTAAATATGATTAAAGAGTTTTATCCTATTTTATTAGAAAAAGAAAAAAAAGATGGAATAAAAGCGGCCTCAGTACTTTTAATGGAAAAACTTTTACAGCATAATTTTGAAACCTATGAATCCTTTATGGTTCGAGCTCTATCGAATGAAATCCTTGCAAATAAAAAATTAATTCAATTGTCTCCATTAAATGCAGAAGGTTTAGGAATTAAAAATCCTGTATACAAAGAAATTTCAAGGAGTTTTGGCAAAAATTCAAAACAATTTAATGTTGTATTAGATAAAGTTAAATCTATCATTGAATTTGCTCCAAATTTAAAAAGTAAAACAGATTCTATATTATTATCATGTAATAAACTAGATTATATTTCATTAAATATGTCTATAAATTCAGGAAATTTAGGACAAGAAACGGCATCTGTATCCATTATTTCACGTGAATTCCAATCTATGGTTTCCATAATAAGAGGGCTTGTAAAAAAATTTCAAGATAACTCTATTAAATTAAGAAGTGAAATTGAAACAATTGAATTTGAGTCTATGTATTCCTTTTTGCAAATTAAAACAATTGAATTATTTTTCAATGAGTTTTTCAATATGGAGAAGGATAATGATGGTGAGCCTACAGATAACTCAGAAGACTCAAGAAAAAATTTAAGAATTTTATTTGCACAATTAATTCAATCCATTAATTTAAATGCTATTAAAGCTCTAGAAAAATCGAGCTCTTCCTGTAAAGGACTGTTAGATATTTCTAACTTATTAAAAGGAAAAATATTTAGTCTTGAAATTACGAAAGATCTTTCAAAAATAGAAATATCTCGAAATAAAAGAATTGAAGGGTATTTTGATAATCAAATTCAAGATATTCAAAATTTCATTTCCGGAAATAAAGATAATATAGGAAATATTCAAGAAATGACTTCTGCGGCTGCAAATGAAATTAAAAATATTATAGACAGCATGAAAGAAATTAACAATTATATCAATTCGGTTAATAAAAAATTACAAAATTAATTCAAATTGTTAAAATCATCCAAATATAACCATAACAAACTGGAATTACTTGTTTATTAAAACCTTTCTCTTTGCTCATAATTTCTCTTTTTTTATTTGACATTGGGCCTTAATATGATATTCTGCCTCTCCGTTTGGCATAAAGCCAAATCTATTTATTTGGTAAATGTTTATGAAACAAATCAAAAACTACTCTTATTATTCCAGAAAATTGTATTCCTATACAAACACAACATATTGTTGTAGCTAATTTATTTTTTCTTATTTTAATCTATATAAAATTAAATATAATTTAAATTCTCCTTTAAAGGAAAAAATATGTGCTCTACAGAAAATCATCATCATAAAAAATTTTCAAAAACTCCTCTAATTTATTTCATTATGATTATCTTAGGTGTTTCTTTTGGTTTATCTGATATATCTTATCTTCAAAATTTTGGAGTTTTTATATCTGATATATTTATTAAATTATTTAAATTTATAAGTTTACCCATTATTGCCTTATCTCTTATTGTTACCTTAGCAAATTATAAGACAGAGTTTTCAGCTCAAAAAATATGGCAAAGAACCTTGTTATATACTTTAAGTACTACAATTATTGCAGCTACCGTAAGCTGTATTTTATATTTGGTGATAAAGCCTTCTAATATTCAAAATATTGCTACTAAAGAATTTATTACAAAAAACTCTGAAACAAGTTATTTAAATCATGTTTTAAATATCATACCATCCAGCATTTTTTCACCTTTCATTGAACATCAAGTCATGGCAGTGTTACTTTTAGGCATTGGAATTGGAATTGCGATTCGCCTTATTCCTGAAGCAAATTCAAAACAAACTATCCTTCATTTATTCCAAGGATTGCACGGTATTTTTTTAATCATCACTCAGTGGATTATAAAAATTATTCCCTTAGGTCTATTTGGATTTATTACCGTAACAGCAATGGAATTAAAAAATGGGATGGAATTCAAAGGCATTGGTGAATATATAGCAGTAGTAGTTCTTGCAAATTTATTTCAAGGTTTTGTAATTTTACCATTATGGCTAAAAATGAATGGAATTAAACCTTACAAAACAATGAAAGGAATGTTGCCGGCTTTATCTTTAGCATTTTTTACGAAATCTTCTGCTGGTACTTTACCAGTAACAATTGAAACTGCAGAAAAAAATATCAATATAAATCCTAAAATTAGCCGATTTGTTTTACCTTTATGCACAAGTATTAATATGAATGGATGTGCTGCTTTTATATTTGCAACAGTTATATTTTTAATGCAAAATCATGGAATTGAAATTAGTTTATCAACAATGGTATTATGGATTTTCATTTCAACTATTGCTGCCGTTGGAAATGCAGGTGTCCCAATGGGTTGTTTCTTCTTAAGTGCAAGTTTACTTGCCAGCATGAATGTTCCTATCGTGTTATTAGGTATTATTTTACCCTTCTACAGTATTATTGATATGATTGAAACATCATTGAATGTATGGTCGGATTCTTGTGTAGCAAAAGTAGTAGATAAAAAAACAGAATTTCCTGTTTAAAAAATATTTAAAGTCCTTGATGAAATCCTTAATCAAGGACTTTAAATTTAATTATTTCCTCTTCAGTTAAGTATTTTTTAATATATTTTTTTATGAGTCCATTTTTTTTATATTATCTATTATTTCTTCAAATTTTTTGTAATTTTCATTATTAAACGTTTTTTTAGATAGAAATTCCAGATTTAAATTTTTCGTTATCTGAAGCCCAGTCACGTATTTCAAATATTTTAAGAAAAAACAAGAAATAAATATAAATTTTTACAATTAATAACAAATAGCAATATAAAGTCAAAATATTGATATCTTAAATTTTTCAAAAAGAAATTTTTTGCTAATTTAAAATCTTAGAAATTTATAAAATGCACTTTTTCTTTGAAAGGAAAAAAATATGCTAAATACAAGTATAGACACATCAACAATTCCACAAAATATAATTAATTTAACTCCAAAAACATTATCTTTAGTTCCACCTCTTTCAGAATTTATTTCTGAAAACCCAATGGGAAAATATAATAATAGTACTTTTTGTTTATTTTCGAAAGAATGGCTAAATTTACAATTATTTAATTCAAGAGTTTTGATGCTTCCTATTGCAAAAGAATCTTTTACAGATTTATATGGCGAATTTAAAGAAGAATACAAATCGGAAATAGAAGATGTTATAAAATGCATGAAAGAAATAAGAGATCTTTCCAACATATTTGGAAATCCAAATGTATTAGTTGCACAAATTTCAAAAAATCCAGACATTCTATTTACGGATAAAGTTCCAACTGAAATTTACACTCATATTGTTTGGTTTGCTGGAAAAGTTTATAGAGTGGCAAACAGCTTTACACAAACATATACTTATACGTCGTCCTAAATGTTCTTGCATCCTCAAAAAAATCATTTATGAAAAACCAATTGATTTCACAATTTTTTGATTTATCTTTTTCCAAGCATCAACTCCTGACTGCATAACTTCATCAATGTCTTTGTATC
>RRZT012395216.1_pt1 | contig 45205 bp, 76 predicted proteins | sample 2165551 | NCBI WGS metagenome assembly RRZT01 (sample SAMN10456910, study PRJNA506462) | wastewater metagenome | biome: wastewater; feature: sludge; material: wastewater sludge; isolation source: wastewater sludge with Escherichia coli K12::gfp cells carrying plasmid... | place: USA: Moscow, Idaho... | reverse complement strand
GTGTGTAGTTTACACAACCTCAAATTTTGAAGAGGTATGATATGAAAAATAAAACAAAACTATTGTTAATATTATTAATAATTTCAAATTTATTGTATTCCAATAGTTCAGATGATTTAGAAAAAGCAACTAAATATAAAGATCAACAAAAATATGAATTAGCGGAAGAATATTATTTGAAAGCAATAGAAAAAGGTAATGTTGAAGCAATGAGAAAATTAGCTCGAATGTATGAATTCTCAGGGTATAGATTAGGAGAAGATGGTAATTTATTTAACAAATATTTAACAATGGCAATAGAAAAAGGAGATACAAAGTCTAGTATTTTATCAATAGATGAACTATGCAAGATTCAATATTATCAAAGATGGGGGGAAAAAGCATCTGTAAGATGTTATAAATCTTATGTTAATAAAGGTTATTTTAATTTTATTCAAAATATAAGATTTTATAAATATTCTAATATAGTATCACAAGAAAATAAAAATCAATATGCATTGATAGATTCAGATAAATCTATGATGGAAGAAATACAAAAATTGTACAAATTGAAATATAAAGATTTAATAATAAAATCATCAGATGAAATTATCGATTATACTCCAATAGAGGAATTATATATAAAAGATTTAAATGAGACAAATGTATCAAGTTTAAGGAAACTAGCATATGTGTATTCATTAAATGGTAAATATGAATTAGCAGAAAAATATTATTTGGAAGCAATGGAAAAAGGAGATTCATTATCAGAAGAAAAATTAATATATATGTCTAGTATTATTAATAAATATGATTCAATAGAAAAATATTATTTAAAATCAATAGAAAAAGGTAATAATAAATCTCTAGCAAATCTAGCTTCAATATATGAAAAACAAGAGAAGTATGAATTAGCAGAAAAATATTATTTATTAGCATATGAGAAGACAGAAGATGTATTTAATTTATTTCTATTATCTTGGATGTATGAAAAGATTAAAAATTATGATTTGTCAGAAAAATATTATTTAATGTTAAAAGATAAGAGTGATAGGTATATTGATAATCTAGCTTCAATATATGAAAAACAAGAGAAGTATGAGTTAGCAGAAAAATATTATTTAGAATCAATAGAAAAAGGTAATAATAAATCTCTAGCAAATCTAGCTGAAATATATCAACAACAGAAAAAATATGAATTAGCGGAAGAATATTATTTGAAAGCAATAGAAAAAGGATACAAGTATTCTTTATATGATTTGGCATCATTGTACGAAGAACAGAAAAAATATGAATTAGCAGAAAAATATTATTTAATGTCGATAGATAAAGACTATGAAAAATCGATGCTTAATTTGGGTATGATGTATTTAGAAGAGAGAAAGTATATTTTAGCTGAAAAAATACTTTTTGACTATATTGAAAAAGATGGAGAGTTTTACAATGATGAAATAGATAGATTAGAAAAAGAAGTAAATAAAACGTATAAAATATTTGAAAAATATTATTTAAAGAAGTCAAAAAAAGTTGATGAATCAGGTTATTACAATATTGGAGATAATGAATATAGCTTAGCACAAATCTATGATAAGATTGGAAAGGAAGATTTAGCAGAAAAATATTATTTAATAGCTAATGAAAAAGGGAATCGATATGCAAGATTTTCATTAATAGAATTTTACAAAAAACAAAAAAAATATGAATTATCAAAAAAATATAGTGAATTTAGTCCATTAATAATTATTCTAGAACCGATCAACTAGTATTATTTATAGTGCGTTAATATCTGTAAATAGGAATATACCCAAAAATTTGGACTACAAAATATAAAAATTAATTTGTTAATGTTTATTATTAATAAAGAATAAATCCAACTTAACAATTTTCTTTTGACTAGAATTAATTGATATGCTATATATAATATAAAGTTATATATTATGGAGTGATTTAGGTGTCAAATAGAGATAGTAATGCATTAAAGAACAAAGCATATTTAGATTTAATATGTGAATGTAAGAAATACTTATAAAATAAAGCGTTGAGTGCATTTTTGTATGCTACGCGTCTGCTATTAAAAAAAGACTCTCGATTGCAGACAGTCTTTTATCAGTTTATTTTTTCAATTTCATCTCTTAATTTTTCCATATCTGTATGAACATAATGTTCGGTCATTCCGATATTAGTGTGACCGATGATTTTAGTTATTGCTGCTTTATTACTAGAGGCTTCTGATAGGAGTGTAGCAAATGTATGTCTTGTGTCATGAATAGTATGATCCATGCATTTCTCTTTCATGTACACCTTAAACAATTCATAAAAACTAGTATATAAATATTTTTTATTTTTAGAAGTTTCAAATAAATATATCCTATTTCCTAAAACTTGCTCCTGGACAATTTCAAAAATTCTAGGATGAATAGGAACAATTCTATCTTTTCCAGCTTCTGTTTTACTTCCGCCGATTAGTATTCGCTTTTCTAAATCTATATTTTCTAACTTCATAGATAGTATTTCATTAATTCTAAATCCTGTATAAATTAGCACATACAGAATTTTAGCGATTTGATTAGTTGAAGATTCAAATTTTAATAGTTCTATTTCATCTAAAGTAAATATTTTCCGTTCTATCACTTTTTTATGTTTAGGCAATTCTATATAATTACCTAAATTCTTATCAACTAATTCTATCTTTATTGCATAATCGTAAATAGCCGAAATATTAGATTTTATTAATTTTAAACTACCAGTACTTAATTTTTTTGATAACTCATCAAATAATAATTGTAAATTCTGCACTTTTAAATCTATAAATTTAAAGTTATAAATTGGTTGTAAATGTTTATTTTGATAGTTAATATCTTTGATTCTTTTTTCTGAGACTTTATCCCGTTTAACATCTAGGTATTTATCCATAACTTCCAAAAAAGTTATTTTTTGATTATCAATGTCATAAGGGTTATTATTATACATATTTAGAACATGCATTGCCTCTTTACGAGTTTCGTAATAACCTACATACTTCCTTACTTGTTTTCCTTCATTAGTGTATCCTGTAGTCACCATAACTGCAAAAGGTTTTCTTCTTTTCCCACCTAATTTTATAATAGTCCCATATCCATTAGGGTTTTTCATTTTAATCACTCCTTGATATTTAAAAATCAGTGTGATATACTTTATTTGACTTAATAAGTAAACACATTTGATTATAGACTCTGTTGGTAGCAGGGTCTTTTTTTATTTAATATTATTTATTTTGTATGTGAGTATAGATAGTATCTAATCTTTTATCTATTATGACAATTTAAAAATTATTTTACTATTTCATCTATATCAATAGAGTAGCCTAAAACCTCACCTACATCTTTTATTTTGCCTTTTACAGTTACCTTTTGACCTTTATCTAATTCTGCAATTACTTTTTTTTGTTCATCATTAGTTGTGTATGCTTGAATTCCTGTTATTATCATTGCATCTTCTTCAGGATCAATTGATATGTAGTTTCCACTAGCATCAACGTTGCCTAGATAACCAGTTACCTCTACGTATTTGTCTTTATAAGTATTTTTAGCTTTCAAAGCATTACCTTCTAATGTTTTTATCAAAGTTGAAGCTTCAACTTTTTCATAAGTTTTTGCTACTTCCTTTTTAGTTTCTTGTTTTTCAGTAGTAGACGATGCAGTGCTACTTCCTTTGTCACCTTGACTTGATATTGCACCAATAATTATAAATGCAATGATTAATATAAACCACCATTTTTTGTAAATTGGTTTTTTTACTTTTTCTTTTTCCATAATTCCTCCTAATATATTTTAGTTTGTTGTTACTTACTTAATTCCAATCATTTATTAAAAATGACGATATTACTTTTCCTTCGCATTTTAAAAGATTGGGCTTATCAACTATAATGTCTTTATAATTTGGATTAAAAGAACGTAGTCTTATAGTACCATCATTATCAATAATTAATTGTTTTATAAATGTTTCATCGTTGTATGTGAAAATACAAACTTTTTCTTTAATATCCTCTATGTTTGAAATAGCAGGAGTTACTACAACTATTGAATTATCTGCAATAAATTTTTGGCCATCAAATCGTGTCATTGAATCTCCTTCAACTAAAACTGTAAATACACCAACTTGATACAAGTGAGCTGGTAAATTAAATGTATTAATTTCTTCTGATAAATTTAAATAGCCTCTTCCTGCCGAAGCTCTTCCAAAAAGAGGAACTACAATATGTTCAACCTCTAATTTTTTACAACCATCTTCAGGGTTTATTTTTTGGTCCATATACGGAACATCATATCCGATTAACCACACCTCACTAACATTCAATATATTTGCAAAAATACTTATTCTCTTTCGACTTGGTTCATACTTATCTTTAATATAGTCGTTGATTGCTGATTTACTAATATTAGACTTCTCAGCTAATTGAAGTTGACTTATACCTTTATTATCAATAGCCTTTTTTAATCTTGTACCAAAGCTCTCAACTATCTTCATTCCATATGCACTTCCTTTTAATCACATTTTTCATACATCTATTATAACATAAAATACGGAATTTGCAACTTTTCTTTAAAAAAATCCGCATTTTCTTAAAAAAAATATTGACATGGTTAAAAATATGATATATAATCATTCCGTAAAATGCGGATTGAGAATGGAGGTGATAATTATGGAATTTAAAAGAGATAAACTAAGAGGTAAGATAAAAGAAATGTATGGTAGCGAAAGTAATTTTGCTGAAAAAATAGGACTGTCTGGAACAACTTTAAGTAAGAAATTAAATAATAAAGGTGACTTTACGAGGCCTCAAATAATTGATATTGTAGAAGCTTTGAAATTGTCAGATTCAGAAGTGTTAGATATTTTTTTTTGCAAAACTAATCCGCAAAATGCGGATTATAAACCCAGGTAAAAATGTGAAATAAGGAGGAAAGATGAATGAATTAATAAAAGTAGAAATTAATGAAAACCAAGAACCAATAATATCTGGAAGAGAGTTACACGAACGATTAGGAATAGATAGTAAATATTTAGATTGGTTTAAAAGAATGGTTGATTATGGTTTTGAACAAAATGTTGATTTTATTATTAGAAATGAACTTTCTCAAAAAAAAGAAGGTTCGAGATTAGTCAATAGAGAAATTACAAACCACTTTTTAAAATTAGACATGGCAAAAGAAATAGCGATGTTACAAAGAAATGAAAAAGGTAAAAAAATAAGACAATATTTTTTAGAAATAGAAAAAGAATATAATAGTCCTGAAAAAATAATGGCAAGAGCTTTGAGAATAGCAGATAAAGAAATTCAACATTTAAAATTAGATAATAAAATAAAGGATCAACAAATAAGTGAATTGCAACCTAAAGCAAGTTACTATAATGTTATTTTAAATACTACTGATTTGTTATCAGTGTCTCAAATAGCAAAAGATTATGGTATGAGTGCTAAAAAATTTAATCAGTTATTGAATGAATTAGGTATTCAGTATAAACAAGGTGGGGTTTGGTTACTTTATCAAAATCATGCTTCATACGGATATACATCATCAAAAACAGTAGATTATTCTAGAATAGATGGAACTATTGGAAGTCAACTACATACGTATTGGACTCAAAAAGGAAGATTATTTTTGTATAATATTCTTCAAAAAAATGGAATAACTCCAATTATAGAAAAGTAAGGTGATTATAATGACAGTAAAAGAAGCTTCAAAGGTAATGAATAAAAGCGAATCGTTTATAAGACAAGGGCTTATCAATAAGAATTTACCATTTGGTACAGCAGTTCAAACAATAGCTCCTTGTAAGAAGTACCCACGAGGGCTATGGAGCTATCATATAGTAGAAAAGGCATTTGAATACTATATGCAATTTGGAAATATACCTATTATTGTAGGAAAGGAGAAAAAAGAATGAAATTTTTATTATTTTTTGTTTTAGCTTTAATATTAAATAATTCAAATTCGTTTGAACATGATTTATTAGTGATAACGATTACATATGTTTTGTGGGGAATTACAATATTTGAAGCACATAAAGAATTTAGAAAGGAAGTGATTTAAAATGCAAATTGTAAAAATAATAAATAAAAATATTTTTGCAAAAAAAAAATTAAAAAAAGAATATTTAATAAGAAATACAAAGGAATCAAGAGAAAAAATTTTTAAATTTGAATCAATATTTGTTCCAGCAAAAATATATAAAAATTTACCAGCTGAAGCATATGAAGAGTATGAAAACTTCATAAATGGTAAAACAAATGAATATTTAGATGAAGAAAAAGAAATACTGATTCAAGTATTTACAGAAGAAGAACTGCTACAAAAAATAGAAGAAGAAAAAAACAAAAAAATAACTAATTTAAAAAAGTTATTAGAAAAAAATGAGGTGAAAGAATGAAAAAAACAATTTTAAGTTTATTAATATTGATTTCAATTCAGTCAATATCACATGAACTAAAAGGAGTAGTGTCATTTTATGGCAGGACAGAGCATGGAAAGAAAACAGCTAGAGGAGATATTTTTAATAAATATGCAATGACAGCAGCACATAAAACTTTGCCTTTTGGAACTATGTTAAAAGTAACTAATAAAGCAAATAATAAGTCTGTTGTTGTTAAAATTACTGATAGAGGGCCTTTTATAAAAGGCAGAATTCTAGATTTATCAGAATCATCTTTTCTAAAAATTGCTAATAAAAAACAAGGACTTATCAAAAAAGATGATGTTAAAATTGAAATTTTTAAGCTTGGAAATGGTGCTACATGCCATGTAAAAGCAACAAAAAATAATTGTAAATAAGAAAGGAGTTGGTTATGAAAAAGATCATATTAACATCAGGAGAAATAATAACATCACCTGTAAAAGATTTAGAGGTTGTTATTGATAAATTAGAATCTGATGGAATTGAATTTTTAATAGAGGATGTGAAGAATGAATGACTAAACAAGAATATGATAAAAGGCGTATTTTTTTAAGAAATGAAATAGACCAATTAATTTTAGAAAGAAATAAAGCTGGCTGGTCTTTTTTTTACAAACAAAGCAGAACAGAAGAAGCAATAAAAATCAACAATAAAATACAATTGCTTTTTCAAGAAAAACAAGAATTATACGACAAATTCAAAGGAGAAATAAATGGATAGAAGGATAAAATCAAGAATATTAGAAATCATGTCCTTAGCAATTGATGTAAATGCAAGAGACAAAAATACATGCTTTGTAAATTTTCAAGGTCATATTGAATCTATATACATTAGTGTACACGAAAATGGATGGAGTCAACAAAATGAGAATATTGATTATTTTAGAAATAATATATGGTTATCTCCTAATATGTACATGGATGGATACGATGAAATGTTAGATCATTTAAATGAAGTAATAGCATATTTAACAAAATTAAAAAATGCCGATGCTGGCAACATCGACAAAATAATTAAAAATCAATAGAATTATAAAGTTAAAAATAGAAAAAGTCAATATAAAGGGAAGTGGTTCTAATTTTTAAAGACATTAGTGATGATAATGTAGAAAAAACTAAATCTAGAAAAAAATGGACAGAAGAAGAAACAATGTATTTAGATGAAAAATGGGGAAAAGTTTCTTTTGATACAATAAGAAAAAAACTTAAAAGATCAGAAGCATCTATATTAAATAAAGTTCAAAAAATGAGATTAGGTGCATTTTTAAATAATGATGAATATGTAACTTATAATATTTTGATGAAAGAATTAGGTTTTAAAAAACAAAATTCTTATCAAAATAAAAGTTGGATAGAAAACAGAAAATTGCCTATCAAATATAAAAGAGTGAATAAAAATAAATTTAAAATAATTTACTTAGATGACTTTTGGAAATGGGCAGAAAAAAATAAACAATTTATTGATTGGACTAAAGTAAAAAAAAATGCATTAGGAGATGATCCGCAGTGGGTAAAAGAATTGAGGAAAAATCAATTAAGTAAATTTAAAACAACTATATGGACTAAAGAAGAAGATTTGCTACTAAAAAAATTATTAGAAACGCATAGATATAATTATTTAGAATTAGCAGAAAAAATGAATAGAAGTCATGGAGCTATACAAAGAAGAATTTTAGATTTGTCAATAAAAGCAAGACCAGTAAAAGTAGATAATCATATTAAATATACTGAAGAAGAAAAAGAAAATATTGAAAAATTTATATTAAGTAATGATACTTATGTTCAAATAAGTGCAAAAATAAAAAAGTCAGAAAAAGCAATAAGAGGTTTTGTTTTTAGAAAATATGGAAGTGAAAATTTAGACAAGGTAAGAAATAAAATTATTGAAAATTCTAGAACTGTTTAAATAATATAATATATGGAGGTTTTTAAATGTTTGATACAAATGCAGAGTTATTGGAACAAGATTATTCACCAAAAACAGCACTTAAAGAAAGTGGTTGTTTTAAAGTAAAGATAGAAGAGGCAGAACTTATAAAAGGTATTGAAAACAACAGTGAGGGGCTAAGATTAAATGTAGAAACAGAAGAATATGAAAAAGCTACTCTCACTATTTTTTATAAAAATCAAGATGGTACTTATAGTGATTATGGCAGAGGGCAAATAACACAAATATTAGAAATATTAGAAATTAAAAAAGAAGATTTAAATATCAAAACTAATAAAAACAATAAAGAAATTGTTTTAGGATTACAAGATAAAAAAATGAATGTTGCTATTTCATTTGAAGGAATAAAAGAAAAATTAAATAAAGAAACAGGAGAAATATTTTTATCAGCAAAATACATACTAAAAGCTGTTTTTGATGAAAATAATTTAACTACTAAAGAAATATTATCAAAAAATAAAATTGAAGTTACTGCTTATGAAAAATGGAAAACTATCTTCAAAAAACAAAATAAAAAAAGATTAGAAATTGAAAAAGAAACAAGAGAAGAAATAAAAAAAATAAAGAAATTTGAATCTTCAGAAGTTTTAGAAGATGATGACGACTTTCCATTTTAAAGGAGTGAATATGAAAAGAAATATAATAATATTTGATACGGAAACTAATGGATTAGATAAATGTTCTGTTTTATCTATTGCTGCAATAAAAATAGAAATAGATACAGAAACATTAGAAGTTGTAGAAAGAGAAACTTTTGAAAGATACTATTATAGAAATCCTGGAGAAATAGAATGTGAAGAAGCTATAAAAGTAAATGGATTAACTGTTGATAGAATAAAAGAATTAAGAGGGATATCAACATATCCTTTGTATTTTAAAAGAGATGTAGATTTTATTAAATTTTGTGAAGATACTGAACATTATGTAGCACATAATATTGAATTTGATAGAAAATTTTTGGATATACAATTAAAGAATCAATTTTGCACTAAATTAGAAAATATAGATATATTAAAAATACCAGGATCCTATGGTAAATATAAATGGCCAAGATTAAACGAAACCGCGATTCATTACGGGATAGAATTAGAAAATGAATTATTGCATGGAAGTTTATACGATGCAGAGATCTGCAAAAAAATATTTTTAAAAATGCTTATACATGATGAAACAAAAAATAGAGTATTAAAATTTTTGAATAACTAAGGAGAATGAAATGCAAAGAATAAAAATAGATAATATAGAGCAATCTAATTTTTATAAAATGCCTAAAAACATTTATTCCTATATTTTAAAACCTGCAGAAAGAGAAGTATACATGTTATGCTTAGAAAATTGGAGACTATCTATACAAAATGGATGGATAAATGAAAAAGGTGAAATATATTTTTATGCTACTCAAAAAAAATTATCAGAACAAATGAATGTAGGTAAAGAAGTTATAATAAGATCTTTTGAAAAAATAATTAAATTAGGGCTTATACAAGTTGAAAAAGAGATAGGTCAACCTAATAAATATTATTTAATTAATATTGATGAGCAAGCAGTCGCAAAACACGACTACGACCAGTCGCAAAACACGACTACACCAGTCGCAAAACACGACTACGACCAGTCGCAAAACACGACTACACCAGTCGTAAAACACGACACAAAAAAGAATAATAAAAAAAGAACGAATATAAAAAGAATAAATAAAAAAGAAATAGATGAAATTATATGTTCTGCTAAATATAATTCAAATAAATTTATAAATACATTTGAACAATATTTAGAAGTAAGAACAAAATTAAAATTTCCGATGACATCATATGCAATAAACTTATTAATTTCTAAAATAAATAAATTTTCAGTTGATGAAAAAGAAGCAATTGAGGTTTTAGAAAAATCAATTTTATCAGGTTGGAGATCTATATTTTTTAAAAAGGAGAATGAACAGAATGGAAATACAAACTATTCAGGATATAATAAAGCAAAAACAAATAAACATATCGAAAAAGCAGATAGAAGTGCCGATTCAGGCTGGTAAAAAACTAAATATAGAAACAATATCAATGTCAAAAATCATTGAAGAAAACAAAAAAGTATTTATTCCTTTTTATCAAATGTTATCAGAAAAGATTTTTTCTATAGAAGAAGAAAATGTTTATTTAGCAACAACAAATGCATTAAATGAAGTTGAATCAAAATATAAAGAATCAATTATTTCGTTTTGTAAATTATATAAAAACGATGAAGATTTTAGAAAAAAAGGATTTGGATTTTATATAACTGGAGTTGAAGGAACAGGTAAAAGTAGGTACTCTGCTTGTATTTATAACGAATTAAAAAACGATTTTATAGTTTATAGAACAAGTTTATTACTATTACTAGATGAGATAGTTCAAAATTTTGGAGAAAAAACTGTTGTTGGTTTTTTAACTGAAAGACTAGAACAAGTTGACATCATTATATTAGAAGATGTTGGAAATGAACATTTAAATGATTGGACAAGACAGAATGTTTATTTCATATTTGATTTTATTAGTAGAAAAAATAAATCATTAATAATGAATACTAATCAAACAGATAATCAGATAAAAGAATTTTTTAGAATTTTTGGATCAGACAAAATTCTTTCAAGAATAAAAAATAAAACAAAATATTTGAAATTTAATTGGGAAGATAGAAGAAGTGGCCAACACAAAAAAGAGATTGATTCTCTTTATTAGGAGTAAAGTATGAAACATATGACACGTGAAAATCAAAAATTAATTTACTGGTTTATTGATTGTTATGCATATCATTTGAAAGGTATTGAAATAAATTGGAAGAGTAGTAAAAATAAACCAATTATAAGTGATTTTTTTAAATGGAAAGCTAAAACAGAACTAAAAAAATTATATATAAGATCTACAGAAAAAAACATAAAGGTATATAAACCATTTGATAATTTAAATGAGAAATTATATCCAAGAATAATAGAAATTTTAGAAAAAAAATATACAAATAAAAACAAAGCTAATCTCTTAATTGATATGTTAAAAGATTTTGTAATAGAAGAAATACAAATGTTGTTTATGAAATTTGAAGATAGTTTTTCATTATCACTAAAGTTATTTTCAAACCAGGAGGCAATTAATTTTACAAATATATTATTTGACTTTTTTATGGAAAACAACATTCCAATGTGGAATGAAATGCAGCAATTATATAGAAGTCAAGAAAATAGAAAATGGGTCTATTGGATGCTCAAAACAAAAACTTGTGTTATTACAGGTAAGCCTAATGCTCAATTAGCACATATGTCACATAGTGCTGGGGCCTTAGGTGGATATAAACATGATGCGGGTATAGGTAATAGTTATTTACCTTTATGTGTTGAATGGCATATAGGTGTAGATCATGGAGTAGATGGAGGAAGGGAAAAGCTAAATGCAAAATTAAAAGAAGTTATGGTTGAACCTTTCTTCATTGAAACAGAGGAAGAATTGTTAACTTTGAAAAAGATATACAAGAATCATTTTCAAGGTTATAAAAAAGAAAAATAAGATAAGGAGATTTATGAATTTACAAAAAATAAAAGAAGAAAACAAAAAATTAATCAAAAGAAGAAATGAAATTTCTTCTGAAATAGAGATTTTAGTTCAAGAAGATCAAAAATTAGTTGAAAGTATTAGAAAAAATATAGTTATAATATAAAAATATAAAAGTAAAAGGAGATAAAAATGGAATATAAAGCATTAACAAAATTCAATATAAAAGAATTATATGAAAGACAAAAATTTTTAGATAGTAAATTTGAATCTAAAGAAACGTTAAAAAGTCAAAATTTAGAAAGAACATTAGTAGCTTTAGGAAATGAAATAGGAGAAACAGCACAAGAGTTCAAAGGTGAGTGGAATTATTGGAAGAACAATTGTACTTTTGATAAAGAAAAAATATTAAGTGAATTTAGTGATTGTTTACATTTTATCTTAAGTTTAGCAGGTTTTTTAAAATTAGAATTAGATTTTGAGTTAGATAATGAATTTAATGAGAATAAAAAAATATTTGAAGATTATAGCTTTGAAAAGTTAATTTTACATTTGTATTTTCCGATAGGATTATATTTATATGAAGAAGAATTTGAAGATTATAATGTTGAATATTTCATTGCTCTTTTATTAGAAATAATAAAAAGATTAGGATTCACAGAAGAAGAATTTTTAGAACAACATCACAAAGTATTTATAAATAATTTAAAGAAAAGAATAGGAGATGATTATTAAAAATGATAACACCAATATTACTGTTAACATCAATTTTATTGTTATTAACAGCATTACTGCTTAAATATTTTGAAAGTATATTTAGAAAAACCAATTACACAACATTTATATACGATGCATTAATTAAAATAATTCCGTTTATATTAATTCTATTTTTGATTTCTGGAACGGTAGAATTGTTAATACTTCTTGTAAAAGTGGTGATGTCATGAAATATGTAGCACATCCTTTTCAAGGAAAGAAAAGTAATAAAAGAAAAGTTGGTAATATAATTAAAAAATTAGTTTTGCATAATTCTGGTGTAACATACGTAAGTCCAATTCATGCATTTGGATTTATGTATGAATATGTAAAAAGTTATGAACAAGGTATTGAAATGTGTTTAGAGTTATTATCTCAATCAGAAGAATTGATTTTATGTGAAGGTTGGGAAAAATCGAGAGGTTGTAGAATGGAATATGATTTTGCAATTAAGAATAATATAAAGATAACTTTTTTACAAGGTGATTAATATGATCTATATATTGATAATAGATCTAAATGACAACGAATATAGATATAAAAGCAAAAATTTTCAAGATATAGTCAAATTTGTAAAAAAACATAAAGGCTATGTCAAAAAAGTTCAATTTGCGACAAAGGAGTGAAAAATTATGAAATTATTATTTTATAAAAATGAAATAGATACAGAAGTAGAAAATTATATAAAACAAAACAACTTAAATATAAAAATCAAAATACTGGATCCAGTAACAGAAGAAATCTTGAAATTCCATGAGATAATAAATTTCCCATGTTTAATAAACTGGAGTTCTAAAGTTGTTTATGCAGATAAGAATATACTTAGTTTTTTAAAAAAAATAAATTTGGAATTGCAATAGGAGGAACAATGGAAAATTTATCTGATATAGAAATAGAAGAAGAAATTAAAAAATTAGAAGAAGAAAAAAACAATATTAATAATAAAATAATTCTTTTATTAAGAGAAAAAGAAAAAAGAGTTAGCAGCAGATTATTTAAAATTTATGAAAAAATAAAACTTAATTTATTGCCAAAATTCAAATTAGAGGCATCTGTATTTCAAAATGTAAGAAGTGATGAGTTTTATATAGAGATATTTAATAAACATGCAAAAATAAAAATAGATGAAAATCTAAATGTAAATATAAAAGAAAATCAATATTTTACAGTATTTGAAATTGCGGACATTAAAGAAATAATAAATGAAATAATACAAAATGAGAAATAGGAGGATCTATGAAAGTATATGCAATATCTGATAATTTTTTCGATAGTATTTATGGAAATGAATATATTTCAAAAAAAGAAATGGAAGAATTAATAGAAATAGCTTTAAAGAATAAACATTTCAAAGTGAATCAAGTTATATATTTACGTACAGCAGAGGAAGAAATGTATGATGAAAATAAAAATGATTATGCATCATATTTGACAGAATTAATGTCTGAGAATGTATCAGATAGTTTTGATAGTGATTTTTATGAAGATTATATGGATTTAGATAAAGAGCATGAGAAAATATTGAACGATAGACTAATAAAAACAATAAAACAATTTCAAAAAGATTTTAATTGTGGGCCTTGGTTTTATTTTTTAGAAGAACGTAAACAAATTCAAATAAAAATATTAAATGAAAAAGGCAAATTTAAAGAGATAACAAATAGATAAATTTTAAAAAATGAATGATGAAATAAAGGAGAAAAGTAATGAGAAAATTAAAATCTAAAAAAGAACTAATAACAGATAAAGAAATATTGAGTAATAAAGAATATTATTTAACATTTTATTCGTTAGTTAGATTTGTGGGCCTTTGCAGGGACTATTTTAAAATAGATGGTACAAAATTATACAAAAATGAAATTGAAATAGAACATCCTTTATTTATTAAAGATACAAATAAAAAGTTTATAGAAATACTAAAAAGAAATAGTAAGTATTCACGAATTAAAATAGAAGATAATAAAACTAAAGAAAGTTTAAAAAATAAAATATTGCAAAACAAATATAATATTGAAAGTAGTATACAAATTAAAGCATATGAAACTGTATTGAATGATTACTTAAAAAATATCGAATACAAAGATAAGATATTTATATTAGAAATATTATCAATATTTGATATTTTAGAGATTAACATAAAAAATATTAAATTAGAAGCAGAGGAAATAAAATATTTAAAAACAACAATAACTAAATTCAATAAATATATTAGAAATTATTTGTTTGATTTATTAAAAGATGATCTAGCAAAAGAAATGGTAATTGATGTATTTGTAAATGCTAACAAACAAAAACTAGAAAAAGAAATAAAAGAAAATAATAAAAAGATGGAATTAAAAAAATATATATTATCTTCATCTGCAATAGATTATAGAGAAGAAAAAAAGTTACATGTAAAATCATGTATTTATGTTAAAAGAGCTTAAACAGATATAAAAAAGTGTGGATAAAGGAGTCTAAATGAAAAAAGAAATAGATATCAAAATAGAATATATTAAATATATAAATTTAGATCAAACTATTAAACAAAAAAAGAGATATATATTAAAAATAAATAATAATGAAATAGATGAATGTATAATTTATAAAAATAATATTATATTAAATTTCATGGAAGGCTTTTTAAATATATTAAATATAGAATATGGTAACTTTGAAAGTTATCAAAAAGCATTTAAAAAATTTGGAATTGAGGTATAGATGATGTTTGAAAGTTGGTCTATTGATTACACAAGATTAGAACATGAAGGGTACTTCTTAGAATTACCTGAAGAATATATAAGAAATAAGAAAAATTTACATTATGAACTTCATCAGATAATGTTTAAAGTTATAAAAAATAAAATAGATAATGTTTTATCAAAAAGCTTTTTAAGAGTTCAAGTCGATAAATATAATGATTATATGCTTTTATATAAACTTGGGCCTAAACCAAAATTATATTAAGGAGAATAAATGCTAGAATTGATATTAATGTTTATATTAGGTTACTTAATAGGATCTGATGTAAATTCAAAATCTTCTGTTTCAACTGGTACTAGAAATGATAGTCCACCACCATCACAAAAACCAAAACCAACAAGTCCAATGAAATAAGGAGTGTATGTAAAATGATAAAGGAAATTAATATAGAAATAATGCAACCGCAGCAAACCATTCCTAATTGTTATAGAGTTTACATAAATAATCGTTTTGCTAATGACTTCATGTTAGATCACAATAAGAAACAAGTTGAATACAGATGTAATTGTGCGGTAGAAGCCATTTTAGGTTTAACTGAAACAACAGTTGACTTAGAAATGACAAATAAACATAGTAAACGACTGTTGAAAAAAGTTTATGATGCATATATGGAAGTAATAAAGACAGAACAAACAAAACTGTTTTAAGGAGAGATGATATGAATTATTATGATAGTGCAATAGATACAATAGATGATGAACAATTGGTAAAAGTATATATTGATGAGTTTGAATTATTTGATGGAAACTTCAGAGAATTAAATAAACATTTAGAATTAAATAAGTTATTACGTGATTGTTTGATAGATCATATGTCAGCTGAAAGTAATTATTTGATATTAAAGTTAGTAAAAGAATGATTTGCGAAGTTTAAGGAGATGAAAAAATGAGTAAATACAAGATTGAGGTTAATGTGTCAATGCCATCTTGTTATGGAAGTATGAGAAATGAAATAGTTGATTTAATAGATGATTGGAATTATTCAGAAGAAGAAGCAAAGGAAATATTTAAAGATGAAAATAAATTAAATGATTTAACTTCAGAATGGGCACAAGAACATATTTCTGTTAATGCTACAAAACTCAAAGAAAATTAGATTGATGTTGGAGGACTTATGAAAATAAAAAAATATTTTGAATCATATTTAAAATGCATCCAAAAGAAAGCACAAGGAGAATATATTCATAGTAAATTAAATATATTTATTTTATATCTATTTCCGTTAATTGGTTTTTCATTTAATACAGAGATATTTAAACTTTTGTATTCTTTGTTTTCATTACTTGGTTTAAATTTATTAATTGCAACTTTTAAATTACTAATGAAATTAAAACGTAAATTTAAAAACATAAATGAAAATAAAATACTTTTTACAATATTGAGAGGTAATTATTTTTGTTTCATTAAAACATTAACTATATGTTTTGTTTGTTTAAGTATGTCTTTTTTAAATATTGAATTTTTACAAAGATTGAGAATGTTTTTATTTTTACAAATGAGTATTGAAATGTACTTTTTTAGTAGATTAAACAGAAGAGTGTTAACGAATGTTTTAAGAAAAATAAAATACAAGAGTTTATAAAGGAGCATAGATGAAAACATATTTTATAACAGATGTAAACACATATGATGTTTCAGAAAAAGATAATCTAAAAGAAGCTATTATAAGTTTTTATTCTGAAGAAAATATATTTATAGGTGATGAATTAGTTAAAAGAATTGTTATAGGAAATCAAATAATAAGGCAAGCTAAATTAACAGATAAAGAGGTGGTGTTTTAAATGGGAGAAATAATATTGATTGTTGGATTTATATTAGTATTATTATATGGCTGTGAAATATCTATAAAATTCAAACTCAGAAATAAGACAATTTTAAATGATGAATATATAAAATTTATGAAAATCATTTTTAAATAAAAACTGGTACATAGTATTTGTAGTATTTATATGTGTTATTTATATTTTAATAAGAACTTTAATAATTGTAATTTTAGAAAAAGAGTGGTTGAAATGATGATTTATATGTTAATACTGTGTTTAGTAATATTATTATTTATTATCCAAAAAATAGATTATAGAATAAAAATATCAGAACTATATGAATCAAGAGATTACGTCTTGTCTGCATTAGTCGAAAAAAATTTAGAAATTATAGAATTGAAAAAAGAAAATAGAACATTACATCAAACTATAGATGAGTTGAATCAGGTAATTGAAGGAGAATAATTATGAAATTATATCTTGTTTGCAAAGCCAGTAAACCTTTATTCATAGCCAAAACTTATGAATTGGCTAGGGAAACTATAAAAAGAAAACTAATCTGTGAAAAAGAGGTTAGGATAATAGAATTATCTTTTGTAGATGAAAAAATGTTTGCTCAAGCTTATGTTAAAAGTTCTTTTGGTGTGGGATATCTAGAACAAGAAGAAATAGAAAAAATATTTATAACAGGTATTTTAGGCAAACAACAAAAACAAATACTTGGATAATGTATAAATAAATCAAAATAAATAAAGGGCCTAAAGAGAGGAGAATGTATGCAAAATATAGAGGCAAATAAAATAGCTGCAGAAGTTGTGAAGATACTAAAAGGAGAATTAGATTTGGATAAAAAGATATTAACTCCATTCAAAAAGACAGAAAGGCTTTTGTCTGAATTAAGTTTTTTAAAAGGAGCTATTGAAATAAAAGAAAAAATGATAACAGACTTAAAAAATGGAGCTACTATTAGAAGAAAAAAAGAAATTGGTATGAATATAAAAAATAATAAAACCTATTTATCTGAAATAGAAAAAAAAGAAAATAGAATAGAACAACTACAAGGTGAAATAGATAGAATTAAAAGTTTAGTTAGCTCTATCGAAATTTCTTTAGAAACAATAAAAAATGATAAATATTATAAAATAATAGAATTAAAATATTTTCAAGATAAAACTCTAGATAAAATAGCAGAGGAATTAGATGTGGCACTAGCTACAGTAAAAAGGAACAAGAATAAGCTTATTAGAAAGTTGCAATTGTTAATATTTTCTGATGAAGTTATAAAAAATATTTTAGAATAAAATGAGCCTTTTGTGGTCTTCTATAATATTTTCTATATGTTATAATAGGTTATAATGAGATAAGTTGATGAAAGTCAACAAATCTTTTTTTCATAAATCCTTTTTATTTAAATTAACAAGAGTATTTGTACTCTCTTTTTTATTTGGTAAAAAAGGATGAAGTAAAAAAATATATTAGGAGTGATTGGAATGTTTAAGTTTATAAAAAATTATAGAGAATTAAAAATGTTAATTGAACATCTAAAAAAAGAAAATGAGAATTTATTTAAACGTTTGGAAAGCAAAAGTGATAAAAATGGTTATTTTAGAAAAAAGTTTGAAGATATAAGAGAAAACGATGAGCTATTAAAAAAAGAAAACAAAAAACTAAAAGAAGAAAATGAAACATTATTAAAAGAAAAAAGATATTTAAATAATAAGTTATTAGATTTAAAGATAGAAGAACAAGAATCAAAACAAAATACCGAAGGATAGCGAAAGGAATAATAATGACTTTGTTTGGACAATTCATGACTGTTTTTTTGTTTGTAATAATAGCTCACTTAATGGTTCATATATCTTTAAATTTAATAAACAGATCAATAGATAAAAGAATAAAAGATACTAAGAAAAGATTAGAAGATTTATTGATTTTAGATAAAGAAGCAACAGAGTTTATGCAAGAAACAAAAGCAAAGAATATAAAGTTATTAACAGACATGGATAGAGAAATACAACTAACACATGACGAGTTACATAAGAAGATAGATGCAGTTAGTTTGTTAGCAATAGAAGTTAGATTAGATAGAGCCAGAAGAAAGCTTAGGCCTGAAACCAAGAGTAAATAAGCTTGTATATGTGGTTCAAAAAGGTACTTTGGAGACCTTTAAATCGCTTGCGGGTCTCGCGAACCCCAAGCTTCATCTCTCTGACAACTTTTTTAAAAGTCATGTCCGGTCCAAAAAATAGAAAAAAGAGGTAAAAAAATGATTAAAAAAAACACAGTAGTAAAATCAATTGAGCTAGCTGAAATATTGGATTTGAGCGAAAGGCATATTAGAAGATTAGCTGAAGAAAATATTATGGTCAAAAACGGACAAGGCAAATATTTGTTGTTGGAAAGTTTACAAAGTTATATTTCTTATTTAAGCCTTAAAAATTCTGGGGATGAAGATTTAAAAGATCAAAAAACGAGAGAAGAAATCGAAAAAATAAAAAAAGATACTGAATTAAAGGAAATTAAAATTCAAGAACTTACGAATCAATTACATCCTGCTTCGGTTGTCAAAGAAGTTATGACCACGATGTTAACAAACATAAAAGGTAAATTTTTATCCCTTCCCAACAAATTAGCACCTTCAATTATAGGTTGTGAAAATTTAGCAGAAATACAAGAAAAAGTTTTGGATGGAATTGTAGATATTTTAAATGAATTGAGTGAATATAATCCAGATTTATTTAAAACAAAAGAATTTTATGAAGAAGAAGAGGAAGAAAAACAAGAAATAAAGAAGGTGGTGAAAATAAAAAATGCAAAAAAAAGAGGAAGTAAGAAAGACAAATAATCTTTTCAAAGAAATAGCATTATCATTAAAACCACCACCAAAATTAACATTAGATTTATGGGCAGATACTTATCGAATATTAAGTTCTAAAACATCTGCTGAACCAGGAAGATGGAATACAGAAAGAGTTCCATTTCAAAAAGAAGTTATGGAAGCTATATCTGATAAGAAAACTGAAAAAATAATCATGATGTATGGAGCTCAATTATCTAAAACAGAAATATTGCTAAATACTTTTGGATATTATGCAGATTACGATCCTGCGCCAATAATGTTTCTTATGCCAACCAAAGATTTAGCAAAAGATTTTTCAGCAACAAGATTAAATGACATGATAAATTCAACGCCTCAACTAAAAAATAAAATAACTGACAATGAAAAATCAAGAGATACTATAACTCAAAAAGATTTTCCAGGAGGATATATCACGTTAGTTGGTAGTAATTCTGCTACAGAACTATCGAGTAGACCGATAAGAGTACTACTGGCGGATGAAATAGACAGATATCCTAACGATGTAAAAGGTGAAGGAGATCCATTAAATCTTGCTATTGAAAGAACAAAAACATTTTGGAATAAAAAAATAGTTTTAACTAGTACACCAACCATAAAAGGAGAAAGTAGAATTGAGCATGAATATGAAAATAGTACAAGAGAAGAGTATTACATTCCATGTCCAAAATGTGGGACATTACAAAGACTAGAATGGAAAAACATCATATTTGAAAATGTAAGTCACAAATGTAGCGATTGTTTAGAAATATCCAGTGAATATGAATGGAAAAAAAATCTTAAGTTAGGACAATGGATTGCAGGGAATGATGAAATAGATCCATATTTAGTTCGAGGTTTTCACATAAATGAATTATATAGTCCTTTTTCAACGTGGAAAAGTATAATAAAAAAATTTAGAGAATCAAAAGGTGATGTTCAACTAATGAAGGTATTTACAAATACCGCATTAGGTGAAACTTGGCAGGAAAAAATAGAAAAAATGGATTTTACAGATTTAAAAAATAGAAGTGAATACTATGGTTGTGAGATTCCAGATGATGTCAAAGTATTAACAGCAGGTGTAGATATACAAGACAACAGAATTGAAGTAGAGGTTGTTGGCTGGGGTAGAGAAGAAGAAAGTTGGGGGATATACTATAAAGTTTTTATGGGGAATCCTGGTGAAAATTATGTATGGAATCAACTAGATGATTTTTTAGATAAAGAATATTCATATTTTAATGGTGAAAAAATAAAGATATTAAGTACATGTATCGATACAGGTGGACATTATACATTAGAAGCATATCAATTCTTAAAACCTCGAGAAAACAGAAGAATTTTTGGTATCAAAGGAAAAGGGGGAGATGGAGTAGCATTTATCTCTAAACCAACAAGATCCAACAGAATGGGAGTTGCTTTATTTTCTATAGGAACTAATACAGGGAAAGAAACAATAATGTCAAGATTGAAAATGGATGTACCTGGTCCAAAATTTATGCATTTTCCAGACAGTGAAGAACGTGGTTATGATGAAGCTTATTTTAAAGGCTTAACATCAGAAGTTAAAACTACAATTTTTGAAAAAGGCGTAAAAAAGACAGTTTGGAAATTAACAGGAACTAAAAGAAATGAGCCACTGGACATTAGAAATTATGCTTATGCAGCATTAAAAATAGCAAATCCTAATTTAGAAAAAAAATATACTGTAGAAACAACTAAGTCACAACAAGTTATTAAACAGAGAAGAATAATTTCGAAAGGAGTGTATTAAAAAATGGCATTATCTCAAATAGGAACAAAAGAATATGCAGAAGAAATGCTCAAAACTTGGCTTGAAGCACAAGAATCGTTAGCAACTGGAAAATCATACAAAATAGGCAGTAGAGAATTAACGAGAGCAGACACTGATGAAATAATGAAATGGATTAATTATTGGCAAGATCAAATTCAAAAATTTGAAAGTGGCACGAAAAAAAGACAAAAAGTAAAAATTGGAGTACCACGAGATTTATAGGAGGTGAAAAATGAATTTTTTAGATAAAGCTGTAGAAATTATTTCACCTGAAAAAGCATTAAAAAGAGTAAAAGCTAGAGAGATTTTAAAAATTTATAATACTGGCTATTCTAATCATGGAGCTAGTAAAACAAAAAAATCGTTACTAGGTTGGAATTTTAAAGGTGGAGATGTTGAAGAAGACATTTATAAAAATCTTGATGTTTTAAGACAACGTTCGCGAGATTTGTATATGGGAGCACCATTAACAACAGGTGCAATAAAAACAATTGTGACAAATGTAGTTGGTAACGGATTAAAAGTAAAACCATCTATCAAACATGAAATTTTAAATATTGATAGAGAAGTTGCAAGAATTAAAGAAAAAGAAATTAAAGAGCATTTTGAACTTTGGAATAAAAGTAGAGTAGATAATGCAGGAACAATGACATTTGATGAAATTCAATCTCTTGTGTTATTAACAGTATTGGTTTCAGGTGAATGTTTCATAAAATTAAATTATTTTGAATCAAAAAGGAATCCATATAATTTAAGATTGCAAATTATAGAACCAGACCGAATTTTAACTCCTCAAGGACAAGACAAAATATACACATCTGGAGTCAAATTAAATGACTATGGAGAAATTATTTCTTATTGTATCGCTAGTAAACATCCATTAAGTACAAAAATGGAAAAAGTTACTTATGTTGATGTTCCAGTTTTTACAAAAGAAGGGTCATTACAAATGATTCATTTATTCAATAACGAGAGACCAGAACAATTAAGAGGAGTACCTCTGTTATCTCCAGTTATAGAAGTAATGAAGCAAATGAGTAGATATACAGAAGCAGAAATTGCAGCAGCAGTAGTATCATCAATGTTCGCTGTTTTCATTAAAAAGGAGCTTGAAACAAATTCGGAAGGATTAGGAGAATCACCAATAGATGAATCACAAAGGATAGATCAATCTCCTAAAAGTTTTGAGCTGTCACCTGGTGGAATTTTTGAATTAGAACCAGGAGAACAAATTGAAACAGCTAACCCTGGTAGACCAAATACAGCATTTGAAGGTTTCTTAACTGCGATGTTAAGACAAGTCGGAAGTGCAATTGAAGTGCCTTATGAATTATTAATAAAACATTTCACTAATAATTATTCATCAAGTAGAGCGGCACTTTTAGAGGCATGGAAAATGTTTCGTAAAAGACGAGAATGGTTTTCTGATAATTTCACACAAGTTATTTATGAAGAATTTTTAAGAGAATTGTTTTTAACAGGTCAAATAGAATTGCAAAACTACGATTCTAGTCCAATTATTACTAAAGCTTGGTCAAATGCTCAATGGAATGGAGCATCACAAGGTCAAATAGATCCGTTGAAAGAAATAACAGCAGCAACCAAAAGAGTGGAATTAGGCATTAGTTCAAGAACCAGAGAAACTACTGAACTGATAGGAGGTGATTTTGAAGATGTAGTACAAACTTTAAAAAATGAACAAGATTTATTACAACAGAAAGGAGTGACTGTAAATGCTACAAAATAAGAAATTTTGGAACTTATCACAATCTAATGATGGAAAAAATGCAGATTTATTATTGTATGGAAGTATTGGAAATGATGAATGGTGGGATGATATATCTGATAAAGCATTAAAAAAAGAAATAGATAATTTAAATGTTGAAACTATTAATTTATATATTAATTCACCTGGTGGAAGTGTTGTTTCAGCAATAGCGATAGCAAACTCTCTTAAAAATCATAGCGCAAATGTCATAGCACATATTGATGGAATAGCGGCTAGCGCAGCAACAATCATAACTAGTGCTTGTGACAAAGTTAAAATGCCACGTAATGCATTATTTATGATACATAATCCACTTACAGTATCGGTTGGAGAGAAGAAAGATCATGAAAAAACAATAGAAATTTTAGATAAAATGAAAAATTCTATTGTAGAAACATATTTAGCTAAAGTGAATATAGAAAGAGATTTTTTATCAGAACTAATGGATAAAGAAACATGGTTAGATGCTGATGAAGCATTAGAATATGGATTTATAGATGAAATCACAGAAGAAACTATTGTTAAAAATATTATTTCAAATAATTTAGTGGTAAATGGAACAATAGTAAATTTATCTGATTTTAAAAATTTCAAACAACATAAAACTATATTTTCAAGTAATCAAGAAAAAATAAAAAATCAAAATACAAAATCTAAGGAGGAAATTATGCCAGAAAAAATAAAAAATCTTACATTAGAAGAAATAAAAAATGATTTTCCAGCATTATACGAGGAAATAAAAAATGAGGGAATTATAGCGGAAAGAGAAAGAATACAAAAAATAGAAAATTTAGCAATCCAAAATGAAGAATTAGTAAAAGATGCTAAATTTGAAAATGTAATTACAGCAGAAGCATTAGCAATAAATTTTCTAGAAATAGAAAATAAAAGAAAAAAATCAAAATTTGAAAATATAAAAAATGAAACAAATGAGACAAAAATAGAAAATATAATAGAAGAACCTAAAGTGGATAAAGATGAAGAATTAGCAATAAAAATTTCAAATCAAGCAAAGAAAGGAAGTGTTCAATAATGAAGATGGATTATACCGTAACTCCAGATAATTTGATAGCTGGTAAAAAAGAGATAATAACAATAGAACTTATAGTTCCAGTGGGGAAAAAAGTTAAAAGAGGGGATATAGTAGATAAAACAGCTTCGATAATAACAGATACAGGAACTGTTTATGGAATTGTTGCTGAAGATGTTGATGGAACTGTAGCAGAAACTAAAACAGCTGTTTATGTTGAAGGAGAATTTAATATTGAAGCAGTAAATTATGGAATAGCAACAAAAACAAAAGTAATAGAATTATGTAAAAATCAAAATATATATTTAAAAAATGAAGGAGGAAAATAAAATGAATTTAGATATAACAATAAGAGCATTATTTTTAGCTATAGAAATGATGCCAAAACCAAAATCTTTTTTATTAGATTTATTATTTACAGATAGAGAAATGTCAGATGTTGAAGAAATAACAATTGAATATAAAAGAGGAAATAGATTTATTGCACCATTTGTAAATCGTTATATCGATGGACAAACAATGCCAAAAGAAAGTTTTACTGGAAAAACTTTTAAACCATATAAAATTGCACCAAAACATAATTTTACAGCGAACGAATTATATTTTGAAAGAATGGCTGGAGAAAATCCTTATATGAAAACAGATCCAGAAACAAAAAGAAATAAAAAAATTGCAGATACTTTACAAGAACAAGAAGAACAGATTCAACGAAGAATGGAAAAAATGGCTGCAGAAGTTGCATATGATTTACAAGTAACAATTCAAGGAGATGGAATCAAAGATGAAATACATTATTATGAAAACAATAAAAATGAACATCATACTAATGCTACTATTTCTTGGGATAATGCATCGGCAGATCCAGTTTCTGATATAAAAATAATATTAAGAACAATAGCTGAAGCTGGTGGAACAAAACCAAATATACTTGTCATGGATCCTTTAGCAGCAGATTTGTTTATGAGTAATGCGAAAGTAAAAGAATTATTGAATGTAAGAAATTATTTTGTAGGCGAAATGAGACCTGAAGTTGAAGGAATTTCTGGAGCTTCGTATATAGGAAGATTAAGTGGGATTGGTGTAGATATTTACGAATATCAAGAATATTATGAAACAGAAGATAGTAATGGAACTATTAAAGTTAAAAAAATAGTACCAGAAAATACAGTTTTATTTGCAACAACTGGAAATAAAATAAAATTTGCACCAGAAGCAACGATAGAAAATGGATTAATGCAAGGAATGTTTATACCACGAATATATGAAGATACTAAATTTGATACTGTAGAATTAAGAACAATATCGAAACCAGTATTAATTCCACAAAATACAAAATCTTTAAAAGTTTTAAAGGTTAAATAGGAGGTTATATGAGAGTAAAAACATTAAGTTCAATAATATACGATGGTAAAACATTTGGTATTGGAGAAGAAGTAGAAATATCAGATATATATATAAATGATTTACTAAAAAGAAAGTTGATAGAAAAAATTGATAACAATACCAATGAAGAAGAAGAGGTAAATGAAAATGTGGATCTAACAAATAAAGATAATAAGAATGTAGAAAATTTAGAAGACTTAACAATGAAAGAATTGAAAGAAATGGCAGAAGGGTTAAGTATTGAAGTACCAAACAAAATAACAAAAGAGCATTTAATAAATTTAATTTTAGAATTTAGAAATAACAATACAAACGAAGAAGAAAATGTAAATGAAAATGTAGATCAAACAAATAAAGATGATGAGAATGTAGAAAATTTAGGAAGTGAATAAAAATGGGTTTTAAAGATGCTGTTGAGAAAGATGTAAAAAAAATTTTTCTTAATGCTTCTGAATTTGCAGAAGTTCATGAATTTGGTGGAATACAGGTCATTTGTGTAGTTGATGAAGATAAATTCAAAGATAAACAAACTGTTTCTAAAACTTTAGAAATAGAAGGTGTATATAAAGATTTGAAAACTGTTTTTGTAGATAAAAACGACTTATCTTTTAGGCCTAAAAAGGACCAACAAATTACACTAGATGGTAAAGAATTTGAAATCATAGAGTGTAAAGAAGATATGGAAATGTATGAAATACTTTTAGGAAATTATGCATCAACAGGAGGTTATTGATGATTAATTTAGAATTGACAGAAGGTAATATGGCAATGGTTAATCTTTTTGTAAATGATGCACCTAAAAGAGTAATAATTGTTGCTTCAAGAGCATTAAATAGGGTTATAGGTAGTGTAAAAAGTAAACAAATTCAAGATGCAAAAGAGAAATATACCTTATTAAATTCTATGTATTACAATGGTGTTACTTTGAGCAAATCAACACCAGGTAATTTAGAAGCATCTGTTAATGCACAAGGTTCTCCAATTTCACTAGAATATTTCAAAATATCATCAAAAAAAAGAATTAACAGAAATAAATTGATAGTGGAAGTCAAAAAAGGACAAGCCAAATCGTTAGGAGATGCTTTTATTGGATATTATCACAAAGGAACGGTATTTCAAAGGGAAGGTGCTGAAAGAGTGCCTCTCAAAACTCTCTATGGACCTTCGTTACCACAAATGTTTGGAGAACAATCTATAATTCAAAAATTATTATTATTTAGTAATGATAAATTCAATGAGAGATTCGAACATGAATTTCAATATGAATTTATGAAAGGATAAATTATGGTAAGTAAGCAAGAAATAATGTTACATGATTTTTTTAAAAATTTAGTAGCTAATGAAATTGAATTAAATGGATTTAAAGTTTTTAGAGGATATTTACCAAATTCAAAAATTGATTTTACAAAAGGTCCTAATCCAGAAGAAGAATTTTTCCCTTATTTGATACTAAGAGTTTTGAATTATGAGCATATTAGAACAGGAATAGATACTTACGATTCAAATTGTGATTTTGAATTGTGGGTTGGAGCAAAAATCCAAGAACCTGAAGAATATATGGAGTTAGTGAAAAAAACTGAAAAAATTGAAGAAAAGCTGTTAGAAAAAACAACAGATAATAAAGGATTCATTGTAGATCAAACAAAACCTTTTAAAATGCAGTGGTTTAAAGATCAAACAATGCCTTATATGTACGCTTTAATCTCGTTCAGTACTAAAGGAAATGTGATTTTAAGTAAAATCAAAGAAACTGCATTGAAACATTTTGATGAAATTCCAAAAAAACAATAGGAGGTAAGCATGGAAAAAGAATTAAAAACAAGAAAAATGTATTTAGGCAGAAGAATTAATCTTCCAGAATTACAATTAGAACCGTATACAGTTTACATTATAGATGAATATTTAGAAAAAATAATAAAAAAATATCCTATATTGGAAAAAATGTTTATAAAAACAGAAGATGTTGCTGTAGAAAAAAAACAAATTGGTAAATATATAGCTTTTTCAGAAGAATTACAAAAAAATTTAGAAAAGAAGGAGGGTTAATTTATGTCATATAAACATGGTACATATCAAAAAGAAGGAGCCACTAATTTTATTTTGCCTGTAATTTTGAATTATGGTTACTTTATTGTTGGTTCAGCTCCTTTAGGGAGAGTGAAGGAAGAAAACAGAAGTGTAAACAAATTAAAAAGAATAGCAAATTATGAAGAAGCAATAAAATATTTTGGAGATACACAGAATATGGATTTCACAATTTCACAAGCTATCAAAGTGTTTTTTGAATTGTATGGAGTTGCACCACTTTATGTTGTAAATGTTTTGGATCCTGCTACAGATACGAAGGATGTTACTTTAACTGGAATTGATTTAGTTAATAATAGTTATATTATTCCGTCAACATCAATATTACCTGAAACATTAGTAGTTAAAGATAACGCTACATCGTTACCTATCGTTGGAGTTGTGACAGAATTAGTAGCCGAAGGGTTGAAAATATATGTGACAGGAACAAAGGTAGATTTGGAATATAAAGAACTAGATCCAACTAAATTGACAAAAGCAGATATTATAGGAGGTTACGATTTAACATCTATGAAAAGAACAGGATTAGAGTTAGTTAATGAAATTTATATGACTTTCAAAGAGTTGCCTGCATTTATAGATGCTCCTGGATTTACAGAAGATAGTGAAGTAGCTACAATATTAGAGACAAAAGCAAGAACGATTAGTGGTGGAATGTTTGAATCAATTCCATTAATTAATGCTCCAGCTAATAAGAGATACGATGAAATTCCAAAATGGAAGGATGATAATAATATAGTTGATTCGGACCAGTTTTTATTTTATGGTCATTTGAAATTAGGAACGAACATTTATTATCAATCAATTCATTATGCCGCTTTAGCATTATTAACAGATAATGGTACAAGTGGTGTACCTTGCCAAACACCATCAAATAAAGCATATAAAATGGATGCATTGATGTGGAAAAACGGAACAAATTGGGAAGAATTGAGGTTAGATAGAGAAACACAAGCAAATTTTTTGAACTATAATGGTGTCATTACTGCTATTAATTTTGGGGGGTGGAGATGTTGGGGAAGTGAAACAGCAGCTAATCCATTAGTCACAGATCCTAAGGATAAGACTATTATAGCAAGAAGAATGTTTAAACATATAGGAAATCAATTTGTCATTAGTTATTTTGATAAAGTAGATAGTTTATTAACTGGAAGAATGGCCAGATATTTGTTAGATTCGATGAATTCAGTATTAGCAGGTTGGAAAACTGCAGAATATATATTAGGCGGTGAGGTTTTCTTTTCCCCAACAGGAAATAGCTTAATCACGGCATTTGATGGTGATTTTGCTTTTGATATTGAATTAGGTATAGTTCCTCATATGAAGTCTATAACGTTCACTAAACAAATTAACAAGAGTTATTTAGAATCGTTTTTAAATAGCTTGATAGGAGGTAATTAATTATGGCAACATTCAATTCAAATGTAATAAGTGGTGCTGTCGCAGATGCAGAAGTTTATATAAATGGAGCTAGAGACATGGCTGGAATAGGTAAAGTAACTTTACCTAAAATATCTCTAAAGAAAATTTCTACTTCACAATTTGGTCAAACGGCAGAAATTGAATTAGGATTAATCGGACATTATGAAAAAATGGATTTCAAAATGTCTATGGAAAACATAAATGGTTCTATAGGAAATGTCAAAATAGGTGAAACTATAACTGTTGATACTTATTTTGTATCACAAAATTTAGATAGATCAACTCAAGAGATAATACTTGATGGCTTAAGAGCTAGTGTTAGAGGGCAGGTGTTAATGTTTGATGCTGGTGATGTTAAACCAGGGGAAAAAACAGAAGTGAATATAGAAATGTCTGTTTTCTCTTATAAATTAACACAATCAGATGAAATAATATTTAATGTTGATGCATTAAATACAGGTTCAGAAAATAAAGGAGATAATAGAGCTTTTATAAATCAATTGTTATCGAGAATATAAAAATAGGAGGATAAAATGAAAATAATCAAATTACAAAAAGAATACACATTTAATGGAATTAAAACAAATGAAATAATTTTAAAGCACGAGGAAATGTCGGCTAAAGAATATTTAGAATGTGAGAAAGAATTTAAAAGTAGACAAAACGATGCTTTTTTTAAAGAAATAGAAGATGGATATGCCTTAGTGGTGGCTGGAAAAGCAAGTGGAATTAGATATCATGAATTATTAAACTTAATTGGAGTTGATTATTTAAAAGTTGTTGGAACAATCAAAACTTTTTTAACGAAAAGCTGGGGATCAGAGGAAAAGGAACAAGAAAAAATAGAAGAAACTCCAGCGGAAATTATTGTGAACGAGTCTCTAATGGTATAAGAGAACTAGGAATTGTAGTAAGTGGGCAATTTAATAAATATAAGTTGCCCATCTCTTATGAAACAATCATAGAAGAAACATTTGACAACATAGAAAATTATTGGATTCCACTCATGAAAGAAGTACAGGAAGAATACGAAAAAGCAAATAAAAACTAACTTTTTTAGGAAGGAGGTAAATGATGTCTAAACAAATGGAACTTGCTTTTAAAATTGCATCTAAAATGGATGGATCAGTGGCAGGTAATTTCAAAAAGATTTCTAATGAAATGAAAGATTTGCAAAATAATATGAAAAAACTTAAAGAATATGAAAAAGCATTAGCAAACGACAGAAAAGCACAAGAAAATTTTGCAAAACAAGCTAAATCATTAAATTCATTAAACAAAGAAATGCTGGAAGCATCTAAAAAGTTATCTGCTATGAAAAAAGCTTATGAGCAAAGTGGAAAAAGTAATTCTGATTTATCGAATGCAATTAAAAAACAAGAAAAAGTTGTTGAAACTTTGAATAAAAAAGTTGAACGGCAAAAAGGTCTGTTTAAAGCGGCACGTTCTGAAATAGAACATTCCAAAAAGGTTGTTGATGATTATGCTAAATCTCTTGGAAACGCAAAAACAGAGATAGAAGCATTCAATAAAAAACAAGAAGAAATAAAAAGATTGAATAGTTTATCATCTAATTTGGCTACAAAAGGTGATTCTCTGCAATCTAAAGGTAAAAAAAACATGGCACAAGGTGCTGGAATGATAGCAGCAATGTCAGTACCAATAAAAGCTTATATTGATGTTGAAGAAGCGCAAGCAGATTTAAAAAAGATGATAAATTTTACTTCAAAAGCAGAAGCAGAATCGTTTTATTCAGCTTTTAGAAACATTTCAGACAAATCTCCGATTTCGCAAGTAGATGTTTTTAAAATAGCAGGAGCAGGAGCTCAAGCAGGAATTGCAAAAAACGAATTAAAACAATTCACTGAAGATGCATCTAAAATAAAAGTTGCATTTGATATGAATAGCGAAGCGGCAGGAGAATTTTTAGCTAAAACAAGAAGTCAACTTGGACTGAATCAACAACAAGTTATGGCATATGCTGATACAATAAATTTTTTAGCGGACAACACAGCAGCGCAAGCAACAGATATAGTTGAAGTATCTCAAAGAGTTGCATCTTTAGGAGATATGGCTGGTGTTAGTAAAGAGCAAGTTGCTGCATTTGGAGCAACATTAGTTTCGATTGGTAAAACTCCAGAAATCGCATCTACAGGTTTAAAAAATCTTTATTCTGATTTAATGTCGGGTGAAGCTGCAACAGAATCTCAAATGATCGCATTTAAAAATTTAGGCTTAGAAGCAACACAAGTTGCTAAAAGTATGACTAAAGATGGTGCAGGGACAATTATTAATGTATTAGAAAGAATAAAAAAACTTCCTAAAGACATGCAAGCATCAACAATTAAACAAATTTTCGGTCAAGAAGCACTAGATTCTGTTGTTGGATTAGTTAACAATTTAGATTCTTTAAAGGGAAATTTGTCGGCAGTAAATGACCAATCAAAAATGGCAGGCTCTGTAAACAAAGAATATTCAAACAGAATGAGTACAACTTTAACATCATTAAAACAAGGTTTCAATCAACTGTATAATATTTTCGTAGATTTAGGAAAAGCATTAGCTCCTTCATTAGTAGAAGTTGCGAAATCAATGCAGCCTATAGTTAAAAATTTGGCAGATTTTATCCAAAAAAATCCCAAACTAACAACAGGTATATTAAAAGCAGTTGTTGCATTAGGTGCGTTAAAAATAGCAGTTGGAGCAGGGCAATTTGCTTTTGGTGGGTTATTCAAAACAGCAGGTAAAGCTGTAGGTTTATTTAGTAAAGTAAAAAGTGCAGGTGGAGTGACCAAAGCTTTTCCGATGGTAGCTAAAGCGGGACCAATGTTAGCGAGAATGGGACCAATGTTAATGAACCCTTGGGTTTTAGCTGGTGCTGTTATAGTAGGGATTTTTGTTTTACTTTATAAAAAAAGCACATGGTTTAGAAATGGCGTAAACAAAGCTATGAAAGAAATAATGCCTTACATAAAAGAAATAGGCAAATTATTAAAAGATGCAATTGGAAAGTCAATTAATTATGTAGGTAATCTCATGAAAAAACATGGTCCAGCAATGAGAAAAGCATTTGATGCTATGAAACCAGTTTTGTCAGTACTGGGTAACATTATAAAAACTTTAATAATTTCAGGATTAAAGACTGTTATTGCAACAATAAAATTATTTTTATCAATAGCTAAAGGTGTTTTTCAAAATATATCGAATAGTATAAAAACAGCCGTAGGAGTTTGGAAAGGCTTGTTTAAATTAGTTATTGCTGTTTTTACTGGGGACTGGAAAGCAATACCTGGTATTGTTTCGGGTATTTGGGATACGATAAAAAGTGGTGTTAAAGGATTCATAGATTCTTTTAAGACAATGTTTTCTGGAGTATTTACATGGTTTGGAGATCAATGGAAAAATGTAAAAAGTACGGCCTCTTCTATTTTTAGTATGGGGAAAATACCTGGGAAATTTAGTGGAACAAGAAATTGGTCAGGAGGAATGGTTGAAGTTGCTGAAAAAGGAAGAGAATTAATACAATTACCTAATGGTCAAAGTTTTATGGCAACTCAAAGAATGTATATGAATCTTCCAAAAGGCACTAAAATCACTAACAATACTGCTACGGAAAATCTTTTGAAACAACCAAAACAGTCATTGTTAGATAAAGTTGATAATATAAAAAACAAAGCATCAAAAGTTATAAATAATGCGGTTAATTCTATGACAGGAGGAGATAATATCACAGTCAACATTAATGTAAGTGGTGGTGGTGACCCAAATGAAATAGAAAGAGCAGTTAGAATGGCATTTAAAAAAATACAAGATAAAAATAAAAGAACAGAATTCTAAGGAGGTGAAATTTAGTGAATGAAATTTATAGAACAGTATCTGGAGACACATGGGATTTAATCGGATATAAACTATTTGGACCAGGAGGAGAAAAATATTATAAAGAATTAATAAGAAATAATATTTTATTTGTGGACATAGTTATTTTTGATTCTAACATTCCCATAAAAGTTCCAAAAATAGAAATAAATAATAATAATATAAATTCAACTAAAATACCTCCTTGGAAAAGGTAGGTGCAACATGGGATTACCACGAAATATAAACATTTTAGTTGAACATATAGATCCAAATACAAAAAATAAAGAAGATGTTTCTTCTTTTATTAATCCATTTATTGAAAGTTTTAGTTATACTGATAATTCAAGAAATGCAATTGATGATTTAACATTTGATTTAGAAAATTTTGATAAAAGATGGTTGAATGAATGGTATCCAGATGAAAATACAAAATTCAAAGTATCAATCATTCAAACTGATGATGATTCTAAATCAAATTCAGTTAGAACTTTGAATGTTGGGACATTTTATGCTGATCAAGTTGACTTTTCACCAAATAAATTATCTTTGAAATTAATCGCTATTCCACTAAACAGCAACATTAGAGATCAAAAAAACACAGTTGGATGGGAAAAAATAACATTGACTGAATTAGTTTCTAAAATTGCTAATAAACATGAAATGTCATTTGAAAAATATACAAAAGATAATCCTTTTTTTGAAAGATTAGATCAAGTAAAAGAAACAGATCTATCTTTTATAAAAAGAATATGCGAAGAACTTTCATTATCTACTAAAGTCACAGATGATAAAATAATTATTTTTGAGGATAGCGAGTTTTTTGATAATGAACCTGTTTCATTGTTCGAAATAGAAGATTATAGAATACGAGATTATTCAATATCTGAAAAAAATAAAGAGATATATGACAAGGTTGAGGTTAGTTATTATGATCCAGTTAAAAAAGAGCATATTGTTGAAACAATCACAAAAGAAGAACTTGAAAAAAGAAATAATCCAGATGAAAAAACTTCTAAAACAACAAAAACAGAAAAAAAAGATAGTAAAAAGAAAACTTTAAAAGTACAAAGTAAAGGAAAAACAACCCCTAAAAAAACTGCAGAAAAAGCATTAAAAGAAAAAGAAAAAGAAAAAACACAATGTTCTTTAACTCTTAATGGTGATGTTGATTATATTGCTGGAATGATAATAAATTTAGGTAAAACTTGGGGTAGGTTTTCAGGTAAATATTCAATAGATAAAGTAGAACATTCTATCTCAACAACTGATTATTCATGTTCATTAGATGTATATAAAGTAGGTGAATTAGATGGAAAATAGACTTTTTAGAAAAGGAGAGATTTCAGATATTGATACTTCTAAAGGAATGGTTAGAGTTGTTTATCCAGATTTAGATAATTCTGTATCTGCATGGTTACCAATATTAGTTCAATTTTCCGAACATCATAAACAAAATTTTATGTATTCAGTTGGTCAAACAGTATATGTGTTACATATTCCTGAAATGTTAGAGGAAGGTGTAGTGATTGGAACTCCTATGAGGAAAGGTGTATCTACTGATGTTATTGAAACAGAATATAAAGATGGTGGTTTATATAAATATGATGCATCAACTGGAGAATTAATAATAAAAGCTATTAGTAAAATAACTATTGATGTTCCAGAAGTTGAAATAACAGGAAATTTAACTGTTAAAGGTAATTCAATTATAGAAGGGAATAATGAAATAAAAGAAAATCTAACAGTAAAGGGACATACAGTTACTGAAGGAACTACAAAAACATCTAAAACTAAATTATTAGATAATCATACTCATACTGACAAACATGGTGGTGAAACAGGACCATTTTAGAAAGGAGTGATATAAATGGCAATAGGAGGATTTGGGACAGTATTATTTGAAATAGCGGAAGGAAAATTGAAATCAATAGAAGGTCAATTAAGCAGAACAATTTCATCTAAAATTTCAGAGCATAATCCTATTAATGGTGTTGGAATGATTTGCCATCAAGGAAGAGAACTTATTGAATTGAATTTTAAAATGAATTTGATAAAACAAGAAAATGTTAATCCTGTTGACGAAGTTTTAAAGTTGCATGATATGTTAGAAGTTGGAACATATAACCATTTAATTTTGGGTGGGAATATTGTTGGAGATTTCCCTTTCATAATAACAAGTTTATCAGAAACAATGAACAACTATATTGATGGTCATTTTGAAAATATTGAAGTAGATATATCCTTAAAAGAATATATAGAAGATCCTACAATTTATGAAAAGTTAGTTCAATCTAAAATTCAAAAAACTAAAATCACTACTGAAGAAAATTTATCTTCAGTTGAAAAAGAACAAGCTCTTATTGCTGATTCTATACCAAGAGATGAAGGAGATGATGTAAATGTATAGTGTAGATTCTTCAGAGAAAAAAATCATATATAAAAAAAAAGATTTAATATCTACAATTATGCAAAATATTTACATAATCTTATCTACATATAAAACAGAAGTTCCACTTGATAGGAGTTTTGCAATTGATTCAAATTTGATTGATTCAAGCTTTTCTCAATTTAAAAGTAAAATTTTTACAGATTTAACAAATGCTTTGAGAAAATATGAACCGAGAGCTATTTTAAAAAATATACAAATTGATTTTGAAGAAAACAAAATAACATTAACTAACAATGATTTTTTAATAACATTATTTTTTGACATTATAGAGGAATAGGAGGTGTAAAAATGATTGAAGAAAATTATCAAATAATTGATATGGATGTATATCAATTGATAAAAGATATGACTCAAAAATGGCAAGAACTTAGTGGAGATGTATTGACAGAAGCTAATCCTGAAACTTTAATTTTTAAAACAGTTGCTAAAATATTAGGATTAATAGGAGAAAAGCAAAATGATGAAGTTAAGCAGAATTATTTGAGATATTCTCGAGGGACTAGATTAGATTTGTATGGAGAATTTTTTGGTAATAGGGGATTAAGACTCCAGGAACAATATTCTAAAACAAAAATGAGAATATATATTTCTGCTATTCAACCAATTGATATTGTCGTATTAAAAGGAACAAGAATATTTTATGGAGCATATTATTTTTCTACTGATGAAGAAATCAAAATATCCCCTGGAAATTTATATGCAGATGTAAATGTGACATGTAGTATACCTGGTACAAGTACCAATGAAATTTCTGTAGGGAATATAAATAATTTAGTTGATGTTTTCTCTTTTTATCAAAAATGTGAAAATATCGAAACAACATCTGGTGGTGCAGAAGTTGAAAGTGATGAAAATTATAGAAAAAGATTGTATTTGATTCCAGAATCTTTTTCAACGGCAGGACCAAATGGTGCTTACAAATTTTGGGCATTAAGTGCAAATCAAACAATTACTGATGTTTCGGTGACTTCTCTGAAACCAGCAGAAGTTGATATATATTTATTAACAGAAAATGGATTAGCGAGTCAATCAATTAAAGATCAAGTATTAAATGTATTAAATGACAAAACGATAAGACCATTAACTGATCTAGTAAATGTACATGATCCTGTTCCTGTTACATACAATGTAGATTTATCTTATTTTGTAGGAAAAGAAAATGAAGCTATGATAAACACAATAAAACAAAATGTAGAGATTGAAGTTAGAAATTTTATAAATTGGCAACAATCTGTTTTAGGAAGAGATATTAATCCAGATGAATTGATAAAAAGATTAAAATTGATTGGAGTTAAAAGAATTGTCATAACAAATCCAAAATTTACGCCGATTAGTTTGCAAGAAGTAGCATTTGGAAGTGTTGCTAATGTAACTTATGCTGGAATTGAGGCTGATTAAAATGAAATTTTTGAATGATATTAACCTTTTGGATTTAGCCCCTAAAATTTTAGTAAATGATGAAAATTCAAAATATATTTTAGAAGCTATCTCGTATGCGATACTGAAACAGTATAAAGAAAATATTAAAAAGTTTGATTTAATTCATAGAATTCCAACTTTAAACGATAAAGAAATTGATGAATTACTCATTCAATTTCATGTTGATTATGTAGATGAAACTCTAACATTACAACAAAAAAGAAGTTTAGTACTAAACAGCATTCAAACTCATTTGATAAAAGGAACACCTCGAGCAGTTGAAAATATATGTAATATATTATTTGAATATTCAGAGGTTAAAGAATGGTTTGAATACGGAGGAGAACCATATCATTTTAGAGTGCAAACAATAGCTGGTGATATAAAAGATTTAGCTGATTATAATAAAATTGTAGAAGCTATTTATCAATATAAAAATACTAGAAGTTGGTTAGATGGATTGAGATTCTTAAGAAAAGAAGAAACTAACTTATATTATGGAAGTTATAAAAAATACAAAATCAAATATGAATTAGGATCAACTGATGTAAGTATACCTAATGAAGAAATTAATAATAATTTTGGAACTTTGCACAGAAGTAGATATTTAATAAATGTAAAATAGGAGGAATTATGGCTAAATTTAACGGTTATGTGTTAACCGAAAAAGGAAGAGAATTACTTGCTAAAGGTTTAGCAGGAGATAAAATAGAATTTACAAAAATGCAAGTAGGTGATGGAACGTCAACGACAGATGCAAGAAACATGACTGTCTTGGTAAGTCCAAAACATGACATCCTAATATCAAACATTTCTGTAAAAGGCGGTCGATGTAGTTTAAATGCGGTATTAGACAATAAAAATATAACAGTAGGTTTTTATGTTAAAGAATTGGGGGTATTCGCAAAAGGAAATGACAATATAGAAATTTTATATGCATACAATGTGTCTACAAATCCTGACTTCATTCCACCTTTTACAGCAAATAATATAGTAGAAATAGAGTATGTTGATATTTTGATAGTTGATCAAGCTACAAATGTTACTGCTGTTATAGATCCAAGTATTACATATGTAACAAAAGAAGTAGCGGATGAAACATATTTAAATAAAGATAAGCAAGCAACTGAAACAGTACCTGGCATTACACAAATTGCAACACAAGCAGAGACAGATACTGGAACTAATGATAATAAAATATTAACACCTAAGAAATTTCTTACAAAAGTATTGTCTTTACTAACTGGATATATACCTTTCAGTAAAGGATATAAAAATCAAAATAGCACCGATTTTGTGATAAGAGCGAACTCTGCAACAGTTTGGACACCACACATGTTAGAAATGTCTAATGGAGACACGTATACTGGGACATTCCATACAAATGGAAATAGAGCCTACTACAAAGTACCTAACAGGAACAATGGAAATTGGAATGAAATTATGGATAGTTCTGATTTTAATAATTTAAATACTACTATGAATCAAATTGTTGGAAGCTATATCAGAGACATGAGATTATCTAACTTTGTTGAGAATATTATAAATAGTAGTTCAGAACGAAATGGATATATATTAACAAATGTTACCAGAAATCACGGGGGGACACTAGATAACGTTAGAGCTCAATTCAGGGCGTTACAAATGAACAGAGGCGGTAATTGGTATAATGTGCCATTTGCATAGAATTTGAATAAGGAGATAATAAATGAAAAAATTTATAGTAGATAAAGTAGAATTGATGAAGTTAGAGGACGGATTTAAGTATTATGCTATTTTTGATAAAGATAATAAAGATTGGTATGATGAACAAAAATATTTTAAAGAATCAACTCTGAAAATAATGTATAGCAAAGATTCATTAAAAGTATTAAGTATAAATAAAGATGTAAGTATGATAGCTCCAACAATGACAGGAGACGTGGTAGAAGAGACAGAATGGCAAGAAGTAGATGCGAATCTGAATCTTTATTTTGTTAATGGACAAATTATTAAATTAAAAGAATTTGAGAGTATTAAAAATGGAGAAATAGTGTTTGATAGAGAGTGTATACAAATCGAATTAAGTAAGCTGAAAACAGAGTATTCTGAAAAAGAATTTGTTTTTAAAGAAAAATATGTACAAAAGAATAGAGAACTTGATAAAAATAATCTAAATAGTATAGTAACAATGCTAATGTTTACAAAACAAGCGACATTTGAGGGGTGGAAATTTAAAGATACAGACGGAAATGATATTTATGCTACTTTAACAACACAAGATATTAAATCCCTAGCTGATGTTATGACAAAGCGAACTACAAAAGCTATGAAAATAGAAAGCAATTTGATTAATAAATTAGAGACGCTTAGCGATGAAGAATTGAAAGTGTTCGATGTTAGAAAGGAATTTGAAAAATTATGGAACAAGGCTGACTAATCAGCCTTGTCTAAATATTTTTTACATAAAAATTTATAATATTTATTTTCTATAAAATATTTTGTTATATTTGAAATAATAAAAACTATAAGAAAAAATGTAATAAAATGATTAAAATTATTAACTTCATGTATATATTTGTTATATATATGATAAATAGGAACATGAAGAATATATATTGAGAAACTTAAACTTCCGAGATAAACAAAAACTTTATTACTTAAAATCTTACTTGTTATACCATTATCTAAGTATAGAAATATTATCAAAGGAACAAATGATAACGATATAACTGTAGAAAAATATGGTATTACATTGTTGTATTGAACAAATAATATTAAGAATAAAAAATATAAAATTATAAAAATAGAATAATATTTTTTCCCATTTGTATTTTTAAATTTATAAAATAGCAACATTCCCAGTGCAAATGATGGAATATGCATTAAAGGAAAATAATTAATAAGATGATAAAGATATGTATTTTCACTATACTTATCAAAAGTTAAGTAAGTATAATAAGCATAAACAATCATAATCACAGTAAATACCATAAAGTATTTTGGAAATTTTTTTAAGAGATTCAGGAAATAAGGAAATATTAATATTAGAAAAGCTAAAACAGAAAGATACCATGCTGAATAGTTATAATTTTGATCTGTTGCTTTTCCAAAAATAAAGCTTTGTATCATTAATATACTATATATAAGTTTTTCTTTATATTTTAAAGAATAAACAAAAAGAAGTAACAAAGAGAAAGCGTATAGCGGATAAAATTTAAAAAATCTGAAAATATAAAATTTTTTTATTTCGAAATCCTTATTTAAATAAGTATAAGTCAGCATAAAACCAGATAAAATAAAAAAGAAATATACCCAAATAGTTCCATTTTTAAATAAGACTGGTACCATATTATAAAAGTTTGTATTTCTTGCTGTATGAAAAATTAAAACACTAAATGCTCCAATAAACCTAAAAATTTCAAATTGATTATATTTCTTCATGTTGTTTATACTCCTTTATATTTTTATTTAATTATAACTCAAATTTAAAAAAAAAGAAAGGAAGTAAAAAAATGAAATTAGAACAAAATAAATTATATATAAGTTTTCATAAACCTAAAAGTTTACTAGGTCATTTAATAAAATTATGGACATTAGGTAAATATTCACATGCTGAATTTATATATAATAACAATGTTTATTTGAGCAATCCTGGTGGTGTACGAAAAAGTAAGTTTATTTATAAAGAAAATATGGATATTTTTGAAATAGATGAGAGTATACATGCTATAGATATAATTGAGTTCTTTGGTACAAAAAAAGGAAAGGGCTATGATTATCTAGGTATTTTAGGACAGTTCTTTTATGCTAATAATGTACAAGATGATAATAGATACTTTTGTTCAGAATTCTGTTTGAATGCAATAGATTATGCAAAACAGTTTACTTTAAAGTATAAAGGTAGGTTGCTTAAAGATCGTGAGGGGTATGATTTTAATCCTTCAAAACTATTTAAATATTTAAAAGAGCAAAAATTAATTAAAGTTTAGAAGAGAGGTTAGTGTGAGAATAGAAATATTAGGAGATAAAGTAATAATAGATGGAATAGAATATATAAAAGCTACATCATCAATTGAAACTAATAATATAGAAAATAAAGGATATATTTTTAGTCGAAATAGTTTAAATAGATTAAAAGGAGTATCCCCTAAATTAGTAGAGTTAGCAAAAAAAGTAATAACAATATCCCCATTTGATTTTTTAATAGTGGCCGGATTAAGAACTGCAGAAGAACAAAATAAACTTTATCAGCAAGGAAGAACAATACCGGGTCCAAAAGTTACAAATTGTGATGGATATAAAAACAAATCAAGACATCAAGCAAAATCAGATGGATATAGTCATGCAATTGACATAGCAATATATGATCCAAATATACCAGGTAATATAGATTGGAATAATATAAATAAATATAGAGCAGTTGTTGATGTATTTAAGCGAGAGGCAATAAAAAATGGTTTTGAAATAGAGTGGGGTGGCGATTGGACATCGTTTAAAGACTACCCACATATACAAATAAAGGAGATGAATTAATATGAAAGATTTAATAGTACAAATAGCAGTATTATCAATAGTAGGATTAGCAGGAGGATTTAAAGTATATTTAAATAAGAGGATAAATGGTTTAAAAAATGGCATGTTAAAAGAAATTTTAGTAGAGTCATTTGTTAATACTGATATGTTATATGAAGGAAAAAAAGATGGAGAATATAAATTTAATTCGGCTATATCATTTGCAAAAGGCAGTTTAATTAGAAGTACGAGTGGATTAGATAAATTAGCAGCAAATAAAATAATAAATAATAAAAAATTTCATGATGATGCACAAGAAGAATTCTATAGATTTAAGAGAAATGAACATTCAAATGAAATGTATATAGAAGGTATGACTGATTTTGATAAAGATAATAAATTAGTAGCAGGTTTCAGAAAAATATTTTAGAATAATAGGAGGCGATAATGTTGGATGTATCAACATTTAAGAGTATAGCGGAAATTGGCATCAGTAGTACCATAGCGGTTATTTTCTTGAAGCAACAACAAAAATTATTTACACAGCAAGAAGAAACTATAAAAGTGTTGGCCAAACTAGAAAAAAATTTGAATTCAAATAACTTAAGAGGTAAGGGCCTTGAATTGGCTCTTACTTTTAAGGCTCATGAAATCAGATGGTCAATTCAAAAAAAGCTAATTTGGTATATAGAACGTAATCATATAAAAGAGAATTGGTCTATAATTCCTAATGAGATTGAAACATTTTTCAATATTAAAATAAATGAGTTTGAAGACGATATTTGTGATGTAGTTGATTCTGTAGTATATAAAGTAGTTTTTAATCTGTTTAAATCAAAATTGGATGTGACTAAAAGTGTCATAATAAAATTATTAGAAGAATTAAAGGATATAGAAAATACAACTGATTTAGACTACAAGCAGCAGATAAGAAATGTTGAGAGTCATATGATTAGAATAGAAAGTGAATTAATAAAAGAGGTAAAAGAATTACTAATGTAAAGAATTGTGATTAATTGAAATATAAATTATAAGATTAATAGATCTGTTTATAGTTTATAATGATGATGACAAATAAAAAATGTAAGCATAATAAATAAAAAAGTCTCTTCAAAGACAATTCTAAGGAATAAGATGTATAATTTATCTATCAAGATAAGATTGGTAATCTTTCTTCATAACTCCCTTTTAGGACAATCAGAAATGATTGTTCTTTTTTATTTTTTGAAAAATAGCACCATGTAACCAATCATTACAATTTTAAAACGAGCTAATAATTTTAGTTCTAAGCGATTTTATAAGTTTAGGTATAAATTAATCCAAAACAGAAAAATAATTGATGAGAGACACAAACAAATGACTAAAAATATATTCATAAAATAGATATTAGATTCAAAAAGTAATAATCAATTTTATCTAGTTTATGCATAACAAAGTAGGAATTAAAATTAAGGACTATCCAAAAATGGATTGTCTTATATGTGTAAAGAATTATATTGTTATAGTTAGCCCAGCGAAAAAATTCTCTCGGCTATATATTGGTGTATTTTATAAGAAAGAAATTACTTAATAGCATATCCAGGTAAATTATAATTAATGTAAAAATTATAATGCCAATAAAAATAAGAATAAAACTCTTTTTTTGTATGCTACGCGTATGCTACGTGTATGCTACCGTTCAAATTTAGGCAAATTTCATTGGTATTGTAGGTATTCTACAAAAAACCTATAAAACCTATAAAACCTATCAAATTTAAAGGTTTATAACTGATTTTAGCTGTCTTTTTATTATACTTCGTAGATTTAATATGTAAATATCCATATGCTAAAATAGAAACAGACATTCAAGATGGAAATATAGTAAATGTAAAGATTATCCAGAATGTAAGATTAGATGATAATTATTTAAAAGAAAATGGGTATTTATAGAAAATTAAATAATAAAGATTAGTGACTTAACATGAGAGGGTGGAGAGCTAATATAGATTAGATTACAAGTAATTAGATTTGTAGTTTATTTATATTAGTTCTCTCCTTTTTTATTTAGTAAATAAATTATATAGTTAGGAGGTTTTAAGTGAAATACGAACATTATAGAGACCCTAGTAGTTTATATGATAATTTAACAGATGAAAATAAAGTAATATATCATACATCAACAAAAGAAGAAAAAAATAGAAAAGATATAATGAAGATATTTTTAGAGTTAGCATTTATGACAATGACAGAGAATGAAAGACAAGTATATAAATTAAAGAATGAGAAATACTACAGTCATCAGGAGATATCAGAAATGTTAGGTATAACACTTAGGGCCTCACAAGAAACATTGAAGAGAGCAAATTAATAATTTATTAGGAGGCATTAGATGTCAAAGTCTAGAAAGGAGATAATATCAGAAATATTATCATTAAATAGAGGAGAAGAACTAAAAGAAGATATTAATAATGTTATTGGATTATGTGAAAAGTACGATTATAAAGGAGAAGAGGTAACAAACATATTAGAAAATGTTAGGAATTTATGTTTTGATTAATCAGAAATATAAAAAGTAATCTAAGCAAAAATAAAAAGGCAAATTGCCTATACCTTTAAACTACTATAAATACTAGGTTTGATTAAAAGTGTTAAAATTTACTCTTTTACCAAAGTCAATAAAATCAACAGATGTTAAAATTTACCCCTCTGGAATGTTAAAATTTACTCTTTTGGTATGTTAATTTTTACTCTTTACGATGTTAAAATTTACTCTTTACTATGTTAATTTTTACCCTTGTAAGATAAACACTATATATAAACACTATATAAACACTAAGATAAACACTAATAAGATAAACACGTTTTTTGTTTTTTCAAAAAACACTCTCTGCTTTTTAAAAAGTCTAATTTTATTAAATTTGAAAGGATTTGATAGTTTGGAAAGGAAATAACAAATGGAAATAAATGAAGAAAATCAAGGAATTTTTATAGATTATAAGATTTGGACAATAGACAATTTAAACCTAAATGAAAAGATTATATTAGCAGATATTCATAACAAGAGTAAATTGAAAGGGTACAAAGGGTATATAAAAAAGACAAATACCATATCTGAAGAAATAGGAATCCAAGAAAGTAATGTAATTGAGGCTTTTAAAACATTGTCTAAAAAAGGATATATAAACAATAGTCCAGTAAGAAAACTAAACAAAGGAGTAGTAAAGACTTTAATTAATTACAGAAATATAAACAAAGAGTTATTTAAAAAAGCAGAAAGATTTGAGATAGATGAGGAAAATAGTTTTTATAAAAAGAATAATCAAGGAATTTTGATATATAGATAAAAAAGGATATATATTAAACAATCAAACGATAACAGGAAGAAAGCTATATAAGTGTACAGATTATGAAGCTGAATTGTTACTTGAAAATATAATTTGTGGAATGGAGAAAGAAGAAATAGACATTAGGAAATACACAAGAGATAAGAATTTATATATTGTGAATAGTGAATTTTTATCAAGACTGAATTTAGATTTTGATTTACT